>Ga0210398_10000214_pt1 | contig 71230 bp, 65 predicted proteins | sample IncBWC4OmetaG_FD_161047 | JGI IMG/M metagenome (GOLD analysis project Ga0210398, IMG submission 161047) | Forest soil microbial communities from Barre Woods Harvard Forest LTER site, Petersham, Massachusetts, United States - Inc-BW-C-4-O | ecosystem: Environmental > Terrestrial > Soil >... | reverse complement strand
GACCGCCGATCATGGGGAAGCATTTCTGGAGCACGATCGTCGTTACCATGCGCCCTGCCTCGACGAGGAATTGATTCATGTCCCTCTGCTTCTTCGAGTGCCGGCAGTTACGAAAAAGGCGGTTTCGGTTCTGCCGTTCAGTCTTTTGCACCTTGCGCCGACCTTGCTCGATGCCGCAGGCATGTCAATCCCCGCGGAATTTCAGGGAGAAAGCCACTGGAGAGACCTGCAGGAAGGAGTTCTGTGGAGCGGAACGGCAATCTCCGAGTGCATCGCCGGCTGCGCAAATCCCTACGCCACCGAGCAGCGGCGCGGTTCGCGTCTGCTCTCCGTTCGAGAGGCGAGGTACAAAATGCTTTTAAATCTTGATAGCGGTTCTGAAGAAATATTCGACCTTAGATCCGATCCGAAGCAGGAAGTTCCTTTGCCGGGTACAACCGCCAGAGTAGAACGCCGTCGCTTGCTGCAGGCTGCCTTTGTTCATCTACAGAAAACGAATCGCCGCCAGCCTTCGAGAAACTACCTGCGCGCGCGCCTGCGCGAAATCGGCGCCCATAGCTCAAACGCATCCCAATTCGCGACTTCAGGTGTCGTTGCCTAGGCAATTCCATCCCGGATCCCAGGGGAAGGTTGATTCGAAAATTATCAATCTACTGGTCGACTCTCTCGCCGACGAAAATTTGACCAACGCACAGATGATCAATGCGCGCGAAATTGTGACCCGACTCGATCCAGACCACTTCTGTGTCACCATGTTCACGTGTGACGCAGCCGCGCCAGAAATTGCACAGCGGCCAAACACTCGCCTGATCCAGCTCCCGTCTCATCTGCAAACTGTGCGGTTGCTGGCGCAATTTCTTCTCGGCAAGCAGGACATCCTGTTTTATTTGAAGCCATCTCCAGCGAGCCTCTACCTGCTCAAGATAAAACCATTCCTGGGGAGTCGCCCTTTAATCGCTGCCACGGTTGAATCTCAAACGGACTGGCAGGATGAAACCATCAAGCCGGAAACCATCCGCCTCATCGAGCAGACGGTTCTGCGGGCCGATTATTTATTCAGCAACTCCGCGTTCGTTCAGCGCAGCCTGAACGAAAACTATGGGCTTAGTAGCGAAGTGGTGCCTACCGGCGTTGACACCAACTTCTTTTCCCCCGATCCGGCGCGGCCTGCGAACTCAAGGCCGCGAGTGCTTTTTGTGGGCTCTCTCCGCGTTTTCAAGGGACCGCAACTGGTCCTGCACGCAGCTCGTCTCTTCCCGCAGGCAGATTTTGTGGTTGTGGGTGATGGGTTAATGGCGGAGAAGCTTCGCGAGCGCGCACACGCCTTACCAAACGTCACGATGAAAGGTCAGTTGCCACGTATCTCGGTGCGTGAAGAATATCGCAACGCCGATATTTTCCTGTTTCCCTCCTGGTGGGAGGGATCGCCACGGGTGTTGCTGGAGGCGGCCGCCAGCGGTTTGCCGGTGATTGCGCGCCGAGACTATGAACCAGAGTCCGTAATTGACGGTGTGACCGGATTCTTGGCAGCATCGGACGCAGAGATCATGACTCATCTGGCTGAACTGCTGGCAAAACCAGAATTGTGCACGGCCTTCGGGCAGTCGGCGCGTTCGCACGTCGCCCGTTTTAGCTGGGATGCGATCGCTCGGCAATGGGAATCTGTATTTATGCGAATGGCAATGACTCGCAGGGAGGATCGACAATCTTGAGTCAGCTTTTGGGAGATCGTAAATTGCCGTTCTCAAGCCTGCGCGATGAAGGATCTGTAACAGAGGTTGCATCTGGGGCCTCTTACTTGAAGTCCAAGCTTGCGATCGTTACCGAGATCATCGCTCCCTATCGCATTCCTGTTTTCAATGCGCTGGCCAAAAGGAGCGAAATCGACTTGCATGTCATTTTTCTTGCTGAGAATGACCCCAACATTCGGCAGTGGCACGTCTACAAAGAAGAGATCGAGTTCCGCTATCAGGTGCTTCCTTCCCGGCGATGGAGACTGGGAAAGCATCATCTGCTGCTTAATCGAGGCCTTCGATCCGCCCTGAACCGAGCTGAACCAGATGTCCTTCTCTGTGGTGGATATAACTATCTTGCCAGCTGGGAAGCGGCGTACTGGGCGAAGGCGCACAAAGTTCCGCTTCTCCTTTGGTCCGAAAGCACCGCTGCGGACACGCGGAAACAATACGCTCCCGTCGAGGGGATGAAGTCTCATTACTTGAGCATGTGCAAAGGTTTTGTCGTCCCAGGAATTGCGTCAGCAAACTACCTGAAGAGTCTTGGGATTCCGGAGCACCGCATTTTCACCGCACCGAACGCGGTGGACACAGAGCGATTCTCAAGATTAGCGGTCGAATCGCGCTTGAACCGAAGTCATTCAGCGGACGAACCTTCTTTGCCCTCGCAATATTTTCTTTATGTAGGCCGATTAATCAAAGCCAAGGGAGTATTCGACTTACTGCATGCGTATGCGCAGATCAATGGGTCGATCCGCACCAAAGTGGGCTTGGTTTTTGTGGGAGACGGCAAGGACGCGCCCGAGTTAATGGAGCGAGCTTCGCGAATCAAACCCGGCAACATTTGTTTCCCCGGATTTGTCCATCGGGATGGATTAGCACAGTTCTATACTCGAGGGAACGCCTTGATTCTACCCACGCACAGTGACCCATGGGGATTGGTCGTGAATGAGGCGATGTCGTGTGGCCTGCCCATCGTAGCAACGGATGTTGCGGGTTGTGTTTCGGACCTGGTGCGAAACGATTGGAATGGTTTTGTGATCCCGCCTCGAAATTCTCGTGCACTTGCAGTGGCCATGACGAAATTAGCGATCGACCCGGGGCTGTGCAGGCACATGGGCTCAAAAAGCGGCGAACGAATAAAAGGTTACTCTCCCGAAGCGTGGGCTGCAGGGATTGTGGAGGCGTCAAAGGTAGCATGCCAGAAACAGTGATGAAATCTCCCAGGCGCTTGCTCTTTTTGGCTCTCGTACCGCTTGCGGTTGCTGTTCTTTTCGAAATGGTTGAGCGCAGTCCAGGTTTATTTGCGGATGCTACGTTGCTGGGTGGAATCCTGGTGTTGCAGGTGTGCTTTCTTGCCCTCAGAAATTTTGAAAAACTCGTTTTTCCCTTGTTGGTTGGGACATTTTTCTGGGCCGGAATCATGCTTCCGTATAGTGCCGAGGCCATGTCGCTTCGATGGCTGTTTCTAGGGTTAGGCGCGCTGGCTGGTCTAATTGTTTGGATTCATAAATCTCAAACGCACTATTTTGGAGCGTTCCATCTCGTCGCGCTGTTCTGCGTTATTTCCGCGTTCATATCTGCCGCAGTTTCGGAAATTCCAGCCACTGCACTGCTCAAAGCCTCAAGTCTTTGTTTGTTATTTCTTTATGGGTCGGCTGGAGCCCGAGTGGCGATAGTGGGACGGGAGAAGCAATTTATATTCGGACTGATTCTTGCTTCAGAGTTGCTGATCTACGCGTCTGCCCTTTGTTATTTCGTTTTGGATGTTAGTATCTTCGGCAATCCAAACTCTTTGGGCGCTGTCGTTGCCATTATCGCGATGCCAATTTTGCTCTGGGGAGTATCCATTGCCGAAACACGCGGTGTCCGGCACCGCCGCGTTGTGGCCTTACTGCTATGTGGAGGCTTGTTGTGTCTATCGAGTTCAAGGGCCTCAATTCTCAGCGCTGCGGTGGTAATCTTCGTATTTGCCGTCGCCCTTCGACGTCACCGGAGATTGCTGCAGGTTGCATTCGCGTCGGTGCTGTTTTTTGCTTTTATGGCGGTTGTAAATCCTTCCCACGCCAACGAACTGTTTTCCTCCGTGGTCGGAAAGGTCCTCTACAAAGAACCCCACGCCGGCCAAGGTATTTTCGAGTCTCGTATTTCGCCGTGGGCGGGGACGCTTTCTGCCGTACGACATCACCCTTGGTTCGGCAGCGGTTTTGGGACGAGTGAAATGGGTGATCTTCGCACAGATTCACCGCGGTCTTCGATATATACCATCGAGGGAACCAATCGCGAACACGGTAGCAGTTACCTCGCGCTGGCGGAGTACTTGGGCCTTTTGGGTTCTGTGCCGTTCGTGTTTTTGGTGTTGATGCTCGTGCCGATGATTTTCAAAGTCTGGAGGTTGATGCGCCGGACTGCGAGTGCGTGCCATTACTCCATTCCCCTCGCCTTGGTTGTGATCGCCGGCCTGGTGCATGCCGGTTTCGAGGATTGGCTATTCGCCGTGGGCTCGTATCTCTCCGTTTTTTTCTGGATAGTGGCCTTTATGTTGATCGACGTCCTTCCCGTTCAACAGGCGGCGCATTCAATGAAAGGTGCGAATTCGAGGGTGCACGTCCCGGCACAGCAAGCTTTACTCGCGCAATTGCCGCGATGAAAACATCTCCGAAATCCTGAATTGAAGCGGTTTCTGAGCGCCTTCATTGAAAGCCTTAGCGCAAAATCCGGAAGAAGGTTTAATCGATCCCCATCGACCTTCGACGTTTTCTCGTGCAGACGTTGTCGCCAAGCTGCATCTCCTGACCCTGACTCCTTTTTATCCCTCTGAACTAAATGAGGTGAACGGCTGTTTTGTGGCTGAACCTCTCCGAGAGGTTCAGCGCCGCGGTGTTACATCTTCGGTGATGGCCGTTGCTCCCATTTATCACCGCGAGCGTAGGTCGAGCCATGCTTTTCCCGCCGGTTGGATTCGTTACCTCCAACTGCCCGGAAATTTCGGCTTGTCCAGCGCGGGCGACCTGCTCGCGGCGGCCATTCGGCGAAAAGTTCGGGACCTTCATCGACATTCCCCGATTGACGTGATTCACTCTCATGCAGCCTTGCCCTGTGGACTTGCTGCGAACGTCATTTCGAACGAGTTGGGCATTCCGTTCGTGGTGACCGTGCATGGCCTCGATATTTTCCATGGCTGCTATGAGTCGGGGGCTGCTGCAAAATGGCGCAAGCGAACTTCGGTCAGAGTCTATGAAAATGCCCGCAAGGTGATCTGCATTAGTGGCAAAGTTCAGCAATTGATCGCAAGCGAGATGGGCCCTTCAGTTGCCACTGAGGTGGTTTACAACGGAGCCGATACGGAGCTTTTCTCTCCACCGCTTGTGGACCAATCGGCAGCAGAAACGGCGCCGACCATCCTGATGGTTGGCAACTTGCTCGCCGCGAAAGGTCATGAGCTGGTTTTGAGTTCAATTGCCCGGTTGAAAGATTCTTATCCCGCGCTGCGCTGCAACATCATCGGAGACGGCATCGACCGCAATCGCTTCATAAAACTAGCGACCGATCTTGGGTTGCGTGATCGGGTTCATTTTCTGGGGCGCCGCAACCGTTCCGAGGTGGCCGAGGCAATGCGCACTTGCACCATATTCGTCCTTCCCAGCCGAAACGAAGGGTTAGGATGCGTGTATCTCGAAGCGATGGCTTGCGCCAAACCGGTGGTGGCGTGCCACGCACAGGGAATTGACGAGATTATTCGTCACGGTAGTAATGGATGGTTAATTCCGGCGGAAGGATTGGATGAACTCCAACAAGCATTGCATGTCTTGCTCGCGAATGCCGAATTGCGGACAAAAATCGGCGAATCGGCACGCAAGACGATTGCGGGCCGGTTGTCAATCCGTCACCAGGCAGAAGCATTGCACAAGATTTACATGGAAGCGGCGCAATGACTGCTCTAGAGCCGATGCTGACGCTGGCGCTGATTGCTCAGGGAAATAGCATCGTTTTCCTTAGGCGTCTAAAGCGAGGCTGTCTCTCGCGATTTTCAAACAATTGTCCGCGCCGCTGACGATGTGGGCTGAGGGATGATCCACCTCTTCATCAACGCTCTGGCGGCCAGTGCCGGCGGAGGACTCACCTACATTCGTAACGTTCTGCCCCGGCTGGCGCTGCGCAATGACGTTTGCGCGACGGTTCCACTGTCGACGTCGTTGCGGGACGAGTTCACCTCGTCATCTCGTCTGAACATCATTCCTGTTGATGTTATTGCCGGTACGGCGAGGCGATTCTGGTACGAGCAGACCGAGCTACCCGCGGCCATCCGCAATTCTCGGGCAAATGTCTTGCTCTCCGCCGGCAATTTCGCTCTCCTTAGGTCGCCCGTGCCACAAATCCTCCTTAGTGGCAATGCGCTCTACACTTCGCGGCATTTCGAGCGCGATCTGCGAGACCGGGGGGAATATGCCTTATGGATGGATAACACCATCAAGGGAACGTTCGCTCGCTGGTCGGTGAGCGTCGCCGATTGCACGGTTGCTCCCACTGAGGCATTCGCAGCTGACCTGCGAAGGTGGACGGGAAGGAATGTCCAGGCCATTCACCATGGCTTTGATGGGGAAATATTCTTTGGCAGCTCTGAACCATTAGCGAAAGAGGTTCAGGCAAAACTCGACGCGGCCGAAGGCTCGCTAAAACTTCTTTTCGTCAGCCACTACAACTACTACCGCAATTTTGAGACTCTGTTTCACGCGCTCGCGATTCTGAAAAAGAACATTTATCCGCGTTCGGTTCGCCTGTTCCTGACCTGCAAACTGGCTTCCGGCGAGAATCCCGGAGACTATCGCGCGGAATCCGCCGCCGCATTAGTGCGCGAGTTACGGCTCTGCAAGGAAGTGATTGAACTCGGTGCGGTGCCATATCGGCGTTTGCATCATATCTACGCGGCGAGTGATTTTTATGTGACTCCGGCGTATGTAGAAACATTCGCCCATCCCCTCGTCGAAGCCATGGCCAGCGGCGTCCCAGTGATAGCGGCCGACCTCGCGGTGCATCGGGAAATTTGCGGTAAAGCTGCCATGTATTTCTCACCCTTTTCTGCCGAAGAACTCGCCAAGACCGTCGTTCGGGCGACCGAAGCGCGCGGGCAGGCAGCGCACATGCGCGAGAGGGGATTATTGCGCTCCCAAGACTTCAGTTGGGATGGACATATCGAGGCCGTGCTGCAGCTGGCTCGCCGTCTCGCCAGGGATAAACCTCACTAATTCACTCCCCTGAAATCCACATCGGGAATCACTTGCAGCACTGTGCACTGGCCGCAAATGCCCGAATAATGACAATAGCACTCGGCGGCGGGTTTAACGAAGATGCAAGCGATCGATCAGATTCAGGAAACAATAACCGCATCATCGGCGGCTGCGATTCCCGTCAGCGTCATTATCCCCGTGCGCAACGAAGCCAGGAACTTGCCACGCTGCCTGCAGGCGCTTCGAGATGTCGCTGAAGTCTACGTGGTCGATTCTCAAAGCACCGACGAAACCGTCGAAATCGCCCGATCCTGCGGCGCAAAGGTCATTCAGTTCCACTATCAAGGCGGCTGGCCGAAGAAACGGCAATGGGCTATGGATCGCCTACCCCTCGCAAATGACTGGATCCTCCTGCTGGATGCTGATGAAGTGCTTGCCCCGGAACTCGCTAAGGAAATCCGCTCAGCGATTCAGGACCGCTCAGTAGACGGCTACTACCTGCGCTTGAGCACCCGTTTTCTCGGCAGGACTTTGCGCCACGGCGACGTGAGCCTGCAGAAGCTGTCCTTGTTTCGTCGAGGCCGGGGTCGATTCGAGTGCCGTCTCAAGAATCAGGATGCCTCCATGGCCGACATGGAGATTCATGAGCACATCGTGGTCGACGGCGTTACCGCAATGTTGCACAGCCCAATCGTTCATCACAATGCGGAATCGCTCTCGCATTACATCCAAAAGCATGATGAATATTCCAACTGGGAGTGCCACGTCTTATCGCAGCACGACAATGACGACGCATGTGGAGGCGCGGGTGGAAGTCATCTGCGGCCATCGCTTTTCGGCAATCAAGCTCAGCGCCGCCGCTGGTTGAAGCTCAAACTTTTCGCGGTGCCGGGTTCTCCTGTTCTGCTTTTTCTATATCGCTTCTTTTTTCGATTGGGCTTTCTCGACGGAGTTCCAGGCCTGATGTACTGCGGCTTTCAAGCTGTTCAGTTGTTTCACACCAAGGCCAAGCTTTACGAACTGAAATTAAACACAAAACCTATCGAAAGCTCGAAGACGAAGAAGAGTCAGGCCTGACATGTGTGGAATCGCCGGACTCGCGAACTGGGGCAACAGGGAAGTACTCGGACGAATGACGCACGTCCAGGCACATCGTGGTCCGGACGATTTTGGCCTGTGGGATCGAACACTTTCCGATGGTTCTTATCTCGCTCTCGGCAGCCGGCGGCTGGCGATCCTCGATCTTTCGACGAGCGGCCGCATGCCTATGTGTAATGCCGACGGCACACTCTGGATTACTTACAACGGTGAAATCTACAACTTCACGGAACTCCGCCGTGAACTTCAGAGCAAAGGATATCGCTTCACTTCGAATACCGATACGGAAGTAATACTCCATCTGTATGAAGAAGAAGGCGCCGATTGTGTTCATCGCTTCAACGGCATGTTTGCTTTTGCGATCTGTGATCTACGTTCAGACCGTCCTGAATTGTTTATGGCGCGTGACCATTTCGGTGTGAAACCTTTTTATTACATTCACCGCGGTGCGAAGCTGGCGTTCGCTTCCGAGATCAAAGCTCTGCTCCGGCTTCCTGGGATCCATGCCGAGATCGATCTCCAGTCTTTCCATCAATATCTGACTTTTCTGTGGGTTCCCGAGCCACGGACCATGTTTCAGGGGATACACAAACTTCCTGCCGGACATTGCGCAACGTTTCGCGATGGCGAACTGAAGAGTCGGCAGTACTGGGACCTGAGTTTTCCCGCCGCAGATGCAAGTTATCCCCGATCGCAAGACGATCTGAGCGACGAACTCCGCCAACGTTTCCGCCGGTCGGTAGCGCAGCAGATGGTGAGCGACGTTCCCGTCGGCGCATTTCTCAGCGCCGGATTGGATTCTTCCAGCATCGTCGCCATGATGAGCCACGCGACAAATCGAAATGTAAAAACATACACAATTACTTATCCGAAGGAATATCGCGTCGGTGAAACCACTCTCGACGATCCCAATGTGCCGGCTCGCCTTGCGGCCCACCTCGGCTGTCAAAATCAACAGATCGTCGTCGAGCCTGACGTGGCCGAGTTGTTGCCTCGGTTGACTTGGCACATGGACGAGCCTACCGCCGATCCCGCAATCATCGCCGCCTATCTGGTGTGCCGCGAAGCGCGCAAGCAGTCAACAGTGTTGTTGTCCGGCGTGGGTGGGGACGAATTGTTTGCCGGATATCGCAAACATGCCGCATGTCGCTGGTTGTCCACGTACCAGAGGCTCCCGGGATCGTTGCGGGGCAGAATCGAATCCGCGATTGCAACCCTTCCCAGCCTGCGCGGCTCTGCATTCAAAGGTACTGTGCGCCTGGCAAAAAAAATGTCTCGCAGCGCGTCGCTCGGGCCGCAGGAAAGCTTTATTCGAAACTGCACCTATCTTGATGCCAGCCAAAAAACCGCGCTCTATACAGATGCGGTGCGAGGCGAATTTTCGGCCTCCGACCCGGCAGCTCTTCACCGCGCCAGCTTCGAAAATGTGCTCGACGCCGACTTCGTGAACCAGATGCTTTATGTGGACACTAAACTTTTCATGCCAAGTTTGAACCTGAATTACAACGACAAGATGAGCATGGCCTCATCCGTGGAGGTACGAGTGCCGTTCCTCGATCGCGAACTCGCGGAATTCGCTGCATGGAATGTTCCTCCGGATCTGAAGCTAAAAGGTTTCCTCCGCCCGACCACCAAGCACATTTTTCGCCAAGCCATGCGAGGCGTTCTGTCGCGCGAAGTGCTCAAGCAGCCAAAGGCTGGATTCGCCGCTCCCGTCGATTACTGGCTGGCGAACGATCTGCGTGGGATGGTGGACGATCTTCTTTGCGAAAGCAACATCCGAAGACGCGGCTTGTTCCGGCCGGAGGAAGTGCGCCGCTTCGTGAACGAACACCGCAGCGGAGCGCAGGACTGGTCGATGCAAATTTGGCAGTTCCTCACTCTGGAACACTGGATGCGCGTTTTTGTGGATTCCAGCACTCACCAGAGCACCGAAACATTTGATCCCCTTGCGGAGGCAGCAACGGCGTGAGTTTCCAGCCAGACAGAGCAATCGACGATCCGGCGTTCAACGCGGAAACCTTGGCGCGGTCAAAGTCCGACGCTGCTGGGAGCAGCCACGACAATACTTCTCGCCTGGAAAAATTCTTCGCCGAATGCGGTGGTCTCCTGCGCGCGCCGCAGCGAGCGCTTGCGCTGACCAGTGTTGTCCTCACCAGCGCAATCCGAAGCTTTGCAGATCGCAGACATCTCTATTCCTTCGCCACAACGAGGCGAGATAGCACAACTGTTCTCAACTTGACTATTCGTTGGACTCTAGATGCGCAGCGGGCCGATGGCGGCGTTCCCGCCTACTTCAGTCTGCTCACGGGATATTCCGAGTCCTATCCCGAAGTCACAGGTTATATCGTTCCCACGCTCTATGATTTTGCAGTTGCTTTCAGCGATCGTAGGGCGGCAATGGCAGCTCACCGGGCAACATGCTGGCTGATTTCTCTGCAAATGCCAAGCGGCGCATTTCCCGGAGGATTGCTGAGGAGCAACGCGCATGCCTCGATCTTCAATACTGGGCAAATCTTGCACGGGCTGATTCGCGCGTACGAAGAAACCGGAGACGCCGACATCCTGAGCGCAGCAATTGCGGCCGGTGATTGGCTCGCCCGGATGCAGTGCGGCAATGGTTCGTGGTCTGGCCCGGAAGCGTATCAGAGTAAGCCTCACACTTATTACAGCATGGTGTCATGGGCGCTCGCTGAGTTGGCGAATGTGGCGCGCACTTCGCGGCTCCGTGAAGCCGCGGAGAGGAACCTGAATTGGACGCTGTCACATTTTCAGCCCGGCGGCTGGATCGACGGCATAGATCTCGCGGGTCATCCCAACTATCTGCATTTCATCGCTTATGTGCTCCAGGGCACGCTCGAATGCGCCATCCTTTGCCATCGAAACGATGGTGTTGAAGCGGTGACGAAATCGGCGTGGGTTCTGCTGAGAAAATTTGAGGCTAACAAGAACTTATGCGGCGCCTACGAGCGCGATTTCAAGAATGGCCAGCGCTTTACATGTCTAACCGGGAATGCGCAAATGTCCTGCATCTGGCTGCGTCTGTTTGAAGTGACTGGCGACCTGCGATATTTCAATGTTGCGCTCAAAATGAATGAGATGCTCAAACGCCTGATTCCGGGCCGTGGCGGGCAGGGAGTTGCCGGTGGCGTTAGCGGCTCTTATCCAATCTGGGGCGCCTATCAACCATTGCGCTACATCAGTTGGGGATGCAAATTCCTTGCAGACGCTCTCCTGCTTGAGCGTCGGCTGAAGAATTCTTTTGCGGCACACCCGCGCGAGGCGTGGCAATGCGCATCGTAGTGCTGAGTTCAAGCCTTTACAGCGAAACCGCCTGCGCGACGGCCTCGCACCTCGCCGGCTTAGGTTGCATTCCCCCTGGTGCTTTGTCTCTTGGCACGCTTGATCTCACAATGCTGAGGCGCAAGCTGGCGCAGTGGGGGCCTCATCAATTTACTTCCTACGCGCGGATGAAACTCTGGCCGCAAAACCGCAGCGAAGCTCCGACGATTCACAACCCACATCTTGAGCGCTACCTTCGGCGCGATGGCCGGATCTTTCGCAACCTGAAAGAGGTCGGGAGATTCTACGGTTTCCCGGTCGCAACGTGTGCTGATCAGAATTCGTCAACGTCACTCGCACAGCTGAGGCGCTGGTCGCCCGATCTGATCATTTTTGCGGGCGGCAACATACTGCGAAAGCCTCTTCTGCAACTGCCGCGCCGCGGCGTAATCAACATGCACCTGGGTTTATTGCCACAAATTCGAGGGATGAACAGCCCTGAGTGGTCGTTGCTGACTCGCGTTCCTCCCGGCATCACGATCCACTACATCGATGCGGGGATCGATACCGGAGCAATTTTAAAAAAATACGAGTATCCCGACGCGATGCGGTGTCAAACCCTCACCGAGTTGCGGCAAAGACTCGTAGCTTTCGCGATCGAGAAACTTGGAGAGGTCGTTGGCGAACTCGATCGTGAAGCCGTGCTCCCAACTCCGCAAATTGACAATAATTCAGGCCGCGGCCCGGATCGTCAATTCTTCGTCATGCACGACTGGCTGCGGGGGCGCGCAAAGGAATGCCTTGCAAACAACCGTGACGACAGGCAGAACCCTGAATGAGTAAGCTAGGCACCGCACTGCAGGTCGGCCGAACTTTCGGCATGCGGCACGGCATGTTGCGCCTGCACTATGAACTCGAGCGCGGCAGCGGTTTGATCTCCCGCAAAATGCGCTCGGTTGAGGGATGGAATTCCTGGCGGTTAAGACGAATTGCTCCCGGTTTCTCCGCAGAAGAGTTGCTGGCCGTACGACGCGACGGCACACAAAAGTTTTTCTTCGTAAATCCTCAGACGCAGCAATCTGCGATCAGGCAGATCATCGGGGCCGATGGCGAAAAAGCTGTTCTCGACGAAGCGGAACGCATTCTCAAGGGCAGCCTGCCATTCTTTGCACGGCCATCTTACTCCTGCGGGTTTCCTCCCCGCTGGTTCGAAAATCCGCTCACAGGTCAAAGCGTGTCTCCGCAGCAGCCTTGGACTGGCATGCGCTTCGTGTCGCGAGCCTATGGCGATCTGAAATTTATTTTGGAGCCATCCAGATTTCTGTTTGTCTACCCGCTCGTTCGAGCCTATGCAATCACCGGCGACGAACGTTTTCCGCAGGCTTTCTGGAAGGCCGTTGAGGACTGGGCGCTCCAAAATCCTCCCATGTCTGGCCCGTTATGGATCTGCGGCCAGGAATGTTCACTGCGCATATTTGCATGGTCGTTCGCGCTGCATGGTTTCATTCATTCAGCAGCCACGACCAGTGACCGCGTGGCGTCACTTTGTTCGATGATCTCCGCCCACGCCTGGCGCGCGCGCCAGACTCTGGGCTACGCTCGCTCTCAGCGCAGCAACCATCTTATTACCGAGGCAGCCGGTTTGTGGACTGCAGGCACGCTTTACCCCGAACTGGCGGAATCTGGAGATTGGAAAAATCTTGCAGCAAATCTTATTCACGAGGCGGTTCTCGATCAAATCACACCTGAGGGAGTTTCGCAGCAGCATTCGTTCAACTATCAGCGGATGATCCTGCACTTGTTGCTCTGGACGCTTCGCCTCGCCGAAATTCATGATGCCCCGTTACACGAAGACATTCGCGCCCGCGTGCGAGCTGCGTGTGATTTCCTGCGTTCTTTTGTCGATCCAGTCAGTGGGCTTGCGCCGAACTACGGATCGGATGACGGCAGCCTCATTTTTCCGCTTGCCCAGGGAGGGTATCGCGATTATCGTCCGCTGCTGCAGTTGGGCGCGGCCGTTCTAGATCGCACTCCGTTGCCACCTGGACCGTGGGATGAGGCCTCATTGTGGTTCGGTGTAAAGCCACAACTTGCCAGAAAAGCTTCCGGAGGGTTTCTTCCGTCCGCCGAAACTGGATATTTTCGAATCGGCGGTCAAACTTCCTGGGCGTTAATTCGCGCCGGAAGGTACACGCGCCGTCCATTTCAGGCCGATCAACTCCACATTGATCTGTGGTGGAAAGGAATCAACCTCGCTCGTGATCCCGGCACATATCTCTACAACGGTCCTGCGCCATGGAATAATGCGCTCGCTTGCACCGTCGTGCATAACACGATTACGGTCGACAACTCCGATCAGATGCGTCGGGCCAGCCGCTTTCTCTGGCTTGATTGGGCTCACGGTACAGGCCGCGTGCCCCGCTCCATTTACCCCGACCGCTTCGTGGGCGAACATGACGGTTACAAGCGCGTCGGCGTAACGCATCGTCGCGCGGTGCAATGTCTTGCCGAGGCTTGCTGGCTCATTATTGACGACCTCGAGGGAACCGGGGAACACGACTTGCGTTTACACTGGCTCGCCCCCGACTTGCCTTTCGAGGTTCGTGAGTCGCCGTTTCAGGTTGTGTTTAAGCTCGAACAGTCGCAGATTCAATGGAGCATGTTCGCCAGTACATCGACGCACGCGGGAATCGTACGCGCCGGAACTCGTATCAATAAAAGTCAATTGCCGCGGCTCCCGAGCGAAACCGAGCAGTTACTCGGCTGGGAGGCCGCGACCTACGGCGATCTTCGCCCGGCAGTTTCGCTCGTCTCCGAAGCTCGGGCGCATTTGCCAGTTCGCTTCGTGACGGTAATCCTCACTGACGAACGATGGAGAGTTGAATCGAAAGATGGCAGTGTCTCGGTTTTCGTTGAAGACGGTGTCAACGGAAATCAACCTCAAACATTTCGAATCTGTCTTTGTCCGAAAACTCCGAACGCAGTCAGTGTGCAAGCTCCTTCCGAGACCTTGATATCGGCATGAAGCAGGTATTCCAGAACGCCCGCAGTGCGGAAGTTACCGTCGCAGAAGTTCCTGCCCCTAAATTGCTGGAGGGTTGTGTTTTGGTTCGCACTGCCGCTTCTCTGGTTTCGGCAGGCACCGAACGCGCCTCCGCGGAATTTGCTTCGCGGAATCTGCTTCAAAAAGCTAAGATGCGACCCGATCTGGTCCGCGAGGTGCTGAGCAAGATCGGCCGCGATGGTCTTCTGCCGGCGATTTCCGCGGTGCGCAGCCGGCTCGATCAACCCATCGCTCCGGGATACAGCAGCGCGGGAACCGTCATCGCTGTCGGCAACGGCATCAATGGAATCTCGCCCGGCGACCGCGTCGCCTGTGCCGGCGCGGGTCATGCGGTGCACGCGGAATTCGCCTGCGTGCCGAGGCTGCTGGTTTCACGAATTCCCGCAGACTCGATTACGTTCGACGACGCCGCATTTACCACGCTAGGAGCCGTAGCTCTCCATGGCATTCGCAACGCTGGCGTTAAGCTCGGCGACGTTGTTGCGGTAATCGGCCTGGGTTTGCTCGGACAATTGGCCGTGCAGATTCTGAAGGCGGCCGGATGCTCCGTTCTGGGAATGGACATTTCCCGAGAGCGCGCTGACTTGGCGGCACATTCCGGTGCCGACGCGGTCAGTACATCGTCTTCTGAATTTCGCGACCTATGCCTGCAAATGTCGGCGGGACACGGCGTGGATGCAGTCCTCATGGCCGCGCAAACTTCCAGCAACGAGCCGGTTCACCTAGCGGCAGCCGTCGCACGCAATCGGGCGGCCGTGGTCGCGGTGGGAACCGTAGCCATGGACATTCCGCGCAGGCCTTTTTACGAAAAGGAACTCGACTTCCGCGTGTCGCGCTCTTACGGCCCCGGCCGTTACGATTCTGCCTACGAGCAAAAAGGAATCGACTATCCCATCGGTTACGTGCGTTGGACCGAGACGCGAAATATGGAAGCTTTCCTGAAGCTTCTTGCGGACCGCAAACTTAATCTCAAGCCTTTGATCACACATCGTTTTCCCATCGATCAAGCGGAGTCAGCTTACGACCTCGTTACCGGCAAGGCTAATGAGTCGTCGCTCGGAGTGCTAATCGAATATCCGGAGGCGCCAGGCGACTGCCAGCATATTAACCTTGCTCGACCAGAGAGGCTTACTGTCCATGGTAACGCTGTTCGCGTAGGAGTTCTCGGCGCCGGCAGTTTTGCCATGAGCACGCTCTTACCGGCGATCAAGCATGTCGGCGGAAGCGACATGATCTCGATCGGCGCGGCAAACGGCTCCCATGCCCGTCACGCAGCCGCAAGGTTTGGATTTGCTTCCTGCGCTACCGACGAGCAACTGATTCTCACTGACCCGAAGATCAATACGGTGGTCATCGCTACGCGTCACCATCTTCATGCGAACCAGGCGATTCAGGCGCTCAAGAACGGGAAGCACGTATTCTGCGAGAAACCGCTTTGCCTGAGCGAAGCTGAACTCACCGAAATCGCCTCCGCGCACCAGAAATTAAAACACCTGTTGATGGTTGGGTTCAATCGCCGTTTTTCACCGCTTGGCATTCGAATGAGAAGTTTCCTGCGGAACGTGCACGAGCCGCTCGCACTTCACTATCGCGTCAATGCGGGATCTCTTCCCTCCGGCCATTGGCTCAACGATCCCGAGCAGGGTGGTGGACGCATAATCGGCGAGGTCTGTCATTTTGTCGATTTTCTTTCGTATCTTGCCGGCGCCGCGCCGCTGAATGTCGAGGCTCGTCCGCTCGCCAATTCGAGCCGGTATAGCAACGACAATGTCGTGTGCTCGATGACGTTTGCGAACGGATCCGTCGGCACGATCAGCTATCTCGCCAACGGCGACAAGTCTTATGGCAAAGAGCGAATCGAAGTCTTCGGCGGTGGCCACGTGGCAGTCCTCGAAGATTTTAGGCGTCTGGAGGTTGTTCGCTCCGGGAAAAAGCAGATTTTTCGGTCTCGATTTCGGCCGGATAAAGGACATCGCAGCGAATGGCAGTCTTTTATTCGCGCGATTGAAACAGGAGGCGAATCGCCAATTCCATTTCGCGAGATTGCAAGCACGATGCTCGCAACGTTCGCGCTCGAAGAATCAAGGTGTCTCGGCCAGCCGGTAAAAGTAAGACTGCTTCACGAACCCAGCGCTGATGCGCTCAGGGGATTCGATCGGGCGTCCTGATTCGCGCGCCAAAACTTTCAATCGTGCCATGAAGATTCTATACTTGTCGCAGTACTTTCCGCCGGAGATGGGCGCACCCGCTGCCCGGGCTGCCGAGTTGTCGCAACACTGGGCCGCGGCTGGAAGTGATGTTACTGTGCTTACCGGATTTCCGAACCATCCCACGGGTGTCGTTCCCTCCGCCTACCGCAGTCGACTCCGGCGCCTGGTATTCCGCGAGGAGCGTAATGGGGTAAACGTCGTGCGGACCTGGCTCCTCCCGTTTCCCAATCGCAGAGCCTACGAACGCATTCTGAACTACACCTCTTTTTGCGTCTCAGCCGCCGTCACGGGGGTGGCGATTCCTCGACCCGATGTCGTTATCGCAACTTCGCCCCAGTTGCTGGTCGGCCTTTCCGGTTGGTGGCTTGCCCGCTGCAATCGCGTCCCGTTTGTATTTGAAGTCCGTGATCTCTGGCCAGAGTCACTGGCTGCCGTGGGCGCGGGCAATACCGGTTCTTTGCTCTACCGCTCTCTCGAGAAGCTTGCCGGTTTTTTGTATCGCCACGCGGACCGGATAGTCGTGGTTACGCCCGCCTTCGAGAAATATTTGGTTGAGCACTGGCGCGTGCCGCCCGAAAAGATCGCGGTGATCGAAAATGGGGTGGAGACTCAGCAGTTTCTTCCGGCTGACGCAACTGCTGTCAGAACCCAGTTCGGCATCGAGGGCAAGTTCGTAGCGGCTTATATCGGCACCATGGGAATGGCGCACGGACTGAACACAATCATCGACGCCGCCCACCAACTGCGCGAAACCAACCCCGAAGCTGTTTTCTTGATGATCGGTGAAGGTGCGGAAAAAGAGCGCATCGTGTCCGCGGCAAACCGCTCCCTCTTGGGAAATCTCAAGTTCATCGATCAACAGCCCCGGGAAAAAATACCGGAATTCATTTGCGCTTCCGATGTTTGTCTGGTTCCTCTCAAGAAAACCGAACTGTTTAAGACTGTAATCCCATCGAAGATGTTCGAATTCATGTCGTGCGCGAGACCTTTAATTCTCGGCGTGGAGGGACAAGCCCGTGCGATTCTCGACGAAGCCCGCTGCGGAATCGCGATCGAACCTGAAAACGCTTCGGCTCTCGCGGGTGCGATTCGCTATCTTGCATCGAATCGCGACAGCGCTCGCCAAATGGGAAACAACGGCAGGGAATACGTAGTCCGCAAGTATTCGCGGTCTCAAACCGCAGACAGATATCTCCGATTGCTTGAGGAAATGCTGCAACTGCCTCTCGAGAGCGTAAACGAACTGGCTGCCTGATGAAGTTGGTGCGTCTGGACCTTTCAATGCGCGGCAATCACCGCAATGCCTGTCGCCGCGGAAACGGCCGCTTGGATCCCTTGTCCCGCCGCTACGCGCACGCCGCTGACGGGGATAAAAAGGATATCGTCCGCCTGCAAGGTCACGTCCGGTGCCTTAGCCTCAAGCATCTTCTTGAGGGGAACCTTCGTTTCAACCATTCCCTCCGGACCCTTGCGAATGATGCGAACCGATCCCATCTTCGCTGTGCGATTAGTCCCACCGGCTAACGCAAGCGCCTGTAGCACAGTCAGGCTGCCATTATCCACGAGCAGGCCGGCGGGCCGCCCAACATCTCCCACGACGTAAATAATAGGAGCTCGTGGAACCGTAATCGTATCGCCGGGAAAGATCGTGACGTTGTCCTGCAAATTGTCGGCTAGATTTCGCGGTAGGTCCACCGTAATGGCCGAAGGCTCGCTTTGCTGGCGAATAATGCTTACCTTTCGTCCCGCTGCCGAGGTGAAGCCTCCCGCCGCAGAGATCAGATCGTACAACTTCCGATCACCCACTGCTGGATAGATGCCGGGCTTGGCGACCTCTCCGATGATCGTTACGCCCTGCGTGGACTCAGCTACCACAACCGTGACATGAGCGTTTCGAACAAACCCCCCAGCATCGAGGCGCTTCTCAATTATGTCCTGCGCCTCGTCTGCCGTCAGGTCGCCGACATGTACGTAGTCGATCAAGGGAAGATAAACATCGCCGGAATTTCCCACCCTCGCTTTGGTCGAAAGCTCTGGCACGTTGTAAACGCTAACCTCGATCAAATCGCCAGAACGCAGCCGTATGCTCGAGGTGCTTCTCAGATTGTCCATCACCGAATCTCGAGAATCGGAGCCTTGAGATTCGGCTTCGGCATTGCTAGCTGACTCCGCTTTCGCGCTCGAACTTGATCTTGCAGCTTGGGAGAGCGCTTGCGCGGCAGGCAAGGGGCCGGGAATTTTTGAGGGCGAAACCTCCGAGGTGCTCTGCGCCAGAAGATTGAGGTGCGCGAGTGCGAATAGCAACGGCAAAGAAACCGCAAACAGGCTGCCGATGCGGGCAAAACGAAATCTGCCAAGCTGCATTAAGAGCCTCTGATCAAGCCACAGATCGAAGAAAGTTTAGCACAGCAATTTTGCCATCGGTCGTGCGATTCAACGGCCGCCATCAAGAGGAACCCACAAACGCACTCCCGGCGGGGGCCCTTTTGCAATACTTTTTCAATAGGTATCGCCGCTAGGCTGTTACAGATCAGGGCGCAGGGGGCCGTTTGACGCTGGCATTTTTTGGGATTTTTTTTATCTCGCTGCTGTCGTCGTTCGTTTTCACGCGCTCTGTCCGTGATTTCGCGTCACGGCGCGGATGGGTGGCGACTCCCTTCCACGAGCGGCATCTGCACTCGACGCCTTTGCCTAGGTTGGGGGGCGTGGCGATTTTTATAGCTTTTTCTCTGAGTCTCGTGGCTGCTGCCGCGCTGGCTTTCTATATTCCTCACCTCGATTCTGCATTTTCTTTCAAAAAAATTCTCACCATTCTGATTCCCGCTAGCGTGGTTTTTCTGCTCGGTGTCTACGACGACCTCTACTCTGCCGGGCCCTACCTGAAATTTTCGGTTCAGGCGATTGCCGCCGTTATGCTTTTCGCGGGTGGTCTTCGGGTGCTTAATCTTCCGGTATTGTTCGGCGAGCATGAGCTTCCGTGGTTCGTTGCTCTGCCACTCACGATTCTGTGGGTGTTGGCCGTCACAAACGCTTTTAATCTGATCGACGGCCTCGATGGCTTGGCCGCCGGCTCGGCTCTATTTTCGACGCTGGTCGCGTTCGTGGTTGCGCTGTTGAATGGGCAATCCCTGATCATCGTCATGACGATCGCGCTGGCCGGTGCGATTCTCGGTTTCCTGCGCTACAACTTCAATCCCGCTACGATTTTCTTGGGCGATTCAGGAAGCCTTTTCATCGGCTTTCTGCTGAGCGCCCTCGCTCTCGCGGGAGCGCAGAAAGCTCCAACCATCGTCGCTGTTGCGATTCCGGTGGTGTCCTTTGGACTGCCGATTCTCGAAACGACGCTCTCAATCATCCGCCGCCTCGTCAGCGGCCGCCCGGTATTCACCGCAGATCGCGAACACATTCATCACAAACTCCTGCAGCACGGTCTCAGCCACCGCCAGGTTGTAATTGTCCTTTACGGAGTGTCCGCAGTTTTCGCGCTGCTAAGCTTGTTCCTGCTCTGGCCGACCGGCAGCTCGTTGGGATTGGTGCTTGCGGTTCTCGGCATCGGCATCTGGATCGGTGTGCAACGCCTCGGCTACCTCGAATTGGGAGAACTCGGCCGCGTCGCCCAGCGCACCCTCGAGCAACGCCAGATTGTCATCAACAATCTCGCCATCCGCCGGGCCACGGAAGAACTCAAATCGGCTCGAGATTACGACCAGATTCGGCGCGTCTTAGAGGCCGCGTTCAGTTCCAATGACTTCGACGGATTCGATGTCCGCTTCAACCTGTTTCCCGGGGAAAGCACCCCTGCCCGTGAGTTCGAAAGCGCCCATCCGCGGCGGGGCGAAGTATCCTTTCACTGGCGCAAATCGATAAGATCAAGAGCTGTCGAGGGTCTGGCAGTCTGGAGCCTGTTTCTTGATCTTGTGAGTTCAGCCAGCCGACGACGAGGTACCCTCCTGGTTTCCCGCGCTTACTCGCAAAGGCCTTTGCAGCTGGACATCAACCTTCTCACTACCGATTTTCCGACGGCGATCGCCGATGCTCTGGACAGGGTTCTCCAGAACAGCGTGCAGGAGATTCCGCACGGCATTCCCGAAGATCAGGCCTTTCTTACCGCGCAAGCCGGCTAGAAGTTCATGGCGTGTTGCTGCCGTCCCGCCGCGGGTTCTGCCTTTGCCGGTAGTTACTTGGCTCTTTCCGGAAGCGCCGCTCGGAAGCCGAGCGAACCTTGATGCATGTTCATATCTAATTCGTGCCGGCGATCTCCTTGATGCTCATATTCGAGTGCGACGAGCTGAATTCGGCAGACGGGACGAGATTCGATCACTTCCAGAATCCTGAGAAGCCGGTTGTCTTCTCCCAGTGGAACAAGCGATCGTAGTTGGAACATAATGGAACCGGCAATTCTCGCGTCTAACATTCATGTCGATATCGACCAAGTCTCGCGATGCGGTTCTTCCCGGTCTTGCCAACTCCGGCGCAAACCCGCCGCGGATTCTGGCCGCTGACGATCAGCAGCACATCCTTGACGCGCTCGAACTCTTGCTGAAACCACAGGGATACACGGTGGATACAGTGCGTTCTCCTTTCATGGTCCGGGAAGCGCTAAGCGGCGCCAGCTACGATGCCATACTGATCGATCTGAACTACACTCGCGACACTACGTCGGGCCAGGAGGGCCTTGATCTGCTCTCGCAAATCGTGGCCATCGATAATACGCTCCCAGTCATTGTGATGACTGCATGGGGGAATGTGGAACTCGCCGTGGAGGCGATGCGCCGTGGGGCTCGCGATTTCATTCAAAAGCCATGGGAAAACGAGCGCCTGGTTTCCATCTTGCGGACGCAAGTGGAACTGCATCGTGCCTTGCAGGAATCGCAACGGCTGGCTGCGGAGAACCGCTTACTTAGCGCTCAGGGCAGGCCCGAGTTCGTTGCGACTGCTCCGTCGATGGCGCCCGTCCTTGAAGCGATCACGCGGGTCGCTCCATCCGATGCCAACGTTCTCATCACCGGAGCACATGGCACCGGGAAGGAAGTTGTCGCTCGAACACTGCACGCGCTTTCTCTCCGCGCATCGCGCCCGTTTATTGCAGTCAACACCGGCGGATTGGCGGAAGGAGTTTTCGAAAGTGAACTCTTCGGCCATATAAAAGGCGCATTCACTGATGCCCGCTCCGACCGTATCGGGCGTTTCGAACTGGCCAATGGCGGCACCATTTTTCTCGATGAGATCGGCAATGTGCCGCTTCGCCAGCAGGCCAAGCTGCTGCGCGTAATTGAGTCCGGAGAATTAGAGCGGGTGGGCTCGTCCCGCACTCAGCGGGTTAACGCTCGCATGATCTCGGCGACCAACATCGATCTTCCGGCGGCGTGCCAGCAACGTCACTTTCGCGAAGACTTGCTCTTCCGCCTCAATACCGTGGAAATTCACATGCCCGCATTACGCGAACGCCGTGAAGACATTCCTGTCCTTACCATGCATTTTCTTACACGGTATGCGGAACGCTACCACCGCCAGATCGACGGTGTTGACCCTGCCGCCATGCAGGCGTTAATCCAATATTCCTGGCCGGGAAACGTCCGCGAACTGGAACACACCATGGAACGTGCAGTTCTGATGTGTCGCGGCGAGCAAATTCAGCCTGGCGATCTTGCAGGCCTCCAGCGGCCGGTATCGCAGAGTCTCGAAGAATTGAGTCTGGAGGCGGTCGAGACTATTTTGATTCGCAAAGCGCTGCAGCGCTTTCAGGGCAACGTCAGCCATGCGGCCGAGGCCCTGGGCCTGAGCCGCGGCGCGTTATACCGGCGAATGGAAAAGTATGGTCTCTAGCCCAGGCACAACCGGCCTTCCCAAACAGACTCTTCGAAATTCTCCGCGAACATCTTTCGAGTTCCGAATGATCGGTTTCGCCAGCCTGCTGGTCATTCCCGGAATCGTCGGTAGCGCCCTTCTGCTCTACTTCGTGCATTGGAGCCTGGAATTGAAACTGTTGTTGCTCAGCCTGGAGTTTCTTGCCTCTGTGCTCGTTGCTGCTGCGCTTCGCGAAAAGTTTGTCAGCCCTCTACGGACTCTGGCGAATGTGGTCGGCGCTTTGCGGGAAGAAGACTATTCGGTGCGGGCGAGTCTGGCAGTTCCAAATGACGCGCTCGGCGAACTTTCCCTCGAAGTGAACGCACTTGCCGATCTGCTCGCCCAACATCGCTCGGGAGCGATTGAAGCTGCAGCGCTTTTGCAGCGAGTAGTGGCAGAGGTGGACATCCCGATCTTTGCCTTCGATCCCGCTGGAGAACTGCGCCTCGCCAATCCTGCCGCCGAACAGCTTCTGCAACACCCCAGCTCGGAACTGCTCGGCAAGTCAGCATTGGAACTGGGTTTGCAAAATGCCGTTACCTGCGAAAACGGAACTTTGGTCAGTCTGCGCTCCAGTGGCGAAGCGCGCTGGCTGGTGCGGCGCAGCTTCTTCCGGCAGCAAGGTGTTCCCCAGACTCTCATCGTCCTATCGGATGTGAGCCGCGCGCTGCGGGAAGAAGAACGTCGCGCGTGGCAACGTCTTATCCGGGTCATCGGCCACGAGTTGAACAATTCGCTGGCGCCGATAAAATCCATTGCCGGAAGCCTTAATGCGCGGGTTTCTGAAATGAATCTCGAAGCCGAACAGCGCCAGGATTTCGAGCGCGGGCTCGACATCATCCAGAGTCGCGCGGCTTCATTAAACCGTTTTCTGCAAGCCTACCGGCAACTGGCGCAGATGCCGCCTCCAGTCAGGAGAGAATGTTCCGTCGCCGAAACTGTCAGGCACGTCACCAGCCTGGAAAACCGCATTCCTATCTCTGTGATCGCGGGCCCGGACATGAGCCTGATGGCTGATCCTGATCAGATCGAACAAATGTTGATCAATTTATTGCGAAACGCTGTCGAGGCCGTCCTGCCGCCATCTTCTTTAGAAAACGACGGCGGCAGCCCTACCCGCGATTCTCAGGACTTGCGTCCGCAAATCACTTTGACCTGGGCGCCGGTCGATAGCGATGTAGTCTTCACGATCGAAGATAACGGGCCGGGGTTGATGAATCCGGCAAACGTCTTCGTACCTTTCTACACCACCAAGCCGCAGGGAAGCGGCATTGGCCTCTTAATTTCGCGGCAGATCTGCGAGATTCACGGTGGCCGTCTCGAATTATCGAATCGTGCCGCCGGATCGGGCTGCAAAGTAAGAATCATTTTGCCGACTGCGCCACCTGCGCCAAACGTTCGCGTTTAGAAGGAACGTTTAGAAGGAACAAAGTAATCGACGGGCAGAGCGATCTGTTGATTGAGGCGAAGACCTGCGATTTCCTCGAGTCGATTCAAGGCCTAAAGTTGAAGACGTGCTGGGGGAACTAAGAGTGAGTGCCGTAGTTTGTCAAATTGATTCCGGATACCTGGTTTGCTAAGGTCGTCGTCATGTCCGAGCCTGTCATGTCCGAGCATTCCCCTGAGCAGATATGTGACCGGATACGCGAGTCGCTCGACTCCCTTTATCGCGTGGATTCTGGACGAATCCTGGCAACTCTGATCCGCCTGCTCGGCGACTTCGACCTTGCCGAGGAGGCGATGCACGAAGCTTTTGCGGCTGCGCTGAGCCTGTGGCCGAAGAGTGGAGTACCCGGCAACCCGCGGCCATGGCTGATTTCTACCGCGCGATTCAAGGCCATCGACACTCTGCGCCGACGGGCAAGATTTGATGCGTCGCAAGACGAACTCGTGCGATATGTCGAAGCACAGAGTTTAACGGGATGGTCCAACGCAGAGGGCAGCCCTGGGGACGACTTCCTTGAAGACGACCGGCTGCGCCTGATTTTTACTTGCTGTCATCCATCGCTGGCGCCGGAAGCGCGCGTCGCTCTCACCTTGCGTGACGTGTGCGGACTGACTACAGAGGAGATAGCAAAGGCATTCCTCACCACTCCGCGTACGCTGGCGCAGCGCATTGTGCGCGCCAAGGCGAAGATTCGAGAGGAACGGATTCCGTACGAAGTGCCGACGCCGCAGGAATTGCCGGAGCGGCTGGGCGCGGTGCTGCAGGTCATCTATCTCGTCTTTAACGAGGGTTATTCGGCTGCGGCGGGAGCTGAGGTAACACGAGCCGAGCTAACCGGCGAGGCGATTCGACTGGGGCGCTTGCTGGTCCAACTGCGGCCAAAGACGGGAGTCATGGGAGCCGAAGTAACGGGGTTGCTTGCCCTGATGTTGCTGCAAGAATCCCGGCGCGCCGCGCGAACCTCTCCGACCGGAGAGCTGACTTTGCTGGAGAATCAAGACCGCGCCCTCTGGAACCGGGAGCAGATCGCGGAGGGAGTGGCATTGCTGGAGAAAGCCCTGAACTACCAGCAGAAGTCCCGCCGCTTCGGCTCTTACACACTGCAGGCTGCGATCGCGGCTGTTCACGCGGAGGCGGAATCGGTCGCTGCGACCGACTGGCGGCAGATTGTTGCGCTTTACGACGAATTGCTGCGAATTCAGCCTTCACCAGTTGTACAGCTCAATCGTGCCGTGGCCATCGCCATGCGCGATGGCCCAGAGGCCGGTCTGGCGCATATCGATGCGGTGTTGGAGCGTTTTTCAGGAAAACATGGCGACTTGGCAAATTACTACCTGGCGCATTCCGCCCGCGCCGATATGTACCGCAGGCTCGGCAGGAGGGCAGAGGCCAAGTCCGCTTATGAGAAGGCGCTAGCCCTGACGCAACAGGAACCAGAGCGGCAATTTTTGCAAGAGCGGATTCGGGGACTGAAATAAAAATGTTCAGTGCCACACCGCTCAGGGAAAAACCGCGCGTGTCATCTGGCGTGTCGAGTTTCGGTGGACGTCTGCAGGTGCAGACCTTGCTCTAAATGTAAGAAAAAGCTTGTGGAAGGCATCCGCAAACTACTATAATACAGAAAGGTAGAAATAATAAAGAAGTCTGCACTAGGCACGTCAATATGTCTGCTAAGAGCCTCAACGTCAAAGACCCGGCTGCGCACCGTTTGGCTGAAGCGATCGCGGAAGCCACCGGAGAAACCATGACCCGCGCCGTCACCGAGGCGCTGCGTGAACGCTACGAGCGAATCCAGAGCCGTCGCGGCAGAGCCACGGTTGAGGAATTGCTTGCCATCGCCGACCGCGCCGCGGCACACGTGAAGCGTCCGTACGTCGATCACGCCGAACTCCTCTACGACGAAAACGGCCTGCCAAAATGATTCTCGATACTTCGGCGCTCGTGGCAATTCTGTTCCGTGAGCCGGAGGCTGAGCTTTTCACTCGCCTAATTCACTCCACCGCCAACAACCGAGTCAGCGCGGGAACCTGCCTGGAACTGGCGGTCGTGCTGGAACGTCAGGCAGTGATCGAGGCTGATCGCCAGCGGGAGATGTTCTTTCGCCGCGCCGGCATCTCCGTCGAAGCATTCACGGAAGATCACCTGCTCATCGCGCGCCAGGCGTTCCATGATTTCGGCAAAGGCCGCCACGCGGCGGGGCTGAATTTTGGAGACTGCTTCGCTTATGCGCTGGCGCGCTACATGGGGGAACCCTTGCTGTTCAAGGGCGACGATTTTCGCAAGACGGATGTTGTGCCTGCCATTCCGTGAGCGAATGTCCCTCCGGCGATGGTCCGGAGGCGAGGCTGCCCCACTCGCCGCGGTTTTCGGCGAGTGGGTATCAAGAGCCCATGGAGCCTTGGCCAGTCCCCTTCAGGCGACTTTGCCTTTTTGAGCGGCTGGTTTGCTCTTGGCTTGCATGGATTTCACGAGGGCGGCCGATGATGCTCCTTCGAGCGACAATCCATAGCCAACTTCCCGCACGATGCGCTCTTTCAATGGTTGAATAAAATGTATGCGGGTGTTGCGGCGCGTCACTTCCGGAGCCTTCAGGTACAGTTCGGCCAATTCTCGTGCGCGGCTGAGCGCTTTGCCGTTGGGCACAACTTCCGCGACCACTCCCCATTCATGTGCGGTACGCGCCGGCAGCGGCTGTGGATTCAGCAGGAACGCCTCCGCACGTCCCGCCCCAGCGCGATAGCTCCACGTAGTAAAGATTCCGTCGCCGGGGGCAACGCCCGCGGAGAAGTGGGCCACATCCTCAAACGTCGCACCTTCACCCGCGACAATTACGTTGGCAAGCAATGCGTAGTCGGAGTGCACATGGGCGCGTCCTTCGATTGCCGCGATCACCGGCACGCGAATGTTGGCGATATTTTCCAACACCTGAACCCCTTCGTCGTGAACCTGGCTCCAGACGCCGGGATCGGCAACGTCGCCAAAAGATGACCAATCGACATCGGTGATGAACTCGCCGCCTGCGCCTGTGAGGATCACAATCTTGTTGGTTCGGTCTTGCGAAATCCGGTAGAAGGCCTCGACAAATTCCGTGTGAGCCGGCGCGCTCATAATGAATGCCCCGCCGTTGTTGTGGAACTCAGCCACCAAGACGCCCTGGTCATCTCGCGTCAGCTTCAGGTTGTGATAAGCAGTGAAGTAGTCACTTTGAAATTGCATCGGATTCTCCTCTCTATGTTGCCGTGATTGCGTTGTGATTGCGAGGCCGGCTAGTTGCCCTCAGCTAGCCACCACAAGACCGCCTGCGGCCCAAATGACTTCCTGTGAGCCAGCCTGACTTGTCTGATGCCCGGAAGAGGGGCAAAGAAGCAATATCCGCGACCAGGCTTTCCCACTGGCTGCCCACTACAAGGTACGCCAACCCCGGAAGCGAAAAAATTTCTTTGTCGATTTGTCGAATTCGGTCCGGCTGTTCGACTATAGGCTGAAGGCAGGGCAAACGGCCCCGCCAGGTCCATGCTCTTATATGAAAGTAGCGGCCCTGATGGGGTGTCCGCACAACACTCGATACTCGTTACACATTACTCAATACACAAGGAGAACACCATGCGCTTCATGATGATTATGTTTCCAAAAGATTACCAAAACACAAAACCCGGCTGGGTGCCCGACTTCAAAGAGATGGAGGCAATGGGCAAGTACAACGAGGAACTAGGGAAAGCCGGCGTGCTGCTCGCGCTCGACGGGCTGACCCCGCCTTCGACGATGAGCGCGCGCGTCACCTTCAAAAGCGGAAAATCGAAAGTGACCGACGGCCCGTTTACCGAGGCGAAGGAAGTGGTCGGCGGCTACTGGATCATCCAGGTGAAGTCGCGCGAAGAGGCGCTCGAATGGGCCGCCCGCATCCCCGGAAAGGATAACGAGATGGTCGAAGTTCGCCGGATGTTTGACATTACCGACTTCGATCCCGAGACCCAAAAGGAGATCCAAAAGAAGTTCGGCGACGACGTCGCCGCTGAGATGCGCCAGTAGTAAAAAACCTGCACGCTTTCGCGATTTCCGCGACGCAACTCATGGCTGCGTCGCAGGCTTCGCGCGGAGGATTCCGTTGAAGCTTTCGCGGTACTGCAGAAAGACCAGAATCCACAATATGCAGGCGACTATCGCGGGAGCGATGGTCTCCGGCGACATCGTCAGATGGAACGCGAGGATGTTGTAGAGTTCCCCGGCGAGCAGGGTCAGCGCCAGTGGCACGAAAAATCCAGACAACAGCAGCAGTCCGCCGAGCAGCTGCAGCGCGAAGAAGAACGCGGCAAAGTGCGACCCGCTGACGGCGGTAAAGAACTGGATTGCCAGCGGATTCGCCGGTGGCGGCGCCGGAATAAAGTTAAAGAACCCGTTGAGGCCAAAGACGGTGAATGTCAGTGCCAGTAGATAGCGAGCAATAATCGAAGTAATCTTCATAAGTGTCCTCCTTGAAAAGTCTGCACGTGCGTCTGCACGGCTTGAAGGTGCGGTGCAAGAAACGCGCTCCGGTCATGCCCCTGGTTCAGCGCGCTGGTTCCTCCTGCGGTCAGAAATATCGCGTCCGTTACGCCAAGAAAACCAAATACGGACCGCAGATACGGCTCGACGAAATTGTACGAGCCCATCTGCGTTTGAGCATCGTAAATTCCGCCCGTTGCGATGATAAAGGTCGCCTTCTTGCCGGTAATCAGGCCCTTCGGTCCTTTCTCTCCGTAAGAAAAAGTTCTGCCGACGCGCGCAATCTGGTCGATCCATAGCTTGAGCACGGAGGGAACGCCAAAGTTATGCATTGGCGCTCCAACGACGTACTCATCAGCCTGCTCCAACTCGGCGAGCAGGGAGTCGGAGAGCACGAGCAGCTTCTTTTGCTGCGGAGTGCGGGCCGGTTCCGGGGTGTAGACCGCCGCGACCCATTCCGCCGTGATCGGCGGGATTGCTGTCGCGTTCAGGTCGCGGTATAAAACCCTTCCATCTGGGTGCGAGGCTTTCCATTGGGTGACGAACGCAGCGGTTAGCTCGCGCGAGACTGAGCGACCATAGAGAGGACTGGAATCGATATGAAGCAGCGTTGACATTGAGAATTCCTCCTGCAAGACAATTGATGATTAGTAGACAAATGTAGATTCAAAAATAAACAAGTGTCGATTTACCTGCTGCGGTATCTTTATAATGTAGGGAATGGCCCACCCTCTTCAATCCGATTCCGGGACGACGGATCCGCGGATCGTTCGTAGTCGTCGCATGCTCATGGAATCCTTAGTCAGGTTATTGATGAAAAAGGAGTTCGACGACATCTCGGTGCAGGAAATAGCCGACGAGGCGACGCTAAACCGGGCCACGTTTTACCTGCACTATCCAGACAAGAATGCACTGCTGCAGGCTATGACGGAATCGCGCTTTCGCGATTTGGTCGAGCGGCGCGGCATTACCTTTACCGACTGCCGCGGAGCCGTACGCGCCATTGCACTTGGTGTCTGCGACTATCTCTCCGAGAACACAGGCTGCCCCACTCAGTTAACTCGGATGCCGCTCGAAGGCTCGATTATCCCCGTGGTCGAGGACATGTTCAAGAAAGGCCTTGCACGTCATAGCCCGGCAAATCAAGGGTTGCCACCAGGTGCCGATGTCGCATTGCTGGCGGTCACTGCGGCCTGGGCGGTTTTTGGAGCTGCGCGCCGCTGGTATCAGACTTCCAACCGCATCCCCGCCGAGGAGATGGCAGCCAGAATTGAGACGATCGTGAGTCCGCTTCTCTTCGGCGGCTCTCAATAGCTGAGGAAAACGGACCGCCCGTCTCGTCTCTACTTTCCCCGAAACAAAAATCGTTCACCTCTGCTGTCGATTTTTTCTGCGCGCGACGACTATAGGATGAACAGGCGAAAGAGCGCAAGACGTCAAGCTCTCATATGCGCTGGTATATAGATGGAGGAGCAATCCGATGCGAAACGTAATCTACGCAATCAACATCACCCTGGATGGCTGCGTCGACCACACCAAGCAATTAGCCGATGAAGAAAAACTTGAATATTTTACTCACCTCGTCCGAGAGGTCGACCTGCAGGTTTTTGGGCGCAAAACCTATCAATTGATGGTCCCCTATTGGCCGGAAGTCCTTAAGAACCGATCTGAGACAAAAGCGGATACCGATTTTGCTCGAGCATTCGTCTCCACCCCGAAAATTGTTTTCTCGCGATCATTGGCCAGCGCTGAAGATGGAAACACGAGAATTGTTCGTACTAACCTTCGCGACGAAATACTTAAATTGAAGCAAGAGCAAGGCAAGAATATTTTGGTCGGCGGTGTAGATGTTCCTTCGCAGCTGATACAGCTTGGTCTGGTGGATGAATATCGTTTGGTCGTTGGACCGATCATCGCAGGAGAAGGGAGACGGTTGATGGAAGGTGTTAGTCTGCCGGACAAATTGCAATTAAGACTTGTCGAGTCAAAGAGTCTGGAATCAGGATCTGTTGCGCTTCGTTACTTGAAACTGTGACCTGGGCTGGCCGCTTTCCACCACTAGGAGAAGAACAATGAAATACATCTGTCTCGGGTACTACGACAAAGGCAAGCACGAAGCCATGACCGAGAGCGAGCGCGACGCCATGTTCGATAAATGCTTTGAGTACGACGATCATCTTCGCTCCAACGGGCACTGGGCTGGCGGTGAAGCGCTCCAGGGTACGGAAACCGCCTTGACGCTGTATTGGAAGAATGGCAAAGTCGCTACTACCGATGGTCCCTATGCGGAAACCAAAGAGCAGCTCGGCGGCATTCTCATCCTCGATGCGCGGGACATGAATCACGCTCAACAACTCATCGCGCAGCATCCAGCGCTGAAGTACGGCAGCATTTTCGAGATTCGCCCAGCGGGGGATATGAGCGAAATCATGAAAGACAGCGAGCAGCGACGGGGAAGGAATACCTCGCGATGAGGGCGGCCGCCACGCAAAGACGGCAATCAGCCATGATTGCAGCTCCCGATCGGTCGCCATCCGGAAATGTTCTTCCGATCGTTCGGCCGGCCGGGCGCTACGCGCGGTACGCCGTGGCCTCAAACACCGCAGTGATCGCGCTCATTCACTCTCACCCTTACTCGTCTCCGCTGGCGCCGGGAAGTGTTTTTGAACCCACGCTTCCCAGAGAGGTGTCTCGCGGGTGACGGTCGGGGCCGCCTGATCGCCGTAGAGATAGAAGTTTAGCGTGACCATGCTCTGGCCGCCGAAGTTGACGGCGCCAAGGGCGGCGGTGCCCGGCCCCGGCTTGTCGAGCCGCAGCAGGGCGTTGTACGGACTCTGGCTGATGCGCTCCACCACACCGCCGAGTGCTGGGACGCCTGCGGGAGAGGTCCAACGCTGCCCGGCGCTCAAGCCCTTCAGCCCCAATGCCCCCGTCAGCGTTTCCCAGGCCTCCGCTTCGGTTCCCGCTGCAGGGGCCATCCATTGCATCATCGCGGAACGTTGCCCGCGGAAGTGCGTGAGATAGATCCGCAGGATGCGGAAGAATCCCGGCCAGCCGGATTCGGTGCCTTCCAGTTGGTTGTCCCAGTCGTCGGTGTCGGCGAAGAGGCTATGCACGATGCGAACGACGCAGACGCCTCCGCCGCGTGCTTCGACGCTCCATTCGTCCGCGATGGGAGGCGATCCCGGCACCCAGCCATCGGACTTGGCGGCAAATCTTCGCGGCGGGTCCCAGGTCGTCACCGGGGAACTGGACTCCATGCCGGGGCCGAAGTTCAACTTAATCGCAACCGGCTTGCCGTCGCGCTCTTCGAACTCAGCCGGCACAAACCACGCGGAAATACCCGGCCCGGTAGCGATGGCCTGCCAGACTTCCTCGGGCGTGCCGGGAACCTCGACTTCGACCTGGACGGAACGGCGTCCGGATGCTTCTTTCTTTACGCTCATGATGATGACGGCTCCTTGGAATTAGATTTCTGCGGCACAGGGTGCGCCACGACCACCAGGCGATGCGCCCGGCCGCCGGGCGCGGATTCATCGTGGTACTTCGAAACCAGCTTTGTGACGGCCTCGGCGAGTTCGTTACTGAAAGCCGCTCGATCCGTGGCCGACCGGAAGCGAACCTCGGTGTCAACCGCCAGGGTCGCCAGGCGTTTGCCCGTTTCTTTCGCGCGGCGAACAAGATCGCCCACCTCACGAACGACCCGTGCGCCCAGGGCGATGAGATAGCTTGCGGACAGCCGATCGATTTCCCGCTTCGGATCCGCCGCGACCGGACCGAGGGCGCTTGGCGAGACGACGTAGGAAGCGGCCGTCGCTACGAGCAGCCGCTCCGTCAGCCCGCCCCACTTGCGTTCTTCGGCTAGTCGCACCAGCCCGTGCGCCTCCAGCGCGTGGAGGTGGTAGTTGATTTTCTGCCGGGCCAGGCCAACCCGTGTGGCCAACGTCGCCGCCGAGGCGGGCGCGGCCAATTCGGAAAGAAGTCGACTCCGCGTGGGCTCCAACGCAACCGCCGCTACCGCCGGATCACCGATAACCTGGATGTCAAGCACGGGGAGACAGTAGCATTGACAATTTTTATTGTCAAGCAGCTTTTTTGCAAAATTCCAGAGTCAATGCTGTGGCGCAGCGGGCAAGCGGTGGCGCAGATCGTGAAATCGAATCTTGGGGAGTCCGGATTGGGCGAGCATCGTGCGGTGAACCAGATTGCACCATGTAAGACCAATCGAACAGAAGGTATTTCCAAAGGCCCGGATTCCGGTTTGACTCCCGCGATTCGAAGACGCATACTGGCTGGTATGTTGGCTGTTAGAAAACGATCACGACGCGGAAGGGCGACTTCGCAGGGGCCGGAACGCACACGAGAACTCCTGTTGCAGGCTGCCTTTCAGGAGATATACCGCTCGGGCTACCGGGGCGCCGATCTCGATGCCATCCTGGCGGCAGCGGGCGTCACCAAGGGCGCGCTGTACTACCACTTCGACAATAAGGAGGCCCTCGGCTATGCGGTGGTGGACGAGGTCATCGCGATTAACCTTTATCGGAAGTGGGTGCAGCCTTTACGAAACGCCGAGGATCCCATCGAAGTTCTGGTCCGCATTATTCAATCCGAATCGCTAAAAAGAGAAGACGTTCAGCGCGGCTGCCCCTTGCTTAATTTATCTCAAGAGATGTCCGGTCTCGATGAGGGATTCCGCAGAAGAACCGGCAAAGTTTATGAGAAATGGCACGGCGCCATGGCGCAGGCGCTACGCGAAGGACAGAAGCGCGGGATAGTGCGGAGCGACATAAATGCGGATGAAACGGCCACGTTCCTGATAGCGGCGTGGGAGGGGTACGTCGTTTTAGGGAAGAATTCGCAGGATCCTCGGATGATGAAATCGGGCCAAAAAAGGATGACCGTTCAGATCAAGTTGTTGCGTCCGCCACGACGACGGACACGACTGGCACGCCGCAGATAGCCGCCTTTTTGTTGAGCCATGAAGTCTTTGGGTTGGGTTGGGTCGGCCGCATGACATACGTACGCGTCGGTATAATCCATGCAACACGCGAGTGGAAGGTCTGCATCACAATTACCGGGTCGAATTGTCGGTGTCCAAGTGATGGACGAACGTCTGCACTCACGGATTCGCAATGACTGGCGAATCCTCATGTGCTCAAGCATAACAACAGCTGTCGAAATCTCAGGAGAAATCACATGAACCGAGACATCATGAGCACAGTCGCATTGCGGAGCTTTGCTCTGGTTATCCTGTTCAGCGTGGCGTGGCAAGCCCGAGCACAGGACGGCAAAGCATCCTATCCCAGCATGGCTCCGCTTGATCAATACTTGATTGCCGATCGAAACACCGAAATAACCTTGGCACGAAGTGCGGCTCCAGACTCCATTACCCACGATGCCAAAGTTCTGGTTCTTGGACCGCACGGCTATGAAACTGCCGCCGAAGGCAAGAATGGGTTCGTATGTCTTGTAGAGCGAGGGTGGATGGGTCCAATCGAGGGAGAATTCTCCGTTTTTTGGAACCCCAGAATTCGAGGTCCGGTCTGCTACAATCCGCCCGCAGTCCGCTCCATTCTGCCATTGACCTATAAAAGAACGGAGATGGTATTGGCCGGGCAATCGAAAGCTCAGATCATCGACGGCATCAAGATATTTATGAAGCAAGAACTGCCTCCACTGGAGCCCGGAGCCATGAGCTACATGATGTCGAAAGAGCAGTACCTTACCGATAGCGCTCACCATAACTGGATGGCTCACCTGATGTTTTACACCCCACTGATGGACGGTGCTATTTGGGGCGCGGATCTATCCGGCTCTCCCGTCATGCTGAATCCACAATTCCATGGCGATCCGGAACCAATCGATGTCTTCATGGTTCCCGCGGGCTGGTGGTCGGATGGAACGGCGGACCCAGTCACGAATAAGTAGGGAAACGCGCTTACTAAAGGCAAATTGGTTGGCAGATTCCGTGTTGGGGAGTTTTCTTAGAAAACTGGATTCGTGGAAGCACTGGTTACGCCAACCAACTTCCGCCAACCGTTCCGGTTCAGGCGCACCCGGGCTCCCGTGGATAGCAGAACCCAGCCTTCCGCTTGTCCGTCGCGGTGAATCTCGCGCACATGATCGAGGTTGACGATCGCCGACCTGTGCAGGCGAATGAACTTCTTTGGGTCCAATTTCGTTTCCAACGCCCGAATACTCTCCCGCAACAGGTGCCGCTTGCCGCCAGCGTGCAGACACACGTAATAATCGTCGGCTTCGATCCACTCAATGTCATTGACCGATACGACTGAGGCGGTGTTTCCACTTCTGGTCAGGAATCGCAGCGGCTGTTCAGAATGGGGCGACACTTGCCGCAATGCTGCCACCGCGGAAGTGATGTGCTCGCGTGCAGCAAACGCCTTTTCCAACTGAACTCTTTCTTTGACTCTGGCCAGCGTCTGCTCAAACCGGTTTCTCTCAATCGGTTTTACCAGGTAGTCCAGCACATTAACCTCAAACGCGCTCACCGCATGCTCGTTGTGAGCCGTTACAAACACCGTGATCGGCATATTGGCCGGCCCGATCTCTTCGATTACCCCGAAGGCATCTCTGCCGGGCATCTGAATATCGAGAAAAAGCAGATCCGCCTTAGCCGCTTTCAGCGACTTTACGACCTCGCTGCCATTTCGGCACTCGGCAACAATATCAATCTCCGGATCCGGCGCGAGGAGCATCTTGAGCCGCTCGCGGGCCAGCGGCTCGTCATCCGCGATCATCGTTTTCAGAGTCATGGTTCCCGGGATCATGAACTCGCCTTCTCATAAGGGATCGTAATCGAAACCTGGAAACCGCCCGACTCAGGTTGGAACGCGCACAACTCATAATCATCCTGATAGAAGTGAGCCAACCGTTCCTTCGTGTTGTTCAAACCGAGCCCAAAGCCGGTTGCGGACCTTCCGTTCATTCCCGGGCCGTTGTCGCGCACCTGCAGGCGCATGCGAGTCCCGACTCGCTGGGCCGAAGTTTCAATCCATCCGCTCTCTTCGCATTGAGCGATTCCATGCCGAATGGCGTTTTCGACGATCGGTTGCAATAAGAAACAGGGGACAAGGCCATCGAGCGTGCTGGGATCCAGATTGATATCCACGCGAAGGCGATCGGCAAAGCGTACTTGCTCGATGGCCAGGTAGCTCTCGAGGACTTCCAACTCTTGCGCCAGCGGAATCTTGCTGGGAGTGTTCCTCTTCAGGACCAGCTTTAGAACGGTATGCAGGTGCTCCAGGGTTTCGAGAGCTTGTTCTCTCCGCCCAAGTTCGACCAAAGCGGTGACTGCGTTGAGAGTGTTAAAGAGAAAGTGCGGCTCGAGCTGCATCTGCAGTGCCCGCAAGTGAGCGCCCGACAACTGCCGCTCTAATTCCAAAGAGCGCATGGAATCGCGCTGCGCCACCAACTGAGCATTCACCGCGGCACAGGCGAGCCAGCACAGACCGTACATTAGAAGTTCCATGCCGAAGCGTGGAAGGCAGAAGAAGTCCAATCCTCGATACTCAGCCTTCACCGCTTCCGACCCGAGTCTGACGATCAAGTGAGTTGCCTCTTGCAGAAAGCCAAGATGAAGTGCCACGACTGCGACGGCAATCAGCGCATGCATAACCAGAGTACGAAACGAAACTCTCAAAGCCGATGGCCAGCGACCGGTCGATCGCCATAGCAGATAGACGACCAGAGCCCACCAAAGCCAAAGAGCGCAGCCGTATCCGAGCGAGAGTCCCCACGACAGAAACGACTGGATTCCTTGTGCCTGAGCATGGCACTCGATTGCGGTTGCGACGGCGAGGATTGCGGCGATGGTAATGGGAATCATTCTTGCGCGTGGCAAGAATTTACCCCATGGTTCCTTGGCTTGCATCATGGCTATGGACAAATTGTCGCATTCAGGAATCATGTCGCCCCTACCGGAATGCCGCGACATCGATCGCGCATCCAGCGCATCGACTGCCATAATAATCTTTCCTGGCTGTTTCGGCGGCTGCGCGCATCCGCGCGGCCTCGGCAGGCAACCCGAACTGAGTTAACACCCGAGAATACTCTAGTTCTGCGGCGAAGTACTTGGGGTTCTTTTGGCCGAGCGCGTGATCTATGATTGCGAGCCCGGCCTGTACATTCGTCAACGCGTTCCGGGAGGCCCCAGACTCCGCGTATGCTTTGCCCAACAGTACGTGTTCCCAACCGGCGAGCCAATGCTGCTCGCCGCGGGATCGCCCCGCCATTTCTAACGCTTCCTGATAGGCCGCTACGGCTGCGGGGGCATGGTGCTCCGAGAGAGCCAGCCATCCCTGGGTTTCAAAGAAAAAAGCCCTATCGTCGTCGGTAAAGTCGGGTGAGGCCTTGGCCTCGGCAGCCGCCTTTTGCAAGCACCGCCGCGCTTCGCCGACTCGCTTCCGGATGAGAGCGAGTTCCGCTAAACGCGTGAGCGACAGCGCAGTTCCGGCATGGTCCGCAATTCTTTGGCGCAGATGAAGAGCCTTTCGCCACATTGGCGCAGCAACGTCAAGTTGTCCCAGTTCGCTGTAGAACCCGGCATAGTTTTCCAGGGCCGAAGCATAGTCCTCCGGGTGCTCGCGATCTGGCTCGAGAACCCGCAGCGCATGCTCAAAGGCGATTTGCGCATTGGCGAATTCGCCAGATCCTTGATAAGCAACTGCCAGAAGGATGTACCCCCTGCCCAGTTCATTACCACTCAGCTGGCCAGAATTTATGATGGCTTTCGCAACTTTGGCCGCAGTTTCGAAGCTTCCCCTGTTTTCCAGCACCAAGGCATCGTGAAGAACTGGGTGTGGATTAAGCTGTCCGAAAATCGGCACGCACATCAGGAAAAAAGCAAGCGGGACGCAGTACAGATGTCTCATGCCGATATTGTGGCGATCGTTCGGTGCTCAAGCCACTGACAATCCGACACCTCTGAGATTTCCGCAGGGAAGGTCCAGTTCTTTGCAGAGAGCTGGATTCCGAAGGCTTGGACGCAGGGAATTGTGCCGGCTAGCGTCGGCGCGGCAGTCTCTTTGCCGAGGCCTCGGATCCAGGCGGTTCACGGAACGGCTCTACAGCAATGCGCTCGTAACACACTTCCAGCACGGTCAGGTTTTCTGTGCCGCCCGGCACTTGCAGAACTACGCTGTCGCCCGCTTCCGACTTCATCAACGCGCGCCCCAGAGGTGAAACCCAACTGATGTGGTTGCGGTTGAGATCGATTTCGTCTGTGCCCACGATGCTCACCACTCGCTCAGCTCCCGCGGCATTGGCATAGCGCACGGTCGCTCCGAAGAATGCGCGCTTCGCCGCCTGCCCCGCTCTCGGAGCTTCCGGGTCCACCACTTCGGCGGCTTCGATTCGCTTGGTGAGAAAGCGAATCCGCCCATCGATCTGCCGCAGCCGCCGCTTGCCGTATTGATAGTCGGCGTTTTCACTGCGATCGCCGTTGCCGGCAGCCCACGCCACCACCTCCGTCACGGCCGGGCGTTCCCTGGAGAGCAGAAACCGGTGCTCATCTTTCAGGCGCGCCAGCCCGCTCGGTGTGATGTAGTTCTTGACCAGCGGCCCGGGCTCGTCCGGTTTTGGTTTTCTCGTGAACCCTTTGCGCATCTGGTGATCCTACCAGTGTGAACTCAGTGGGTGAGGTTCCGGCAACGTAGACGAGTTCGAACGCAGGCTACAACAGAGGGTAGTGTGAGTTATACAACCGGCGCAAGGGGTAGATCCATCGCACGGTAGCCTGGCACTTGCTGCCCAAATGGAAGCTTCTCATCTTCCATTCCGGGCAAGGGCCTCCACATTCGCAATTGCCGGCATTTTTCTGCCGACTCAGGGGCACAATCATAAAATTCCTTGAGAACTGAGTCGGCGTCTTGCCGGCGCCTCAGGCGGAACTTCTGCACAAAAGGTCTGTGACCCAGCCATTCCAGGTGTTTCGAGCACGGAGGAGAAAACTGCACTTGAACAAATCTTGGTAGAGTGCCAGTCTTCCGATCCTGAACTCGAATGAGCATCGACCAATATCCATTTCCATTCAGACAAGCTGGGTCACTGGAATATGCCACGATCCGGCCCCTGATCTTTTCGACCTTTGAAGTAGTTTCGGAAAAAACAAAGTTGGGAGAGTTGACAGTTCCCAATAATACCAGTGCTGCCGCCATCAATCGCATCTGGTTGTAAAATTCTATTCTGAATGCAGTTGAAGTACACCCCCGTTTTTATGTCTCGACGCGTCGGAAATGTGGGGACAAACGGGACTGGCCCAGTTTCTCGGCAACGAAAGCGGTGAACGTTCCGTCAGTCCCCGACTTTCCTGACTAGTTCAGGCAACTCCTGGCGTGGCTGCCTCTCGTTTTGCCGGCAGAAGTGCTAACAGGACCACTCCGATCACAAGGAATAGGATCACATCGGTGAAGCTCCGGTGGACGCCGTGAGTCCGGGCTTCCACGGTTTGGATCGCCATCACCGTGCCATGGGAGATATTCCACCAAGCTGCTAGAGCAATCATCGAGCGATACTCAGACGGTTTCCTTGCGGCCATGACCAGAAAGACGCCGACCGGAATAAAAAAGCTCAGAAACATCGGCTCGCACTCGTTCTTCTGCTCCAAAAGCCAGCTGGAATGCCGCAGATCCGTATATAGAAAATAAATTGTGGCCAGATACAACAGCCCCACAATCACCAGGACGATCTGTGTCAGGCGTTCTCTTTTCATATTGGCCTCACTTGAGCGAATTTTGTTGCGAGCGCAGCAGTACACACTGACCGCATTGCTCACTTCATTGCTGCCAAAGTCACTTCCTGGGTGATTTTCTGCTGTCCCCGCATAACGGTAGCCATCACTTTTTCGCCCTCGGAGTAGGCATGTACGAGTCTGGCGTAGTCAATGTAGTTGTCGATCTTCCTTCCGCCGTATTCGATCAATACGTCGCCGGATTTAAAGCCTGCCTTGCCTGCGGGACCATCCTCAGGCACTTTCACTAATTTCATACCGCCGTGTGCCGCCCGGTAATCGGGGTCGGCGCCAAAATCGGCGGGAAGTTGGGACGTGTGACCAAGCGCGATCTTCCATCCCTCCGGCGCCTTCACCAGAACGAAGCTCTCCACGAAGGTTGCGTGCCACTCTCCTCCAATCATGGCCCGGCCAGCCGGAGTATCGGCGGTCCAGATGCTGTGCAATGTCACTGTCACCCATGCCACATCGCCGCGCACTTCGGCCACTGCGTCTTGGGGACGATAGTCGATGTGAATGCCGGCATCTTTATCGGCCTGGTAAGCCTGTCGCAGGCCCGGTTCCACCGGGCCAGGATAGGACTCCTCGATCCCACGCGAATCCGACGTGTGCAGAGAATCCAACTTGTCGAAATCGTACGTCTGGCATGCCAACTCGTGCGCCAGAACTACATTGATCGCCGCCTTCTTGTCGTCTTCGACCGATGCTGTGCGTGTCTTGCAAGCGCCCAGCACAACAGAGATCAATACCACCATCGCGAAAAGCCTTCCCGTTCGTCGTTGCATTTTTCTTCTTTCCGGGACTGTCAACTTGCCCGAAGCCATTCGACTGTCTGTGCTATGATCCGCCTGAACAAATGAGCTCTAGCCCGAACGCGCCGGCAAGGCGGATGACGGCCACGGGTCGGAGTTTTTGGAGTCAGTACTTTTATTTCTTCATGTCGCTGCTGATTGCTGCGACTGTGGTCTACGGATTCAGCCACACCATCGACCACAACCTCATCCATGCCTCGCCGCTCCCACCCTTTGTCCTGTACATCCACGCGATTGTGTTCCCCGCGTGGATTGTGTTCTTCATTGTGCAATCCGCGCTGGTGCGCTCCCACAACGTCCGCCTGCATCGTAGGCTTGGCTGGTTCGGTGTTGGACTGGCCGTCCTTATTGTCGTCGTCGGCACCTGGACCGCCATCAGCATAGTAAGGTTCTCCATCGAGCAACACGACCCATTCAACTCCACGGCCTTCACCATTGTCCAGGCGATGGATATTGCCTGCTTCGCCGTGCCCTTTGCCCTCGCCATTTATTGGCGCAGGAAGTCTGAGTTCCATCGACGCCTGATGCTGATCGCTTCCTGCGCGCTCCTCGACGCGGCCTTTGGCCGTTTTCCCGCACTGCCGCTCGTCTTTTCGCCAGCTGGCGTGGACGCGTTGATTTTTCTCGGCGTGATTCGCGATCTCATCGTCGAGCGCCGGGTTCACAGGGTCTACCTCTATGCGCTGCCGATCCTGATCTTCTGCCAAATCGCCGCCATGGAAACATTCCTCCACGCGTCGCCATGGTGGATGAATATCGCCAACCGGATTGTCCGCTAGCACACTGAGCCGATTCTAAGACCGATTCTAAGTCGGGCAGATGTGGGGCAAATGGAATAATCCGGGGACAGACGGGACGCTTCCTATTCTCCGAAGTCGGAGTACGTCAAGTCTGTCCCCGCATTTCGACAATCATCAGGACTTCAACTTCTTATTTCGCCTGCGCCAGCTTCGCAACAACCGCAGCAATCTTATCGAGTATCTGGTTCCAACCCTCCAATTGACCGCTATTTTTCGCGCTCTCCATGGGTTCATTTCCAATGTGGGTGAGTTTCGTCCGGCCGTTTCCTAGATCCTCAAAGATGGTCACGTCGTACGCACCCTCGATGGCCTCATGTTCTATTCCTAATTGCGCAGGATCAATCTTGTTTCCCTTCGAGTCGGAAAAGTACATGGACGAAACGATCTTCTCGTACGGAACAATCTCGTGGTATTCAACCCCATTCCAGCACTCCATCCCATCCGGCGTCTTCATGCAGAGGAGAGATTTTCCTCCCACGCGAAAATCCATCTGGCAAACAGGCGCAGTAAAGCCCTTCGGCCCCCACCACTGCATCACATATTTAGCGTCTGTCCACGCCTTCCAAACCAACTCGCGTGGGGCATCAAAAACTCTTGTAACGACCATCCGCTCAATTTCGTTCGCCGTGCTTTTTGTCATCTCTGGCCTCCGCCTTTTTCATTTGATCTTTCTTCATTTGATTCACAACTACTTCCAACTTGTCGAAACTCTCTTCCCAGAACCGGCGATACCTGATCGCCCAGTCGCTGACTGTCTTGATCGCCCCAGGCCTAAGCGTGCACACACTCTCTCGTCCGCGCTTGGTCTTGATCACAATCCGCGCGCGCACCAGGTAGGCAATATGCTTCGAAATCATCTGCTGCGAGAGTGCAAACGGTTGCGTCAATCCATGCACAGAGGCAGGCCCATGGGAGAGTCGTTCGATCATCGCCCGGCGGGTGGGATCCGACAGAGCCGCGAAAGTTGTGTCTAATATATCCACAACCATATGGTAGTGGATTATTTGCCGATGTCAAGTGTGGATTTTGCGATCCCTGATTTCTGTGTATGTTTGGAATTTATCCTTGTTCTCAATAAGTGGGGGCGGGTGGCCCGGCCTTTCAATCGCGGACACCGACAATGAAAATGGGTGCCCCACTCTTCGCGCACTTTGCGAAGGGTGGGACCGATGCGGCTGGCAGCGCCGGTTTTGACTTTCCAGAAGATCTCATCGCACACACAGCATCGTACCCGCCCTTGCACAAAACGCAAGAGCGGGGCACCCGCGCGGTGGTGGCGTTGACAACTCAAAGCCTGGGCCACCCGCCCGAGAATCTACGCATCTACGCGTCGGTCCAAACCTTCGATACACGCTCGCGGAGATGTAGGCTAAAGGCCAAGCTGGGGGCCAGCACTCTCGGGCAAAAGAAATAGGGGCAGTCCAGTCTATCCCCCAGTTTCTCTGGGGCTTCGCGATTGCGTAACAATGAGGCAGACATTTGCCTTACTTCTGCGCGATTCTTGACATATTTAAAAGTCTCACAATCACGTAATACCCCATAGAAACTACTTATTTTTCTGTCTTTACCCGCACATTCAGTGAGAGTACAATCATCTAACAATCTGGCCAAAGGAGGCATGATGGCCAAAAACGAAACTCCCCCGCCACGAAAGTACATCAGTCAAGCTGACGTGCCTACTAGTTCGCTCGAACGAGCGTTACGCATTCCGCGAGCGATCGCGGACAACTATGGTTATAAGCCAACGTCTCCTCTCCAGGTGGCGGTCGCGTTGAACGTTCAGCCGTCTTCGAGCAACTTCCGAATGATGACGGGGGCCGCGATCGCTTACGGTCTTACTTCCGGTGGTTCCAACGCCGACACTATCTCGATAACTCCTCTCGCGATGCGTATCGTACGTCCGACGACGGAAGGTGACGACACCGCCGCGATGCGGGAAGCATTCCTGAAGCCTCGCGTCATCCGCGAGTTCCTTCAAAAGTACGATCGGGCACCTATACCGCGAGACGACATAGCGCGAAACGTACTGATGGAGTTCGGGGTACCGACGGACCGCACCACAGAAATACTCACGTTGATCGTGGAGGGTGCGAAAGACCTCGACTTCCTGAAGTCGATCAAGGATCGAACGTACGTGGACCTGTCGGCAGCTAAAGCATCGGTAGAGAGCAAGGTAATGGAGGGCACGCCAGCCGCCAGCGATGAGGGTCCGGGCGCCTTCGTCGAAGAAATTCCTACTGGTCCGATCCCGGCGGTCACGGCGGCGATCGCGACTAAACCCTCAGAGGAATCACGGCTGCGTCGCGTCTTCATTAGTCACGGTAAGAACCGAGCGCTGATCGAGCCGATCAAGAAGTTGCTACTGTTTGGGGAGTTCGTGCCGGTCGCCGAGATCGAGAACCAGACTGTCTCGCAGCCAGTTCCGACGAAGATCATGGCGGGTATGCGGTCTTGTGGAGCGGCGATCATACACGTCGAGGACGAGCGTCGCGTGACAGACGACAAAGGCGAGGTACACGTCATGCTCAACGAGAATGTGCTGACCGAGATCGGTGCTGCGATGGCACTCTATGGTGAGCGTTTTATCTTGGTCGTAAAAGAAGGGGTCAAGTTGCCGTCGAACCTACAAGGACTACTCCATCTACGCTACAAAGGTGACACGCTCGACGTGAATGAGACCGTCGCACTCATGGAAGCGATGAAGGACATGAAGGGACGATCGTTGCCGCCGAGCGGTTGAGAAAGGTTATGGTTCCGTCGTCTAACGGATAAGGCGCTGTCGGATCTCAGGCTTCGTGGCAACGAACCCACCAAGGCACGACTGCCTACGAAGCCTTCGACAGAGATGCAGGTTCGATTCCTGCCGGGACCCACCTACATTATACGCAGCCGCTTTAGTGAAGGTGTAGCCTATACGCAAAGCTGGGCCAGCCTCCTGCCTGTGTGCAAGGTGGATTACAATAAACCCATGCCGGAGCCACTTACCCGCGACCGCATTATCGAGGCTCTCCAGGCGATGCCTCCAAATGCCACCATCGACGATGCCATTGAACGGCTCGTATTTCTTGCCAAAGTCGAAACCGGTTTGGCCGAGCTTGATAGATCTGAGGGTATACCGCACGATCGGGCCAAGCACCGCTTTGGACTGTAGTGCGCATTCTATGGTCGCCGCAATCGCTGCGCGATCTTGACGCTATCCGCGAATACATTGCCAAAGATTCTGAGCATTATGCAGGTCTGACCATCGCGCGGATCTTTTCTGCCGTTGAGCAGTTGATCGAGTTCCCACGTTCGGGGCGTATTGTGCCAGAGCGAGCTGAACCTGAAATTCGTGAAGTGATCGTTGGACGTTTTCGCGTTGTGTACAGGGTTCAAGATGAGTTGATTGAAGTGGCGACGGTTTTTAGGGCAGCGAGAGAATTTCCGGAGAGATTCTAGAGATACGAGAAAAGCGCAGCCCTCGAATCCAGTGTGCCAACCTCGGCCCGGCAATTTTCCTGCCCACGCTACACTAGAAGAGGCACCGTAACGCGAGTTACCTCCTGACAATGATCTCTTTCTCAAACATCAATAAGCAGTACGGCAAGCAATTACTATTCGTAGACGCCTCCTTCCAACTAAATCCCGGCGAGAAAGTCGGACTCGTCGGTCCCAACGGCGCAGGCAAGACCACACTATTCCGCATGGTGGTAGGCGAAGAAACTCCCGACGACGGCACAGTCTCAGTCCCGAAAAAAGTAACGATCGGCTACTTCCGCCAGGACGTCGAAGAAATGCAAGGCCGCTCAGTGCTCGACGAAGCCATCGCCGGCAGCGGACGCGTTGGCGACCTGCACCACGAACTCGAAGCCTTGCAGCGCGACATGTCCGACCCCGCCAAGGCCGATGACATGGACCGCATCCTCGAGCGCTTCGGCCACGTGCAGGAGGAGTACGAGCACTTAAACGGTTACGCCATCGAGTCGCAAGCCCGCGAAGTGCTCCACGGCCTCGGATTCAAGGACGACCAGATCGACGGCGACGTGGGCGCTCTCTCCGGCGGATGGAAGATGCGCGTTGCCCTGGCGCGCGTCCTGCTCGGCATGCCCGACGTATTGCTGATGGACGAACCGACCAACCATCTCGATATCGAATCCATCATCTGGCTGGAACAGTTCCTCAAATCATTTCCCGGCGCGCTGCTGATGACTTCGCACGACCGTGAATTCATGAATCGCTTGGTCATAAAAATCGCGGAGATCGACGGCGGCGAAATCATCACCTACTCGGGTGACTACGACTTCTACGAGCGCGAGCGCGCGGTGCGCGAGAGCAATCAGCAGGCGGCATTCGCGCGGCAACAGTCCATGCTTGCGAAAGAACAACGCTTCATCGATCGTTTCCGGACTCACGCGGCCAAAGCCGCCCAGGTGCAGAGCCGCATCAAGGCGCTGGATAAGATCGAAAAAATCGAGCTGCCCAGGAAACGCGTTGTCGTGAAGTTTGACTTTCGCATCCCTCCACGATCGGGCGAGCAGGTGGCCGTGGTCGAGAATCTCCACAAGAGTTACGGCCCGCGTGTGATTTACGAAGGCTTCAACCTCACCATCCGCCGCGGCGAACGCTGGGCCGTGATGGGAAGAAACGGCGCGGGCAAAACCACGCTTCTCAAAATGATCGCCGGAGCCAGCGCTCCAGATGCGGGAAGCGTGAGGCTGGGCGCCAGCCTGCACATGGGCTACTTCGCGCAGCAATCGCTGGACGTGCTCAACTCCGATCTCACCGTGATCGAACAGTTGCAACAGGATTTCCCCCACGACAGTCTCGGTGCGCTGAAGAACCTGGCGGGAGCATTCCAGTTCTCAGGCGATGACACAAATAAGAAGATTCGCTCACTCTCTGGCGGAGAAAAATCGCGGCTGGCAATCGCGCGCATGCTCTTCAACCCACCGAACTTCCTTGTACTCGACGAACCGACGAATCACCTGGATCTTGCGACCAAAGAAATGCTGGTGGACGCCCTGAAAGATTTTGAGGGCACCATGATCTTCGTATCGCATGACCGCATGTTCCTGCGCGGCCTTGGCTCACGTGTGCTCGAACTAGGCGGCGAAAGCGGCACGGACCGCACTCCGACGGTTTATCCCGGATCCTACGTTGAGTATGTCCAGAAGCTTGGACACGAGGCGCCTGGGATCTATTCGTAGGCATTGCAGGGGGCTTTGGCTCGACGACTCACCGTGTGATGTGAAGGACTCGTCGCAGCAAAACCAGCAACTGTAGGCACAGAAAGGGGTCCCCTGAAAATCGCCACCTTCAACATTAACAACATCAATAAGCGGCTCGACAACCTGCTGGCTTGGCTAGCGAAAGCTGAACCGGATGTGGTGAGTCTCCAAGAGCTCAAGGCAGAGCAGCAAGCCTTTCCTGTGAACGCCCTTCGGACTCTCGGGTACAAAGCAGTCTGGCAAGGGGAGCGCTCATGGAATGGCGTGGCCATTCTCGCGCGAAACAACGGGCGAAACAACGTTCCCGTGGTGACGCGCACGAGCTTGCCGGGAAATTCTGACGGACATAATTCTGAAGATCGGCAAGCCCGATACATTGAAGCGGCGGTTCAGGGAGTCCTGATCACTTCCATCTACCTCCCCAATGGAAACCCGCAGCCGGGACCGAAATTCAATTACAAGTTGGCATGGTTTGAGCGCCTCATTGCCCACGCTGGCGAACTCATGGCGAGCGGCGCACCCGTAGTGCTGGCCGGTGACTACAATGTCGTGCCGACACCGCAGGACATTTACCCGACGCGGTCGTTGGATAACAACGCGTTAATCCAACCCGAAAGCCGACAGGCCTTTGCGCGTTTGCTGGCTCAAGGCTGGACCGACGCCATGCGGAAGCTGCATCCGGACGGGCCGCTCTGGACATTCTGGGATTACAAATTTGAACGCTGGCAGAAGGACAAAGGCATGCGACTCGATCACTTTCTGCTCTCGCCAAATTTGTCAGACCGGCTGGTAGACGGCGGTGTTGACCGATGGGCGCGCGGGCAGGAAAACGCGAGCGACCATGCGCCAACATGGATCATGCTCGATCTCTAGACCGAGTCCAGGTTCCAACCAGCGTTTTTTGTTTGACCCTCCCAGCAGGGTAAATAGCCGTCTTTTTCCGGCCCGCCTATACATGCGTGTCGATTTCGCATCCGCAGGTCTCCATTCAATAAATAAGGGGAACTGTGAGACAGTTCCCCTTATTGGACAGTTTTGGACAGTCACTACACTTGAACAATTGCCCGTAACCTAATGATTGCGTTGGTTGCGGGGGGTGGATTTGAACCACCGACCTTTGGGTTATGAGCCCAACGAGCTACCAGACTGCTCCACCCCGCAGTTCGATCATAATCAATGCCTTCGGCATCGTCAAACCGTTGGGTACTCTTGCCGCCTCCGAACCGGGTTTGATTCGCGCGAGGAGTTTCAATCGCTTTTTCGCATCCTATCCACGGTGCGGTGGCATCGAACAACAGCCAACCTTTGGTGGATTATGACTCTGAAAATTGTGCGCAGTCAGGAGAACACAAATATGGCCAAGAAAGACGTCAACGCGAAATCGACGAATGCCGATCGCGAAAAAGTCAGCGCCCAGCCTCGCTTTCATCAGCGTGCTCCAGAAATTCAAGCGTACGGCACCGTTTCCCATGCATTGCCGCTCGACCTCGAAGAGCCGGTTCGCCTTGAGATGACCGAACAGCTCAACCTGTTGTTGGCCGACACCTCCACGCTTCGCGATCTTTACAAGAAATGCCATTGGCAGGTCGCCGGGCCGACTTTTTACCAACTGCACCTTCTTTTCGACAAACATTTCGAGGAGCAGGTCGAACTGGTCGATGAAATCGCCGAGCGCATTCAACTTCTCGGCGGAATCTCGCTCGCTATGGCGGCCGATGTGGCTGAGACCACCCGCATTGAGCGCCCACCCAGGGGAAGGGAAGAAGTGCCAGTGCAGCTTTCCCGCCTGCTCGACGCCCACCAGATCATCATCGGCCACTGCCGGGAACTGGCCGAGCGTGCCGATAAGATGGGCGACGATGGCACCAACGACCTGGTGGTCAGTGATGTGCTTCGGACGAACGAATTGCAAGTATGGTTTGTGAGCCAGCACCTGGTCGATGAACCGCTGGTCCGCGCCGAATCGCCGCGAATGCGCGATGCCAGCTAGCGGATTCTGAAAACCCCTGAGCAGGCTCTTACCGCGGAGCCTGCTCTTTCCATCCCGGCCTATTTACGAATAAGCAATCCTTCCGTGCTCTTCGGTACATCTAAGGAATTAGAGGGTTTGCTTGCAAGCTGGGACGCAAGCTTGAAAGACAGGTGTTTTTCAGAGGAGGATTTATGAGGAAGCATTTTCTCCCTGGGTACTCGATTCTCGGTTATTTCATTTTCGCCGTTTCATTCTCCACTTGCGCGGTTTCTGGACTCTCCGCGCAAGCACCCGGCGCCAACGGAGTTCCCGTCCATACTGTCGTAACGGTGGAAGCCCGCAAGGGTTCGAGCCCGCCGGTCATCAACCGCGAAGATGTGCTGGTGAACGAAGGCAAGGATCGCGATCCTGTAACCGAATGGATTCCTGCGCAAGGCGATCACGCCGATCTTGAGTTCTTTGTCCTGCTCGATGACGGATCGAACATGACTCTGGGCACGGAATTGGAATCGATCCGACAGTTCATTGCAGCGCAGCCGCCAACTACGAAGATCGGCCTGGCCTATATGCAGAACGGAATCGCCAGAGTCGCGGCCAATTTGACCACTGACCACGATGCGGTGGCGAAGGCGCTACGTCTGCCCGTCGGCGTGGCTGGGGCAAATGGCAGCCCGTATTTTTCTTTGAGCGATTTAGCAAAGCGCTGGCCCGCCGGTGCTCTCCGCCGTGAGGTGCTCATGATCACCGATGGAATTGATCGCTACTACGGCAGCGGCGATCTTGAGGATCCGTACCTGCAATCGGCAATTGAAGATGCGCAGAAGGCCGGCATCATCGTTTCGGCAATCTACTCGCCCGGCATCGGGCATTTCGGGCACAGCTATTACCAGACCTATTGGGGGCAGCTTTATTTATCGAAGATGGCCGAAGAAACCGGCGGCGAGGCCTACTACATCGGCATGACCGGCGCGCCGGTCTCGTTCAATCCTTTTCTTCAGGATTTGACCAACCGGCTGATGCACCAATATCTGCTGTCTTTTCTGGCCAAGCCTCCGAAGAAGGCTGGACTGCAGCGGGTAAAAATCTCCACCGAAGTGCCAAACGCCGACCTGGTAGCGCCGCAGAAGATTTTCGTGCCGGCTGTGCCGTAGGCCGGAGGAGTTCGCCAGGAAACGCCGAGCCGCGACGAGTGGCTGCAGTGGCGGCACTGACTGTTTACTTCGGCGGTCTACTCTCCGGTCGTGACATTTAACGTGTCGTGATCGTAATACTCGTAAGCGGACATCGGCTTCTCCCCGCCTTTTTTCCAGGTGCGTGAATCCTCCGGTAATTTGCCGAGCGCGCGCGCCATTTCACGAACGTGCATTGCGACCGTGCCGCAGCAGGCCCCGATAAAGTTGATGCCCATGTCGCGAGCCTGCGTGGCGTAATCGCCCATTTCTTTGCGCGTCAATTGCAGCGGGTCGAGCGCGTAAGGAAATTCTTGGAGGCTGGTGAAATCGGGCTTTTCTTTTGGAGTGCGATACGCCACCGGCTGGCACGCCAGATAGCCAGAGACGGCTTTGCGCATCTCTTCCATGGGAGCGAGAATGTGCTCCGGCGGCCGCAGGCAATTCATGCCGACGATATCGGCGCCCGCATCGAATAGCGCTTTCGCCGCGTCGGCTGCGCTCTTCCCGTCGGTGGTCTCATCTTTATTCTCAAAGCAGATCGTGACCATCGTCGGCAAGCCGGTTTTCTTTCCGCGCTCGACCGCGATCAGCGCTTCGCCGAGATAAGAGAAGGTCTCGCCGATGATGAAGTCGACTCCTTCTTCAACCTGCACCGCAAGCTGCTCGTCAAAGGTCTTGCGCACACGGTCGGCCGCGGACGGACTGCCGGGCTCGTACATCCAGGTCAGGCTCAAATTCCCGGCGACCAGGCATCGGGCGCCCGCAACCTCGCGTGCAATGCGGACCGCCGCTCGATTCAAATCTTCGAGGCGATTTTCAAGCCCGACCGTCGCCAGCTTGTCGCGGCTCGCATAAAACGTAAGCGCCTGCAAAACTTCCGACCCCGCCTCGCGAAATTCGACGTGCAGCTCGCGCAAGGACTCGGGATGCGTCAACACGACTTCCGGAGTAAACGGACCCGCCCGCACCCACCCGCGCTTTTCGAGTTCGAGCAAATAACCTCCGTCGCCCAGCACCGGGCCCTCTTTCAGCCGCTCCAGAATTCCTTTCTTTTTCATGCAACCTCCTTGACTAGTTGAGAAATCCTGAATGAATTCCCCAGTGTTCCTCCGTATCCCCTGTGGTCAAGACTCTTGCGGTCGAATCCGGTTTTACGCGCTTCACTCTAAGCTGCGTTCTTGAAAGAACCCTTCTTCCAGTCGCGCAAAACCTGCAGCGCCGCATTTCGTCCTGGCGCGCCAGTCACGCCACCGCCGGGGTGCGTCCCTGCTCCGCATAAATAGAGACCGCGAACCGGCGTGCGGTACTGCGCCCACCCCGCCACTGGACGCATAAAGAAGAGCTGTTCCAACCGCAAATCGCCGTGAAAAATGTTGCCCTCGGTCAACCCGTATGTGCGCTCGAGATCGAGCGGCGTCAGCACCTGCCTTGCAACGATTGCTGCGGGCACGTTCGGTGCATACTCGGCGATTTTTTTGATCACGCGATCGCCCAACAGTTCGCGCTTTTCGTCCCAGTTTCCATCACGCAGCCTGTAAGGCACGTACTGCACAAAGCAAGTCATAATGTGCTTGTCCGCAGGCGCAAGCGAGTCGTCGGCATTCGACGAGATAACACAGTCAACCCATAACTCGTCCGGAATCTCTCCAAATTTCGCGGTGTCATAACACCGCTCGGCGAACTCGAGCGATGGCACGAGGGTGTAGAAAGTTCGCTCCAGCGCGGTTGCCGAAGGCGAGGTTCGCATAAATCGCGGTTCCTCCGCCAAAACAAAATTAACTTTCGCACATGGACCATCCATTTTGATGCCGCGCACGGCAAACAGAAAATCTTCGGGCAACTCCCGCGCGGCGACCATCTTTAGGAAAGTCCGCTTCGGATCGCAATTCGAAAGCACGATTCGCCCGCGAAGCTCGGTTCCATCTTCGAGAACAACACTGTGCGCGCGCCCGTCCCGCACTTCAATCTGCGCTACCGGCGCCGAAGTCCGAATCTCGACTCCAAGCTCTTTTCCGGCCGCGGCCAGCGCCTGGGTAATCGATCCCATGCCGCCGATCACGTGTCCATAAAAGCCCTGCAGTTCGTGTTCTCCCCCGCTCAGCAAGTGAAAGAGCAGTCCAATCGCGGTTCCCGGCTGGTACGGCCCGCCATGCTTGCCGTAGACGTTGTTCGCCAGAAACATGGTCTTCATCTTTTCCGATTCGTAATTGTGATCGAGAAACTCGCCCAGGCTACCGGTGAGAAAGGAAACCAGTTGCGCGATTTCAGCATTCGAGATTCCCCGAAAGCGCTTTCCCACGCGAAACAAATCGCTCCATCCGCTTAGCGACGATGTATCGATCTCCGGCGGGGGCTCCATAAAAAATGGCTGCAAATATCGCGCCAGCTTTTTCAGTTGATCGTCGACTTCAACAAACCGGTTCGCATCTTTCGCCGAAATCTTCGCGAACTCGGCCTTCGCTTTTTCGCGGTCGGCCCACCATGGAACCACGTGGCCATCGGGGAAGGGAACTTGAATCGCCGGATCGCAGGGAATCATGCGCAATCCGTGTTCGGCCAAGCGTAATTCGGAAATTACTTCTGGCCGCAACATGCTGGCAATATAAGATGTCGTCGAAACCCGGCAGCCGGGAGCAATCTCTTCCGTCACGCAGCACCCGCCGACGATCTCCCGCCGTTCGAGCACGAGCACCGACAACCCCCCGCGTGCCAGGTAGGCAGCCGCGGTCAAACCGTTGTGCCCGGCCCCGACTATAATTGCATCGTAAATGGGGTTTGCTGGGCTCGCGGTCAAATCTGACTTCCAGTCATAAGAGTGAAAATCGCGACGCAACACGTTACTGCATATGCCTGTAAAAATGAAGTTGAAAATTGGAGCGATCTTTTATATGCTTCCGTGACTTGGAGTCACTCATGAGCGAAACCGCTACTCGCCCTATCGAGCCACTGCGCTACACCCCGCAACCCATACAACGCCCGCGTTCGGCGGTGAAGCGTTCACGCATTATCGACATCGCTATGCAGCACTTCGCCGAGCAGGGATACCAAGCCGCCCGCGTCGGCGACATGGCCGCCGCGCTGGGAATCGCGAAAGGTTCGATCTTTCAACACTTCCGCAGCAAAGACGGCCTTTTCTTCGAGGTCTACAAGCGTGCCGTGCACACTTTTCCCAAATACCTCGACGCCCCGGCCGAAGTTCGCACGGCCGGATTCTTCGACGTTCTGAATTACTGGCTGATCAGCACCGAGCACCTGCTGCGTGAAGACTGGATTCCGTATCGCATCTCGCTGCTCGGCAATTACGGCACCGACCTTGCGCTGAAGCGGGAGATCAATCGTTTCATGATCGCGGAGGATCCCTACGGAACCGTAGCCTTCGTGCGTTTCGGCCTGGATCGCGGGGAACTGCGCACCGACATGGATGCGGAGATGATCGTCTCCATCCTCGATTGGACGATGGAGCGCTTTCAGGATGCTCTGCTGACAGCAGAACTCGATCCCGGACTCTTTCGCCGTCAGGGCGAGCTTCCTGAAAAGAAAGAGGCCCGCATTCAGCAATTTCTTTCTGTATTGCGGCGGGCGGTGGGAGTCGACCCGGAAACGTCGGCTCGTCCTCGACAAGTGCTGAAGAAAGTTTCCGCGATCGGTTCGGCCAAGCCAAAGGTCCTATAAATCGAATAATTAACGCACTGTCGGCAGCTCGAATATTTTATCCGCTTCGAAAGCGAGAACGATCCACATGCAATCTTCCCTCGAGCACATTCTTTCCAGCTACGATATCAACGCGCCGCTGGCGCAGGCTTCAACCATTCCTGCCGCATGGTATGTCGATCCCCGCATCGCCGAATTGGAGCGCCTGAATGTATTCAGTAAAACCTGGCAACTGGTTGCACGCACCGAGCAGCTGAAGAATCCGGGACAGTTCATTTCTACGCGAGTCGCCGGCGAGCCTATTGTCGTTGTTCGGGGCACTGACGGTGCGCTACGTGCGTTTTACAATGTTTGTCGCCATCACGCCGCTGCGGTTGTCACTGAACCCTGCGGCATCGCCTCAATTCTGCATTGCCCCTATCACGGATGGAACTACGGCCTCGATGGTTCACTGAAAGGCATGCCGGAATTCGAGGGCGTGGAAAATTTCGAGCGCTCGCAAAACGGTCTCGTTCCCATTCGAGTGGAAACCTGGGAGTGTTTCGTTTTTGTGAACCTCGACAACTCTGCTTCGTCGCTTATCGATTTTCTCGGAGGGATTGTAAAGCGCGTTGCGCCGCTCGGAATCGGCAAGCTGCATTACTTCGACCGCCGCACCTACGACATCGCCTGTAACTGGAAGGTGTTTGTCGATAATTATCTCGACGGCGGCTATCACGTGCCGCATCTGCACAAGGGACTGAATTCCGTTCTCGATTACAAGCAGTACACCATCGAAAACGAAGACCGTTACTGCCTGCAGTCGAGCCCCATGGTCGCATCCGACGAAGACGCCGCCACCGGCTCCACGCGCAAAGGCGACCGCGCCTGGTATTTCTGGCAGCATCCGAATCTCATGATCAACTGCTACGCCGGGTATATGGACACCAATCTCGTTATCCCGGTCGACGTCGATCACTGCCACGTGGTCTTCGATTTCTATTTCGGCGATGTGAGCGAAGCCGCGCGCGAATACAACGAGCAGTCCGTGAACGTCGGCAATCGAGTGCAGGAAGAGGATTTGGGAATCTGCGAAGACGTGCAGCGTGGCCTGAAATCTCGCGCCTATCGTGCCGGGCGCCTTTCCGTCCGCCGCGAAGCCGGAGAGCAGTTATTCCACCGCCTGCTCGCCGCAGATCTGAAGAGTGGAAGCACGCCATCAACCGCCGCCGCGGATTAACCAATTCACGCACTTCACCGCTATGTCATTCCGAACCGGCGCGCAGCGGCGGTGAGGAACCTGCTTTACTCACTGGCGTGGCGCGGGCCCTCGTACGGTTGGCTATCTGGCCCCGCATGCTGCTTCGCGGTTGCAGGATCGAAAAACTCGATTGCTTCGATACAGCGCTGAAAACCCTCCAGGACTTTCTTGTCGTAGGCGAAAACAGACATATACAGTATGTATCCATTTGCGGCTGTGGCGTAGAAGACTTCATGGATGCTTTTCTCGCTTGATTGCCCCATAGCGAAATCTCTTCCGCCAAGGGTCGTCTTCCTTATTTTCTCCGCTCCGACGCTGCCCAACGCAGACTTGAGGTCGGCATCTCCGGACGAGGCGACCTCGTCGGCCAGTGTGACAAAAACGGGGTACCCTTTGCTTTGACTGTTGGCCGCGAATAGCGAGAGACGTCCCGGTTTCCGTCCTCCTCCATTATCGCTAAGGAGTTTCAAGGGGACGCCGCGCGGAAACCGTATAGAAAAGCCAAAGAAGGCGTTTGTGTAACTCTCCGCAGAGATAAGCCCGTCCTGCGGTTTTGGTGCGACCTGTGCTTGCGACAAGAGCGCCGCCATCAAAAAAAATCCCGCCGCCGTTCGCGTTTTCACGACAACCAAATCCTCCTATTGGAACGGCTGTGAAACTCTCGCCTCCTCACTGCCGATCCCTCTCCACTGTCTCCTGCCACGTTTTCGTCCTGAACATCACTCCATCTTTCAGCAGCTCACGCGTGTACTTGTAATAAAAATTCTTCTGATCGGTGGTCACCAACAGATGCCCGCGCCAGGTCAGCGTCCGGCCTTTCAGCGCAAACACGGTCTCCGCTTCGCCTTTCACCGAGCACGTCTCCGGATGCGCATCATCCGCGTCATACGTCAAATGCTCATAATCATTTTCCGTTCCCCACGGAAACGTACTCGAATCCTTGCCGCTCCAGTGCACCGTAGTCTTATGCCGCGCTTCATCGCGATCGACCGTCCACTCTCCGGGCCACGGAAATCCAACCGTCTTGATGTCTTTCCGTTCCTCAGTCGGCTCTGGCGCCGAAAAGGCCGGAGCCGCTTCGCCATGCTCCGGCACCACCGGCAAAACGATTCGCGAGCCGTTCCCTCCGCCCAATTCAAGCGATGTCGTCATGTTGTACGGAGTCGGGAGCATCATCGGCCACAGTGCATTCGAAATCGCCACGCGGATTCGATGCCCTTTCGGAAACACCCACGAAGTCAAATGCATTTCAACGTCGAGCGGATAAACCTTCCCCGGCTCCAAATTCGTCGGTTCGCTCATCGATTCCCGCTGCGCGCCGTTGATGCCCGCGCCGGTAATCTGGGTGACCGTCCCGTCCGGAGCGACATCGGACAGCCGAGCGATCCAATCCGCCAGGGGCGCAGTCGCCGAGGCCCGCAACAACGCGTGCGGCCTTCCCAAAATCGCCACATCTTCTTTCAACGGCGCAGAATCATAAACCAGACTGAACGCATCCACCGGCCGCACATCACTTAGCAACTCGCCCCACCAGAAACCTGCTTCGACTCCAATCGACGGCACATACTTCAGTTCGTGCACATCAGCCTGCGCGGCCGTTTCCGCCAGAGAATGATTCGGCTGCATGAATAATGTCGTCGCCTTCGTATTTCTCGGGGGCCACGCATCTTCGCGCCGCCACTCGCCAGGAACATTCTCCAGATTTGGATCCGGCGGATGCCAATGCTGCATATAGATCACCAGCCGCGGATCGTTCTCCACGCCAGTGTCCCGTCCCTTCAGCCAGTGATCGAAAAATCGTACCGCCTCATTCCGCCACTCGATCTCCGGACCTGGTGCGGCATCATTCGGATAAGTGTGGTTCCACGGTCCAACAATCGCTTTCACCGGTCCGCTGGATTTCATCAGCATGTCGGTCACGTTGTCGCGGTAACCATCGAGCAATCCGCCGATAAGAAAACTCGGAATTGTAATCTCTTTTAACGGTCGCACGCGATCCCGCCAGAACGGCCCATCGTGCTGATGCTTCAAATACAGCAGCGACCACGGCGGCGCATCGAACCTCGGCCCGAGAACTTTTTCGTCGAGGGTATAGTCGGGCGCGCCCGTCCATCCCTCGGCTAGATCCATGTTCAATTCGAATTCGTCGATGTGCGCGATGCCATCGACATAGTGCACATCGTCGTGAAATAACTCAGCCGTCGCATCGATCGCCAGAATCGCTTTCAGCGCCGGAGGATGCCGCATCGCCATCTGCAGCGAATTGAACCCTCCCCACGAAATGCCGAACATGCCGACATTCCCATTCGACCACGGCTGTTGCGACAGCCACGCAATCACCTGCTCGCCATCTTCCTGTTCCGTTTCTGAATATTCGCGCTCCGGCGGAGAGCCTTCGCTCGCGCCGAATCCGCGAATATCCACACGCACGCCAACGTATCCCCGGTGCGCGAAATACGCATGTTTGCCATAATCCTCCGCCGCGGTTCCGTCATCTTTTCGATAGGGCAAGTACTCAAGCAGGGCGGGGAACTTGTCGCCGACCTTTGCGCCATCCGGCATATATAAAGTCGCTGCCAGCCGGATGCCATCTTTCATCGGAATCCAGGCCCGCTCCATGCGAACGCCGTAAGTTGGCGCGGAAGGAACATCGTTGGAAAGGGAATTGTTTGTGAGGAACAGTAAAAGCAGCGAAACAATAAGAAGGCGTGGATAAGCACGACGACTGGCGTTAACCAAGCGAATATCCCCTGTGTTCGGGTGTGGCCTCTGTAACGAGTAGCTCCTGGCGCGAAGCAGTCAACCTCTACTTCTCAGCGGACTCTTGTTCCCGGCGCAGCGCGCGCAGATCGATCCCCAAATGCTCGGCTTTCTTATAAAGATGGCTGCGCTCGAGCCCCAACGCCTTCGCCGCCGAACTGACATTCGAATGATGGCGCTTCAGTTCGGCCGATATCACGTCGCGCTCAAACGCATCCACACGGTCAGACAATGGACCGCTGCCTGAACCAGTCATTGCGCTCGCCGCTCCGGAGCCCGCGGGCAAAGCCAGTTCCACCGTCGCCAGATCGACCCGATCGTCTGCCGCCAGCAGCATCAAGCGTTCCACCATATTGCGCAGCTCGCGCACGTTGCCCGGCCATGAATAAGCTTGCAGCGCCTCGATGGCCTCCCCGGAAAACTCCACGGGCTTCCATCCATTTTGCGCGCACACTAGCGCGGCACAATGCTCGACCAGCAGGGGGATATCGTCCTTCCGTTCTCGCAGCGGCGGCAGCGTCACCGGAAAGACGTAAATCCGGTGAAACAAATCCTGGCGGAATTTCTCTTCCCGCACCCTAGCCTGCAGATCGCGGTGCGTTGCGACCACCACGCGCACATCGACGGTCACAGGCTTGTCGCCGCCGATCCGCTCCACTTCGCCCCCTTCCAGCACCCGCAATAGCTTGGCCTGCATGGCCAGCGGCATATCGCCAATCTCATCGAGAAAAATCGTGCCGTGATGGGCCTGCTCAAACTTTCCGATATGCCGCCCGGCGGCGCCGGTGAAAGATCCTTTCTCGTGTCCGAAAAGCTCCGACTCGATCAGCTCCGCCGGAATCGCCGCGCAATTCAAGGTCACGAACGCTGCTCCGGCCCGCGGACTGCGCTCATGAATCGTACGCGCCACCAGTTCTTTGCCCGTACCGGTCTCACCCAAAATGCAAACCCGAGTTTCACTGGCTGCGACGCGCTCCACCTGTGCCATCACCCGCTGCATTGCGGCGCCCTTCCAAACGATCTCATGCTTGCCAAGACGCTGTTTGAGCTGTCGATTCTCGTTCTCCAGCCGCTGCAGTTTCAAAGCGTTCTCAACTGTCAGCAGAAGCTTTTCGGTGGAAATCGGTTTCTCCAGAAAATCGAGTGCGCCAAGCCGCGTCGCCCTAACCGCTGTTTCGATGTCGCCTTGCCCTGACATCATCACGACTGGCGCCGTTACTCCTCCGGCGTTCAACTCATTAAGCAGCGCCAAACCGCCTTTCCCGGGCATAACGACATCGGAGAGGATCAAATCGAAGTGCTGCGCCCTGGCCAGTTCCATCGCTTTCGCAGCATTGTCGCAGACTACAGCATCGTGGCCAGCCAATCGAAACGCCCGCGCCAGCGACGCCAGCGTATTCGGATCATCGTCCACGATCAGCAGATGTGCTTTCTGGCCCATATCCAGTCCTGGAGATTCTCAGCCCGCAACTCGCGCCTGTGGCAACTCAATCACAAAACTTGTACCCAATCCCGCCTCGCTCTGCACGCGGATTCTGCCGCCATGATCGCTCACGATCGATTGCACAATAGCCAATCCCAGCCCGGTTCCGTGCGGCTTGCTCGTGTAATAAGGAGTAAATATCCGCTCGCGCTGCTCTGCGGTCAAACCGACTCCTGTGTCGGCGACTTCGATCAAAACCCTGCCATCGTCATTTCGCGTAGTAACTGTCAAAGTCCCGCCATGCGGCATGGCGTCGATTGCATTCGAAACCAGATTCGAAATCGCCCGATGCAAAAGCTCGCCATCGCCGCAGACTGGGCGCAGATGCGGGGCCAGCCGCGTTTCACAGGAAATCTTCGTGTCCCCCGCAGTTTCCAATTGTGCCTGAAATAGCTGCAACACGCCGCCGATTACTTCATTTACTTCCACCACGTCCATCTGCGGCTGCGGCATCTTGGAGAAGTCGCTGAACCGCGCAATGATTTTCTTCAAATTCGCAATCTCCGCCAGGAGCGTGCGCGAACTTTCGCGAAAGACCTCATCGAACTGTTCCGGCGCTTGCTGCCGTGTCCGCACCAGATTTTCTACGGTGAGCTGGAGGGGGAACAGCGGATTCTTCAACTCGTGCGCCAAACGCCGCGCCAGTTCGCGCCAAGCCGCAACGCGCTCCGCCTGCACCAGCCGCTCCCGCTGCGCGAGCAGTTCGGTGGTCATGCGGTTGAAAGAGTCCGCCAGTTGCCCCAATTCGTCCGCCCCGGTCACGTCCACGCGAACATACCAATTTCCTGCCGCAACTTCCTGCGCGGCGTATGCCAACTCTCCAACCGGACGTGTTACTCGCGCCGCCGCCCAACTGCTCGCCATCACGGCCAGCACGATTCCGATGCCGCCCACCAGCAATGCTGCCGATCCAATGCGCCGCACCAGCGCAACATAAGTTCGGCGTGAATTTCCCACCAGCAAGATCGCCAGCAGTGGCCGTTCGCGGCCGGTTGCCAGGCCCAACAGGGGAATGGCGTGAAACTCTTCATCGTCGGCCCGATCGTCCGACCACTGAACTACGTCGGTGCGCTCTTCTTTCGTTTGCCGCACTGAATCCACCAGCGATTGCAGTTTCACCGCCGGACGTGGATTCTCGGCCGCTGCCCCCATCGGATCGACGATCTGCTCCGCGGCAAATCGATCTCCGCGATTCTGATACATCAACACCCGCATGCCCGCCGGCACATCGAGGGCGGATAGAAAAGCTTTGTCCACACGCAGCCCGCCAATCACGTAAACGGGACGTTCGTCCGCCCGAGCCGCCCGCACGGCGAACAATCCAAGCTCGCTGCCATCCTGCAGCTCTTCTTGCCGAAGAAAAGCTCCCTGGTTCGTGGCGGCCGCGATGCTCCCAACAGATTTTTCCTGATATCCAAATTTCGATGGCGACTGCGCCGACGAGATAATTGTGCCGTCGCTTTCGACGAAATCGAGAAAATCGAGCTGGTGATTTTCGGCTGTAGCCTTTGCGGACTCGAAGTAAGGGCCGGCATCCGCCGACGAGCGGTTCAACACTCCAGCCATGTGGTTGACGGGCTCGGAGGAGGCAATTGCTTCGACGCGGCCGACAACGACCTCGCCCTGCCGGCTGAACTCGCGGCGGAATTGTGCGACCAGAGCTGTAGCCCGCTCGTTTTCGCTGCGATCGAAGGCGCGCCGCATTACCGCCGATACCAGCAATGCCACGGCCGCCACCGACAAGAACACGGTCAGCGAAAAGACGAGCAGCAGCTTCCGTCGAAACGTCATGGCTTCCGTTCCCGCCATAACCTGGATTGAGCGCGAATCCGCCCCTCACCATATTTCAACATCGAGTAGCTGCGGGTGCGAATGGCTTTCGCGGTACTTTCCTGGCCTATCTCGGTTGCGCGTCAGCCTGCGTGTTCTGGCTGGCTATATTCATCCCGCGCAGCACATCGTTGGCGAAGAAGAATTTTCCATCGCTTGGCACCATCATGATCTGCAACTTGTCCGAAAGCCGCTCGGCAACGATCTTATTGATTAGCAGGGGATTGCCTTTCAAAATCGCCGCCTCGCTCTGCAACCGATCGGCATCGGCAGCCGCCGTCACTCGAATTCGGTCGGCTTCGGCATCGGCCAGCATCTTTCGACGCTCGCCTTCAGCTTTGCCATCGATTACTTTGGCTTGCGCGTCGGCCTCGGCATTTTGAATCGTTGCTTCTTTGCGTGCCTGCGCCTCCAGCTTCGTCTGTTCAATCTGCTTCTGTTTCAGTGGCAATGTGTACCGCATCGCGTCGGACTCAGCTTTGGCCCGCAGCACCCGAACCCGCGCCTCGCCCTCCGCCTGCTTGACTTGCCGAGCTTTGTCGGCTTCGGCTTCGAGTTCCGCGATTCGCACCTCTTTGCTCTTCAATTCAGTTTCGACTCCCATGCGATCGTTTTCCTGCTCTTTCAGCAGCAGAGTTTGCAAGCCGTCCGCGTACTCCTGCGGCAATTGAATATCGCGCAGCATAACCTCTTTCACCACGATCCCGTCACTCGCCAGCTTTTGCGTAATCAGCGCCGCCGCTTTCTGCCGCACCTCCTCGCGCTTCGCCGAGAAGACATCGCGCACTGTGTAATTAGGGACAATCTCCCGCCACACACTGGCCACAGTCGGCGGCACGATTTCTTTTTCCACCGGCGCCGGCAAATTTCCTTGAATAAAATCGAGGCGCCTGACATCCAGCCGGTAGCGAACAGTAATCGACAATCCAATAGTCAGGCCCTCTTTTGCCTGAACGTTCAAAGGTTCAATTCTCGCCGTGTCAGACTTGGTCTTCGCGGAATTCTTGCCGGGGGAGCGTCCATCCTCCACCGAGCCAGTCGTAAAAACCTGATCGCGGACGTCGAAAAGCGCCACATCTTCCACAAGCGGCGCAATGATGTGCGCTCCGGCGTAAAGCGTCCCCGGAACCGTTCCGCTGACCTGGCTGACCCGCACGCCCGCCATCCCACTCGGCACCACCACAATGCTGGCGGCAATCAACAGCGGTCCCCAAGCCAGCATTGCCATGGCAATCGCAGTTCGCCATCGCACCCGTGGCACGGTACCGTCGGTGCTGGCCGCCATCGAAACGCGGCGGTACAACAGGTCGCGATACAGATCGTAGCCGAGAATGCCAATGGCGGCGACCATCATGCCCACGCCGCCCGTAATCAGCAAATATTTCAGTGCAAGCATTGTGGTTCTCCTCCGCGCACACTAGCGCTTCAACCCGCTTCTAACTATTGCCGTTCGCGCAATGCTGCGCCGGAAAAATAGCCTCATCACTTGTCCGAAGATCAGTTCTTCCGCCATCAGTGCCACCGCCAGCGAAAGAACCAGCCCAGCCACCACTGCGATGAATGTGATCGCAATCTGCATGACGCCTCCCTGCTGCGCAATCAACCCATGCAAGAGGTGGGCCATAAGACACGGAATTGACAGCACGACACTTGGAGGCAAAGAAACTCAGGTAAGATGTGCCGCACAACCACACTGTCTCTACGCGACACAGCCCAAGAAGAGTACAAGCCTGTGCGAAAGCGCTTTCGAGAGGACCCGTAACAGAGATTTGTGCCGCTCCCAAGCCGCTGATTGACTTCTCATTCCCGCCGCCGCTATCGTTGCCCGCATGAACGTTGTTAAAGCCACGCGCCAGTTTGAAGCCTGGCTCGGCCAGCACACTCACATTGACAAAGCTGACCTTCGCCTCAAGCACGACCGCATGAAAGCGGAGCTCTTTCCATTTTTCCGCGCAACCTATTACCGGTGGGTGCAGCTCTGGCGTGAGACGTTGCCCGACCTTGCAAAGGCTCCCCACGTGCTCGCAGTCGGGGATCTGCACGTGGAAAATTTCGGCACCTGGCGCGACGTCGAAGGCCGCCTGATCTGGGGTGTCAACGACTTCGACGAAGCCTGGCCCATGCCGTACACCATCGACCTCGTGCGCCTCGCCGTCAGCGCTCACTTCGCAATCGAAGCCGGGGGTTTGCCGCTAAAGAAGGAAGACGTCTGCGACGCCATCCTCGAAGGCTATCGCGAGAGCCTCGACGTCAAGGGCCTTGCCTTCGTTTTAGGAGAAAAGCATCAGTGGCTGCGCCGCATCGCGGAAGGCGAGCTGCGGGACCCAGTCACCTTCTGGAAAAAAATGGACGCGCTGCGAACGCTCAAAACCGAGCTTCCGGTCAGCGCTGTCGATGCCATCGAACATCTCATGCCAGCCCCCGGAATTCCTTGCCGCATTGCTCACCGCGTCGCCGGACTCGGCAGTCTCGGCCACGCCCGCTACGTCGCACTGGCTGACTGGCATGGAGGCCGCATCGCCCGCGAAGCGAAAGCCCTGGTTCCCTCCTCAGCCTGCTGGGCGCAAAAACTCGCCGCTCAGAAAAACGACTCTCAGAAAGATCAGGGGCCCCCCGAGATTCTCTATCAAACCATCATCAATCGTGCGGTCCGTTGTCCCGATCCTTTCGTTCAACTGCGGGGTCACTGGATCGTGCGCCGTCTCGGCCCGCACTGTTCGCGTATTGAACTTGCATCCTTGCGTGGTCCCGATACTGAACGCCGGCTGCTCCACGCCATGGGATGGGAGACCGCCAACATTCACCTGGGCACGCTATCGGCGCGCAAATTCATACAGCGTCATTTGCGCAAGCAAAAAGAGAGATGGCTGCATGATGCCGCTACGGCCATGGCTGCGGCCGTCCGTGACGATTGGGAGGTCTGGAAAGAGAAGGGCTATCGGTGAGCCATCTAAAATTGTGCGTGATGGCAGGATATTTTGTGTGCCGAGTTGGCGTCTAAGGAAAAGCTCCTACAGACTCTACCCGATAGCCTGCGTGTTTTCCGCTCATAGATACTATCTCATTAGATCCCACCGCTGCCTTGGATTTATGATTGGATGACCGCTCCAAAACCGACGGTTTGCTTACCAGTTTCCTGTCCTCTTATTCGCGGGCGCGGCGCTTGGACGATCGCATTCGCAGCCTGTGCGCCCAGGCCGTGGAAGTAAACGACCCAGAAAAACTTACTCCCATTCTTGGCGAACTCAGTGCGGCCCTCCGCGATCACACCGCCCGTATTCGAAAACTCGCCGCCGCCCGCCCTTCGCTGCCCGACCGGCGCGCTTCGACCTCAAGCTAAAAACTCATCGCCGGAAGCGCGACTCCCGCCCCACGCCTGTGACCTCCAGATGCGGTCGATACCGTAGCGTTCGATAACGAACATACGGGAACTTATGGATGCTGTAATACTTCCGGGTTCATGAACAGGTTCTTATGAACAAAGACCAGAGTGATCGCATTCACGAGTTGTGTTCGCAGATTGCGACCGAGCAGGACCACAAAAAATTTCTGATTATGGTCGAGGAACTGAATCGCATTCTGTCGGCGCACCACCAAAGCTTTCAGAGGGATGTCCCAGGTGAGTAGGAGAGCGAATCCTAGAGATGTTGCGGTTCGCACGATACGTTTCAGAAGAAAATAAGCTGCGCGAACGAATGCGGCTGAAGCGCCGGAAGAGTTTCTCCTTATATTCTCCGGTGCCTTTTCGGGGGAAGTGGGTGAGGTTCCTGCGGAAACTGCCGATTTTTCTGAAAAGGCGAGGTGAAATGCGGCGCATCCAAGCCGTGCATGGATACTTTGGCGAAGGAAGACCTCATCGTTAAAAGATCTGCAAAATCAGCCAAACTGATTTCCCTGCGATCGGGCTCGCGTTCGAATGCAAACGGACGAGCGGTGAATAATGTTATTCTCTGCTCGCTCACCGACAAAGATTACAATCTGCTTCGTCCTCACCTCGAGCCCATCGATCTTCCGCAACATGAAATCCTCGAAGAACCCACGCAGAAAATTGACTATACGTATTTTCTGAACGAAGGCATGACCTCGCTCGTCGCGCTCAGCCGCGACGGCAGAAGCGTCGAAGTCGGTATCGTGGGCAAGGAAGGAATGGTCGGAATGTCGCTGATTGCAGGCCTGCGATTCGGAACTTTTCGCGCCATCATGCAAATGGCGGGCGACGGAGTGCGCGTCCGCGCCGAAGTTTTTCAGGATATCTTGCTCTCAGCCCCCAGCCTGCGCTCCGAACTCAGCCGCTTTGCCTTGATGCATGGCATGCAGGTTGCACAGTTGGCCGCCTGCAACCGCCTGCACGAAGTGGAGCAACGCCTCGCGCGCTGGCTGCTTATGTGTCAGGACCGCTTCGATTCACAGGCCTTACCGCTGACTCACGAATTTCTTGCTCAGATGCTCGGCACCGGCCGCCCCAGCGTGAGCCTGGCTGCCGGCGCTCTGGAAAACGCCGGTCTCATCGAAAACCTTCGAGGCAGTGTGAAAATCCTCAACCGCAAAAGCCTCGAAGAAGTCGCCTGCGAGTGCTACGGAGTGATCCAGCACTTCAACGGCGGCCTCGGCCTCAAATAACGGACTCCTTCGGAGGGCGAAAGATTCACGCTAGACATCGCCTGGCCGCCATCGGTGTGCGTTAAACTATCTCGCCGCCCATGCTGCGCGCTTCCAAACAAGCCGATCGTCTGCTAGCCCTCCTCGATGCCGCCAAGAATAACTTCACGCCGGGCCAGGCGCGCCGTATCGCTGAACTCCTCAACAAACTGTCGGCGATCGAATTCGCCGATCCTCACCAGCTAATCCGCTTCCACGAAATCCTGCTTTTCCTCCGCGCATTCCCACATGCACGGTCGCACGTCAGACGCATTGAGAGTCTGCTCGATACTTTCCGTCGGCGCGTCGAAAAACTTCGCGAACTCGATCCCGATATGTCCGTCTTTGACGACTTCGATACCTCGGGCATCGCCGGCACGACCATGCAAGACATGCTCTCGTTCGATGTCGCCAAGTGGCTCACTCAAAGCATTCCGCGCAACGTTGAGATTGCCTGGAACGATTACTGGGATGACTACGGTTCCGAGCGTGCCCGCGGCAACGCCTGGCCGCGTTTCATTCCGCTGCTGGAAGAAGATGCCGAGGTGGAAGCCAACATTCCCTGGCAGCGCTGGCTCGATGCCGCGCGCGGACGCGAGCCCTCACTTCAATGGCTGCTTCGCCGCTTCGACCAACTTCCGCTCGCGCTGCGACAAAGATCCGAACTATACGACTCGCTGCGCTTCCCAATTCGCTGGCGCCTCGAAAATCTTAAACTCTCCCGCACCCGCAACTGGAAAAGTCCCCGGCGGTGGTATTTTCATGATGCGCCGCTGATTCAGCGCAATGAAGTCTCTCTCGCGCGGGAACTATCCAGGCCCGCTCCTGAGTTGGAACGGCTCTCGCTCGCCGAAGGCGAATCCATAATGCAGGCGATCCGCGAAATTATGGTCGTGCGTTATCGCGAACTTTACGGCACCACGCTAGGCGATCCGCGGTCCGTTGTGCGTGCCGATCTCGGCCGTGGCGTTGTCATGCATTTTTGGGGATTGCCTCCGTCCCGGCGCCTGCCGCTCCGCGCTTACCTCGCCGGATACACGCTCAAGAACGGCGTCCCGATCAACTACATCGAGGCCACCGGCCTTTGCGAATGCATCGAGGTCGGCTTCAATACTTTCTATACCTACCGCCAGGGCGAAACTGCCTGGATCTACGCGCAAGCCCTGCGTTGCCTTCGTGCCCTCACCGGCGCAACCACAATGTCGATCTATCCCTACCAGATCGGACAGAACAACGACGAAGCCATCGACTCCGGTGCGTTCTGGTTCTATCGCAAACTAGGCTTCCGCTCCGGCCGCCGCGATTTGCAAAAGGTATGCGAAAGGGAAGAGCAGAGAATCGCCGCCAATCCGAAATACCGCACGCCGCCGCACATCCTGAAGAATCTGGCCGAAGCCCACATGTTCTACGAGCTCGACTCCGCGAACGACAAACCTTCCTGGGAAACTTTCTCCACCCGCAACCTCGGCCTGCGAATCAACCGCCGCATGGCACAGCACTTCCACGGTGACAGTGATAAACTTCGCGCTTCATCTACCGCTTCCGTCGCGAGATCGCTGCAAATCAAACCGTCCAAATGGACTCCGTTGCAACGGCAGTCACTTGAGAATTGGGCGCTGGTCCTGGCGCTGATTCCAGACCTCGCGCGCTGGTCGCCAGGGGAGAAGCGGCGACTGATCGAAATCATTCGCAGCAAATCCTCCAGCGATGAAATGCTCTTCCTGCACCAAACGCAACACCACCCCCGCTTGCGTTCAGAACTGCTGAGACTGGGCTCGAAAGTATAGACAACTCGAGCGCTCAACAGTCCTTCCTGTTCCGGAGAAGTCCACACATCCTGTGACAATCATCACAGCGAGACCGCGGTCAAACACTTACCATGCGTCACGATGTATGCAGATTTCTGCAGGCCATGCATAACAGCCCGGACGAGAAAAAAGGGTCCGCGGAGGCCGAATGTAAATACACGGCAAAAATAGGGAGCCCTACGCCCTTTGTGTTTGAAATTCCAGTCCTCAGATGAAATGATTTCGGAGTTTTGATGACGATGAAAAACCTGCTACCTTCAGTGCTGGTTGCGGCATTTGCCGTGATCGCCCTTGCCGTGTTTCCTGCGCAGGCACAGCGTGCGCCTCTTCAACTTGGCACAATCGATCCACGCATGGTCACCAAGATGGATCCATGCCCGGATGGCTACTATGCCGGCATGACCTGCTTCCGGGGCGAACTTGATGGCTGCCAAAACGCCGACAATCTCGGATTCACCTACGGCTACGAGAATCCCGGAGAGCAACCATCGGGTACCATCGTTTTCCTCGAAGGCTCAGGCGGCACCAGCGCCTACGTCGATCCCAGCTATGCGCAAACTTATCTACGGAAGGGTTACCAGGTGGTTTATCTTGCCTGGGATACGGACTGGGAAAACACCGAAGGAAGTGCCGGAAGTAGCATCAAAGACGCTGCCTGCCGCCCCGCCACATTTCTGCAATACGTCTACCAGAACGTTTACACGCGCGGTGGAATGTGCGCGCAAGGAGCCAGCGCCGGAGCCGGGGCACTTGGCTATTCGCTGGCCTGGTACGGCAGTTCATCTTATCTCGATAACGTCGAGTTGCTCTCCGGGCCGGTCTTCGGCAACATCGAGCAGGGCTGCGTAGTGCCGAACCCACCCAAGATGACAGTTTGTCCCTATGGAGAATTGGGTTGCGTTGGCGATCCCTGGTATGACAGCCCCTCTTATGTTGACGGCGATGAGACACAAGTAGCCGGATGGTCCGGCATATCGAGTTGCAACAACGGAAGAACAACCTCCGATGCTGACAACGATGCCTGGCAGGCGATGAGCATCTCCGATGGCAGCAGCAATCCCAACTTCAATTATCCCAAGACTTCAATCGCGGGATGGCTTTGCAGTGATGTTGATTCGATCCAGAACAATTCTGCCGCCCAGGGCGACTACTTCTACCAGCAATTCATAACTCCCAATCAGACTGCGGGCCTCACCGTGACGCGCATCAACAATTGCCAGGGCGTCGAAGGAGTCACCCAGGGCGAAACTCCTTCCGGCGAAAGCGGCTTCGACGCCATCAGCAACAACATGCTCGACGCCTGCTCCAAACACCACTAGCACTGCATCGGATCGACTGCGTAACCGGGAAGTTGAGTAGATGCGGAACTGAAAATCATCCCAAGTTTTCAAATTACAAATGACTCAATTATCAAATTTCCCAATCGCCCAAACGCGCGACGTTCGTTTCGCCGCCCTGTAGTAGTAAAATGTCGCGGTGCATCAGCAGCGTTCGCAGACAATGCCCAGAATTCAGTGGACCCGAACGCCCGCGGCACCGAGCCAGCGCGTTTTAAATTCCTCCAAGTTGAGGCTTTTTACATGGCAGATAGAGCGTTAGCCGACATGCAAGCCAGCAGCATCGATTCCATTCTGCAAGAGCAGCGCAGCTTTCCCCCGCCGCCCGAATTCAGCCAGCATGCTCACATCAAGAGCCTCGCCGAATACGAGCGTTTCTATAAGGAATCGATCGACGATCCCGATAAGTTCTGGAGCCGCATCGCGGGCGAGTTGCACTGGTTCAAAAAGTGGGACAAAGTTCTCGAATGGAATTGCCCGTGGGCAAAGTGGTTCGTCGGCGGCCAGATTAATCTTTCTTACAACTGTCTCGACCGTCACGTTGCCACCCACCGCAAGAATAAGGCCGCCATCGTTTGGGAGAGCGAGCCCGGCGAAATCCGCACGCTCACGTATCAACAGCTTCATCGCGAAGTGCAGAAATTCGCCAACGTGCTTAAGTCTCTCGGAGTAAAAAAAGGCGATCGCATCGCAATTTACATGGGTATGACTCCCGAGTTGCCTATCGCCATGCTCGCCTGCGCGCGTATCGGCGCGCCTCACACCATTGTCTTCGGGGGATTCTCCTCCAACGCATTGATCGATCGCATCCACGATTGCGAAGCCTCAGCCGTAATCACGCAGGACGGCTCCTATCGCCGCGGAGCCGAAGTCAAATTATTTCCCGCCGTCGAAGAAGCGCTCAAATCCTGCCCCAGCGTGAAGCAAGTTGTCGTTTACAAGCGCACCGGCACGCCCATCAACATGCAGCAGGGCCGCGATCACTGGTGGCACGATCTCATGGCGAAGGCCTCCGATGTTTGCCCGGCCGAGCCGCTCGATGCCGAACATCCGCTCTACATTCTTTATACCTCCGGAACTACCGGCAAACCCAAAGGCGTTGTGCACACCACCGGCGGATATTCCGTCGGCACCTACCTGACCACGAAATGGGTTTTCGATCTCAAGGACGAAGACACCTACTGGTGCACGGCCGATATCGGCTGGGTCACGGGCCACAGCTACATCGTTTACGGACCCCTGCAAAACGGCGCGACCAGCCTGATGTATGAGGGCGCACCCAACCAGCCCGAACCGGACCGCTTCTGGTCGATCATCGAACGCCACGGCGTCAACGTCTTCTACACCGCGCCGACGGCGATTCGCACCTTTATCAAGTGGGGCGACGAGTGGCCGAAGAAACACGACATGAGCAGCCTGCGCCTGCTCGGCACCGTCGGTGAACCGATCAATCCGGAAGCCTGGATGTGGTACCGGGAGACTATCGGCGGTAACCGCTGCCCCATCGTAGACACCTGGTGGCAAACCGAAACCGGCAGCATCATGCTCACGCCGCTGCCGGGTGCGATTGCAACCAAACCGGGCTCGGCGACCAAACCGTTTCCCGGAGTCGTCGCAGATGTCGTCACCATGGATGGCCAGCCAGTTCCGGAAGGCTCCGGCGGATTTCTGATTCTCAAGCGCCCGTGGCCCGCGATGTTGCGCACCGTTTACGGTGATCCCGACCGTTATGTAAAAAATTACTGGTCGCAGATTCCGGGCGTCTACTTCACTGGAGACGGCGCCCGCAAAGATAAAGACGGATATTTCTGGATCATGGGCCGCGTCGATGACGTGCTCAACGTGAGCGGCCACCGGCTGAGCACGATGGAGGTCGAGAGCGCATTAGTCGCGCACGAAGCCGTCGCCGAAGCCGCGGTAGTGGGCCGTCCCGACGAGTTAAAAGGCCAGGCGATCTGCGCCTTCGTGACGCTGGAGCAGGGAAGAAAGCCCACCGCGGAATTAAAGGAAGAACTCCGCAAGTGGGTCGCAAAAGAAATCGGAGCGCTCGCCAAGCCCGACGACATCCGCTTTACCGACACTTTGCCCAAAACCCGGAGCGGCAAAATTATGCGCCGCCTGCTGCGCGAGCTAGCCGGAACTGGCGAGGTGAAAGGCGACACGACCACGCTGGAAGATTTCGGGGTAATCGCCAGATTGAAAGAGAGCGAGGAAGTGTAGGTACGGCTGGAGGGGTTCTTGCCGTCGTAGCCTCGCGGGCGATTGTGGTGAATTCCTAAAAGTGCTAATGTGCTCCCCGGGCAAAAGCAAACGTGCTTCTCGGAGGACATTATTATGCGGAACCTGCCCCTACGTCTCCTAGGCACAACCATTCCACTGCTATTGGCCGCTCTGGGTGCCGCGCAGGAAATTCGCTACACGCGCTTTTCCGTGCCCAACTCGGTTTCTACAACGGCGCTCGGCATCAACAATGCCGGAGATGTCGTCGGCTTCTACGACGGCAAAACCGAATCCGGCGGCTTTGTTTATGAGGACGGGCAATTTTCTAACTTAGAGGATCCCGAGCAGGCTATGCCCGGATCGACTTTCCCGAAAGCCATCAACTCGGCTCGCGAGATCGTCGGCGCTTACTCCATCGGCGGCAATCAGCAGCGTGCGTTCCTTTATACGGCGGGCAAATTCGGAGATCTCCAGATACCGGCCCCTCATTTCGATTCCGAAGCCGATGGCATCAACAATCTGGGCCAGATTGTCGGCATGTACAACGACGGACATTTGTGGCACGGTTACCTATACGACAGAAATTCTGGGGCTTTTGCGACGATTGACGTGCCCGGAGCACATTACACCTGGTGTGACGGGATCAACGACAGCGGACTTATTGCGCTCACCTCCGAAGACACTGCGCAGAGTTATCAGCACGCCTGGCTTTACGACGGCAGAAACCTCACCAACATCGATGTTCCCGGCTACGATGGCAGCACCGTCGAGGGCATCAACAACAACGGTGCGGTGACGCTCGTCGCCTCCAAGGGTCTCGACGATTATGGATTTGTGTATCAAGCGGGGCAATATACTGCCGTCGACTTTCCGGGCACGCTTTCGAACTCGCTGGGGAGGATCAACGACCATGGCGCGTTGGTAGGCAACTTCTTCCTTTCAGAAAGCGCGCAGGGAGCTTTCCTGGCCGAACTGCCTCCGCAGTAGGCCGGGTCATGTCGGAAATCTCACTCGCGCTTCGGCTTCCCGAGAGGAAGAGACTTTTGACTGCTTAAAGCGCCACACCCTAGCGCCCGTGCCTCTCGCGTTCCTGCGCAAAGGCCGGATCATTCTTCAAGCGCTTCGGAAAGCTCTTCTCGTACCGCGCCCGGCCTGGCCAACT
>Ga0210398_10000213_pt1 | contig 71363 bp, 69 predicted proteins | sample IncBWC4OmetaG_FD_161047 | JGI IMG/M metagenome (GOLD analysis project Ga0210398, IMG submission 161047) | Forest soil microbial communities from Barre Woods Harvard Forest LTER site, Petersham, Massachusetts, United States - Inc-BW-C-4-O | ecosystem: Environmental > Terrestrial > Soil >... | reverse complement strand
CGCCTCGGCCAATGCGCGAGCGACGATCGCGCCGGAGATCACAACCGACCCAATTTCACGATGGCCCCTTCGGGGACGACTGTCCCGGCAACGGGTATCGTCACCCCAGGCGCGGAGTCGATGAGCTCCACTCGAAACCCCGCGCGATGCAGCACATGGACCGCGGCGCGCAGCGACATCCCGTGAACGTCGGGCACGGCACGTGGCGCGCCCGTGGGAGCCGAATGCGCGGGACGAAGGGGGAGATCGACCGTGACGCTGCTCGCGATATCCGCGGCGGCGGCAACCACCGTGGTCTCGGCCGGCGCCGCCTTCCGCGCGGCGAGCGCACCGCGATCGAGCGAGGCGTCGCGGGCGGCGACCGCGGCCTCGAGGACGGTCCGCGCCACCGGCGCGGCTGCCTTCGCCGCGAAGTAGCTCTCACCTCGCGCCGGCGGATCGTTGATCTTCACGAGAATAACGTACTGTGGATTGGCCGCCGGGAAGAGTCCGACGAACGTCGCTGTATATGCTCCGGCCACGTATCCCCGGTTTCGCTCCGTGCGGCGCGCGGTTCCTGTTTTCCCGGCGACGGCGAAGGTCGACAAATCGGCCTTCGATCCCGTCCCACGCGCCACGGTCTCGACCAACATGGCCCGCACGGTGTCCGCGACTGTGACGGGCATCACACGTCGAATGGCACGGCGCACATGCCTGTACAGCACGGTGCCGTCGGATCGCCTGACCTCCCGCACGAGTCCCGGCTCGAGCAGTTCACCCCCGTTCGCGATACTAGCGTACGCCATCGCCAGTTGCAGTGGCGTGACGGCGAGCTCGTACCCGATGGCAAGGGACGCCGATGACTGCTTCGACCAATCGATCGGCCGGCGCAGCGTCCCTGGCGACTCGGCGGGGTATGGCACGCCGGTCGGCATCCCGAATCCGAGGTCCCGCAGTGTCTCGTACTCTTCGCCCTCGGTCAATCGCTCGGCGAACTCGGCGATCCCGATGTTGCTCGACAGCCGAATCACATCGCGGAGCGCCAGTCGGTCGGCCTTGTGCTCATCGGTCAACGTGCGGCCGTTCAACTCGAACGTACCGCCATGCGTGTCGACTGTTTCGTCCGGACTGGCCTTGCCGCGCGCGAGCAATGAGGCGGCAATAAATGGCTTGATCGTCGATCCGGGCTCGAATGGCTCCGTCAGTGCGGTCGCCTCGATTGACCGCGGATCGCGCCGGCTCGACGCCATGGCCAAGATCGAGCCGTCGCGCGGATCGACGACCACGATATCGCCACCGCTCGCGCCCTCGGCCGCTACCTCGCCGGCCAAGGCGCGCTCGCAGATCTCCTGAAGCGCGTTGTTGATCGTCAGCACGACGGTGTCGCCGGCTTTCGGTGTCGGTGCATCGCCTCCGGGCGCCTCGAACTGGGTGCCGCGCGCGTCGCGTAAGAGGGTCTCCTGGGCGCCGACACCGCGCAGCACGCTGTCGAGTGTGGACTCCAGGCCCTCATCCGGCGGTCGTCCGATCACCCGGCGTAACCCTTCGGAGGCAATCGGTACCCGATCCACCAGCATCTCCGGATGAACGCCCGGAGTCGCCAAAATGCCCTGAACGTCCGTGGCGAGATAGTGTCCAGGAATCTCGACCCATTTCTCCGTCGTATCGGTCGCCCGTCGGACCCAATCGCCGCCGAGCCCTAAGTGCGTCAAAGCGACGGCCAGGGCGCGGCGATTCTTGACCTCACGTGGCGCCACGCGCAGGTGCACGACATTGCGGCTCTCGACGAGCACCGCCCCGGTCGCGTCGAGTATGGGCCCGCGCGGCACGAGCAGTGGCGCGCGCTCGAGATGCTGGCGCTCGGCCTTCGCGGCCCACTCCCGCCCTTGCCAGAGCTGCACCTGGGCCGCTTTCCCGATCAGCGCGACCATGAAGGCGACGAGCGCCGCCTGGAGAATCCCGATGCGACTAATGCGGCGCATTAGGCAGCACGATGACCTGGCTGTCGTCGGGCACGCGCATATGCAGGCGCTGCTCGGCAACCGCACCGAGGTGTTCGCGGCTGGACAGCGACCGGATCGTCGTCTCGAGCTTCGTGACCTCGCCGTCGAGCGCCGCGCGTTGAATGTCGAGCTTTCTGACGTCGGCCGCCTCGCGCAGTCCCACCGACCGTCGCCAGACCACGGCCGAAGCGACCAGGACGAACGCGACGAGGCCGAGTGCGACGATCGTGCGCCCGCGAGGTCCCCGAGGCCCGCGTCGGTTGCGGCTCACGCCGCCGCCCACACGCGAAGTCGCGCGCTCCGCGCCCGGGGATTCCGCTCAGTCTCCTCGGGCGAAGGCCGCTCGGCCTTCTTCGTCACGAGGCGACCGCGTGCGATGGCACCACAGGTACAGCGCGGCGCGAGCGGTGGGCACGTGCAGGCGACGCTCCAATCTCGAAATGCATTTTTCACGATACGGTCTTCGCCCGAATGGTAGGCGATCACGACGAAGCGTCCACCCGGGTTGAGGCGGTCCCGCAGCGTCACGAGTGCTTCCGGCAACCGCTCGAGCTCCCCGTTCACGGCGATCCGTATCGCTTGGAAGAGCCGCGCAAAATCCCCCGGTCCGCTTCGCGGGCCCAATGCGCCACGAATGGCGCCCACCAGGTCGTCCGCGGTGGCGAAGGGACGGGTATTGCGCCGACGAACGATCTCACGCGCCAGGCGCGCGGCCCGTGGCTCATCCCCATATGACCGAAAGATGTCGGTGAGCGTGCGCTCGTCACTGTCATTCAACACGGACCGTGCGTCAACACTCGCGTCGCTCATCATCCGCATGTCTAACGGGACACCGGGACGGAACGAAAAACCACGCGCCGGATCGTCAATTTGATGAGAGGAGATCCCGAGGTCCAGCACGATGCCGTCGTATCGCACCCCGGCCAACTCCGGAATGCGATCCAGGTCGGCGTAATTCCCGTTTACGGCGCGAAAGTGCTCGAATCCGGCCAGACGCCGCCGCGCGGCGGCGAGCGCATTGAGATCCAAATCGATGCCGTCGACCGCGGAGCCAGCGGAAAGGAGCGCCGCGGCGTGCCCACCACCGCCGAGGGTCCCGTCGAGCACGCGAGCGGCCCCGCGGAGATGGCCGACCACGGCGTCGACCATGACGGGGGCGTGGTAGGGAGAATCCCACCGCGCCCCCTCGTCCGTCATGTCGTCGCCGCTACTTGCAGAAGGCTTTGACTTCCTTCTGAACGAATGGCGTGAGTTGCTGGAGCCCCGACAGAATCTGCTTCGCGGGCTCGGGGAAGTCTTGCAACCCCGCCGGCGCATCGGTCTGCGTGATCGTGAAGTAGTCTCCCGCCGATTTCGCGAGCGGGCAACTCTTTTCCTTCGATGCTTCCTGCGCCAGCGCATACCCGATCACGAACGCCGAAGCGCCCATCAAGAACTTCGGTTTGGTGTCCGGCACCAGACTATCGGAGTACGCGAAGAACTTGATCGCGATGTCCAGCGTGTCCTTGTTCTTGCTGGGGTTCCCCTTGCGGTACATGATGTTGCCTTGACTGAGCGCGATGGCGGCCACGTTCGATGGAGGAACTCCCGCCGCGACCGCCTGGTGGAGCGCCCACAACGTGCTGTCGGTATTCCCCGCCTGCGCGTAGATGGTCAACAGGATCTGCGCCGCGTTCGCGTTCTTCGGATTCTTCTGCAGAATCTGGAGCAACAGGGCTTTCGCCTGCGCGACCTGGCCGCTGACGTTCAGCTCCTGCGCCTCGAGCAACATCAACGTTTCGCTGTTCGGGAACTTCGCCACCCCCCTCGCCGCTGTTTCGGCCGCCTTGGTGTGCTGGCTATCGCCCGCGTACGCCAAGGTCTGACGCTGCCAGAACAGCGTGTCGGCGAACGCGGTGTCTTCCTTGATGACCTCTTCGCCGATCGGCAGCGCTTCTTTATAAGACTTCGTGACGATCAAGAGGCGATAATAGAGCTCGAGGAGCTTGGGGTCGCCCTGGTTCTGCTCGACGACTTGCTTCATGATCGGCAGGGCCGCCTTGGCGTCACCGCTCTGCACGATCTTGGTGATGATGCCCTCGATCAGCTCGGAGTTCGATGGATCGCCGGCAATCAGCTCCGTCCACGCCTTGACCGCGTTGTCGAAGTCCTTCTTGTCGTAATACGCTTGGGCGACGAGCTCCAACGACCGGCGGTTGTGTGGATCGAGCGCCAGGATCGGCTTGGTCGCCGAGATGATCGAATCGGGAGGGAGCTTCTCGGCCGCATACACGTTGGCGATGCACAAACGTGCCAACGTTGACTGCGGATAGGCGGTGATGGCCGTCTGCGCAGCCGCCAGTGCGGCCGGGTACTGCTGCTGGCCGGCGGCCTTATAGCACTTGTCCTCGCCCGGAATCTGCTTGAGCGCGGCGTCGAGCGACTTCGATACCTGCTTCGCCACGGCGCCGGCATCCCTGCCCTCGGCCGGCGGCAGCGGCTGCGCGAACTCGGGGCCGCGCGCGAGCACGAGCTTGGCCTCGAGGTGGATGCCTGGTCCATTCGCGGGCGCGGGCAATGCCGCAACCTTTGAGATCGTGCCATCGACGTAGGCGTCGGCCCGCAGCTGGCTGGAAAGCTGCTTGGCGTCGGACGCCGTGATGGGTTCGCAAACCGGGAAACCGGACGCCTTGAGCGTTTCCTCGATATTGGTGCGAGAAACGACCCAGAGGTGCCGGCCGTCGAGGTCATCCTCGATCTTGTCGCGCACTTCCATCGCCGTTTTGCAGGCGATGGTCTTGTCGCCGTTGAAGGCCGGTACGACAAGCAGCTTCAGCGCGTCCGCATCGTGCTGCCTGGGCGGAGATTGCGCGCCGGCAATACTTGCGCAGAACACCAGTGCGAGTCCCAACCAAGAACGAACCGTCACGTGACCAACCTCCAAACGTTTACTCATGGGCGAAGAGGGACTCGAACCCCCGACATCCTGCGTGTAAGGCAGGCGCTCTAACCAACTGAGCTATTCGCCCGCTGGGAGTACGGTAGGATGCCGAGGACCAGATTGGAAAGACCGGGCTACTGGAGAATGGCGATCGGCACCAACACACAGTAGCCGATGACGAGGAGCACGGGGGCCAGCGTTTCCCCGCCCCGCGCCAGATCGGCAAACCCGAGGATGATCACGACCGCCGCCAGCGCCCAAAACAAGGCTCGTCGGCGCCATAAATTCGCCGCTGCCGGTGAGTTCGTCGTGTTCGATGCCATTTTAAAAGAGTAGAACCAGTCGAAAACAGTGTCAATAGAATGAAATCCCACAGTCATTACGCCGATCCCCTCGGTAACGTGGCAAGGAGCGCGTCGATGGCCTCGCGCCGCTCTCGCTCTTCGGCTGCCTGCTCGGCAGCGCGCAGCGCCGCCATCCGCTCCCGGTCGCGCCGGCGCCGGGCGATATAAAGCGGCGTCAGAAACACGAGAAGCAGCAGCGAGGCGACGCTGATATCCGTCACGAGCGCCAAGACGCCGTAGCGGCGGCGTACGCGCGAGCGCCAATCCGTTTCGAACCCCTCGATTGTGACACCGTAGGCGCGGCGGACGGCGCGCTCGAGGGACCCGGTATCCCGCCAGTCGGCGAAGAGCAGTGCCAGCCCATGCTGCGGGTCCCGGGCCGCCAGATCCGCCACCGCCCGATACGCCAGGGCGTAGCTCGCATCGGCTTCCAGTGCAGTGCCGGTCAACCCGCTGTCGACCTGCGCCAGGGTCGGCGTCCCTCGGAACGCCAGTGCGACGTTCGCCGCCAGCGCGTCGTCGCGACCGACTTCGCCGGCGGCGTAACACGCGTAGCCCTCGTCGAACCATCGCGGGATTCCGTCGGCTGTGTCGCCGAAAAACTCATGAAGCGCCAGGTGGGCCAGCTCGTGGCGCAGCGTCACGGTGGGGTTCCCTGCGGCGGACGACGCCGTATGGCCCTGAAGCAGGATCTTGTGCGACTCGGGAAACGCCAGGCCGGCCCCCCACTCGGGCGCCGCGGGTCCCGCCCATGCCTTGAACCGCGCCCGGTCCGGCGCGATCGCGATCAGGACATGCTCGGTTGGTCTCGGGAGGCCCGGGAACGTGTCGATCCGGGCGGCCTGCTGCAGCAGGTGCCTCGCCAGCACCGTGTCGGCACCGAACGCGATCGCCGTGAAACGGCCGGCATCTAGCCGCGTCGCGACTTGGCCGGCGGCCGTCGACGCGAGTAGCGCTAACGCGAGCCCTAGGGAGCGTGCGGGGGTTCGCCGCCGGCGGCGACTGCCTCCAGCACTTCCGCGCAGCGCTTCCCCCATGGATTGAACTTGTTCGCCGCGTGTCCCGCGCGCCACGCCTCGAGCGCGCCCTCTGTCAGACCGCCGAACCAACGCGCGCGGCCGAGCTCGTAGTAGGCTTCGATGAGGTTGGGGCCGAGGGCGAGTGTCTTCTCGAAGAACGTCTGCGCGTCCTCGTACATCTCGCGCTCGAGATAGACGAGGCCGAGATAGAAGTGTGCGTAGAGCGTCGCTTTCTTGTCATTATCGAGGCGAATGGCCTTCGACAGATGCTCGATGGCTTCGCCGAAGATGCGCTTCTTGAGGCAGATGTAGCCGACATTGATGCGCGCCAGCGCGTTCGAGGGCTGACGCATCAGCACGCGTTGGAAGTTCAACAGCGCGTCATCGTACTTCTCTTGCAGCATCTGCGCCCAACCGAGCAGCGACTCCGACTGGGGATCGTTCGGTGACAGCTCGAGAGCTTTGACGAGCGCCGCCTCGGCGCCCTCGTAGTCGCCCAGGGAAATCCGGCTCCAGCCTTTTTCTATAAAAGTCGAGGCGCCGATGTGATCCGCGTGGACCGTCGGGCGTTCGCCGGTGAATTGCGGCGCGACGGAGGGCGCCGCCTGCTGCTGCACCGTCTTCCACTTGTCCACCAGCTTCTTGATATCGTCCTTGAGCGCGGACAGCTCGGTCACGCGCTGCTCGACGCGCTTGTAGAGGGCGATGATCTCGCCCTTCAGCTGATCGCGAGCACCGTTCTGTGCTTCCGGCCCAGCGAGTCGCGCGTCAATGGCCTGATACGCGGCTCGCAGGTCGACCAACTCGTCAGGCATCGACCAGCTCCAGCGCCAACCGCTCGGTCGCGGTCAGCAGCTTGGTGACGTCGAGGAGCATGACGAGCTTGTTCTCGCGGCGCACAATGCCTTTCAGGTACTCGCCCGCCAGCCCGCGAAACAGCTCGGGCGGCGGCTGCACGGCCGTCTGGTCGACGGCGGCCACATCGAGGACCGCATCGACGACACCGGCAATCCACTGGTCGGCCGCATTGAAGACCAGCACGCGGGTCTCATTCGTCGCCTCGGCACGATCCATCTCGAACCGCGCCCGGAGATCGATCACGGGCACCACGCGTTTTTGATATTCAATCACGCCGGTGATCCAATCCGGTACGTTCGGGACCGGGGTCGTGTCCTGTCGGCGCAGGACGCGCTCGACGCCGTGAATGTCCGCGGCAAAGAGATCGCCCGCCAAGCGGAACGTGACGATTTGAACGTGGCCGTTGGTGGTGCTCATGAGGTCTCCTCGACCCGATCGGTAGTGCACGCGGCGACCAGCGCCTCGATATCGACGACTGCTAACAGACTCCCGCGTGGAGATATCCCGAGCAGCATCCCCTGAGCCGCCGCCGTATTCAGCGTCTCGAAGTCGAAGGCCATCACGCCTTCGGCGTCGTCGACCGCGAGACCGACGCGACGTCCATCGCGACCACGGGCCACGACGATCTTCTTTCGGTCCACGATGTCCACGCCAAGCGCCGGGCCGGGCGTGTACACGGGAACGAGCGCGCCGCGGATCTCGGACACGCCGAGCATGGTCGTCGGACTCTGGGGGAATGCCGTGATAGTACCGGTGTCGATGACCTCGTCGACCGCCGCCAGACCCACGGCGAATCGCTCGCCGCCGGCCTTGAACACGAGCAGGTCGATGACGCCCGTGCGCCGGCGTGCGGCTTCGCGCACGCCTTGCGCATCGGCGAGCTGATATGCGGCCGTCGGCACCAGCGTCGCGCTCACGACGCCCGTCCGCCTGCGGCCAGGAGCTCGGCGACCGCGGGCGCCACGTCGACAAGCGGCGCCACACGGTCCGCTCCAGCGGTCACCAGCGCCGCCTGGGGCATACCGTAGATCGTAGAGGTCATCTGATCTTGGACGACGCCCTGCCCCCCGGCGTCTCGGATCGTCCGGAGCCCTTCGGCGCCGTCGCGCCCCATGCCAGTCAGGACGACGCCAACCACGGATGGCCCGAAAATCTGGGCGGCCGACCGAAACAACGGATCCGCCGCCGGCCGCACCCCCCAAATAGGGGCTGCGGTATCCAACGTGAGCGTCGGCAAGCCATCCCGTATCGCGACGCGCATGTGATACCCCCCCGGGGCCAAATACACACGATTGTGGACAATTCGATCCCCGTCTTTGGCCTCGACGACCCTGAGGGGGCTCATGTCGTTGAGTCTCTGGGCAAGACTGGCCGTGAATCCGCCGGGCATGTGCTGGACAACCAGGACCGCCGCGTCCAGCGTCGGGGTCAAATTTGGGATCACCTCGGCCAGCGCTCGTGGGCCCCCAGTCGAGGCGGCGATCACGACGACTCTCGTCGCCCCACCCGTTCTCTCCGGCACCCGCCACGTGCCCGACTGCCGCGGGCGTGCGAGGATATCGACACCGCGCAAATTGACGCATGCAGCAGCGCGCAACGCGGCTAACAGTTGGTCCCGAACGGTTGGTAAGTCGAGCGAAACGGGGCCTGACGGTTTCCGAACGAAGTCCACCGCGCCGAGCTCCAATGCGCGAATGGTGTGATCGCGCGAGTCGTCGGTCTCGGCCCCGCTCAGCATCACGACCGGCCGCGGCGTCTCGGACATGATATATCCGAGCGCTTGGATGCCATCGAGCTCCGGCATCTCGATGTCCATCGTGACGATGTCCGGCTCGAGCGTGTGAATCTGCTTCAGCGCATCGTAGCCGTTGCGTGCCGTCCCGATGACGCGAAACTCGTTGGACCCCGATACGAGCTCGCTGACCACTTTTCTCATGAACGCGCTGTCATCAACTACTAGGACGCTCTTCACAACACCTTCTCGCCGTGTGCCAGCGAGCGAACGATGACGCGACCATCGCGGATGTGTAAGAACACGCTGCGGCCGTACGTGCCACCGGTGTCCTGCGCGATCAGCGAGATCTGCGCTTGACCCAGCGCGCGCCGGCACGCATCGACATTGCGGTCACCCATGTTCACACCGCCCTGCGGCAGGAGCGACGCGAACATGCTCGACCCGCCGACGAGCTTGGCCTGAAAGGGCCCTTTCGCGCCGAGCTTCCGCATCTCCTCGAGCAGGAGCGGGACGGCCGAGCCGGGGAACTTGGCGCGATTGTGCGTGTCGCGGGACATGCCCTCGGTCGGCAACAGGATGTGCGCCAGTCCCCCGACGCGCGCAGTCGAGTCGTAGACCGTGATGGCGACGCACGAACCAAGGCCGATGGTGGCGATGATCGCATCGCCACGGGCCACGGCGTAGTCGGCGACTTTGACGCGAATGTGCTCGTTCACCGGCGGCGGAAGATGCGCTCGCGCGCGTCCACCGGCTCGAACAACGAGCGGGTGGCGCCGAGCAGGGTTTCGACTTTGCCCAGCACGAGAAATCCGCCGGGCTCGAGCGCGTCGTGGAACCGGACGAACAACTGCTCCTGCGTGACGCGATCGAAATAGATGATCACGTTGCGGCACGCGATCAGGTGCAGGCCCTTGGGCGCGTCGCCGCGAATCAGGTCTCGCTTTTCAAACCGGACGAGCTGCTTTGCCTCAGCGCGCACGGTCGCCGGTTGAGTCGCACTGAAGTAGGCGCTCCTGATCTCACCCGGCGTATCGGTGAACGCATCGTCATCGAACAGCCCCTTGGCCGCCGCCGTCAAACTCTCCCGGTCGATATCGGTGCCGAGAATGTCCACCCGATTCAGCCGGTGCGATTCGTGAACGGCGCTCGCGTGGCGATGCATGAGCACGGCCAGCGAATACGCCTCTTCGCCCGATGAACACCCGGCGCTCCAGATGTGCACATTGCGAGGCTCTCCCCAGATCGCCGGAATCACGTGTGCCGCCATCGCCTCCCACGTCTCCCAATTCCGAAAGAGCTTGGTGACGTTGATGGTCAGCGTGTCGAGCAGCTTCTCGTACTCCCGGGCGTCGCCGTCCAAGAGCCGCGCGTAGTCCGCGTAGCTGTGCAGGCCGCGCGCGCGGAGCCGGACGCCGATGCGCCGCCGCAAGCACTTCTCCTTGTAGTGCTGGCAGTGGAACTGGCGCTCGGTCGCGATCTTCGACAGCAGCTGCTGAAATTCGCCTTCGTCGCTCATCCCGCCCGCCGGACCGCGTCCAGATTGCTCCGTATGATCGCGTTCGCCGGCTCGAGCTCCAGCGCGCGTTCCCAACATTTCACCGCCTCGGCCGTCTCGCGTCGTCGATAGCGAATATTGCCGATCTTGAAGAAGACATCGTCGCCCAGCGCAGGGTTGAGTCGCGTCGCGCGCTGATATGCATCGAGCGCCTCGTCATACTGTCCCGAGCGGTACGCATAGTCGCCGGAATTCTTGTGCAGTTGCGGCAACGCCGGATCCTCGGCCGTGCCGCGCTCGATGAACATCGCGGCGTCGGCCCAGCCACCGCGTCGCTCGGCGACCGCGGCAAGATTGTTGAACAGCGCGGCCGCGTGCGGGTGCAGCGCCGTTCCCTCGCTCAGGAGCTCCGTTGCGCGGTCGAGATCCCCCGCCAACGCCGCGGCCAGCCCAGCGTAGTGGAACCACGCGGGTGGTGGCGGTTTCTTGCCCCACAGCGGGCGGGCGGCCGAGAGGACAGCGTCCGCCTCGGCAATGTCTCCGGCGCGCAGCGCCAGCGCACCGAACGATGTGCGCACTTGCGGCAAATTCCCCGCGCCGCGTTTCACGGCCTCGTCGAGTGCCGCGCGCGCCTCATCGTACTCGCCGAGACGTTCCAGGGTATACGCCAGGTTGCAAAACACAGCGGGCTTGGCGCCCAGGGTCTGCGCGGCGGTGCGGTAGACGTCGGCGGCCGCAGGCCATTTGCCCTGGCGCATCAGCACCAGCCCGAGATAGAACGGCGCGCCCTGATCAGCGGGCCGACACTCGGAGACCCGCCGAAACTCGCGGACGGCCTCTTCGAACATGCCGGTCTTGTAGAACGCGATGCCGAGGTTCCGGTGCTCCTCCACTCTCGCATCCGACACCATCGGCTCGGCCTTACTGGTCCCGACGCGATGCAGGAAGCCCGCCGACAGGAGCGCGAACAACGCCTTGCCAACGTCGAATTCACTGAGCCCGCTCCCGTCGACCAGCGCAGTCACGTCGCGCCGGCCGTCGATGGAATCGAGCAGCACCTCTTGCTGGTGCGTCAGCGTGACATCGCTCTGCTTGAGTCGATCGCGATCGACCTCGAACACCAGGTCGAAGGTCGGGATCTTCTTGCTGATCAACCCCCATTCGTCAACCCGTCGCGCGCCTTCCAGCAGGAGCGATTCGGGGTTGATCGACACCACAAAATCCTGCTCTTCGGGGCGGATGTCCGCCTCGAAGTTGAACGTCCCCTGTGACCACGTGAACAGGAAATAGACCGCTTCCTGAATCTGCACTCGCACCTGCGCATGCAGCTCGTCACGCGAGACGAGCCCTTGGGCCACGAGAATGTCGCCAAGCCGCTTGTCTTTGAGCCCGGTCTGCACCCCGACGGCCTGATCGATCTGTTCCCTGGTGATCAACCCGGCCTTGATCAGCAGATCGCCGAGACGGTCGCGCCGATTGACAATGGACGCATACGCAATGCGGCCTTTCTCGAAGTAGATGTAGCCGAAGTTGTTCCGATGCGTGACGCTGAGGCACCCCGTCTTCTTGCCCATGGCGAGCAACTGGAGCACATCCGGCAGACTGGCCTCTTTGAGGCTGCCTTTGATGGCCATCTCAGCGCCACTCCTCGATGACGCGGCCGCTCATCTCCGGCCAATCCCAGATGACTTTCTCGTCATCGAGGAAGAACGCGTCGACGGCCATCTCCTTCGGTGCCGGCACGCGCGCGGAGCCGGGTCCATCGAGCTCGTTGTGCGCGAGATCGAGGGAGACCGCCGCACCCGCGACTTCGGCCGTCGCCATGAGGCGCTGAATCGTTCCGGCAATCTCCCGGACGCTCGCCACGGGGCGATCCGCGAGATACATGACGAGCGCCGGCTCCGGCTCGATATCGGCCCTCGCCAGGAATCGCGCGTACAACTTCTCACGGAGGCCACGATCGGGTGGCTGAATGGCGACCACCAATCCGCCCTCGAACCTGGACCTCAATCGCTCTTCCAGGTCTTCTAATTCCTTCGGCGGGCGGTCGCTCGACAACACGACTTGCTTGCCCTGGTCGTACATGTCGTTGAAGACATGAAATAATTCTTCTTGGGTCCGCTCTTTGCCGGCGAGAAAGTGCACGTCATCGATGAGCAACGCGCCGGCCGCGCGGAACCGGGCGCGCCAGCGTTCGACGGTCCCTTCTTGCAGGGCTGCGATCAAGCTATCGACGAACTGTTGGGCCCCCAGACAAGTCGAGCCAGAAATGCCGTTCCCGATGGCGTGCATCAAGTGGGTCTTGCCGACGCCACTCGGCCCATGGATGAAGTAGGGATTGTAGCGGCGCCCGGGATCGGCGATGATGGCATCGGCCGCGCGCACCGCGAGCTGGTTCGCGGCGCCGACCTCGTACTCGTCGCGCGTGAACGCGGGCGACGGCCCGTCCGGTGCGACCTCGCCCGCTTGCGCCTTCGCCACCAGCGCCTCGGCCTGAGACAGGCGATCCGGATCGCGGAACACGTCGGCGCCACCGAGCGATGCGTCGACGTTGGTCGCCTCGGCCTCCAGCGCCCGCAACCGGTCGATCGATGTCGAGAACTCCGTGAGGACGCGCTCGACGTCCGGCTCGACGCGCCCCTCGAAGAGCCGATCGAGCGGACCCGTGCGATAGCCTTCGCCACGCCAATACGCGATGCCTTCGCCGAGCCTGACGCGCCACGCGTTCTCGGAGACGACACGCTGCACACCGGTGAGAAAGGCGAGATATTCGCCGCTGTTATCTCGTTCGACGGTGCTCCGGGTCGTGGTCGTGCCGCCGAGGAGCATCGCGACATCGTCGACGGTGAGCTCGCCTTCCTCCAGCGTCTGGTGGGCGATCAGGCGATTGAGCGCGCCTTGCAGCTCACGGACGTTCCCGAACGTCATCTTGGCCAGCGCTTCGATGACGCCGGTCGCGAATCGCACCTCGCGCTCCTCGCATTTACTCCTGAGGATCGCGACCCGCGTCTCGTAGTCCGGCGCGCCGATGTCGACGATGAGGCCGCCCGCGAGCCGGTTGAGCAGCCGCTCGTCCACATCGGCGATGTCGGACGGCGGTCGGTCGCTCGTCATGACGATCTGGCGGCCCGCGCCCTGCAGGGCGTTGAACAGACGCAGCATCTCGCTCTGCGTCTCCCGCCGTCCGGTCAAGAACTGCACATCATCGAGGAGCAGCAGATCGACATGCTGGTAGCGCTGGCGAAAGTTCTCCGCTTGTCCAATGGACACGGCCGCATGCAGCTGCCGCACGAACTCATCGAGCGACAAGTAGTCCAGCTTCAGGGCGGCCTGAACCGACGCGGCGTGGTGCGCAATCGCGCCCATGAGATGCGTCTTGCCTAACCCCGACCCGGAATAGATGAACAGGGGGTTGTACGCACTCCCGGGCGACTCGGCGACCGCGCGCGCCGCCGCGACGGCTAAGCGATTGGCCGAGCCGACGATGAAGTTGTCGAACCGATAGCGATTGTTCGCCATTTAGCGTCGCGCCCCGTTGGGCGAGCTCAATCGCTTGAGCACCAGCTCCGAGATGCCACGGAGGGTTTCGAATACGCCGGCGCCATGCAGCGCATCGGCGGCAAAATGGGGAACGCCCCTGAAATTCAGTGCGTCATCGAGCGTGGCTTCGTCCAGAATCAGATCCCGCGGCAAGTCCTGCTTGTTGTACTGCAGCACCAGTGGAACCGCGCGGGGGTCGACGCCCTGTTCTTCGAGATTCGCGTGCAGGTCCTGCAAGCTCTCGATGTTCTCTTCCAGTTGCCGACTCTGGCTGTCGGCGACGAAGACGACGCCATCGGCGCCCTGGAGCACGAGCCTGCGGGTGGTCTGGTAGTAGATTTGCCCAGGAACCGTATAGAGCTGGATCTTCGTGGTGAAGCCGGAGATCGAGCCCAGGTCCAATGGCAGGAAATCGAAGAAGAGGGTGCGGTCTGTTTGCGTCGCCAACGAGACCATTTTGCCCTTTCGATCGCTCGGCACCTGCCCGTAGATGTAGTGCAAATTCGACGTCTTCCCCGACCGCCCAGGGCCGTAGTAGACGATCTTGCACGTGATCTCGCGGGTGGAATAATTGACGAGCGACATTATCGACTGAACAAGAGCTTCAGGTTGCGATCCAACTCCGACTCGAAGTTCTCCGCCAGGATCTCGGTGGTATCGTTCGCTTTCGGTGGCGCGGCATCGCCGAGGCGTGCCGTGAACTCATCGTAGTAGAGCTGCACCAGGCCGAGCGAGCTCGCCTGGTCGAACACCGTCAAGAACACGTACGGCCCGCGCGGGGTATCGGCGCGCGCCAGGAAGAGCTGCCGCCGGCGGCCCGCGTGATGCAGGCCGGCGAAAGGCCGTCCCTGCAACTGTCGCCCGAGCTCGGTCGACGAGGCATGGATGGCCGCCGCGAGCGCGCATGCCGACATGACGTCGACCGCGCGCGTGAACCCGTGCTGCGCCAGTACCTGTCCACTGGGCGTGAGTAAGAGCGCGAGCACGGCTTGCGCGTCCTCGACGAATCGCCTGAGCGGCGCCTCGACCCAGCGCTCGACGACAGCGAGGCTCACTCGGGCAACTCCGCGGCCGTTCTGAGCAACTCGACGCGCAGCAGTCCCACCCCAACGCGAGTATCGGTCACCAGGACGACCACCAGATCATCGCGCCCGGCCATACAGAGCCGGCCGCCATCGGCGACCAGCTCCAAGTACTTCACGCCCCCGAGGCCCGCGGCGTGCGCCGACTGGCGGGCGCGCCGATAGAGCGACGCGGCGAGCGCCGCGACGACTGGTGCCTTGACGCTGGGCTGCACCACGGCGTCGATGACGATGCCATCGGTCTCGCTCACCACGAGGCTTCCGAGCACGCCACGCTGGCGTGTCAGGTGTTCGAGCGACGGAATGAACGGCGAGCTCGAGCTCATGAGAGCTGCTCCATCCAGCGTTTCGCGCGCTGGGATACGCTCTCGAGGGCGCGACGCACGAGGCCTGACGGGACTTCGGGCGCGGCCGCTACCAGCACGAGCCCATCATGTGGGGCCGGTGTCATCACGACTGTTGCCGCGGGCGTCTCGAAGATGATCGTGCGCCAGTCGCCGAGCGGAAGATGCCGCATGGCTCTCCTCGCCTCGTCGCTTATCCCGCTCAGCGCTGCTCCCACTTCGGCTCCGACGTCCATGCCATCGGAGACCACGTACTGGCCCGCCATCACAAGTCCATCTTCGTCCAGCAGCAGCGCCGCCTGATCAGCTACTCCGATCAAGTCTGCGAAGAGCTGGCGTGGGTCGCCGTGGCCATTCGACTCGACACGGTGCGCGTCCCCAGCGCCATTGCCGTTGGCGAGAGGTGTGGGCTCAGGTTCGGGTTCGGGCTCGGGCTCGGGTGCCTCCACAGGCGTGGGGTCAGGCAGGGTCACCGCGGCGCGGACGCGCTCGAGCGCCATCCCAAGCCCTTCGTCCTCGGGGCTGGCGGCGGCTGCTTCAGCGAGATACCGCTCGGCGTCCACGATGCGGCCCTGGTTGAAGCAGACGAAGCCCATGCCCTTGAGAGCGCCCGCGTGCCCGGGCGTACACCGGATGGCCGCATCCCACTCGTCGAGCGCACGCTCGGTCTCGCCGCGATCGACGTAGATGCGCGCGAGCAGGTCGTGCGCGTCGGCGTCGTACGAATGCCGCTCGAGCCCGCGCAACGCGACGCGCAGCGCGACGTCGATCTGCCCACGCGTGCGCAGGGCCTCGCCCAACGGCAAGAAGACCATGCTGGCGGGATTGCGCGCCAGCTCATCGCTCCAGCGGCGGATATCGTCAGACACCGACATAGCTCTCGACAAATCGATCGAGTCGCGCAGCCGAATCGACGGCTTCGCGGACTTCGGTCGCTTCGGCCTCCTCGGGGGCGGCCTCCAGGTATTGGCGCCAGATTTGCACGGCACCGCGGAAATCGCCCTGACAGAGCGCCGCCAGCCCGAGCTCCAGCTGAATGTGCGGATGCTTCGGGTCGGCCTCGGCCGCCCGCCGCAACTCGTCGGCCGCTTCCGCATGGCGCTTGAGCTTTCGCAAGGCTCGCGCCGCCATGAGCCGTGGCGCGGGCGCGCGCGGATCGGCGGCGATCGCCGAGCGCGCCGAGTTGAGCGCCTCGTCGTACAACCCGTCGGCCAGCGCGGCTTCCGCGAGCGTCAGGTACCGCGCCGGGTCGGGCGCCGCGGTCGCCTGCACCGCGACGGGCGTGCCCCTGCCGCCGCGCAGCTCCACCACGCCGGTCGTGAGCAAGCCGTACACGACTTTCGCGACGTCGAACTCGGACCGGCCGAGCGCGGCCGCTATGCCGTGCAGGTCGTTCGCACCGTCGATGATCGCCAACACTTCCCACTCGTTCGGCAGCAGATCGAGCTGCGTCGCGTGCAGCTCGTTGACCGCCGCGAGGATCGGGATCACGCCCAGGTGCGGCACCTTGTCGGCAATCCGGCTCCACTCGTCGATGCGGCGCGCCCCCTCCATGAGGAGCGACTCGGTCGACACGTGGACCGCCGCTTCGAGTTGCGCATTGCCGACATCGCGCTCCTCGAACGAGAAGAACCCTTCGCGCCACGACATGAGCTCGAACACGACCGTCTCGATCTGTAAGCGCACCTGGCGCTCCAGCTCGCGGGCCGAGATCGCTCCGATCTGGAGCAAGATCTCGCCGAGTCGCTTGGTCGCGCCATTCTCCTGCTGCGCCTTCCGGGCGCGCTCCAGATCGCGTTCGGTGATGCGGCCGGCACGGACGAGGACCGCGCCGAGCGGGTTCGGGCTCGACCGGATGCTGGCCGAGATGACGCGGCCGCGATCGAACAGCACCGTGCCTTCGTTATCGCGGAGCACCGACGTGACGCGCAACGCACCGGTCTTCCGGCTCAGATCCAGCAGCTGGAAGACATCGTGTATGCTCAGCTCGCGCAGCGGTCCTTCGATCGCCATGGCCTAATGCCTCCCGTTGGCGCGCGCGCCGTTGGTGAAGATCTTGGCCAGGTCCGCGGCCGTGCGCCCGTCGCGACGCGCGCGGCGGCCGTACGGCCCATCGGGTTCGATCTCCACGACTTTCTCCCAGCGCTCGATGGCTTCCCGGAACCGGTGCTGCTCGGCGAACAACGCCCCCTCGTAGTAGAGCGCGGCCGGGTGCGCGGGCTCCATGCGCCGCAACCGCGCGAATGCCAACGCCGCGTCTTTTCGTCGTCCCAGCTCGAACAAGAGCTCGCCCAACGCCAGGAGCGCCGGCGTCAGGGTCATATCGCGCTCCAACAACTCGATCACGACCCGCATCGCGGCGTCCTTTTCCCCTGTCCGACGCCAGAGCTGCGCGAGCTCCAGCGAGGCGTCGACATAGGTCGGCACCGCGTCCAACGCCGCCAGCAGCTCGGCCTCGGCGTCGGTCTCATGGCCGTCGCCGACAAGCAGCCTCGCCAGCTCGAACCGGACGACCGCCAGGTCTCCGTCGAGTGCCAGCGCCTCATAGTACGACGCTCTGGCGCCGCTCCGGTCTCCGGCGACTTTTCGCACGTCCCCGATTTTCTGCGCGACGTCGGCGCGTTGCGGCGCGGCCCGTCTGGCGAGGGCCAGGGCGGCGAGCGCGGCGTCCAGGTCTCCCGTCGCTGCCCGGGCCGTCGCCGCCAGGAGAAGCGTATCGACATCTTCGGGCGCCGCTCCGAGCAGGTCCTCGGCGACTGGCCTTGCATCCGTCGTCCGTCCCAGGGCAAGCAGGGCCTTCACCTCGCCCATCATGGCCCGCAAATGCGTACCCTGCACCCGGCGCGCGTCCCGGTAGCGCTCCAGCGCTTCGCCGTGGAGTCCTTGATGCACAAAGACATCGCCAAGCAGCGCCATGCCGTCGGCCCGATCTCCCCCTCGCAGCAAGGCCCGGCTCACTTCAGCCGTGGCCCTGTCGTACAGACCTTTGGATAGATAATCGGCCGCCATCGCGTAGGGATTCGCCAACGGCGCCTCGGTGGCCATCGCCGACGCAGTGGCGGGTGGCGTCAGCTCCGTGAAGAGCGAATCCAATACGGTAGCATCGAACGCGAACTCTTCGATCGGTGCCGAGGTCTGTCGCGCGCCCCCCAAATCCGGAACGATCGAGAGATCCGGATCCTCGTACTGGAGATCGATGGTCAGCTCGAACTTCTGCGGCACGTAATACGGGTCGAGCTCGAGGGCCCGCTTCGTCTCGCGCAGCGCACTATCGAAGTCGCCGAGATTCGACAGCGCAAAACTCAAGTTATAATGCGCCTCGGCGTAATTCGGGCGGCTTTGCGTGGCCCGCGCAAAGGCATTGCGTGCGTCTTCGAACTTGCGCAACTCGGTGAGCACGAGACCCACGCCGTTCCAGGCGACAGCGTTCTCGGGCGCGTGGAGGAGCACCTGGCGGTAGGCTTCGAGGCTCTGCTGCAGGCGCTTTCCCTTCATCAACAGCAGGGCGAGATTGAGGCGCGCTTTGACAAACGTGGGGGCGATGTCCAGCGCGGTCTCGAACGCCGTGACGGCTCCTTCGTTCTCGCCGCCGTGGAACTGGGCCACGCCGAGGTTGTTCGCGGCCAGCGCGTAGCGCGGATCCGCGTCGAGCGCTTTTTGATAGCACTCGGCCGCCTCGGTGTACTTCCCGTGTTGATGGAGCGCGACGCCGCGCTCGTTCCACAGCTTCGGGCTCTCGGGCTGGAGCGTCAGCAGCTGGTCGTAGGTGGCGACCGCCGCCGAGACGTCCTTGCGCAGGAGGTGGACTTCCGCCATCGCCTGCTGCACGAGCGCCGCGTCCTCGCCGCGGTCGAGCGCCAGCTGGTACTCTCTCAGCGCCTCGACATAGTACCCCTTCTGCCGGAACGCCAACCCCAAATTGTAGTGCGCGAGCTGACCCTCTTCGGCGACCGCCATCGGCGCCGAGATGCGGCGGGGACCGCCGTCCAGTGTCAGATTCGCTTGGGCCCGTGACAGCGTCGGGTTCAAGCGAATGGCCCGCTTCGTCGCCTCGCGTGCTTCGTCGTGTCGGCCCATGTCGCCGAGCACGAAGCCCATCAAGTAGTGGGCGTCGGGGTTATCGGGATTCCGCTCGATGGCCTTGTTGAGCGCCGCCAGTGCTTCGTCGTTCAGCCCGCGGTTGTAGAGCACCTCGCCGACGTAGAAATGGATGACCGAGCTCGCGGGATCGAGGTCGCGCGCCCGTTCGAACCACTGTTGCGCCGTCTCGAGATCGCCCGAGGCTTTCTCGGCCAGGCCGAGTTGGACGACCGCCCCGAGGTCGTCGGGATGGTAGCGCAGCAACTCGTTGAATTCGTTGACCGCCTCGCTCGAGCGGCCGAGCAGCGCGTACGCGCGCCCCAGCTCCCACCGCGCCTCGCGGTCCGCGGGCGTCGTGCGCAGGCGCTCACGGAGCTCGCCGACCCGGCGCTCGTAGTACCCGGTCGAGAAGTACGCGATCTCCAGGTTGCGTTGGGCAACCTGCATTTTCGCGTCGAGCTCGAGGGCTCGCGTGAAGGCCTCGACGGCCTCCTCGTACAAGCCTTTGTGATAGTAGAGAACGCCGAGGTTGTTGTGGGCCCCGGCGTCGGAGGGATCAATGCGGCGCGCGAACGAGCGCAGGACCTCGCGGTCCCGCTCGGACATCAGTGGGGGCGCGCCCACGTCCATACCCGCGCCTACGCGACCTTGACGGCGCGCAGAATGGCATGCAGCGAGGCCACGTCTGGTAACAGGAGAAAGAACCCGCGCAGCCGTTCGTTGAAATCCTGCATGTGAAATTCGCTCTCGACGCAGAACACGTAATCGCGATCCGTCCCGAACTGCAGATACGCGGTCGTCAATACGGCACTGGACATGTCCACGGCCAAACTGGGCGGCGATGGCAACAACATGAGGCCCATAAAGTCGCTGAGCGCGTTCATGTAGGCGCCACTCAAAATGTTGCCGCATTCTTTAATAGCGGATTGCTCCAGCTCGCCGAGATCGCCATTGCCGTTGGTGCCCGGCCGATTGAGCATCAGGTCGGACAGCCGCAGCGCCGTCGGTCGAGGGAAGACCAACAGCGTGCGACCGGTGAGGTCGCCGAGCATGTTCATGAGCACCGCGGCCACCGGCTCTTCCGGGCCGGAGATCTGCGGTGGCACATCCTCGAGCCGAGCGATATTGATCGTCGGCACGCTGATCATGATCGTGTTGCCGGTCATCTGCGACAGGGCGGTGGCCGCGTGGCCGGCGCCGATGTTCGCGACTTCGCGCAACGCGTCGAGTTGGATCGCCTTCAACGAGCGAATGTCTTCCATATCAGGGCCTCAGAAAAGACTGCTCACATCGACGATCAAGGCGGGCGCGCCGTCGCCCAGGATCGTCGCACCGGTGAACAGATTCAGGCCACCGCGCACCCCATCGAACTGCTTCACCACGATCTCCTGTTGACCGGGGAGTTGGTCGACAACGACCGCGACTTCTTTATCCGCCAGCTCGACGACGATGGCTTGTTCCGCGTCGTCGCCCGCTTCGATCACTCGTCCCGGCAGCCCGACCACGTCACGCAGGCGTACGAGCGGCATGACGACCTCGCGGAGCAGCAGCACGGGCTTTCCCTGCAGCGTCGACACATTGGCTCCGTCGAGCGAGATCGTCTCGCGCACGTGCGCCATCGGAATCGCATACACTTCATTGGCGACGCGCGCGAGCAGCGCCCGCATGATCGCCAGCGTGAGCGGCAACCTGGCCGTGACGGTCGTCCCGCGCCCCGGCGCGGTCCTGATATCGACGGACCCGCCCAGGGCCCTGACGCGATTCTGCACCGCGTCGATGCCCACCCCGCGTCCGGAGATCTCGGTCACGGCTTCGGCCGTGCTGAATCCCGGCTTGGAGATGAGCCGCATCAGCTCTTCGTCAGTGAGCTCGGCAGTCGCCGGGTCGATCAGTCCTGTGTCTCGGGCTTTTCTCAGCACCTTGCCGCGATCGATTCCACGCCCATCGTCCGAGACTCTGATCAGCACGTTCGAGCGATCGCGCGCCGCGCTCAGCGTCAGGCGGCCGACGGCCGGTTTGCCTTGCTTCGTCCGCTCATCGGGCGTCTCGATGCCATGGTCGACGGCGTTGCGCAGCAAGTGCACGATCGGATCGCCGATCTCATCGAGCATGGACCGATCGAGCTCGATCTCTTTGCCCTCGATCTCCAGCGTGACGTCTTTGCCGAGGGTCCGCGCGGCGTCTCTCACCAGCCGGGGAAACCGATCAAAGACCTGCCAGACGGGAACCATGCGGCAGGTCATGATCTCGTCCTGGAGATCGCCAATCAGCCGCGATGCCTGAGCGAGCGAGTCGTCGAGGGCCGGGTCGGCCAATCCGCGCCCGATCTCGAACAACCGTCCGCGCGTAATGACCAACTCGCCGATCAGATTCATGAGGGAATCGAGGCGGCGCAGATCGATGCGCACATGGCGCTGCTGCTTGACCCCGGTCTCTTCGTTGCCAACGGCCTGCAACACGGTCGTCCCCCGTCGCGCCGCCAGAACAGGCGCTCCGGTGATCTGGACGGTGTCGACGTCGCCCGCCGAACGAACCGCCTGCTCGATCTCGGGAGCGAGGGCCGGCCCGATCATGGTGCACGTGAAGCAGCCATTGAACCCGTCATGCCCGAAGTCGTCCTCGGGAGGGTCAACGGCGACAACCTGGCCGAGCGCTCTGATCTTGCTCAGCACCATCACCGCGCGCACGCCGGGCAGCGGCGTATCGGCAACGAGCGTGACTTTCACGATCGTGCCAGGATCGGCGCGGACCGTCGGCACGGATAAGGGCGTCGCGGCCTTTTTCGCGGCGCGCTGGCGCGCGGCCTTCCCGGACGTTCGACGTGGGGCCGAGCCACCGTTTCCGCCGTTGCCGGACGCCGTGTCGGTGCTGATGGCTTTCAAACGCTCGATAATTTTCGCGATCTTGACCGGAGGCCCATCGGCGACGGCGTTCTCGATGGCCGATTCGAGGGTGTCGGCCGCCTTGAACAGCACATCCATCAGTGGGGATGTCACCGCGAGGTCGCCCCGGCGGACGCGCTCCAGCAGGGTCTCCAGCTCGTGCGACAGATCAGCGACGTCGTGGTACCCCATCGTCGCGCTCATGCCCTTGACCGTGTGCACGGCGCGGAACAATGCGCCTACGGTATCGGCCGTCCCCCCGTTCTGCTCCATTTCGAGCAGCGCGTGGTTGATGGCTGATAAATGCTCACGGCTCTCGGTGAGAAAGAGCTCGGCGTACCGCGACGTGTCCACGAGGAGCTAGCCGAGGACGCGTTGGACGGCTTCCAGCACGCGGCTGGGCTGGAAAGGTTTGACGACGAAGTCTTTCGCGCCGGCCTGGATCGCCTCGACGACGAGCGCTTGCTGGCCCATCGCGCTGCACATGAGGATTTTGGCGTTGGCGTCGAACTTCGTGATCTCGCGGACCGCGTCGATGCCACCCATGTCCGGCATCACGATGTCCATCGTGACGAGGTCGGGTCGCAGCTGCTTGTACTTCTCGACCGCCTGCAGGCCCGTCTCGGCCTCGCCGACGACCTCGAATCCGGCTTGGGTCAGGATGTCGCCGACCATCGTCCGCATGAAGATCGCGTCATCGCAGATCAGCACTGAGTGACTCAAAGGTTCCCCCCGAAGATTTGCTTGATGATCGCCCGCACGTCGAGCAACATCGCGACGTCCTCCCCCACTTGGAGCACGCCGCTCACCAACCCCGAGCCGATCTCGCCCTCGGCCGGTTCGATCTGCGTTCTCGGAACGCGTTGCACGTCTCGGAGCTCATCGACGCCGAGGCCAATGACGCGCGGTCCCGCCTCAGCCAGCACAATCGATCCCCGTGTGGGATCAATGGGTGATCCCCCGAGTCTGAGACCCAGGTCCATCACCGTCAGAATCGATCCCCGCAGATTGATCAGGCCCGTGACGAACGGCGGCGCGCCGGGCAATCGCGTGGCTTGTCGATAGGGAACGATTTCGCGGATCGCGTCCAGCTCACATGCGCAGACTCGGCCGCCGACGCCGAATAACAGCAGTCGTGGCGCATCATCCGTCGCGGTCGGAATTTCTAAAGAAGCCGACATCGTCCAGCCCTGTGTCCTCGTGCGAAACGGCGGCCAGCGATCGAAGCAGATCCTCTGGCAATGGCGATCTCAGATCCATGTCGGCGCCCGTGATCGGGTGACGGAAGCGAAGCCACGCGGCGTGCAGAAAGTGTCGATGCGGAGGGAGCGCCACCACGCGCCGTCCGCCACCGCCGCCGTACGTGTCATCGCCCACCACCGGGTGCCCGATCGACGCGAGGTGCACGCGAATTTGATGCGTGCGTCCCGTGTGCAACCGGGCTCGGAGGAGGTCCACCGAGTCGTAGCGCGCCAACCGTGCGAAGTCCGTCCGCGCCGGTCGACCTGTAGTGACGATCGCCATCCGCTTTCGGTCTCGGGGATCGCGGCCAACTGCTCGATCGACCGTGATGTGGTCACTCGCCAGATGCCCCCAGCTGAGCGCCGCATACAAACGTTTCAGCTGCCTCGCCGCCAATGCGCCCTGCAGTTGCCGCTGCACTTTTTCGCTCTTGGCGACGACGAGGAGCCCGGACGTCTCTTTGTCGAGCCGATGTACCAAGTGCGCGGCGCCGCGACCGAGCAGCGCATTCACCAGCGTGCCGCTCCAGTTACCCGGCGCCGGGTGAACGACCATTCCCGCGGCCTTGTCGACGACGAGAAGCGACTCGTCCTCATAGACGATCGAGAGTGGGATGTCCTCGGCCACCAACGGGTGGTCGGGCGCCGGAGGGAGGTCGACCACGATCCGCGCTCCGGGGAGAGGTCGGAAACTCGCTCTCTCGCGGCGGCCGTCGATGGTGACCTGTCCAGTGGCGATGAGCGTTGCCGCCTGGTTGCGCGATAGACCGGTCGCGGCAACGATCGCGAGGTCGAGGCGGGCGGCCGAACCGGGTGGGACGACAAACTCGTAGCGGGCGCCGGCGTCGCCGGCGCCGCTCACGACACCTCGCGAGTCTCGCTCGGTGCGCTCACCGGAGTCGCATGGTGACGGTCCTCGCTCCACAGGACCCACGCGAGCAAAATGGCCCCCGTGCTCACGGCCATGTCGGCGACATTGAACGTCGGCCACCGGTGCTCGCGGAGCCCGACGTCGATGAAGTCCACGACGCCCATGGGCGACCGGATGCGGTCTATGAGATTGCCGACCGCACCGCCGCACACGAGCCCGAGCGCCAGCGTCCGCAGCACGTCCCCGGCCTTGGTCGCCCGGTACAGCCGCCCCAGTATCACCAACGCGACGAGCGTGGCCCCGAGGAAAATCCACCTCGAGAGCGGCCCGAACTTGAGGCCAAAGGCCGCCCCTTCGTTGAATACGAGCGTAAACCGGATCGCGTCTCCCAACACCTCGTGGGGGAGCTGTCTCGGCATGAGCTGGGTCACCGCCATCTGCTTGGTCACCACGTCCAGCAACACGACGGTGATCAAGACGCCCCAGAAGACTCTGGCGTTGGTACTATTTCTTTCCATCTTCCTCGCGCTGCTTGCAGGAGAAGCAAAACCTAGCATGCGGCAGGGCATCCAACCGCTCGAACGCTATCTCTTCGCCGCACTGATGACACTTGCCGAACATCTCCGGCGAACGGTACAGGCGACGAAGCGCCTCATCAATATGCCACAGAAAGCGCCCCTCTTGGCTCGCGAACAAAAACGCCTTCTCGCGTTCCATGGCGTCGGTCCCTTGATCCGCCATGTGGAAGGAATATGAGCTCAAGTCGCCATCGGAATTCTGCATGGTCGCGCCGAAAGCTTCGCTGTAATTGCCGAGCTCCTTGAGGACGCGCTTCCGCTCCTCCAACAGTCGCTTCTCGAAGTGCCCGAGCTGCTTCTTCGACATCGACTTGGCTTTCTTCACGGTCGGTGATGTCATCGTTCGACTTCCCTAGTCAAGGCGAGGTGCACCGTGCGTCCGTCCAACTGCACGACGCGCTTCGCGTCAAATTCGCCATTTGCACCAACAACGTTCCCTTCCCCGATGATCAGCTCTCGGGCGAGCACCTCTCCACTGATCCAGTCCCGGTGACGGCGCACTCCCTCCTCGACGACTGGGTCCCCCCAGACGGCAAGTCGAATGCGGTCACTCACGACCAGTCCCGACTCCTTTCGCAGAATCTGGACCTGACGGATCACCTCGCGTGCAAGTCCCTCCTGTTCCAATTCCGGCGTTACCGCCGGATCAATGGCCGCCACGTATCCGCCCCGCTCTTCGACCACGAGGTTCCCGGCCGTCCCGTGCGTGATCACGACATCATCGGGGTCGAGGCGATGCGTTTGATCCTCGACGGTCACGTGGATCGGTGCCTCCCCCCTTTGAAACGCTGCCAACTGCGCGCTCGTTAACCTCGTCACGGCCTCGGCGGCCAACGGCGTGCCTTTCCCGAACTTCTTGCCGAGCGTCCGAAAATTGGCCTTGGCCGTCAGGGTCACGAGCGAATCAGCCGCGTCGAGAAACTCCACGCGCTTGACGTTGAGCTCGCTGGCCAGCAACGGCGTCAAAGCTTCGACCGCCTTCCGGGACCTGCCGTGAGGCAGCACACAAACGACCCGGGACAGCGGCTGCCGGACCTTAATACCCGCGGTCTCGCGCGCTGTGCGGCCAATGCCGACGAGCTCCCGCACATCGTCCATGGCCCGCTCCAGTTCGTCGTTCGTCGCGTCCGGATGTTGGCGCACGAACGATGACAGATGGACGGACGATCCGGTGAGCTCGCGGTGTATCCAGTCGGTCACGAAGGGCGCGATGGGGGCCATCAGGCGGCACGACACAACGAGCGCCTCGCGCAGCGTCTCGAACGCTGAGCGATCCTCGGCCCAGAATCGCGGCCGTGACAGGCGGATATACCACCGCGACACGTCGTTCTCGACGAAGTCCATGACGACGCGGGCGGCGTCCGTCGCCTCGAACCGCGTGAAGTACTGATCCGCCTCGCGCTCGACCCGCGCCAGCCTGGACAGCAGCCACCGGTCCAGTACCGTGCGCTCTCCAGTCGTCGGCTCGGGGGTCAGATTCGCGAGCTCGGCGAAGAACTTGTACGAATTGACGAGCGCATTGAGAAACCCGCCGACGACGTCCCGGATCGCCTCTTCGTCGAACCGCCGCGGCAGCCACACTTGCGCCGAGCGCACCAGGAAGAGCCGCAGCGCGTCGGCGCCATGGCGTTCGATCACGCCCCAGGGATCGACGGTATTCCCGCGCGACTTCGACATCTTCTGACCCTGTGCGTCGAGCACGAGGTCGTTCACGACGACGCTCTTGTACGGCGAGGCTCGGCCCTTGTCGTTGTTGGGCAGCGCGTCCCCGAGCGTTGTCGCAATGGCCAGCATCGAGTAGAACCACCCGCGCGTCTGATCCACGCCCTCGGCGATGAAATCCGCGGGGAACTGCCGCTCGACGACCTGCCGGTGCTCGAACGGGTAGTGCCATTGCGCGAACGGCATCGACCCCGAGTCGAACCAGGCGTCGATGACCTCATTCACGCGCCGCATCGTCCCGCCGCACTGCGCGCAGGTCCACGTGTACCGGTCGATCTCCGGCTTGTGCGGATCGAAGCCCTCGGGCAACGCTTGCCCGGTCTTCTGCGCCAGCTCCGCGTAGCTGCCAATCGCCTCGGTATGGGCGCGCTCGTTGTCACAGACCCAGAGCGGCAACGGCGTGCCCCAAAATCGATCGCGCGAGATCGCCCAATCGATATTGCCGGCCAGCCACTCACCAAATCGCCCGGTGCCGACCTCGGGTGGATGCCAATCGATCTTGGCATTCCGGGCCAGCATCTCGTCTTTGACCGCCGTCGTGCGGACGAAGTACGACGTGCGGGCGTAGTACAGGAGCGGCGTCGAGCAACGCCAGCAGTGTGGGTACGAGTGCGTGAATGCCTCGGCCTTGAACAGCACCCCGCGCTTCTTCAGCTCGGCGATAATGCTCTCATTGGCCTGCCGCACACCAAACCCACCCACCACCGGGATCTTGGCGTCGAACTCTCCATGCACGTTGACCGGCTGCAGAAACGCCAAGCCGTGGTGCTGCATCGCGGCGAAGTCATCGGCGCCGAACGCCGGCGCCATGTGCACGACCCCGCTCCCATCCTCGGCGGTGACGAAATCCTCGCCGACGATGATCTCGTGGTTGCCCTCAGGGGGATACGCGACCCAGTCGAGGGGTCGCGTATACCGTAATCCCACGAGGTCGGCCCCCTTCAGTCGCCGAACCTCTGTACGTCCCTCGCCGAACAAGGGTTCGAGCCGCGAAGCGGCGAGAACCAATGTCTCCCCGTCGTGCTGGACCTCGACGTAATCGAGCGCGGGATTGACCGCGAGCGCGATGTTGGAGACGAGAGTCCAAGGTGTCGTTGTCCAAACCAGAATCTTGCGCCCGTCCTCGAGCGGCAACGCGACATAGACGCTCGGATCCGTCTCGTCATCGTAGCCCAACGCCACTTCGTGACTCGAGAGCGCCGTCTCGCAACGCGGGCAATACGGCAAGACTTTGAAGCCCTGGTACAACATCCCACGCCGGAACAGCTCCGCCAGCGCCCACCACTCGCTCTCGATGTACTCGTTCGAGTACGTGACGTACGGATGCGCGTAGTCGAGCCAGTATCCAAAGCGCTCGCTCAGCTTTTCCCACTCGGCCCGATACTGCCACACGCTCTCGCGCGAGAGCCGATTGAACTCGACCACGCCGAAGGTCTCGATGTCCGGCTTGCCCTTGAGCCCGAGCTTCTTTTCGATCTCGATCTCGACCGGCAACCCGTGCGTGTCCCAGCCAGCCTTACGTGGTACATGAAACCCACGCATAGCCCTATGGCGACAGAACAGATCTTTTATCGTTCGCGCGAACACGTGATGGATGCCGGGCCGCCCATTCGCGGTCGGCGGTCCTTCGTAGAACACGAACATGGGCCGGCCTTCGCTGGCCGCGAGCGTCTGATCAAACAGTCGCTCGTCGGTCCACCGGGCCAGCGTTTCCTTCTCGGCTTCCAGAAGCGACGGGGGCAGCCGGTACATCGAACGCGGTGCATCCACAGCGGTCACAGACGCTCCACCACGCCGGAGACCAGCGCGGTCAGAAAAGGCTCGCTGCGATTGGCGACCGCGAGGATCTGCTCGATGCCCGTCGGCTCCAAGGTATCGGGCAGACAGAGATCCGTAATGATCGACACGCCGAGCACGCGCATGCCGCCATGAACGGCAACGATGACCTCGGGCACGGTCGACATGCCGACGACATCCGCACCGACCGTCCGCAACGCGCGATACTCGGCGCGCGTCTCCAGGCTCGGCCCCGTCACCGCCGTATACACACCCTCTCGCAACGTGATGCCCTTGAGCTCCCCGACCGTCCGCGCCAACGCACGAAGATTCCGATCATACGGGTCTGACATGTCAGGGAACCGGGGCCCGAGCGACGGGTCATTCGGACCGATGAGCGGATTGTCGCCGAGCAGGTTGATGTGATCCGAGATCAGCATCAAGTCGCCCGTCTGCCAATCGCCCCTCAGCCCGCCACACGCGTTCGAGACGATCAAGGTCTCTGCGCCCAGGGCGCGGAGCACGCGCACGGGGAACGTCACCTGCTGCAGCGAGTACCCTTCGTACCGGTGAAATCTTCCCTGCATCGCGATGACCGTCTTGCCCGCGAGTGTGCCGCAGAGCAGCCGTCCGACATGCGACTCGACCGTCGATAGCGGGAAGTACGGGATATCCCCGTACTCGATCGTCACCGCGACATCGATCTCGCGCGCGAGACCGCCGAGACCCGTGCCGAGGATGAGCGCAACCTGGGGCCGCTGCCGGAACTGCGAGCGGACGACCGACGCGGCGGCGTTGATCCGCTCCGAGACGTGAAGATACGGAGGGATGCCGTCCGGCATCACCGCGGCGTGCTCCTGCGTCACCTCGGACGCAGGCGGCGTGGTTCGGAAGGTCATTTGTCGCTCGGAACCGCCTTGAGCCAACCGGGCGTCTGCACGTGCTGGCGCGCGCCCTCATCGGAGTCTTTCTTCTCGTCGGGCTTCTTCTCATCCGTCTCCGGCGCAGCCCCATTCGGCGGCACGGCCGCGAGAGGTACCGTCGTCGTCCGCGTGGATGCCCCGGGTGGTGGTGGCGGCGGAGCCCCTTGCGCGGCACCGGTCGTCGCTGGCACTGGCGGCTTGCTCCCGCCGGTCGTGGGCTCGCTCTTGCGACTCTTACCACCCGTGACCGGCTCGCCCGGTGGGGCCGCGGGAGGGGCTGCGGGTGCCGCCGCGGGTGCCGCCGCTGCCGGTGCCTCGGGACGCGTCGCCTCGTGCGACGGGATGGCATCGAGCTCGGCGAGCTGACGCGCGACCATTGAACGCAACTGAGCGAGATACGCCCGGCGGGACCGCTCGAGGGCCTCGATCTCTCCCGCCAAGCGCCGAACCTCGGACTTGGCCGCATCGATGAGGCGATCCCCTTCCGCCTTCGCCTCGCGAAGCGACAGTTGTGCCTCTCGCTCGGCCTGATCGCGCGTCTCCGCGCGGAGTTGCTGGGCCGAGACGAGCGCCTCGTTCAATGCCTTGTCGCGCTCGCGGAAGGCCCGCAGCTGCTCGTGGAACCCCTTGGCCTTGTTCTCGAGCTCATGATTGAGCCGCGTCAACCGCTCGAGCTCATTGGCGACGCGGTCGCGAAACTCGTCGACCCGCGCGCGATCGTAGCCACGGAGCGCGGCGGGAAACTCCGTGCGCCTGACGTCCAGCGGGGTGAGATGAAATGACTCATCGATCACTGTGCGCGCGCTCCAAAGAGAATCGTTCCCAATCGCACCATCGTCGCGCCTTCCTCGACCGCGATCTCGAAGTCGTTCGACATTCCCATCGACAGTTCCGTTGCCGGATGCCCAGCCTCGCGCACGACCGCCAACGCCTCCCGCGCGCCACGAAAAGTCGCGCGTAACACGTCGACGGACGCATCGAGCGGCGCCATCGTCATGATACCCCGCACCCGCACACCAGGACGCTCCACGAGCCGTTCGGCTTCCGCCCGCAAGTCCTCGGGCGCCCAACCGGACTTCGACAGTTCGCCCGAGGTATTCACCTGCAAGAGCACGTCGACCGCCCGAGCGCGGGTGACCCCCAGCTCGTCCAACGCATCGGCGAGCCGCGCACTATCGACCGAGTGCACGAGCGCGAAGCCGTCGACGTCCTTCACCTTGTTCCGTTGCACGTGCCCGATCAGATGCCAGCGCACGGGTACCTGGATTGCCGCCATCTTCGCGACCGCTTCCTGCACCCGATTCTCTCCGACGTCTCGCAAGCCCGAACGCCACGCCGCCTCGACGGCGTCCGGGCCGTACGTCTTCGTTACCGCGATGATCGTGACGTCCTGACCCACACGCCGCCGGACTTGGGCCAGGCGTTCCGCCAAGTCAGGAAACGGCATAACATGTGAAAATATCGGTAGTTAGAACTCGCCGCAAGTCACGGCAGCGCCGGCTGCTCACTGCTGGTCCGAGTCCTACGCCCGGACAGTTGGTCCCGGGCCTGGATGGGCGACAAGGAGCGGGTGAGGCGTCCGTCACAGGCCATGGAGATCACCGCCGTCTCCTCCGACACCACGAACACATACGCGTCCGTCTCTTCGGCCAGCCCCAGCGCTGCCCGGTGCCGGGTGCCAAGGGACCGATCCGAGATCGGCGCCTGCGACAGCGGGAGGATGCATCCCGCGCCGATGATCGTATCCCCGCGAATGATCACGGCGCCGTCGTGAAGCGGGGAGTACGGGGTAAAGATCGTCGCCAACAGGTCAGAGGATACCTTCGCGTTCAGCTCCGTCCCGGACTGGATGTACTCCCCGAGCGGACTCTCCCGCTCGACCGCGATGATCGCGCCGATGCCCGACCGGCTGAGCCGCTCCAGCGCATCGCTGATCGCATCGGCGACCTCCGACTCGGCCATCCCCCTCAGGAGCCGCGTCACGCGGGAGGAGCCGAGGTGGGCCAACGCCTGCCGGACCTCGGGCTGGAAGATCACGATCCCGGCAAACACGCCGTAGGTGAAGAGGAGGCCGAGCAGGTACGTGATCATCGACAGCTTGAGCACGACGGCGACCGCATACACGACGACCAGCACCACGATCCCACTCAGGATCTGCACGGCTCGCGTGCCGCGCACGAGGAGCAGCCCGCGGTAGAGGATGTAGGCGACGAATGCGATCTCGAGCGCATCGCGCCATCCGAACGTGAGTCCGCGGAACTGATCCAGGAAATCCACTAGCGCATCCGCCTCATGATCTCCCACGCCAGGTCGAGCGATCGTCTGGCCGCGCGGACATCGTGCACGCGGAACAGTCGAGCGCCCAGGGTGAGCGCCACGACGTTGGCGGCCATCGTGCCCTCTTCGCGATCCGCGGTGGTCGTCACGCCGGTAATCTCTCCGATAAATCGCTTTCGCGATACGCCCACCAGAACTGGCAGTCCCAGCACCGCGATCTCGGGCAGGTTGGCCAGGAGGCTGATCGAATGCTCGGTTCGTTTCGAGAACCCGATGCCCGGGTCGAGGACAATCGAGCGGTCATGGATACCCGCATCGCGCGCCGCGCTGACGCGCGAACGCAACTCGGTTGTCACCTCCCCCACCACGTCCACGTATTCGGCGTGGGTGTACGCGGCCATGTCAGCGACCGAGCCCCGCGAGTGCATGAGCACGACACCGACACCTGACGATGCGCACAGGGCACCCATATCGGGATCCAGCCGGAGTCCCGAGACATCGTTGACGATCGCGGCCCCAAAGGCAATGGCCCCTTCGGCGACAGGTGCTTTGACGGTGTCGATCGACAGCGGGATGTCAGGGACCGCGAGCCGCAGACCGCGGATGACCGGGACGATCCGTCGCATCTCCTCGGAGAGCAGGACGGGGGAAGCATTGGGCCGGGTGGACTCGCCACCGATGTCCAGGATGTCAGCGCCGTCCGCGACGAGCTGCCGGCCGTGGGCCACGGCCGCATCGGGCGAAAAAAAGTCACCCCCGTCGCTGAAGCTGTCGGGGGTGACATTTACAATGCCGACCACGATCGGTCGGTCGAGGGCGATATCTCCGCCTCGGATGCGCCAGATCAGGCGGGCGCGACCTCCGGACCCCCGAGCAGCGGAGGCGCGGACCGGCGGGGCTCGCCGACTGGAATCGGCGCGACCGGCGCGGGCGGGACCGTCGGGACTGCCGGCGGACGCGGCGGCAATTCCTCGCCGCGCATCAGGTACCCGATGTCCTCTCTCGTCAGCGTCTCCCGCTCGAGCAACGCCGACGCGACCTTGTGCAACAGGTCCATGTGCTTCGTCAGCGTTTCCTTGGCCCGCGTGTATGCCTCGTTGATCACGCGCGCGACCTCGGCGTCCACGAGCTGGGCGGTCTTCTCCGACACCTCGCGGCGATGCTGCAGCTCTCTCCCCAAAAAGAGCTCCTGCTCATTGTCGCCGACGAGCACCGGACCAATCGCGTCCGACAATCCCCATTGCGACACATACCGCCGGGCGATCCCGGTCGCCGACTGAATATCACTCATGGCTCCGGTCGTCACGTGATCGCGACCGAAGATCAACTCTTCGGCGACGCGACCGCCGTACGCCATCACGAGCCTGGCTTCCAACTGATGGCGCGTGACCGACACGCGGTCGTCCTCGGGGAGCGTGAACGCCAGTCCCAGGGCGCGGCCACGCGGCACGATCGTGACCTTGTGCAGCGGGTCGTTGCCATCGACCATCATCGCGCAGACGGCGTGTCCCGCTTCGTGGTACGCGGTGTTTCGCTTTTCCTCGTCCTTCATGACCATGCTCTTGCGCTCGGCGCCGAGCATGACCTTGTCCTTGGCCTCTTCGAGATCGGCCATATAGACCTTCTCGTGATTCCGTCTCGCGGCGAGAAGGGCCCCCTCGTTCACGAGATTCGCCAGATCCGCGCCGGCCATGCCTGGCGTTCCACGGGCGAGCGTCGTCACGTTCACGTCGTCGGCGACTGGCTTGTTCCGGAGGTGCACACGGAGAATGCCCTCGCGCCCGCGGAGATCCGGAGCGTCGACAACGATCTGACGGTCAAACCGACCAGGCCGCAGTAACGCCGGATCAAGTACATCGGGACGGTTCGTCGCGGCAATCAAAATGACGCCGTCGTTGGACTCAAACCCGTCCATCTCGACCAGCAACTGGTTCAGCGTCTGCTCGCGCTCATCGTGACCGCCACCCAGGCCGGCTCCACGATGGCGACCGACCGCGTCGATTTCGTCGATGAAGATGATACAGGGGGCGTGAGCCTTGCCCTGCTCGAAAAGATCGCGAACACGGCTCGCGCCAACGCCGACGAACATCTCGACGAAGTCTGAGCCCGACATCGAGAAGAACGGTCGTCCGGCCTCACCAGCGACCGCCTTGGCCAGCAGAGTCTTGCCGGTACCCGGAGGACCGACGAGGAGAGCGCCCTTGGGGAGACGGCCCCCGAGCTTCGTGAATTTCTGCGGATCCTTCAGAAATTCGATGATTTCCTGGAGCTCAACCTTGGCCTCGTCAGCTCCAGCGACGTCCGCGAACGTGACCTTGGGAGTGTCGCCCGTCAGCAGCTTCGCCTTGGATTTCCCGAATGAGAAAGCCTTGGCGCCACCCGCCTGCATCTGACGGAATAAGAACACCCACAAGCCAATGATGAACAGATAGGGCAGCAGGTTCATCACGTACACACCGATGCCCGGGTTATCGCCCTTGGCCTCGATCTGCACGTTGTGATAGCGTAGGCGGTCCAGTTCCTCGTCCGAGTTTTCGACCGGGAGCTTGACGGTGAATTTGGAACGTTCCTGCCCCTGAAACTCGACTTTGTTCTTGAACTCGCCGGTGATGCGTCCGGCCTGGATGACAACGGACTTGATGTTGTCGGCCTGCAGCTGTTGATCGTACTGCGAGTATATGATCTGCGGCGCGGGGTCATTGCGCGCGCTGGAAAATTGAATGAAGACGATCGGGATCAGAATGATCAGGATCCAAAAAGAGAGCGTCTTGGAGATGCTTCCCCAGCTCACTTTCTTCTTGTTGTTGCCGTTGTTCGGCGGCGTAGGCAATACAGGCATGCTTATAAGCTCGCGATATAGGGCAGGTGGCGGAAATCCTCCGCATGATCCAGCCCGTACCCAACCAGAAATTCGTGTGGAGCGTCAAAACCGACGAATTTGACCCGCTCCTGCAACGCCGAGGCAATGTGCTTATGGAGCAAGGCGCATACCTCCAGCGAACTGGGCCGCCGCTCGCGCAGCACGCCCATCAGGCGGTTCAAGGTTCGACCGGAATCGACTATATCCTCTACTAATAATAAGTGTTTCCCTTCGAGCCTGGTTTCAGGGTCATACACCAAGTGAACCGCTCCACTTGATTCCCTGCCGCTCCCGTAGCTGGAAGCGATCACGAAGTCGACCTGGAGCGGGCGTTCGATACGCCGGATGAGATCGCTGAAGAAGATTACGCTTCCCTTAAGCGCCCCCAAGATCAGCAGATCGCCCTCACCATACCAATCCGTGATCTCGGCCCCGAGTTCTCCCACTCGCCGCGCGATCGCCGTCTCGTCGTACACGATACGGGCGAGTGAGCGCCCGCCGAGCCGCGGATCAGGGGCGGATGACAAACTGCGCTCGCGTGCGCACGACCTCGACGCCGCCGGACAACTGTATCGACGAGCCCACCCGACCCCCGGTCGTAAACGCGACCACGCGCGAGGTTCCCCGCCAATCGAGCGTCACGCCCGCCCGCGCGGCGATCGCGGGCCAAATGATGGCGAGAGATGCGGGATCATACCCCTCGAGATCTGCCGCCGCAACGGCGAAGTGGTCGCCCATGCGGTCGACAGGGCAAAACCCCTTTACGAGCCGCTCGATTTCCCTCCGCCACTCCGCCGCCCTCCGTGCAATCGCGAGGATCTCCTCGTCGACCTTCGGTCGTACTCGCCGTAACGCTGGGAGGAGATCCAACCGAACCCGGTTACGCAGATGCCGGCGTGAGTGATTCGAGGGATCGTCGATTACAGAAATATTGTGTTCCCGTATGTACGCCGCGATCGCGCTTCTCGGCACGTCAACGAATGGTCTCAGTACGTCGGAATCGGCGTAGAGACCCGCCAGTCCCCGAGCGCCAGCGGCGCGCATGATCCGCATCACGACGGTTTCGACCTGATCATCCCTCGTGTGCGCCGTCACAACCGTTGCTCGCGCTTCGCGCGCGACACCACGCAGAAACGCCCAGCGCGCGGCCCGCCATTCGGCTTCCGTATGACCCGGTTGCCCCGATTGCGCCGAATGCCCCGATTGGCCCGTGACGATCTTGAGTCCCAGCGCGAGTGTGCGATCCGCCACCAAGGCAGCCGCGCGGCGTGCCGCTTCCCCTGTGCCATGGTCGAACGTCGCGACCGCGCTGATTCGAGCGCGGGCGGTGTGTGCCGCGGCCTCGAGCAACGCCATAGAATCCGTCCCACCGGACACGGCGAGGACGACCCTGGGCTTTCCAGCGAGAGCTTTCGCGACGGCCTCGTCAACCATAGACTTTTAAGCTATGGAGAATCACGGTCCCCTGGGAACACTGTGGGTCGGCATCGGCATCGGCTGTTTTTTCATCGCACTCACGTGGGTCAACGTACTGCTCGGCGGCCTGCTGACCCCTCTTTTCATCATGCCCATCACGAAGGTCCTCGATAAGATCACGCGCAAGAGGACCTGACACTCCGGGAGTTCCTCGATGCTACCCCTGATCGTGCTCGTGGTGGTCGCTGCCGCACTGGCCTTCTGGGTCATCGGCGCGTACAACGGACTCGTTGCTCTCAAGAACCAGGTCGCAAACGCCTGGAAACAGATCGACGTGCAACTCAAGCGCCGGCACGATCTCATCCCGAACTTGGTCAACACCGTCAAGGGCGCGATGCAGTTCGAGAAAGACACGCTGGAAGCCGTGATCAGCGCCCGGAACAAAGCGATCGCCGTCCAGAGTGCCGGCGGGCCGACCGGGCCCAGCGTCGGGCAGACGGCGGCCGCCGAGGGACAGCTCTCCGGCGCCCTCTCGAAACTCTTCGCGGTCGTGGAAGCCTATCCTGACCTGAAGGCCACCGGCAACGTGGCGCAGCTCCAGGAAGAGCTCACCTCGACCGAGAACAAGATCGCGTTCGCCCGCCAGCTCTACAACGATACGGCGACCGAGTACAACACGAAGCAACAGCAATTCCCCACGTCGCTCGTCGCGGGGATGGCTGGCGCCAAGGCGGCCGAGCTCTGGGAGATCACGGACGCGGCCGAGCGCGAGAATGTGAACGTCGACCTGTCGATGACTCCGCCGCAGAAATAATTCGTGGCCGAGTCGGCGAACCTCTTCGCGCAGCAGGAGAAAAATCGCCGCGATTCGCGGCGCGTCATCCTTCTGTTCGTGCTGTTCTTCGCCTGGCTCGGCTTCGGCGGCGATTTCATCTGGTACCTGGCCACCAAGAACGCCCCGCCCGGGCACCATCACGTCTTTCCGTTCGTCGGACTGGCAATGGTCGCCCTGGCGATGGGGATGACCGCCTGGTCATGGCTGATCGGCCCCTCGGCCATCCTGTGGTCCACCGGCGCCCGGAAACTCGAAACCCCGTCGACGCCGGAAGAAAAACAACTCGTGAACGTCGTCGAGGAGATGGCGATCGCCTCAGGGCTGCCGAAGCCGGCGGTGTACGTGATCGACGACGCTGATCCAAACGCATTCGCCACCGGCCACGACGAGAAGACCGCCAGCATCGCCGTCACCACCGGCCTCCTCGGCCTGGTGAGCCGCGACGAGTTGCAAGGGGTGATTGCCCACGAGATGGGCCACGTCAAGAATCTCGACGTCCGACTGATGACGACGCTGGCGGCACTTGTCGGCGTGGTGGCGCTCATCGCGAACGGCGCCTGGCGCTTCATGCCGTGGGGCTCCAGCGGACGGGATCGCGACGAAGAAGGCGGCTCGAATGGCGCGCTCGTCGCCGTTCTCTTCGTCATCTGGATCATCAGCTGGATGCTCGCCCCGCTCGTCACGCGACTCCTCGCGATGGCCGTGAGCCGGGATCGCGAGTACCTGGCCGACGCCTCCGGCGCGCAGTTCACGCGCAACCCAGCCGCGCTCGCATCAGCCCTGGAGAAGATCGATCACGCCGATATCCCGTCGAGCGTGATCAAAGGCGGCGCGGCCCACCTGTGCATCGCCGACCCGCTCGGGCGCGCGGTATCGAATAAAGAAGGCAAGATCGCCGACTTGCTCGCCACGCATCCGCCGATGGCCATCCGGGTCGCGCGGCTCAAGGCAATGGCCTATCGGGCCTCGACAGGCAAAGACGCCGCGCTCACCGCCTGACAACGCGCGCGTTCGGCGGCAGCCAGCACAACTGACACGTCACGTTCTGTGCGCACGTCGGTGCGGAGCGTCAGCGTTCCGTCAGGGGCGGGTGCGTACATGATCACGACATCGGCATGGGCCCGCTGCGGCGCGACATAGCGCTCGTAATCGGTCTGTCGCCGGCGGATATGCTGAATGACTTGGTCGGCCGTGTATCCGCGCTTGGCGGTGTCTCGCGCGATCTTCCAGCGGATGCGAAGCAATGGGTCCGGGTCCAGAAATACGGTGAGGTCGAACGCCGAGCGCAGTTCGGCCGTATGCAACGCCAGTAGCCCGCGCGCAATCACGATGTCACCGGGCGCGAGATCTTCGTCCCTATCGAACGTGCCGTGCTCGTGGTTATAAACGGGTTTCGTAATCGACTCTCCCGCGCGAAGCGCGTGGAGGTGAAGCGCCATCAAGTCGAGGCGATTGCACTCGGGAGTCAGCGCGGTGAGGTCGAGGCGGGATCGTTCCGCGCGATCGTACCGGTGATAGTCGTCGAGACAGATCGACGTCACGCGCGAATGCCCGATCTCGGCGGCGAGAGCGGCGGACAGCGTGGTCTTCCCGGACCCGGAATCCCCGACGACACCGATCACCATAGACCCAGATCTACTAGTTTTGTGCCGATGTCGCACCGGGCCCTCGTCACGTTGTCATTGATCGTTCCGGCCGCACTCACGGCCCAATCGGTCTTGCGCCCCGCCCAGCACTGGGAAACCGTCCGCACGCCGCACTTCACGGTCGACTTCCCCGCGTCGGCCCGCGCGTGGTCTCTCGATATAGCGCGCCGGCTCGAATCCGTTCGCGCGTCGGTCGACTCCGTCGTCGGCGGTGGCCCGACACGCCGCGTCACTGTCTTGATTGACGACCCCTATAACAGCGCCAACGGATTCGCGCTCCCGTTTGTCGACGCGCCCACGATCGTGCTGTTCGCCGCGGCGCCCGAGCCATCGGACGACATCGGCAACTATCGCGATTGGGGCCAGACGCTGATCACGCACGAGTACACGCACATTGCGCACCTGACGATTCCGTCGCGTAATCCGTGGGAACAGCTCCTCGCCCGCCTCGCGCCGGCCGACATCAGCCCGATTGCCGCACAATCGCCACGCTGGGTGATCGAGGGATACGCCACGCTCGTCGAGGGCCGGGTGACCGGGGACGGCCGGCCACACGGCGCGGCCCGCGCCGCGGTGCTCCGCGTGCTCGCCCTCGAAGGGCATCTTCCGACATACGGAGCACTCGACGGCTCCCCACGATTCGAGGGCGGCGAGCTCGCGTATCTCGCGGGTTCGGCGTATCTGGAGTGGCTGTCAGCCAATCACGGCGACTCGTCGCTCCCACACTTGTGGCGGCGCATGACCGCCCGCCGCGAGCGCACGTTCGACGAAGCGTTCATTGGCGTGTTCGGAGCGTCGCCCGATGAGCTCTATGGCCGCTTCACCGTCGAGCTCACGCGCAAGGCGCTCGCCGCGCAATCCGTGCTCGTGGCCTCGCGTCTCGACACCGGCGAGACCGTCGAGCACACCACCTGGTACACGGGTGCCCCCGCGGTGTCGGCGAACGGGCGTCTGCTGGCGATCCCGATCCGGGCGCGCGGGAAGTCGACGCGCATCGTCGTATCAACGACCGCCCCCTGGTCCGGCGCGGACACGGCGATCGCACGCCAACGCCGCGAGTTGCTCCAGCGCGATCCCAAGGACGTGCCGGCGATCGACGTTGGTCCGCCGCGCCGTCGCACGATCGCTCAGCTCACGTCAGCCCACAATCGTGGGTTCGATGAGCCGCGATTTATCGGCCGCGACTCGATTCCCTCGGTATTGGTCTCACGCCTCGAGCCCCGCGCCGACGGGGCGCTGCGTCGCGATCTCTTTCTGTGGTCGCTGCGACAAGGGACCGTGCATCGTGTCACGCACGGCGCCGGCGTGCGCGACGCGGATCCCGCTCTGGACGGGCGAACCGCGGCCGCCGTGCGATGCCACGATGGCACGTGCGATCTCGTGTCCGTCGACCTGGCCTCCGGTGGTGTGCGGCTGCTTCGCGCCGGTACACCGGACACGACGTATGATCGCCCCCGTGTCTCGCCAATCGGCGGGCCCGTCGCGGTCGCGATGCACGACCGTCACAACTGGTCGGTCGTCCTGATCGACAGCACGCTTCGACGTATCGGGCCCGACGACGGGGCCAATCGCTACGATCCCGTATTTACCACGGACGGCCATTCGGTGATCGTCGTCTCCGAAGCTGGTGGCGTCGAGCATCTCGAGGTGATCGACCTCGCCACGAATACGAGTCGGATCCTCGCCGCCGGGCTTGGCGTAGTCTCCTCTCCAGCAGCCACCGGCTCGTGGGTCTATTTCCTCACGACTCACGCCAGTGGTCGCGTGGTCCAACGCGCGCGCTTGTCCGTTGTAAAAGACGCACGACCGTTGGCCCTGCCGGACACGCTGGCTCCTGTTGCCGTACCGGCGCCGATCGCGCCGGAATCACTGGGCGCACAGCCGATCGATGGGCCGCACGCATATGGCATTGCCCCCCGCGGATATCGAGTACTGCCGGGCGGCGCGATAGCCACCGAAGGTCGCTTCGCGACTCTAGCCCTCGCGAGCACCGATCCCGTCGGCCGCCTCGGTTGGATGCTCCAGGGCGCACTCGGAGACCGAAAGACCTGGCGCGGCGTGTCGTTGTCGGCCGCATGGCGCGGCTGGCCAGTCGAAGTCGACGGCCAAGTCTTCGGCACCTGGGACAACGGCGTCGAGTACCATGGCCTCGCATTCGCGGCCTCGTTGCCGGCGGCAGGCAGCTGGCATACCGACGAATACCGACTCGGAGTCTCGGCCGGCCGACTGGGCGGTGCCCAACGCACGTTCGCGTTTGCTTCCGCCTCCACCAAAGCCGACGCCACGACGGACGACCAGATTCTCGGTTGGGGAGCGTCAGTCGCCGGTTCGGCCGGCCGCACCGATGGCGCCAACTGGGCACGTGTGCTCGCCGATATCAGCGCCCATATCGGCACACGCGATGTGGCGGCCATTGGGTCGTTCGCTGGGGGCATCGTCAGTCACACGGCACCGACGTACGAGCAATTCGTCCTCGGCGGAGTCGAGCCGCCACTCACCGACTCGTCCCTCCTCACGCAGCGCATCGCCGACCCGGCGTTACCACTGGGCATTGCCGGGGGACAATATCTCCTGCACTATCGCTTCGCGACGGCAGGCGTCATCCCCGTCTCGCTCTACTTCGAGGGTACCGCCGCCGGCGAAGCGCTGCACATCTGGCATCGCCTGTACGGAGCCGAGCTGCGGTACGTGGTCCCGCCGTTGGGGTTCGTTCGCATACCGGGCATCGACGCGACCGTCGGCACCGGGTACTCGATCGACGACCCGTACAAGTACAAGCTTCGCGGCTATGTCTTGGTCCGCTATTCGCCCTAGTGAAATTCGATGGCTACCAGCCGAACCTCACTGGCGAACGTCCCAGTCGCGCGCGAATAGCTGACGTACATCGTCTTCCCGCCGCCAGCGTTGAACTCGGGATGAGCCAGCGCGTCGTAGATCCAGCCGCCACCGGCTGGAGCCCTGGCAGTGAAAATCCGACGCTCGCCTGACCACGGTCCCTCGGGCCGCGGCGCGGTGCGAATCATGACGTCATCGGAAATGGGCTCGCTATAGATCGCGACGTACTCGCCGAGGTACGCGTTCCACGACACGTTGAGGATGTCGTCGCCGCTGAAAACAGACACCGCATCCCCGACGCTCGCGGACCATCGCCCACCGCCGGCGTAATACGTCCATGCGCTTCGGTCGAGCACATTCGCGGGATCTACACGTCCCAACGGACACGATTTCCCGCATCCGTATGCGTACAAGAAGCCGCTGTCGATCAGTGCGGCAGCCCCGAAGCTCGGTTCGTTCTGGGTGAACAAGAGACCAGTCGGCCGCACGGGCGTGTGACCGAGCCCTGCCCAGGTCGCGACCGACACGCCGGTGCTATGGAAGTTGAAGCTGCCCGGCGCCGCATGGACCACGGAGTAAAAGATGAGCGCCCGGTCGCGGGCGGTATCCGCCACGATCGCCGCGAGCCACAACGCCCATCGCTGGCCATCGGTGTCGAGATGCGCTTGATTGAACTGCGTCTCGGCCGGCGTCTCCGGCAAGAACATCGCCGGATCACCAGTGGTGTCATCGTGTTGCTGGAACGAATGCAGATCGGTGGTCCAGGCCCACGAGTCGCTGATCAGCGTGCGGCCCAGCGCGTTCGGCTTCGATAAGAACGTGTCGCTGTACAGCCATACCGACTGGCCCTGAAACTCGGCGCTGTAGCCGCCGTCGCGCCCGACGACATTCGCGCCTTGCGGGAGCGTCCCCAAGTCGCTGACCTGGGCGACCGTGAGGTTCGGCCGCGGCCCCGCAGGGTTGTTACAAGCGGCGACGCCCAGCAGAAGCAGCGGAGTACAGCGCCTCATGATTTCAACATAAGCTTACGGCGTGTCCACTCCCCCTAAAGACCTCGCGGGGCTGCTGTTCGGCCGCCGGCTGCGAACGGACGAGCAGGACGCGCAAAAGATCAGCGCCCTCGCTGGCATCCCCGTCTTAGGCCTCGACGCGCTTTCGTCGGCCGCGTACGGCCCCGAAGCGCTGCTGACGGTGCTCCTGCCGCTGGGCGCCGCCGCCATCGGGTACCTGGCGCCGATCAGCGCGATCATCATCGCGATTTTGTTGGCGGTCTTCTTCTCGTACCGCCAGACGATCGCCGCCTATCCGAACGGCGGCGGATCCTACACAGTCGCCAAGGAGAACCTCGGCCCCCACGCGGGACTGCTCGCCGCGGCGGCGCTGTCGCTCGACTACATCCTGAACGTCGCGGTCGCGATCGCCGCCGGCGTCGGGCAGATCGTGTCTGCCATACCGAGGCTGCTGCCATTCACGCTGCCATTGTGTCTCGTGATCCTGGTCGCGCTGACGATCGTGAACCTGCGCGGCATCCGCGAGGCGGGACTCGTCTTCATGCTGCCGACATATCTCTTCGTCGGCACGCTGGCCGTCGTCATCCTCATCGGCGTGGCGCAGGTGGCGCTCGCGCATGGCCACCCGATCCCACGCGTCCCCCCACCCGCTCCGGTCGCCAGTACGGCCGCCGTCAGCCTCTGGCTGTTGTCGCGCGCGTTCGCCAGCGGCACCACCGCCATGACCGGCGTGGAAGCCGTCAGCAATGGCGTCCCACTCTTCACCGAACCCACCATCAAGAACGCGCAACGGTCGCTCACGGCGATCATTGGCATCCTGGTCGTGCTGTTGGCCGGCGTCGCCTATGTCTGCATCGCCTATGGGATCACCGCCACGGCGCCGGGCGCGACCGGATACGACAGCGTGCTGTCGATGATGACCGGCGCGGTCGTCGGGCGTGGGTGGTTCTATTTCTTGACGATGGTCTCCGTGGTCTCGGTGTTGTGCCTATCGGCGAATACGAGCTTCGCGGACTTTCCGAGACTGTCGCGCCTCCTGGCGCTCGATCACTATCTGCCGCTGGGATTCGCGCACCTCGGCCGCCGTCTCGTGTACTCGCTCGGCGTCGTCGTGCTCGCGGTGTTCGCGGGCATTCTGCTGATCGTCTTCGGCGGGATTACGGACGCGCTGATCCCGCTCTTCGCGGTCGGCGCGCTCCTCGCGTTCACCTCCTCACAGTGGGGGATGGTGGCGCATTGGCGACGCGTCGGCGGACCGGGTGCTCGCCGATCGCTCGTGATCAACGGCGTCGGCGCGGTCGCGACGTCCGTGACGTTGCTCGTCGTGATCGTCTGCAAGTTCACGGAAGGCGCGTGGATTACCGCCGTCGCGATCCCGACGCTCTACTTCATTTTCCTCGGCATCCGCTATCGGCAGGAGCGCGTGTCGCGCGAGCTCGGCGAGGAGCAACCGGATTGGGGGCCGTTGCCGATCCACGAGGCGAAGCCGCCCGTCGTGATCGTGCCCATCACGCGGCTCGACTGGGTGAGCCGCAAGGCGTTGAGCTTCGCCGTGACGATCTCGCCCGACGTCGAAGCAGTCTTGGTGCAGACCGATGATAGCGACACGGGTGTCGATCGGGTCGAGGCCCTACGCGCCGCATGGGGCGAGTTGGTGCATGACCCGTGTCAGACGTGCGGCCTCGAGCCGATCAAACTCGTGACGCTCAAGTCGGAGTTTCGGGAGTTCATGCCGCCGATCCTGCAGCACGTCCGCGCGGCGGCCCACCGGCACCGTGACCGCTACATCGCCGTCGTCGTGCCGGAGGTCGTCAAACGCCGGTGGTACGACATTCTCCTGTCGGGCCACCGGCCGACCATTCTCAAGTCGCTGCTCCGGATCCACGGCGGTCCACGCGTGATCATCGTGGACGCGCCGTGGCACCTACGACAGAACAACCGCCGCGTTGACCCGCGTCGTGCGGAACGCCGGGACGCTGGCCGCGAGCAGGGCGACGCCGGTGAACAGTCCCGCAGCACCGAGGAACGCGGCGGGATCGTGGGGACTCACCCCGAGGAAGAGTCCCGATAGCGCGCGCGTAACCCACCACGCGGCGGCCGAGCCGAGCAGGATGCCGATGCCCGTGAGCGCGAGCGCGTGGCGCAGAACGTTGGCGATGACGTGCCCGTGCGTCGCACCGAGCGCGAGCCGTATGCCGATCTCGCGCCGACGCTGGGCGACGACGTACGCCAGTACGCTATAGATCCCCACGACGCCGAGCACGAGCGCCACGACGGCGAAGAGCGATGCCAGGAGCGTCGAGAACCGCGTCGAGCCGACGGTGCGGTTGACGCGCGTCGTCATCGTTTGCACGTCGGACACGGCCGCGGTCGGATCGACCGAGTAGATCGCGCGCCGCATCGCGCCCGCCAGCACGCCCGGATCGCCGGCGGCGCGCACCTCGGCGAACACGAACGGCTCCCCACACTGCACATACGGGAAGTACACAGCCGGCGGCTCGTCTTTCGCGAGTCCGTGCAGCCTGACCGAGTCGACAATGCCAACGATCGGGACTGTGTCGGGGCCCATCACCAGGCGCTGACCGATCGGATCACGCCCGGCGAAGTACTTCCGGGAAAACAAGCGATCCACGACCGCGATCTCCGACGAGTGCCGCTCATCGGTCGGTAAGATCCCCCGTCCTCGCAGGATCGGGATGCCCATCGTGCGGAAGTACTCCGAAGTGACGCACATGTACGCGACGACCGGCTTGTGCGCCGGATCGGGCGGCGGATCGCCCACGATCGAGAACATGAGGCCGAACTGATATACGCCCGGGAGATTCGAGCTCACACTCGCGGAGCGGATGCCCGGCACGGCCGCCAGACGATCGACCGCGGTCGTGATGAACGTGGCGATAGTTCCCGTATCGGAGCGGAGTGGCAATGATAATTGCGCCGTCAGCACGCCCTCCGGTTGAAAGCCGAGATCGAGGTGACGGAAGCGCTCGAAGCTTTTGACGAACAATCCGGCGCCGGTCAGGAGGAGCAGCGCGACCGCCACTTGCAGGACGACCAGCGCGTTCTGGAGTCGATGGTGGCGCGCCGTGCCTGTCCCGCGCCCACCGTCTTTCACCACGTCGGCAACATTGCCACGCGACGCGCGCCATGCGGGCAGTACGCCGAACAGCAACATGGTTACCAGCGTCGCGAGCGCGCAAAATGCGACGACCCGTGCGTCGACACCGACTTGATCCAATCTCGGGAGATCGGGCGGCGCCAGCACGCGAAGGGCGCGCGCACCGCCAAACGCCAACGCCACGCCGCCCGCGCAGCCGGCCGCGCCGAGCACGAGCGCCTCCAACACGAGGTCGCGCACCAGTCGCCCACGCGACGCCCCCAGTGCGGTGCGCACCGCCAGCTCGCGCTCACGCGCCAGGTACCGAACGAGGAACAGGTTCGCGAGGTTGGCCGCGCCAATCAGTAGTACGCAGCCCGCGGCCGCGAGCAGCATGAGCAAGGCGGGCCTCACGGCCCCTAGCACAGTGTCGAGCAATGCCTTGGTCACGACGGTGAAGCCGGCGTCGTCCTCGGGATACGCAGCCGCCAACCGCGAGGCTATCGTCTCCAACTCGCGCTGAGCGCCCTGCTGCGTGACGCCGGGCGCGAGCCGCCCGTACACGTCAAGGGAGTTGGGGCCGCGATCGGCCGGGTCGTTAGCCTTTACGGTGAGCTGAGTCCAGATCGCGTTGTCGCCCGGCAGTCCGGGCGGCATCACGCCCACAATGACGCACGGGCTCCCATTCAGCGTGAGCGTCGAGCCGACCGTCATGCCCGATCGGCGAGAGTACCCGTAGCTGATCACGACCTCGGCGGTCCCGCCCGAATCCGGAGAGAGCCCTCGCCCAAGCACGGGCGTCAGGCCGAGCACCGGGAAATAGGAGGGCGTGACCACGAGTCCTTGCAGACGCTCGGGTGGTCCGATACCCGTTGCCGTTCTATTGCCCAACCCCGACGCGGCGAGCGCCGAGAAGGCCGTCGTCTGCGCCTGGTATTCGAGGAAATCTCCCGGCGTCATCCGGACGGCGGCCATGCCGCGCGCCGGGTTGCTGCGGGCGATCCAGAACACCCGGTCCGCATCGCGGTACGGGAAGGCCTTGAGGAGAACGCCGTCGACTATGCTGTAGAGGGATGCCGTAGCGCCGATCGCGATGGCCAACGTAAGGGTGGCCGCGATCGTGAAGGCCGGGCCGCTCCGCAGCCGGCGGAGGACATGCCGGAACTCACGCATGTCCTCCAATATGGGCCGACTTTCGCGCTAGACTAGTGCGCCGTTTCGGCGCTTCGGCGTCTCGCCGTGAAACTGCTCTTTCTCGGTCGAGCCCTCGAGCGCACCGGTCGACGCTTTGCCGCCCGTCACGGTGTTGAGCACGAGGTCGAAGTAGCCGGTGCCAGCCTCGCGCTGGTGCTTCGTCGCCGTATACCCGTCTTTTTCGCGCTCGAACTCCCGCTCCTGCACCTGGACGTAGGCGGTCATTCCCTCGTCGCGATAGGCCGCGGCGAGCTCGAAGGTCTCGAGGTTGATCAAGTGCCAGCCGGCGAGCGTGATGAACTGGAACTTGTAGCCCATAGCCGCGAGCTCCTGTTGGAAGCTCGCGATCGTCTCGGGGTCGAGATGGCGCTGCCAGTTGAACGACGGTGAGCAGTTGTAGGCGAGGAGCTTCCCGGGGAACTTGGCGTGAACGCCTTCGGCGAACCTGCGCGCCTCGTCGAGATCCGGAGTCGACGTTTCACACCACAGCATATCGACGTACGGCGCGTAGGCGATGGCTCGGGTGATCGCGCTGTCCAGCGATCCCTTCACCGCGTAGTACCCCTCCGCGGTCCGTTCGCCGGTCATGAAGGGCGCATCACCCTCGTCGATGTCACTCGTCAGCAACGTCGCCGAGAGCGCGTCCGTACGAGCAACGATCACCGTGGGAACGCCGAGAACGTCAGCCGCGAGCCGCGCGGCGGCGAGCGTCCGAACGAATTGCGATGCCGGGACGAGCACCTTGCCACCCATGTGCCCGCACTTCTTCTCTGATGCGAGTTGGTCCTCGAAGTGGACACCAGCCGCACCCGCCTCGATCATCGACTTGGTCAGCTCGAACGCATGGATAGGACCGCCGAACCCCGCCTCGGCGTCCGCCACGATCGGCGCGAGCCAGTCGCGGTCAGTGCCGGTCCGCCCCTCGCTCCACTCGATCTGATCGGCCCGCATGAGGGCGTTGTTGAGGCGACGAACCAACATCGGAACGCTGTTCGACGGATACAGCGACTGATCGGGATAGGTCTGCGCCGCGAGATTCGCGTCCGCGGCCACCTGCCAGCCACTGAGGTAGATGGCGTCCAGTCCCGCCTTCACCATCTGGACGGCCTGCGCGCCCGTGAGCGCGCCAAACGTATGGATGTACTCCTTGGAGTGGAGGAGACTCCAGAGGCGCTCGGCCCCATGCCGGGCCAGCGTCTCTTCGACCTGCACCGATCCGCGCAGCCGAACCACCTCCTCGGCCGTGTAGTCTCTACGGATCCCCCGCCACCGGCTGTCTGTATCCCACAGGCGCTTGAGCGCCGTCACCTGCGCGTCGAACTCGATGCGGCTCATTACGTCTCCCCGGTTCAGTTGTTGATAACCCAGGGACGCGTGCAATGGCTGTGCCTCTTGGTCAGCCAGTCGCTACAACGGGATATCCGGCTAACTGTGGCAGCCGTACAACTATTTGTCGCAAACGGGGACAGCCTCCGGACCGGTCAACCCCTGCGCTTGTGTCTTTGGCGGCGAAACCTGACCGACATAGATCACACAACTTTTCCCAGCCGCACCGCTGGCCGTGGCACTCGCCGCCCACCCATTGGCGGTCGAAGGGCCCAAGGTAACGGTTACACCGGCCGAGGGCTTGTAGGATGTCAGGTCGCTGACACTGCTCGCGTACTTTTTATTCTTCGCGTGGTAGACCTCGTTGAGGCTGACCAGCTTTCTCAGATCGGCCTTGGCGCCAGCCAACGCGTCCTGTGCGCGAGCCATCGACGTGATGGCCATCATCGTTCCCGCCAATAACACCAATCGACCCATTCGCATTCACGCCTCCTGAGCACGATACTTGTGTCCTTATCGAGGAGTATAACCCCCGAGCATGCCGCCTCGTTATTCGACAGCCGAAGTACCGGTATACGGCTCCTCCCCACCGAAGAACGGCACGGGGGACACGTCGAGCCCGACGTGGCGCGACCGCGTCGACGCCCTCCGCTACTTCCCGGCGCTGGTCCGCCTGATCTGGAGTACGGGGCCGGTCCTGTCGATCCTGATGGTCATCCTGCGGGCCGTGCGCTCGCTCACGCCGCTGTTCGAGCTCTACATCGCCCGGCTGATCGTCGACACCGTCGTCGCGTCTCGCCTGCACGGCGCCGACTGGATGCGCCTGATCCATCTCTTCCTGTCAGCGATCGCGGTCGCCATCACCAGCGACCTCCTCGCCCGCGGCTCGATCCTGGTCGAGAGCTTGATGGGCGATCTCTTCGCGAACCGGACCAGCGTGCGGATCATGGAGCACGCGGCGACCCTCGATCTCGCGCAGTTCGAGGACCCGGCGTTCTACGACCTGTTGGAGCGCGCCCGCCGCGAATCCACCGGCCGTATCGGGCTTTTCTCGCAGGCGCTCGCGATGGCGCAGGACGTCATCACGCTCCTCACGCTCAGCACCGCGATGATCGTGTTCAACCCGTGGCTGCTGCTGGTGCTCGGCGTGACCGTGCTCCCGAGCTTCATCGGCGAGACGCACTTCGCCGGCCTCGGGTACTCGTTGCTGTTCCGCTGGACCCCACAGCGGCGCATGCTCGAGTACCTCCGCTTCGTCGGCGCGAGTGACCGCACGGCGAAAGAGGTCCAGATGTTCGGCCTCGCCCCGTGGTTGACCGAACGCTATCGGGTGTTGTCCCAGCAGTTCTACGAGGAGAATCGCTCGCTCTCGCAACGACGCGCCGCGGTGAGCGCGTCGCTCTCGCTGCTCGGCACGTTCGGCTACTACTCGGCCTATGGATTGATTCTCTACGACACGGTTCGCGGCTTCGTGACGATCGGCACGATGACATTCCTGGCCGCGTCGTTCTCACAAAGCCGGGATATCATTCAACGCCTCTTGCTCGGCGCGACCGAGGTCTATCAACAGATTCTGTATCTGCGCGACCTGTTCCTGTTCTTCGAGATCAAGCCGACGATTGTCAATCGCCCGAATGCGCGACCGGTCCCACGACCGCTGCGCGAGGGCTTCGTGTTCGAGAACGTCGGATTCCAGTATCCGGGCAGCGAGCGCTGGGCCATTCGTCACGTGAGCTTCGCCCTGCATCCCGGCGAGCGCCTGGCGCTCGTTGGCGAGAACGGCGCCGGCAAGACGACGCTGACCAAGCTCATTGCCCGCCTCTACGATCCGACCGAAGGGCGCGTGCTGCTCGACGGCGTCGATCTCCGGGAATATGACTTGACCGAGCTGCGCCACGCGATCGGCGTCATCTTCCAGGATTTCGTGCGGTACGACCTGCGGTTCGACGAGAACATCGGCGTCGGCAAGATCGATGAGACCCAGGACTATCTCACGCGCGCGGTTGCGGCCACGAACGGCTCGGCCCCACCGGTGCCTGGAACGATCGAGTCCGCGGCCCACGACTCGCTGGCCGACACCCTGCTGCCTCGCCTCCCAGCAGGGTACGCCCAGATACTCGGCCGGCGTTTCGAGGACGGCGTCGACCTCTCCGGCGGCGAATGGCAGAAAGTCGCGCTCGCCCGCGCCTATTTGCGCGACGCGCAACTGCTGATTCTCGATGAGCCCACCGCCGCTCTCGACGCGAGGGCCGAGTTCGAGGTCTTTGAACGGTTCTCCGAGCTGACACGGGGGCGGATGGCCATTCTGATCTCGCACCGGTTCTCGACGGTTCGCATGGCGGACCGGATTCTCGTGCTCAGCAAGGCCCATCTCGTGGAGCAAGGCACCCACGAGGAGCTTCTCGCCAAGGGTGGGCTCTACGCCGAGCTCTTCACCATGCAGGCGGCCGGCTATAAGTGATACAGCGCGGCGTAGAGATCGCGCCCGCGCATGATCGCCCGCACGTAGTCCCGCGTCTCGGTGAACGGGATGCGCTCGACGAAGACTTCAGGGTCGTTCGTGCCTTTGCGGACGCTCCAGAGCGTCACACGCGACGGTCCCGCATTGTAGGCAGCGAGCCCTCGCACCAGTATGCCGTGCTCTTGCTCCAGGAACGTCGCGAAGTGTGCGACCCCGAGTGAGATATTGACGTCGGGCTGATCGAGCACCGCCGGATCCCAAGGGCCGCTGACATTGTGACTCCGCGCGAGATCGCGGCCGATGCCAGGCATGATTTGCATGAGGCCGCGAGCGCCGACCGGAGACGCGGCGTTGGCCGTAAAATTGGACTCCTGGCGAATGACCGCCGCGACGAGCGCCGGATCGAGCGATGCCGCTTTGGCATCCGCCGCGATCTTGTCGCCGTAGAGCAATGGGAAGATCAGCCGATAGACGCGCGTGTCGGTGCGGGCACTGTCGCCCCGAGCGAGGAGGCGCCAGCCGAACGCGATCCCGCGTGAGGCATCGCCGGCGCGAGCGAGCGCCGTGCCGGTGGCGAGGAGATCCGTGTACGTCCCCGACGTCGTGCGCGCCACGCGGTCAGTCTCGAACTTGGCTTCGACGTCCATGCCCAGCTCATTGAGCAGCGTTGCGCGCCCCAGCGCGCTGTCCGTCGCGGCGCCAACCGGAGGGGGTGTCGTGTCGGCGCCGAGCGTGGGAACGGGCGCGTGGCCATCGAGGCGGAGCCCACTGAGGCCGGCGTAGTATGACAACGGCTCGCCGGCGATGATCGCCCGCCAGCGAATGCGCGCCGCGCCGGTGTCGCCGGCCGCGGCCCACGCGCGCGCCGCCCAATACTTCGCGGCGATCGCGTCTTCGGCGTGCGCGGTGATGGCGAGGCCGTCCCATACGCGCGCGGCCGCACGATACCGGCCCGCGACGAACGTGATCAGTCCCAGCCGAAACCGTGCCTTGCCCGCCATCGTGGACGTCGGGAATCGGTCGGCAATCGCCAGGTACGCGGCTCGGGCGCCCGCGTCGTTCCCGTCGTCGGTCGCGAGATCGGCCAACAGCGCCAGTGCGTTCCCCGCCGAGGTATCCTTGGGCGCCGCCGCCACCAGTCGCCGCAGGACGGCTCTCGCGCCGGTCTTGTCTCCGCCCGCCACGAGGGTTCGGCCCCGCTGATACATGGCCGCGTGCGCGAGCGCCGCTGGCGTGGTCACGCGCGTGAATTGCTTCACGGCATCGGCCGTCCGGTGCAACCGCTCGAGTGCCACGCCGTACGCGAAGCGCTCGGTCGGCGTCAGCGGCCCGGCCGAGTCGAGGCGAACGAACGCCTGGACGGCGCGCGCGGGAGCGGCGCTCATGGCCGCGACGCGCTCGATATCCAGCGGCAGCGGAGCGCACAGGCGATCCCCGATGTCGAGTGCCGAGCGCGCGTCCGGGCCGCCGGTATGCGCGAGGGCGAACTGCTCGATGTCGCTGCAAAGCGCAAAGTGGCCCGACGTGTCGCTCGATGCAGCGCGCGCGTGGAGCGCCTCGGCGTGCGAGCCGAGGGAGTCGTAGGCGCGGGCGGCGCCGGCGAAGTCTCCCGTCCGCTCGCGGGCGAGCGCTTCAGTCCACGGGATGCGCGAGCGCGCGACGTCGGTGTGGACCGAGGCGTAGTCTCGCGCGCGCGTGCCGGTATCGGCTGTCACACCCGCGGCGCGCAACCAGAGCCAATCGGAGATTGTTGGGAGGAGCGCCGCGGCGGTTTCATACGCCGAGCGCGCGGAGTCCAGGGAATTGGCGCGATCGAATGCGCGGGCGGCGAAGACGAGCGACGCCGCTGGAGTCCGAACGGGAGCCTCGGGAGTTTGTGCCGCAGCCGGCGCGGCCACGCTCGTGCCCAGCACGAGCGCCCAAGCTGCTCGCGTTCTACTCAGGCTTTGTGGCGGTACGTGATGCGGCCGCGAGTGAGGTCGTACGGGGAGACTTCGATCTTCACGCGGTCGCCCGCCAGTACGCGGATACGGAAGCGGCGCATGTTCCCGCCGAGGGTCGTCAAAACGTCATGGCCGTTGTCCATCACGACGCGGAACGTCGCGTTCGGCAATACTTCGGCTACGGTGCCTTCGAGCTCGATTGCTTCTTGTTTCGCCATAGGTCTCCGGTGTGAGATCTTAACGGTAACAGACCTTTTACCGCGCCGCAACGTAACCCGTTGTCACGACTCGCCCTGAAGGCTTCAACCGGATATATTGTCCACATGTCCACCCCTCATGTTGAACCCAATTCGAGAGGAGGTGATCCTTTGTCTAGCCTTACGGTGGTACGGATCGCCGGAGCCTACTGAGCGGTCCAACCGCCTGGTGTGGTTTAGTGGCTCGCCGGAGCGTACGGGCGCTCCGGCGAGCTTTTTTTATGCGGCTTTGGGTCGGGTCTCGGCCGGCACGATGGGCAGTGTTCTCACCGCGCCCGAGCGTACGAGCACGAGCTTGGCCGGCACGCCGATGCGCTCCTCGGTGAGCACCCGATGCAGGTCGTCGACGCTCTTGACCGGCTGGTCATTGAACCGGACGATGACATCGCCGTCGACCAAACCCGCCTGCGCGGCAGGACTCTCGGGCTCGACATTCGTGACCAGCACGCCGGTGTTCTCTCCGAGTGTGAGGTCGTGCACAATGCGTCTCGCGATCCGAACGGTCTGGCCGCCCAGGCCGAGATAGCTCCGCTTCACGCGCCCATCTCGGAGCAGCGCGCTCACGACCATCTTCGCCGTATCGATGGGAATCGCGAAGCAGATACCCTGCGCAGGCAAGATGATCGCGTTGTTCACGCCGACCACGCGACCTCGAGAATCGAGCAACGGTCCGCCGGAGTTGCCGGGATTGAGCGCCGCGTCCGTCTGCACGACGTTGTCGATGAGTCGCCCGGACTGGGAGCGCAGCGACCGCCCGAGCGCACTGACGACACCGGCGGTCACCGTGTACTGGAACCCATAGGGATTCCCGATGGCGATGACGACCTGGCCAGGGCGGAGCGTCGCGGATTCTCCCAGCTCTACGGTGGGATACGGGCCGTCTTCGCCGTTGCCAGCGATTCGGAGGACAGCGAGATCTGTCGCTGGATCATCGCCCACGACGGTCGCGGTGCGTGTGCGGCCGTCTTGCAAGGAGACGGTCACGCGCTCGGCGCCTTGAACGACGTGACTGTTGGTGAGGGTGAGACCGTCAGGGGCGAAGATGAATCCGGAGCCGGAGCCCCCTGACCGCCCGCGGCCACCGGGCTTGCGGGTTTCGATCTTCACGACTGCCGGGCTGGCCCGCTCGGCGGCGCCGGCTACCGCTTCTGAATAGGCATCGAGTAACGCGTCCATGATGGAGCGTACCCGGTGACCAAGAACGATTACAATCAGCCGTTCGGGGGACCAGTTAACGTCTCAGCGGCTCAGCCGTCCTTACATCAACACTTATGAGGACCACGTCATGAAATCGAAGCTTCTCGCTGTCGCGTGCCTGATCGGCATGGTCGGCTGCGGCGGTCCGCCGCCACCGCCGCCGCCCCCGGGCGTCGTCTACGTTCGCAGCGCCCCGCCGTCGGAAGTCGTCGAAGTGGTTCCGGCCCAGCCGTCGGCCGAGCACGTGTGGATCCGCGGCCACTACCGGTGGGATGGCGTGGCCGCAGCATACGTGTGGGTGCCAGGTCACTGGCAGCAGCGTCCCGCGGGCTACACGCGATGGGTGCCCGGCCACTGGTACGAGCGCAATGGCGCCTGGTACTGGGTCGAAGGCCACTGGCGCGCGTAGCAGAGCCGCTCCGCGGCTCGTCGATGCGGCACACTACGCTGCTCGACTGGTCGGTTCGCCTCCAGGGGGCAAACCCCAACTACGCCCCCCGGACCCCCCAACTACATGTTCTCGACCATCGCCGCGGCGAACTCGCTGGTCTTGAGCAGGGTCGAGTCGGACATGAGGCGTTCGAAGTCGTAGGTCACGCGCTTCTGCGCGATGGTCTTCTCGAGCGACGAGATGATCTTGTCGGCTGCTTCATCCCAGCCGAGATACCGGAACATCATCTCGCCCGACAATATGACAGAGCCGGGATTGACCATATCCTTGCCGGCGTACTTCGGCGCCGTCCCGTGCGTCGCCTCGAATACGGCGTGGCCGGTGGAGTAGTTGATGTTCGCACCGGGCGCGATGCCGATGCCGCCGACTTGCGCGGCCAGCGCATCGGAGATGTAGTCTCCGTTCAAGTTCATCGTCGCGATGACATCATACTCGGCCGGCCGCGTCAGAATCTGTTGCAGGAAGGCGTCGGCGATAACGTCTTTGATGACGACTCCGCTGGCGAGCTGCAGCCACGGGCCGCCCTGGTATTCCTTGGCCCCGTACTCGTCCTTCGCCAACTGATAGCCCCAGTCGCGGAACGCCCCCTCGGTGTACTTCATGATGTTGCCTTTGTGCACGAGGGTCACGCTCTTGCGCCGGTGCGTGACGGCGTAGTCGATCGCCGAGCGAATGAGGCGCTTGCTGCCCTCCTCGGAGATCGGCTTGATGCCTATCCCGCTCGATTCCGGGAACCTGATAGCCCTCGCGCCGAGCTCGTCCTGCACGAACGCAATGAGCTTTTTCGCGTCGTCACTCCGCGCCTTGAACTCGATGCCCGCATAGATGTCTTCGGTGTTCTCGCGGAAGATGATCATGTCGACCAGCTCGGGATGCTTGATCGGTGAAGGCACCCCGTTGAAATACCGCACGGGTCGCACACACGCGTAGAGATCGAGCTGTTGGCGCAGCGCGACGTTGAGCGAGCGGAATCCACCGCCGACCGGCGTCGTCAACGGCCCTTTGATGCCGACGAGAAAGTGCCGGATCGCCGTCAGCGTGTCTTCAGGGAGCCAGCTATCGAGCCGGTCCTTGGCCTTCTCGCCCGCCAGCACCTCGAGCCAGGAGATCTTGCGCGCCGACCCATAGGCCGCGTTGACGGCGCCATCGAACACGAGTCGGCTCGCGCGCCAGATATCGGGGCCGGTCCCGTCGCCTTCGATGAACGGAATGACCGGAGTGTCGGGAACGCGCAGCCGCCCGGAGGTGAACGTGATCGCTTCACCGGTCGCGGGCATTGTAAGATTCTCGTATGTGGGCATGCCGACAATAATAAACGACGCCCCGGCGCTTGCCTCGGTCATCGCGACCGCGTTTGCATCGTATCACGACGGGTTTCGTTACATCACCCGGCGCGCGCGCGGCCATTTCGAGGAACGCGAGTGGAGCGCGGCCCAAGCGAGCGCGTCGGCCCGCCTAGCGCTGTACGAGGAACGCGTGGCCGCCACGGTCGCGGCCGTTCGCGCCTGGCACACGACGCCGAACTGGGTCGAGGTCAAGCGCGCCTATCGCGAGCAGGTGTGCGCGCGGAACGACGCCGAGATCGCCGAGAGCTTTTTCAACTCGGTGGTACGGCGAATTCGTGGGACGATCGGAAGCGACCCCGAGATCGACTTCACGGCGCCCGATGAGCCACCCGACGGCGATCCGCCGTTTGTGACCCTGCATACGCAGCGCCTCGACGCCGCGGCGGTCACGGACATTCTGCAACTCTTCACCTTCTCGATCCCGTGGGCCGATCTCCATCGCGATGCCTCGCTCTCGGCCTCTATCGCTGGCGTCGATGATGCAATTATCGCGGTGGACGTAGTCCCCGCGGTATTCTTTCGAAACAAAGGCGCATATATCGTCAGCCGCGTTCGTCGGGAGAGAGGGCGACCGCAGCCGTTTATCCTCGCGCTCATGAACGGGCCGCGCGGCATACGCGTCGACGCGGCGTTGCCGACGGCGGACGAAGCGTCAGTCGTGTTCGGTTTCAGCTGGTCCTACTTCCACGTGGATATCGAGCGTCCGCGCGCGCTCGTCGGATTCCTCGCGTCGATGATGCCGAGCAAGCGTGTGGACGAGCTCTACACGGCGATCGGGTACAACCGGCACGGGAAGACCGAGCTCTATCGAAGCCTCATGCGGCACCTGGAGCGACCCGACGCCCGGTTCGAGATCGCCGAGGGCGACGTGGGGACAGTCATGAGCGTGTTTACGTTGCCCTCGTTCAACGTCGTCTTCAAGATCATCAAGGACGCATTCGGATTCCCCAAACGCACCACGCGGCGGGGGGTCATGGATCGTTATCGTTTCGTCTTTGTTCGGGATCGCGTAGGGCGATTGGCGGATGCGCAGGAGTTCGAGTCCATGGAATTTCCCGCCGCTCGCTTCGCGCGCCCGCTGCTGGAGGATCTTTTGGCCACCTGCAGCAGAACGGTACGATTAGACGGGGACCGCGTCGTGGTTCGACATCTCTACACGGAGCGCCGGGTCACCCCGCTGAATCTGTATCTCAAGCAGGCGAGCCCCGAGGAGGCGCAACGCGCCGCGCTCGACTACGGCACCGCCATCAAAGATCTCGCGGGCGCTGATATCTTCACCGGCGACATGCTGCTCAAGAACTTTGGCGTCACGAGACACGGAAGAGTGATCTGTTACGATTACGATGAGCTGGCCCTGCTCTCCGAGTGCAATTTTCGCGAGATTCCCCGCGCGGTCGACGTCGACGAAGAGATGGCGGCCGAGCCGGCGTACCATGTTGGAGATCACGACGTGTTCCCCGAAGAGTTCCGCGCGTTTCTCGTTCCACCCGGCGCACTGCGCGACGCGTTTCTCGCCGCTCACGGCGACCTGCTCGACGTGATGTGGTGGCGCGATCGGCAGGCCCGCGTCCGGGCCGGCGAGTTGCTGGATCTGATTCCCTATCGCCCCGAGCGCCGCCTCCCATGATGCGGCTTCGCGCCATTCGGGGCGCCATCACGGTCGAGCGGGATGCCCCTGAGCTCGTCTACGCCGCCACGCGCGAGCTGCTCTCCGAGATCATTGCCCGCAATGGGGTCGACCTCGATCACATCATCTCGGTGATCTTCACGGTCACGCCCGATCTGACTAGCGCCTTCCCTGCCATGGCCGCGCGGTCGATGGGCTGGCTCGACGTGCCATTGCTGTGCACCATGGAGATTCCCGTGCCGGGAGCCATGGCCCACTGCATCCGGGTCCTGCTGCATGTGGAGAGCGACCGGCAGCGCTCGGCCATCCAACACGTCTATCTGGGCGACGCGCAGAGCCTCCGCCCAGATATCTCCGAGGTCAGGCCGGCACCGGAGTCACGTCCTCCTCGCCAGGATTAGCGAAGAGATCGGTCTCCAATCCGTATTGCCTGTTATAGAGTTGCCGATATCGGCCACCCAGGGCCAGGAGCTCTTCGTGACGTCCGCGCTCGACGATACGACCACCCTCGAGAACGAGGATCTGGTCCGCGCTCTCGATGGTGGACAGTCGGTGCGCGATCACGAACGTCGTGCGTCCTGATCGGAGCGCCGTAAGCCCATCGCGGATCAACGCCTCGGTCTCGCTGTCGAGGCTCGATGTTGCCTCGTCGAGAATAAGAATCCGCGGATCGGCGATGATGGCCCGTGCGATTGCGACGCGTTGGCGCTGACCACCGGACAACTTGACCCCGCGTTCGCCGACAATCGTGTCGTACCCTTTGGGAAAGCGATCCACGAACTCATCGCAATGCGCGATCTTGGCGGCCAATCGCACCTCGGCGTCCGTCGCACCGGGCTTGGCGAACGCGATGTTGTCCTTCACGCTGCCGTCAAACAAGAAATTGTCCTGCATGACGACGCCGAGATGGGATCGATAATCACGGATGCGGGTCTTCGTCAGATCCTGGCCGTCGATGAGAATCCGTCCCGAGTCGGGCTTCGCGAACGCCATGAGCAGCGACAGGGTCGTGCTTTTTCCCGAGCCGCTCGATCCGACCAAAGCCGTCGTGGTGCCGGCGGGGGCCGAGAAGCTCACCTCGTGCAACACGGGCTGGCCGGGCACGTACGCGAAGCTGACGCTTTCGAATGCGACATCGCCCCGCACGTTCGCCAGCGGCGCGTGCTCGCGATCGTGATCGTCCTCGGTCTTCATGTCCATGATCTCGCGAATGCGATCCAGCCCCGCGAACGCCTCGCTCACCTGCGTGCCGATCGACGCGATCTGAATGAGCGGGAAGGCCATGAGGGCAATGAAGAACGTGTAGCTGAAGAGATCCCCGATCGTCATCGTGCCCGCGAGAACCGCGCGAGCCCCGCCCAGGCCGACAATGACGCCGAGGAGCCCGGCCGTGGCGGTCGCCCCGGCGCCCACCGCCGACGTCCCCGTGATCGTCTTGGCGATATTCCGGAACAGCCGGTGGACGCCCTTCGCGAACACCACCTGCTCGCGCCGTTCCGCCACGTACACCTTCAACGTCCGAACGCCGCCGAGCGACTCGGTGAGGCGACCCGTGACGTCGGCGGTGATGATGCTCCGTTCCCGAAAGAGCGGGCGCAGTTTGCTGAACGCATACGACATCATCGCGCCGAACGCGCCCAGCACGACGATCGCGAACAGGGTCAGGCGCCAGTTGAAGTAGAGCAACGCGACGAGCGCAATGATCGCGGTCAGGACGCCGCTCACCAGTTGAATGAGCCCGGTCCCCACGATGTTCCGCACGCCCTCGGCGTCGGTCATGATGCGCGTGACCAGCACACCGGACTTGGTCGAGTCGAAGTACGAGACCGGGAGACGCAAGACGTGACGCTCGACCTGCTTCCGGAGATCGGTGATCGCCCGCTGCGCCGCAATGCTCACGATTTGCGAGAGGGCGAAAGAGGCGATCACGCGGATCAGTGTTGCGGCGCCGATCGCCGCCACGATCGGCACGAGCCAGGTGGTGTCGTGCTTGAGGAGTACCTTGTCGATCAGGAATTTCGGCGCGGCGGGCAATACGGGCGTCAGCGCCACGTTGACGAGCATCACGAGGAGCCCGAGCGACAAGGACCCCCGGTGACGCCACGCCAGCGTGCGCGCCTCGCGCCAGGCGCGCTTTTCGTTGTACTTCTCTTTGGCCATCTCGTAAACTAAGGTGGGAAGAACATGTTGTCGGCAATCGCGGCGACCTCCTCCGCCCAGCGCCACGCCTCGGCCAACTCCGCGAGCTCGCCTTCCATGGCTCGGCGCTCCGATTCCTCGTGGGCGGCCATCTCCAGCGCGAGGCGAACAGTCACGGGCAGCCTGTCCATCCCGTGCTCGAGCCCCGACCGGTAATTCGTTACCACCTGGCCGAAATATTCGTTCGCGTCCCTGACCCCCGAGAGGAGGTCAACGGCGCTGTCGAGTTGCGCCCGCGTGCCACCGAACGTGTTGATGCCCGCGAGCAAATGCCGCGCTGGGGCGAGCGCCTGATCATCGTGGAATACGCGCATCCCGTCATCATGGCAGATGCCTACTTTCCAGCGTCCGAACGGGGCCGGCGCCAAGCGGCTCGCCATGAGATGACGGTACCGTACCGTCAATGGCCTGCTGCCGTCAGGGATGCGGGCAACAACACGACTCCCGTAGACCCATCGGGCGATTCGGCGCCCGTTCCAGACGAACACGAATGGGACACTCGTGATGATGCCGGCCTCCACACCACCGATGATGGCGCCCGCGCCGACGATCGCCGCGGCCCCGACAACCGCCAGCGCTTGTACCCGTCGCCGCCTGAGCCTCGGCCCATACCGCCATGCGGCGAGTTCCGGAAGCAGCGGCTGGCCGATGCGAATCAGCTCGACGCCTTCCGGCAATCGCGCGAGACCGATCTCGCCAGTCGATACGCGGCGTTTGGCGTCGCGAAACCGCCTTTCGGAGTCTTCGACCGCCTCCCACCGTTCTTCGAGCGGTGTGAGGTTCCACTGATGACAATGCGGGCAGACGACCCACAGACGGCCCTTTGCTGGATCGAACGCGAGCCGGCGGCCGACGGGAAACCGGTCGATGATCTCGTTCGCACCGAGTGAGCGATTGCAGAAGAGACAGCTCGCGTACACCTACTCGACCTCGTCTATCGACCTCGGCCAATCTTCGCGTAACAGTCGGGAGAGGGCCCGATCTGCCAGGAGCTTGCCGCCCGTCTGACAGCGGGCGCAGTAGTTCGTTTCGTTCTCTGCATACACGATGCGCTGGACGGGAGATCCACACACCGGGCACGGTTGGCGATAGCGGCCGTGGACGGCCATGCCCTCGCGGAACGCGGTCACCTTCTCTGGAAACCCTTCTCCGACCTCGCTCCGAAGTCTGGCCGTCCAATCCAACAAAGTCTCTTTGGTCGCCACATAGAGTCGCTCGATCTCCTCGGCCGACAACCGCCGGGTGAGCGTCATCGGCGACAATCGGGCCCGATGCAAAATCTCGTCGGAGTACGAGTTGCCGATCCCACTGAATAGCCGCGGATCGGTCAACGCCCGCTTGAGTGTATGGCTCTCGGAAACGAGCCGGGCGGAGAACGTCTCGAGATCGGCCGTGAGCGGCTCCAGTCCGCCCCGGTCGATCTCGGCCAGCGCGGCTTCGCCTGAGACCAGGTTGATGGACGCCCGTCGTTTCGATCCCGCCTCGGTGAGAAAGAGCGTGCCGTCGGCGAACTCCAGCGCGGCTTGCGCGAGCTTCCCGCGTATCGGCTTGTCCTTCGCGCGCCAGCGCAAGCGACCGGCGATCATGAGGTGGATGACGATGAAGAGATCGCCCTCCAGCGCGAGCACGATGCGCTTGCCGATGCGCCGCACGCCGGTCACGCGGCGGCCATCCGCGTCCGATGTCGGCGGCGTGACCGAGCGCAGCACGAACGGGTTGAGAATCCGCAGGCGCTCGAGCGGCTGACCGACGATGCGCGCGGTCAGTCGCTCGAGGTACACGACAACGTCAGGGAGCTCGGGCACGATCGAGCGCGGCGTGTCCGGTCGCCGCCTCCAGCGCGCGGACGACATGCGCGAGGCGCAGATGGTCCTGCTCCTGCTCTTCGAGCGATGGGGGCAGCGCGGGCGCGGGGGCGGGGTCGTTGAGGCTCGTGAGGTCGATCCCGTGCTGCGACGCGACCGATATGGCTTTGGCGGCCGCGGCCTTGGCGGCCGCCGGCCGACCGAGCTGCTCCCATCCCTTGGCGAGCGTGAGGTAATAGCGGGCATGGATGCGCGGCGGCAGACGCTCGCGCGCCAACGCCTGGCGATACTGCTCGAACGCGGCCTCGTGGCCGTCCTTCGCCGCCAGCTCCAGGAGGTTCAGCATAGCGACCATCCGCGTTTCCGGCTCGACCGTCGTGCCCGAGATAATGAGAAAGGCATCGCGGGCGCGATCCCGCAAGCCGAGATCGGCGAGCACCATCGCCATGTCGCCTAACGCGCGGTCCCGGTTGATGGGTTCGACGTAGGTCTGCCAGGCCTCGTAGAACTGCATCACGGCATCGCGCAGTCGGCCGTGCTGGTACGCGATCGTGCCCCGGTCGTGGACCGCGAACGCACGCACGACCGGCAACGCGTGTCGTTCGGCCGCGGTGATCACCTCGACGAGCATCGCGTCCGCGCCGTCGACATTCCCCCGCAGTCGCTCGAGCGCCGCGGCGGAGATTCTGAGGCGAAGGCCCGTCTCGACGTCGCCAAGCGAAGCGGCAACGGCCAACCCCATGCGCACCGCGGCCGCGGCGCCATCGGGCTGCCCCTGCATGCGGAGCGCGTAGGCCAGGCGTCGATACGCGTCGGGGATCCACTTGAAATCCTCGGGCGTCGCGGCGTGCGCAATGAACGTCTGATAGACATCCGCGGCTTGGGCCCAGCGCGAGTCGTTCAACAATACGCGGGCGTACGCCATGAGTCGCACCGCGACAAACGGCCTCGTGCCGCCGCACGCATCGGTCACCGCATCGAGCACCCGGTCGAGAGTATCGCGAATCGCCGCGGGCTCGACATCAGCGACCAGCCGGCGCGCCGCTCGCAACTCGCGCGGCGTCGGCCGCTGTTCCCGTGGAAGGCCGACCCGCAGGGAATCGACCAACCGCAGCACGTACAGACCGGCTCGGGCCTCGCGTTGCGCCGCCAGCGTGTCCGTTGCGCTCGCGTGCGCGGCGAGGAATGCGCGGTGGGCGTTGGGTGGTGCGGGACGAGCCCGGTCGGCCGGGGATTTCGCGCGTCGCCGACTCATGGCATCGTAAACATGCGCTGAATGCTGTATACAAGCAAGCTGTATACAGCTCCGATCACCACCCGGAGCGTTGCCGCAGTGCGGTAATGTGCGCGACATGGTGCGCGCCATGCCACGCATACAGTGTCGCCAGCTGATCGACACGCCAATCGCCCGATTCCGGATGCCGGAACGTTCGCGCCCACTGATCCGATTGCAGGCCCCGGAGGAGCAGCACCCACCGCGCGTGGAGCGCCTCCAACATGAGCATCGAGATGCCGATCGGCGTCGTCTCGACATCCGAGGTCTGCGCCCACGCATGCTCGTCGTAGGGCTTGATGACGGGATGCGACTCCGTCAATGCCAGCTTACATCGCGTGTACGCGTTGAAATGACTCTCGGGGACGTGATGGACGACTTGGCGCACGGTCCATCCACCGTCGCGATACGGTGTGTTCAGCTGCTCGGCCGTCAGGCCCTCGACCGCCGCGCGCAGCCGCGCCGGGGTCTCGGCTATCGCCTGAATGGCGGCGTGCAGCGTCTCGGTGTCGATTGACGTGGGGCGCTGGAAGCGACCGATCGGGTAGCGAGGATCCATGCGCGGAAACTTAGCGCTTCCACCGAAGGATCATGACGCGCCCGCCCTCGGGTGGCGTCCGGAGCTCGAGCTGATCGTCCTCGATGGTCAGATGCCTGGGCTGGTCCGTCCCAACGAGGTTGGGGAAGAGACTCATCGTGACATGATGCGTCACGACCAGCCGCGCTTCGTCGACGCTGTACGTTCCCGCATACGCGACGTATCCGGTGGCCGCTTCAACCAACTCGGCGTCGCTGCCCCGAGTAATGGTGGTCGACGCGAACGTCGCGCGACCAGGACGCATGAGCTGTCCCGCCATGACGCCATTGGCAGCGTAAATCAAGACGCCGACCGCATCGCGCCCAAACGGGTGCCGTACTGGCTGATCATCCGAATGCACCTCGAAGGACACCAGGTGCCAGACGCCGACCATTCGCTGGGCGATGCTCACAGGCCTGTAGCATATGCGCCACAGAACCACTCGCGGCACTGAGATCTTGAGGCCCAATCCAGGGCCTTTCTCTTGCACCTCCGGCGGGCATGTCGATCGACCCGCTCGTGAGCGATGAACCACTTTCGCGGTTGACACGAAATACTTTGCTCGACCGTCTGGCGGTGGCCCTCACAGGCGCTGTCAAACAACCCGCCGCGGAGTTGCCGACGATCGATACAGCGATGGGTGCGTACGTGTCGCACTTGAAGCGTGAAGGTGGCCGACCCGAGCACGCGATCGTCCATGTGCGCGATATGTCGCGACGGGCCGCGGAGGCCGAGCGAACGACGCATCATCCCGATTGGGTCGACCCCGAGATGTTCGTCATGCACGTCGAGCGGCGCTGTTTCCGCGCCTATTTCCGCGCGGACTGAGCCGCTTCGCGGCTCGTCGATGCGACTGCGTCGCTCGACTGGTCGGTTCTCCTGTGCTCGGCTGCGCCGAGCACCCCTCGCCGACCTCGCGAAACAGTCGCGCGTAGTCAGCCGCCTGAAAGTGGGCGTTGAGCCCACTCGGATTCGGTAACACCCAGAGCGTGGCACCCTCGAATCGCTCCGGTTGACGTCCCAGTTGGGCATGAGGGGCATCGAACGCGATACGATACGCCGTGATGCCCAAGGTGACGACACAGCCCGGAGTGATTTTCTTCACGAGCGTGCGCAGGCGACGACCGCCCGCTTGATACTCATCGTCCGTGAGCTCGGCCGCCGTTGCCGTGGCGCGCCGCACGAATCCGGTGATGCCGATGCCGAGCGCCAGGAGCTCTTTCTCCTCGCTCGGATCCAACAACCGCGGCGTCAGGCCTGATGCGTACAACGCCGGCCAGAACCGGTTGCCCGGCTTGGCAAAATGATATCCGCTCCATGCGGTGTAGAGGCCCGGATTGATCCCCACGAACAAAATGCGGAGACCCGGCGCGACCAGGTTGGGGATCGATTTGCCGGCCGACGCGAGCAATTCGGCGCGCGTCGGCCGTCTCTTTATCCCTTCCACACGACGCGCCAGACGCGGCCGTGTAAGTCATCCGTGATGTAGAGCGCGCCGTCCGGCCCTTCGGCGAGACCACACGGGCGGTGGGCCGCGTCGGTTGGGACGAAGAGCGGATCCTTGCCGGAGAACCCGATCGCAAACGTCTCGTAGTCGCCCGACGGGTTGCCCTTGGCGAACGGAATAAAGACGACGCGATATCCCGCCTGCGGATCCGGCGCGCGATTCCACGAGCCGTGGAACGCGATAAATGCCCCGCCCCGATACTTCGCGGGAAACGTGTTGCCGTCATAGAACAGCAATGACATTGGCGCCCAGTGTCCCGGGAACGCGACGAGCGGCTCCTGTTTCTGCGCGCACCGGTCGATCTTGTGCCCACCGTCGCCGCCATACTCGGGCGCCAGCACGAGCTTCTTGTACCGGTTGTCGTAGTAGCAGTACGGCCACCCGAAATCGTCGTGATCGGCGAACCGCACGAACTCCTCGGCGGGATTCTCATCCCCGTCTGCTTGCGTGTACAACGCCGACCAATTCTGGGCCAGCTGGTCGCGACCGTGCTGCGTCGCGTACATCTTCCCGTCCATCGGATTGAGCGCGAGGCCCATGGCGTTGCGGATGCCCGTCACGACATGCTCACCGGTCGCCGGGGTCTGATTCGGCTTCGCGGACTGGAAACGCCAGATCCCTGCTCTCGTATCGAGCTCGGTGCATGGATCGATCCCGGGCGACTGGTTTTGCCGGTCCCCGGACTGACACGAGTTCGTTCGCGACCCGACGTTCACGTAGAGCATCCCGGCCCGATCGAACGCAATGTTCCGCGACCCGTGCCCCCCCGTCGGCAAATCGCGCACGATCGTGTCCGGCCCGCCTGCCGGGGCCAGATCGTCCGTCAGCCGGTACCGAACGATCGCGCTCTTCACGTCGACATACAGATAGCCGGCATGAATCGCGATGCCGGTGCCACCGATATCCCCAACATGGGCCATCGCATCGGCCCGACCGGCACCTTTTGTATCCTTGAGCGCCATGACCCCCGATGTGACGGTCACGTAGACCGTACCATTTGGCGCCACCACGATGTGCCTTGCCCCTTGGATGCTGTCCGCGAATACCGTCGCGCAAAATCCCGACGGCAGCGTAAGGGATGTGTCGCACGGAGCCGCCGCAGCGGCGATCAAGAGTGAGATCAGCATGCCAATAGTATATCTTCACTGACTATGCGATTCATACTGCCTCTTGTCTGCCTGCTCGCTCAGGCACTGCAGGCGCAGACCGACCAGTACCACGCGCTCGCCGAGAAAGTCCTGCGCGAGACGCCCCTGATCGATGGTCACAACGATCTCCCATGGACGATTCGCGAGCATGCCGGGCGGGACGTCGAGGCGTATGATCTCCGTAAGCCCACGCCCCGGATGACGGACCTCGCCCGCCTCGACAAGGGCATGATGGGCGCTCAATTCTGGTCCGTGTATATCCCGGGCGAGATCAAGGACTCCGGCTACGCCCGGGTCCAGCTCGAGCAAATCGATATCGCCCGGCGCATGATCGCCAAGTATCCGGAGCGTCTCGAATTCGCCACGGGCACCGCTGATATTCGCCGGGCGTTCCACGAGCATAAAATCGCGTCCTTGATGGGCATGGAAGGCGGTCACGCGATCGAGAACTCCTTGGGCGCCCTCCGCGCGTATTACGACCTCGGCGTCCGCTACATGACGCTGACGCACAACGTCACACTCGACTGGGCCGACGCTGCGCTCGACTCCGCCAAGCACGGCGGCCTCACGCCGTTCGGCAAAGAAGTCGTGCGTGAGATGAATCGATTGGGGATGCTCGTCGATCTCGCTCACGTCTCGCCCGGCGTGATGAGTGACGCCCTGACGACCAGCGAGGCGCCCGTCATCTTTTCGCACTCCGGCGCCCGCGCGCTCGTCAATCATCGGCGCAACGTGCCCGACTCTATTCTTCGCCGCGTCCCAGCAAATGGCGGCGTCGTCATGGTTCCATTCGTCACGTCGTTCGTCTCCAAGGCCGTGTGGGAGCACGACTCGGCGCAGGACGCGTTCACCGTGGACCTCAAGCACCGCTATCCTGCCGATAGTGCCGCCCGTGCGAAAGAGCTGGCTACCTGGAGCGCCGCGCATCCGACGCCCAAGGCTACGCTCAAGGACGTTGCCGACGTCATCGACCACGTCCGCCAAGTCGCCGGCGTGGATCACGTCGGGATCGGCAGCGACTTCGATGGCATCACGGATGTGGTCGTCGGCCTCGAGGACGTGTCGAAATTTCCAGATTTGTTCGCCGAGCTAGCCCGAAGAGGCTGGACTCAGACGGACCTCCGTAAATTGGCCGGAGACAATCTGCTGCGGGCGTTCGCTCAAGCCGAGGCTGTATCGCAACGGCTCAGGCGCGAACGGCAGGCTTCGACTGCGACGATCCAGCAACTCGATCATGTTACTACTCAGTGATGCGTGAAATTCGCGGAACCCGTCTGACCGCGCTCGGCACCTACGTGCCGGAGCGGGTGATCACGAACGCCGAGCTGTCCCGCCTCGTCGACACGAATGATGAATGGATCGTGCGGCGAACGGGGATTCGCGAACGCCGCGCATCCCGGGACGATGAGTTCACGTCCGATATGTGCACCGCCGCGGCGCGAGGGCTCGACTTGGGCGGCGTCGATTTCGTGATTCTGAGCACGACCACGCCGGATTACGCTTTCCCGAGCGTCGCCTCACAGGTGCAAGATCGCCTCGGCATCGTCGGCGCCGGCGCGATCGACATCAATGCGACCTGCGCCGGGTTCGCGTATGGCTTGCACATGGCGCATGGTCTGGTGGCGTCCGGCGTCCAACAGAAAGTGCTCGTGTTGAGCGGCGAGACGCTCACGAAAGTGACGGACTACACCGAGCGCACGACCTGTATTCTGTTCGGTGACGGGGCGGGCGCGGCACTCGTGGAGCCGTCGGATCAGCCGACGGTACACGCGACGATCGTTGGCTCCGATGGCAGCGGCGGAGGCTTGCTGTACCGGACGGGTCTCTCCACCCGCATCGCCGCACCGGACGACACCAAGCGAAATGTCATTCGCCAAAACGGCCGCGAAGTCTACAAGTGGGCCGTCGAGACCGTCTCGGCCGGCGTGTGCGAATTGCTGCGTCGTGGGAATCTCACGCCCGACGCCGTCGACTGGTTCGTGCCTCACAGCGCGAACTTCCGGATCACGGAAGCCGTCTCGGAACGCGTCGGGATCCCCGTCGAGAGAACGCTGTCCAGCATCGAGTATTTCGGCAACACGTCCGCCGCCACGATCCCTCTCGCGCTCATGCTCGGCCAACGCGATGGCAAGCTGCGCGAGGGTGACACGGTTCTTCTCTATGGCTTCGGCGGTGGCCTGGTCCACGCCGGCATCCTGCTCGAATGGCGCCCAGACTCCCGCTGATCCTCTCGGCAGTCTGGCTCCTGGCCTGCTCCGGCGGCGAGACGAAGACGGCTCCACAGCATGCGGGTGACACGACGTCGGCGTCCGGCGTGCCGACCTACGGCGTCACGGTCGTGCATCGCTGGCCGCACGACGCGAATGCGTTCACGGAAGGCCTGGAGATGCACGATGGCATCATGTACGAGGCCACCGGGCTGGTCGGCCAGTCCGGGTTTCGCTCGTATGATCTCTCGTCCGGGAATATTCTGCGGCGCTACGTGCTGGCCCCGCCGTATTTCGGCGAGGGCATCACGATTTTCCGGGGCCGGCTCTATGAGCTCACGTGGACGACTGGCGTCGGTTATGTCTACGACACAGCAACGTTCACCCGACGTAGCTCCTTTAGCTACTCGGGCGAGGGATGGGGGCTCACGCACGACAGCGTGTCGCTGATCATGAGTGACGGCACCAGCGTGTTGCGTTTCCTCGATCCCGCGACGCTGCACGTCCAAAATGCGTTGAGTATCACCGCACAGGGTCTGCCGGTCCCCAAGCTGAATGAGCTCGAATGGATCAAAGGGGAGATCTGGGCGAACGTGTGGCAGACGACGCAGATCGCGCGAATCAATCCGCGCACGGGTGCAGTGAATTCGTGGCTCGACATCAGCAGCCTCCTGCCCGCTGGCGCGGATGCTGACTCGGCCGACGTCGCGAACGGCATTGCATACGACTCCGCGGCCGACCGGATTTTCGTAACGGGCAAGCGTTGGCCCGTCGTATTCGAGATCAAACCAAATGGTCCCAAATAGCGCGTAACCGCCGTATGGCCGAGCCCGTCTGGACAATGAACGTCATTGATCCAGGAGGGGCTTTATGCGCCGGATTTTTCTGGCCGCGCTCGTCCTCGCCGCGACGGCCTGTACATCCGCAACCGCGCCGTCAGCGTGCCTCGGCGGCGGTGGAATGAGTCAGGGCAGCGATACGCACTGTCATCAGTGAGCGGTCGCCTGCTCGCACAACGCCCGCACCGCTTTGACCACGTGAGCGACTGACGCCGGTTCCGGATCCTCGGCGATCGGAATCGGCGGCAGCGCCTCGTGGCGGCGCATGGCCTCGAGCGCCCCATCGGCCTGCAGCATGATCACGTTGAACTTGTGCCGGGAGGCGATCTCGATGGCTCGCCCGTACGCGACGCGCGCCGCCTCGTTGCGGCCGAACCGGCGGAGCCCTTCGCCCGCGTACAGGAAATAGTGCGCGGCGCCGCGCGGCGGCAGCCCGGCGAGCGCGAGCTCGCGCCGGAAATGCTCGAACTCGAGCTCGCGGCAACCGAGTTGCGCCAGGTACATGAGATTGATCGCGGCGATCGCGCGACCATAGGCCTCGGTCGCTGACGCATAGAGCGCGCGGAACGCGTCGCGCGCCGCATCGACGAGACCGAGGGCGGTCAGGTTGTACGCGATGTCGACGAGCACGCGCTGGCGGCCGCGCTCGTCCTTGTAGGCGTTGAGCGCCTCGTAGTACAGCGTGACCGCGAACTCCGTGTCGCCACGGTCGGTGGCAACGACACCGCGGTCGTGCTTCGCCCGCGCGAGGACGTCGGTCAGCTCTTCGACGCCCGTCGCCTTGGCGATGACGTCGTCCAGCATCTGCTCGGCCGCCGGATAGTTGCCACGGTCCTTCATGACGTGCGCGGCGCCGAGGCGCGCCATGAGCGCGGTCTGAATGTCGCCGGCGCGCTCGGCGCACTCGCCGCCCGCCTCGTATGCCGCCAGCGCCGCATCGCTGTCACCCGCCACGCGCTGGCACGCGCCGAGTCGCACGTAGGCGATCGGCACGAACTGGCGTTCCTCGCTGGTGAGCGCGTGCCGGACGAACGTGTCGAACGCGTCAGCGGCGAGGGCCCACGACTCGAGCTCGCGCAAATGCTGCGCGTAGCTCAGCACGGCGGCCGTCACCGCCGAGGAGCGCCTGCCCCAGGATCGGGTGGTTGCCGTGATGATGTCGTCGAGGAGGTCGCGGACCCGCGCGTCATCGACGGCATCGACGGCGCGGTGCACCGCGTTGATTTCTTTGAGGAGCGGCGCCGGTGCGCCGTCAGTGGTGTCGGCCCACTTCTCGACGAACCGGAGCGTCAAGAATCCCGCCAGTGTACGCTGCCACTGGGGGGACGTCTCCGTCATCCCGGCGAGCGCCTCGAGGAACGGGAGATGCGCGATGGATGAAGGCGCATCCATGGCGCGATAAGAAACCCCCGATCGGGGTCCGTCGCAAGACGCGGATTAGCGGCGGACGACGAACTCCCCGGCGGGGACCTCGATACGCGATTGCTCGCGATCCGCGGGGATGATCAGTGCGGACAGGTAGTAGCGGCCCGAGGGAATATCGATACCAGGTCCGTAACGACCCGATTGCGCCGTGTACGTCGCGTGCGGCGCTAAGCGCTCGTGTACGGGCTTAACGTAGCACTCGGCTCCCGACGACGCGTCGTAGAGAGGTTTGCCGCTCCGGTCGGACTTGCGGAAGATCCGAATCAGTACGGCGCAATTGCCGCCGAGTACGTCGAGCGTCGCCGAGTGGTCGGTGGTGTTGGTTGCCGTTACAGTGACCTGAACCTCCAACGGGCCCCACACGTTGGCGCCGCCGTTCTTGGCGGTGTACTGAAAATCGCCAACGGTCACGCCGGCCGTCTTGGCGGGCACGGGACTGACGCTGGCGTGTCGACTGCAGGCGGCAAGGAGCAAGAACGGGATGCACCGGCGCATCCCGAAAAGATCAGTCGGCGTACGCCTCAGCGCACCACCGATGCACTTCCTCACGCAGCAGGTGCGTGCTCCATTCGGGCGTCCACGACGGCATCACGGCGTCGACTGCGCGTAGGAGCGCACAACGCGCCGCGTTTTCGTCGAGTCCGGTCTGCCGTGCTTGCAAGAGATGCAAGCGAACCTCCAGGCGCAGCCGCGCAAGCGGCCCCAGCCCTGGCAATGGCGACCGCGCCACCGTGAGCGGCCTCAAGGGACTTGGCTCTTCGCCAACTACATCGGCCAGCGCCTCGAGGACTGCCGCCGGTAACTCTGTCAAAAGTGTTGTCGCCATGCGCACGGAAGATGTGTGGGCACAATGACCGAATGCAGTGATAGACATCACACGCGATTTCAGCTCGCGACAATAGAGAGAATCGCGATTGCGTAACCCGAAACGGCGCTATTACATAGACGCGCGAACCGTTCCCACAACCACAGGAGGGCCTTTCATCTCATGCGACACACGTCGATCGTCCTCGCCGGAGCAGTTCTCGTGGCAACGGCGAGCGTAGGGAGAACGGCGGCCGCGCAAGAAGCGTCGCTGGAAACCATGTCGGAGAACGCGAACCAGTGGGTGATGACAGGTCGGACGTACGACCTGCAGCGCTACAGCCCACTGACGCAGATCAACGCCACGAACGTGGCGCACCTCCACGCCGCGTGGAGCTTCTCGACCGGC
>Ga0210398_10000211_pt1 | contig 71818 bp, 56 predicted proteins | sample IncBWC4OmetaG_FD_161047 | JGI IMG/M metagenome (GOLD analysis project Ga0210398, IMG submission 161047) | Forest soil microbial communities from Barre Woods Harvard Forest LTER site, Petersham, Massachusetts, United States - Inc-BW-C-4-O | ecosystem: Environmental > Terrestrial > Soil >... | reverse complement strand
TCTGGCCGTAGGGATTGATCGGCGCCTGCGGCAGATCCTCGGTCATGGGCAGTTTGTCGGGCACGCCGTAGGTCGCGCAGGTGGAGGAGAAGACGAATTTCTTCACGCCGCCCGCCAGCATCGCCCTCAGCAAGTGCAGCGTAGCCACGGAGTTGTTGAAATAATACTTGAGCGGGTCGGTCACCGATTCGCCGACGTAGCAGAACGCCCCGAAGTGCATGACTAGGTCGATTTTTTCCGCGGCGAGCACGCGGCCCACGGCGGCCTCGTCGCCGAGGTCGGCCTCGTGAAAAGCAACGCCGGGCGGCAGCGCGGCGCGATGGCCGTAAACGAGATTATCCAGCACGACCGGCCGATGCCCGGCGGCCATGAGTTGGCGGACGCAATGGCTGCCGATGTAACCGGCTCCCCCGACGACGAGTATGTTCATTGTTAAAAATCGTTCTCATTCTCGTAATCATTATCGTTCTCTCAAAGACCTGCGATTGGAGAACGATTAAGAGAACGAGAATGAGCCTATAGGACTTTTCAGTTCATTGTTCGTTAACAGGCTTGTATTGCGTAGGACAGACACTTGGCTAGGCAATTTGTTTTCATGCTTTCACGAATTGTCATCACCGGGGTCGGTCTCGCCTCGCCCAACGGCAACAACCTCGCCGAATTTCGCGCCAACCTGCTTGCCGGGGTGGCCGGCATAGAGCGCGTCGAAATGCGCTACATGGGCCCGGTGCTGGCCGGCATGTGCCACTACGATCCGCTGCGCTACCAGAAGAAAAAGGAACTGCGCGTCGGCACGCGCGCGGGCAGCATCAGCATCTACTGCGCGCGCGAGGCCTTGGCCGACAGCGGGGTCAACTTCGACGCGATGCCCAAGGATCGCGTCGGCATCTACATCGGTTCGACCGAGCATGGCACGGTCGAGACCGAGAACGAAATTTTCGCCATCTCGAAGTTCAACTACGACGTCAAGTTCTGGTCGCACTACCACAACCCGCGCACGGTCGCCAACAACCCCGCGGGTGAAGCCTCGTTGCATCTCGGCTCAACCGGCCCGGCCTACTGCATCGGCGCAGCCTGCGCGGCGGGCAACATGGGCCTCATCCACGCGGCGCAGATGCTGCGGCTCGGCGAGGTGGATTTTGCGATTGGCGGCGGGGTGAGCGAAAGCACGCAATCGTTTGGCATTTTTGCCGGCTTCAAGTCGCAGGGTGCGCTGGCCACGCATGACGACCCCAAAAAGGCCTCGCGGCCCTTCGACCGTGCGCGCAACGGCATCGTGGTGAGCGAAGGCGGCTGTCTCTACACCCTCGAGCGGCTTGACGACGCGCTGGCCCGCGGGGCCAAAATCTACGCCGAGATCGCCGGTTATTGCGTGAACAGCGACGCGACCGATTACGTCCTGCCCAATCCCGTGCGCCAGACCGAGTGCGTGCGCCGGGCCATCGCCCATGCCGGCTTGGCGCCGCGCGACATGCACATCGTCAACACCCATGCGACGGCCACGCCGCTCGGCGACATCCAGGAATGCGAGGCCCTGCGCGCCGTCTTCGGCGAGGGGTGCCCTGATACCCACATCAACAACACTAAGAGCTACATTGGCCACGCCATGGGCGCGGCCGGCGCACTCGAGCTCGCCGGCAACCTGCCGTCCTTCACCGACCTCATTGTCCACCCCACGATCAACGTGGACGACCTCGACCCGGCCTGCGCGCTACCCGGCCTCGTGCTCAACCAGCCGAAAAAAGTCGCGCGGGTTGACGCCATCCTCAATAACTCGTTCGGTATGCTTGGCATAAATTCCGCGTTGATTGTGAAACGATTTGTGCCTTAACCTGCCCTTTGCCAACGACCCATGACCAAAGACGAATGTAAGAAGGTGGTGCTCGACATCATTGCCGACATCGCTCCCGACGAGGACATCAGCAACGTGAAGCCGGACGTGCGCCTGCGCGACCAGCTGCAACTCGACTCGATGGATTTCCTGGACATCGTCATGGAGCTCCGCAAGCGCTACAGTATCGAAGTGCCCGAGGCCGATTACCAGCAGCTCGCCTCGCTCGACAGTTGCGCGGAATACCTCACGCCCAAGTTCAACGCCCTCGCGGGCAAGTCCTAGCAGTAGCCTGCTGGCAGGCGATGTTTGCCGGGGCCGGGACACGTCCAGCATTTTTATTTGAAGCGCCAAGACGCGAAGGTGCAAAGAATCCAAATCGGGTTTTTAAATCCCTTCATATCCGGGCTTTGCCTCCTCGTGTCTTTGCGCTTCAACTCTTCTGGTGAACTCCCGCTCGCATTATGACGTCGCCATCATCGGCGCGGGCATGTCCGGCCTCGCCGCCGGCATCCGTCTCGCCCATTTCGGGAAGCGCGTCTGCATCTTCGAGCGCCACAACGCCTCCGGGGGACTCAATAGTTTCTACAGCCTGGCCGGCCGCAAATACGACGTCGGCCTGCATGCGCTGACCAACTTTGTGGGCCCCGGAGTCAAGGGCACGCCGCTCGGGAAGATTCTCCGCCAGTTGCGCATCGACCGCGAAGAGTTCGAGCTGGCCGAACAGCGTGGTTCGCGCATCGCGTTCGGCCTGCGCGGCGAGCATGTGCTGCATTTCACCAACGACCCGGCGGTTCTGACCGCGGACATCGCGCAGAAATTTCCCGGCGAAATCGACGGCTGGCGCGCGCTGCTGGCCGCGCTGCCCGGCTACGATGCGCTGGGCGCGGCGGTGGACGCCACCTCGGCGCGGGAGTTTGTCGGGCGCTTCATCCACGACCCGCTCCTGGTCGAGATGATTTTTTGCCCGCTGATGTTTTATGGCAGCGCCCGGGAGAACGACATGGATTGCGACCAATTCGCCATCATGGCCCGGGCACTTTTCCTTGAGGGTTTCGCCCGGCCGCCCGAGGGCGTGCGCGTCATCCTGCGCGTGCTCCTCGAGAAATACCGCGCCGCCGGTGGTGAACGCCGGATGAAATGCGGGGTGTCGCGCATCGTTGCGCGCGGCGACCAGGCGACCGCGCTCGTGCTGGAGAACGGCGAGGAAATCACCGCCGACCATGTGCTATCGTCGATTGGCTCTGTCGAAACTTTGAATTTGGTGGAGCGCGCCGTCCCTGGCCTTCGTAGCCCTGAGCCTGTCGAATTGGGCGAAGGAGGCCCGGCGCGCTCAGAAACCTCCATGGAGAATGAACGCGTCGGGGACGACGCGTTCCACCCGCCGACCGGCCGTCTCTCCTTCGTCGAAACCATGACGGTGTTCGACCGGCAACCGGAGGCACTCGGGTGGGGGAGCGACACCATTGTGTTTTTCAACGATTCCGCGCGCTTCGACTACTCGCGCCCGGCGGAGCAGGTGGATCCGCGCAGCGGGGTGATCTGTTTTCCCAATAACTTCCATTACGCTGCCGGGCGCGCGCCGGCCGAAGGCATGGTTCGCGTCACTTGCCTCGCCAATTACGACCGCTGGGTGCAATTGCCAGAGGAAACCTACCAGGCCGACAAGCAGCGCTGGTTCGCCGAAATCCAGCGCAGTGCGCGGCGGTTTTTGCCCCCGGTGCCTGAAGATACCCTCCTTCGCGCGACGGTCGCGACCGACATCTTTACGCCGCGGACGATTACCAAGTTTACCAGTCATCTGGCTGGCGCGGTTTATGGCTCGCCGCAGAAAATTCCCGATGGCCGCACGCCGTTGAAGAACGTGTATCTTTGCGGCACCGACCAGGGCTTTGTCGGCGTCATCGGCGCGCTGCTCAGCGGCATCTCGATGGCCAATATGCACGTGCTGCAAAAAAGCTAAACGCGCGCTGAGAGGAATTTTAGGTTTAAATAGACCGAAATTGTCGTTCCGAGCCGTGCGAGGAATCTCTGCCGTTCTGGTCGCTTTCAATTTCGGAGATTCCTCGCACGGCTCGGAATGACAAATAAAGAATGTGTCGCAAAGCCATGCCGATGTGACCAATTAAATCGAAAATGCTCTAGAAGCGCGGTAATCCATTAATTTGATGGGTTGACGGTATCTGCTCGTTTTGAATAATTATTATACATGGATCGGCCCAATGAAGAGCTCGTTCACCAGCGTAATCTGCGGCTGACAGGTATGCTTGTTGCGGTGTCGGTAGGCCCATGTGCCGTGATGCTATCGGATTTGAGGAAGTTTCGGAGAGGCGACCTACGCCTGACTGTTGCCATCGGGGACTTCGTCATTCTAGCCATCGTATGGCTCTGTGTCGTGATATATCATAAGCGGTCTGCGAGGTAGGGCGGGTTATCCTTAACCCGCCGCCGGTGCTACGGATAGTCCGGCCACCTCAGCAAAGGCAAATGTCGACGGCGCATTAAGGATAATGCGCCCTACCTGCCTGTCCAACCGCGAAACGGAGTTGCCCTTCGCCGGCCTGCTGCTTACCTCTCGCCTTTCCCATGGCTTACGACTGGCTCAAAGGAGTTTCCGACGAGTATGACGTCATTGTCATTGGCAGCGGCTTGGGCGGTTTGACCGGCGCCAACGTGCTCGCCAAGGCCGGCCATCGCGTGCTCCTGCTCGAGCACCACTACCAGTTCGGCGGGCTCGCCACGTGGTTCACCCGCAAGGGCGGGCACATTTTCGACATTTCCCTGCATGGATTTCCCGTCGGCATGATCAAATCCTGCCGCAAGTATTGGACCCGGGAGATCGCCGAATCGATCGTCCAGTTGAAGGACATCCGCTTCGTCAATCCGCAGATGGACGTGTGGACCACGTTTACGCGCGAGGACTACACCCGCGTGCTGGTCGAGAAATTCGGCCTGGAGCGCGCGCACGTCGAAAAATTCTACGACTACCTGCGCGGGATGAATTTTTATGACAACAACCCGGAGACGACGGGCGAGATGCTTGAGCGGTTCTTCCCCGGGCGCGACGACGTCAAGCGCCTGCTGATGGAGCCCATTGCCTACGCCAACGGTTCCACGCTCAACGATCCGGCCATCACCTATGGCATCGTGTTCTCGAATTTCATGGGCTCGGGCGTTTACACGTTCCGCGGCGGTTCCGATCTGCTCATCGGCAAGATGGTTGAGGAGCTGAAGAAAAACGGCGTCGAGCTGCGCAAGCACGTGCTGGTGGAAAAAATCCTGGTCGAGGAACACGATGGGCAAAAGGTCGCCTGCGGCATCGTCGCGAAAGGCGGACGCGTGATCCGGGCTAAGGCCGTTTTGTCCAATGCCAGCATCAAGAACACGATCCTGCGCCTTGGCGGCGCGGAAAATTTTCCGGCGGACTATCTCACGGCGGCCCAGGCGGTGCGCATCAACTCCAGTTCGTGCCAGGTTTACCTTGGTATCAAGAAAGGCGAAAGCATCCCGCACATCGGCGACCTCGTTTTCACCTCGCAGAATCCGAAGTTCAGCAGTGAAGAGCTCAACGACTTTCACACCACGAGCCGCACGTTTTCCGTTTATTATCCCGACACCCGGCCCGGCTCCGACCGCTATACGGTCGTCGCGTCCATCAACGGCCTCTACGCCGACTGGCAAAAACTTTCCGAGGCCGAATATGAGGTCGAAAAAACGCGGCTGATCGAGGAATCCCTTGTCGCGCTGGAGAAATATATTCCCGGGGTGCGAGCCAAGATCGACTGGATGGAGGCGGCCACGCCGCGCACCATCGAGCGGTACACGACGCACATGCTCGGCACGTCGTTCGGCACCAAGTTCGAGGGCCTGAAAGTTTCGATGGACCTGCCCGAAAAGCTGCCCGGTCTCTTTCACGCCGGCTCGGTCGGCATCATCATGTCGGGCTGGCTTGGCACCATCAATTACGGCGTCATCGTCGCCAACAAGATCGACAAGCGTTTGTTCAACCTGAAACAGGAACTCGCCTCGACGCGCATTTAAGCGCGCAAACCTTTAGCCACAAAAGAACACAAAGATCTCAAGAAGAATACCTGACACCAAGCACCATGCGCTCCTTGTGTTCTTTCATGGCCAATTATCCGTGCCAATCCGTGTAATCCGTGGTTAATTTTGATTTTAAGGTTAAATCCCATGATCCCTGTCACCGATCTCATCCCGCACCGCCCGCCGTTTTTGTTCGTCGATGAAATTGTCAGCGAATCCGAAACCGGCCTCGTTTCCCGTCGCACGTTTCGCGCCGACGAGGATTTCTACCGCGGGCATTATCCCGGCGCGCCCATCACGCCGGGCGTGTTGCTGTGCGAGGCGGTTTTCCAGACCGGCGCGCTTTATCTCGCGCGCCGGATGGCCAGCACCGGCAAGCCCAACGGCGTGCCCTTGCTCGCCAAGATCAACGACGTGCGCTTTCGCAATTCCGTGTTTCCCGGAGACACGGTCACGATCGAGGTAAAACTGAAGGACCTGGTTGCCGGGTTTTATATGATGCACGGCAGCATCCACTGCGGCGAAAAGCGCGTGCTCACGGTGGATTTTGCCGCCATTTGGAAAACGCCCGAAGGCGGCCCCGCCGCGCAACAACAGCAGCAGCAACAATAGTGAATTCAGCCATCCAGAAGTTTCCGGTTGTGGGCGGGGTGCCCTCACCCCGCGATCAAGCTCGTTGCGGGGTGGGGGCACCCCGCCCACAATAAGCCAAATAAATCTCGTATGCCTGATTTCCTCAATCTCTCCGGCAAAACCTTCCTCGTCTTTGGCGTGGCCAACCGCAAGAGCGTGGCCTGGCATATCGCGCAGTCGCTGGAGGGGCAGGGCGCCCGCGTCGTTTACAGCGTCCGCTCGAATGAGCGCAAAAAATCCCTTGGGACGCTGTTGGCGGGCCGGCCCGTGTTCGTTTGCGACGTCGAGCGCGAGGGCGCCGCGGAAAAACTCGCCGCCGAGGTGGCCGCGGCCGGCCATGCGCCGCTGCAGGGCCTCGTGCACTCGATCGCGTTTGCCAACTACAGCGAGGGCTTCAAGGCGTTCCACGAGACCAAGCGCGGCGATTTCCTGCAGGCCACGGCCATCTCGGCGTTTTCCCTCGTGGAAATCGCCCGAGCGTTCAAACCGCACTTCGCGCCCAACGCCTCGGTCGTCACCATTGGCATCTCGTCGCTTTTCGTCACGCCCGACAATTACGGCTACATGGGGCCGATCAAGGCCGCGCTCGAGTCGAGCGCCCGGTTCCTGGCCAAGTCGTTTAGCGCCGACAGCGAGGTGCGCTTCAACGTCGTCGGCTCCGGCCCGCTCAAGACCAGCGCCTCAGCCGGCATCCCGGGCTATCTGGAAAGCTATCTTTACGCGGAAAAAATGACCTTCCGCAAACGCGCGCTCACCACGCAGGAAGTGGCCGACACCGCCTTGTTTCTGCTCAGTGAACGCAGCAGCGGCCTCAACGGTGCGACGCTCGTCATCGACGCCGGACTCGGCAGCAATTATTTCGACCGGGAAATCATCCAACTGGCAATGCGGCCAGCGGCACAGCCACTGGAAAAATCACATCCCGAAGGGTCAAATTCCAAAGAATGATTTCAATTTACGAGTCGGCGTGGATGTTTCGCGCGGCAGCGCGGGTAGGGCTCGCTCCCCGAGCGGGCCGCGGCGCGTTGAGGGCAACGCGCCCTACCTCGGAAACTGACAAGGGTAATTCGCACGAATGAAATTCGAGAACGTTTGCATCGAATCGCTCGCGGTGGCGTTGCCGGACGAGGTCTGGACCTCGGCGCAAATTGAGGAGCAGCTGCGTCCGCTGTACGAGCGGCTGAAACTGCCGTTCGGGCGGCTCGAGCTGATGTCCGGCATTCGCGAGCGGCGGGTCTGGCCCGCGGGCACGCGGGCGTCGGATGCGAGCGCGGCGGCGGGGCGGGCGGTGCTGGCGCGCTCGGCGCTGCGGGCGGAACAAGTCGATGTGTTCATCCACGCCGCGGTGAGCCGCGACATGCTTGAGCCGGCGACGGCGGCGTTTGCCCACCAAAAGATCGGCCTGCCGGCGCAGGCGCAAATTTTCGACGTGTCCAACGCTTGCCTGGGTTTTCTCAACTCGCTCACGGTGGTCGGGGCGATGATCGAGGCGGGACAGGCGCAATGTGGGCTCGTCGTCGCGGGTGAGCATGGCCGCCCGCTGGTGGAGGAAACCCTCCGGCAATTGCTGGCCACGTCGCTCACGCGCAATGAAATCAAACCGTTTTTTGCCAACCTCACCATCGGCTCCGGTGCGGTCGCCGCGGTGGTCTGCCATCGCTCGCTGGTGAAGGGCCCTGGACACCGGCTGCTCGGCGGTGTGGCGCGGGCGGCCACGGAGCACAGCAAGCTTTGCCAGGGCGATTCCGGGTCGGCTGGCGGCCTGAATATGCAGACGGATTCGGAGCAACTGCTCCTCGCGGGCGTCGGCCTGGCGCAGGAAACATGGGGTGAGTTTAAAAAAGTCTCGGCTTGGGACGAATCGACCGCGGCGCGTTTTATCTGCCATCAAGTTGGCAGCGCGCACCGGCGGAAACTTTACGAGACGCTCGGGCTGGACCTGGCGAAGGATTTTTCCACCTTTGAGACCCTGGGCAACATGGGCTCGGTCTCGCTGCCTGCCACGCTGGCGCTGGCCGTCGAGGCCGGGGCGGTGCGCGCGGGCGACAAGGTGGCGCTGCTCGGCATCGGCAGCGGGCTCAATTGCATGATGCTCGCACTGGAATGGTGATGGGCTTAAGGCTTCGCCCATTTCAGATTTCAAATTTCAGATCTCAGATTTCAAACCCAGAATCAATAGCCACGAAAGATCACAAAGAGCACATAGGTGATTGGTCTCAGGTATTATCTTTGAGCTCCTTGTGTTCTTTTGTGGCCACCAAATCCGACCTTAAATCTTAAATTTGAAATCTGAAATCTTAAATCTCAAACGCCCCGCATGACCCCGCCGCCCACACTTCCCGACTGGTTGCGGCGATTGTATCCGTTCGAACCGAAGAGCTTTTCCACCACGCGCGGCACGCGGATGAGTTACGTGGATGAAGGCCCGCGCAGCGAGGAAGCGGTGCTCATGCTGCACGGTAACCCGACCTGGTCGTTTTATTTCCGCGACCTTATCCAGGAACTTTCGCCGCACCTGCGCTGCATCGCGCCCGACCACGTGGGCATGGGTTTGTCGGACAAGCCGCAGGACTATGACTACCGGCTGGCCACGCGCATCGCCGATATCGAGGCCTTGGTGGCGCATCTCGGGTTGCGGCGCGTGCACCTGGTCGTGCACGACTGGGGTGGGGCGATTGGATTTGGATTTGCCGAACGGCGGCCGGAATTGATCGGCAAGCTCGTCATTCTAAACACGGCGGCGTTTGTCGCGCCGTGGATTCCGCGCCGGATCGCGCTGTGCCGGACGCCATTCCCCGGCACGCTGTTGGTGCGTGGGGCCAATGCGTTTGCCTGGCCGGCCACCTGGATGGCAATGCATCGGCGCAAGTTGGGCGCGGAGGAAAAGCGCGCCTATCTTTGGCCTTACGACTCGTGGGCGAACCGTGTCGCGGTGGACGCCTTTGTGAAGGATATTCCGCTCGAACCGACGCATCCGAGCATGCCAACGCTACAGAAAATCGAGGCCGCCCTCCCGAAGTTTTCCGACCGGCCCGTGCTGATCGCGTGGGGTGGCCGGGATTTTTGTTTCAACGGAAAATTTTTTGATTGCTGGCGCAAAGTTTTTCCCCAGGCGCAAGTCGAGCCCTATGCCGACGCCGGGCATTACGTGCTTGAAGATGCCGGGCCGGAAATTCGTCGCCGCATCAGCGGATTTTTAACCGCGAATTAACGCTAATGCATTTTTATTTCAGCCGCGGATGAACACGGATGAACGCGGATTCAGATCGGACTTTTAACCACTGATGGACACTTATGAGCACTAATGGACCCGCCTTCGTTAAAACTATGGCGTGGCAGGCTGATGAAAAACTGAGCTGCTAGTTGGGTATCGGAAAAGTATCAGGTATCCGCTCCTGCAATTTTCGATCCGCGTCCATCCGTGTTCATCCGCGGTTAAAAAACTGGTTGTTTCTGGATCAGTGACTATCAGTGGTAATCAGTGGTTAAGCCTCGGCTCGTCGGGAGACTTCGCCCTACCTCAATCTATCCGCGATCATCCGCGTAATCCGCGGTAAAATAATTTTTCTACAAAATATGAAATTCGAACATTTTGCCCTGAACGTGCCCGAAGTGAGGGCCATGAGCTGCTGGTATGTGGAGCATCTTGGCCTGCGCGTGGTGCGGAGCCGTGAGGACGCCCCTTACACGCAATTTCTGGCCGACGACACCGGGCGCGTCATGATGGAGATTTATACGAATCCGGCGGCGGCGATCCCCGACTACGCGAAGGCCCACCCGCTGTGTTTCCACATCGCCTTTGTCGCGGATGATCCGCGCGCGACGCAGCAAAAGCTGGAACAGGCCGGAGCCAAGCTCTTCCTCGAGGAAAACCTGCCCGACGGTTCGCGACTCATCATGATGCGGGATCCGTGGGGCGTGCCGTTGCAGTTGTGCAAACGCATCAAGCCGTTTGGTTGAAGCCAAACGGCAAGTGTCAGGTAACAAGGTCCAAGTATCAAGTAACAGGTAACAAGTATCAGGAATATGCGCGCAGCGTTCTCTTGTTACTTGAAAACCTGATACCTGATACTTTGGCGCTCTTGATAACTGTTACTTGCTGCTTTGCCCCTCTTGTTACTTGCTACCTGTTACCTGTTACTTGCGCCCCAAGGCGCCCATACAACTCGCCGAGCTCGCGCAAATATCCGGCGCTTTCGTTTTTTAATTTTTCCAACTGGGCCGGGCGATAGCGCCACTGCCAGTTGCCCTGGCTGGTGCCGGGAAGATTGAAGCGCGCCTCCGAGCCGAAGCTGAACAAGTCCTGCAGGGGAATGATGGCGAGGTTGGCCACCGATTCATAGGCCGTGCGAATGAAGTCCCACGAAATTTCCGCGCCATTGACGCGCAGATAGCGGCGAAGGTGATCGCGCGTCCCTCCATCGAGGGAAGCATACCAGCCGCGGGTGGTGTCGTTGTCGTGCGTGCCGGGATAGACGACGCTGTTGGCGTGATGGTTGTGCGGGAGGTAGAGGTTGTCGGATTTGCCACCGAAGGCGAATTGCAGGACGGCCATGCCCGGCAGGCCGGTGTCGGCCAGCAGCGCATTGACGCTGGCCGCCGGTTCGCCGAGATCCTCGGCGATGATTTTTGCTTCGGGAAACCGCGCCGCGACCGCGCGGAAAAAATCGAGGCCGGGGCCTTTCTTCCATTTTCCCGCTTTGGCGGTGGCTGCACCAGCCGGAACGGACCAGTAAGTATCGAAACCGCGAAAGTGATCGAGCCGCACGACGTCGTAGAGGTCAAAATTGGCCTGAAAGCGGGAAAGCCACCAAGCGTAACCCTCCGCGGCATGCACTGGCCAGTCGTAGAGCGGATTGCCCCAGAGCTGGCCGTCGGCGGAGAAATAATCCGGCGGCACGCCGGCCACGGCGCGGGGCAGGCCGGTTTTGGCGTCAAGTTGGTAAAGATGCGGCGAGTCCCAGACGGGGGCGCTGTCGAGGGCGACAAAGATCGGCACGTCGCCGATGATGCTGATGCCCAGCTTGGCGGCGCGGGCGCGCAGTTGTTTCCATTGGCCAAAAAACAAGTATTGAAAAAACTGGTACGCTTCGCGGCGATCGGCGAGTTCGGTCGCGAGCGGGCTGGTTTCGGCCCGGGCCAAAGTGCGCACGTCAACCGGCCATTCCCACCAGGGCCGCCCGTTGAAATGGTCCTTGAGCGCTTGGAAAAAGCTGTAGGGAACCAGCCAGTGGGCGTGCTTTTTTTGAAAGGCGGCAAAGTCGCCGTAGGGCGCGGCGGCGCGGCCGCTGCGAAAAGCTTGATGGGCCTGGAAGAGAATCGGCCATTTGAGGCGCCAGAGCGCACCGTAGTCCACGCGGTCGGAGTTGAGAAAGAGCAGGGGGCCGAGGGCGTTGTCCGCGATGAGGCCGGCGCGGACCAGCGCCGCCAGGTCGATGAGGTAGGGATTGCCGGCAAAGGCCGAGAAGCACTGGTAGGGCGAGTCGCCGTAGCCGGTGGGACCGAGCGGGCAGACCTGCCAGTAGCGAAAGCCGGCGGCGGCGAGAAAATCGAGAAACTGGTCGGCGTGCTGGTCGAGGGTGCCGATGCCGAAATCGCCGGGCAGGCAGGTGGGATGGAGCAAAACGCCGGCGGCGCGCCCGTCGAGCCAGTTGAAAAGCGGAGGAGTCGGCGAAAGTGGTGTTTGCCCCATGCCGTCGTTATGCGAAACGCAAAGGAAAAGTCCACCACAGGCCTTCGGCATTTCAAATTTCAGATTTCAAATCTCAGATTCATGGAGCCTAAGCGCAAAGCGGCAAAGGGTAGGGCGAGGCGTCCCCGACGAGCCGTCCGATTTTTTAACCGCGGATGAACCCTCCTTCGCCTGAGGCTACGGCGGGGCAGGCGCAGATGGACGCAGATTCGGATCGAATTTTGAACCACTGATGAACACTTATGGACACTCATAATCTTGCGGCGGATCTCGCGGATGATTGCGGATTTTGGGGGTAGGGCCCGTTGCCCCATGGCTCGCCGAAGTTTTAGCGAAGGCGGCCCAACGGGCCGACTTTTCCACCTGTATCTCAAATCTGTACCGAGATGAAGCCGCATCAGACAATCTGGAATCTGAGATCTGAAATCTGTAATCTATAATGGCGCCAGCCAAGGCCCGACACCTCGATTTAACAGACCGCCGCTTTGCAACCGGCAGGCTTTATGCTATTCACCTCATGGTATGCAAAGATCCATGGTGATTCGCTCATCAATCCCCAAGGCGGAGAATGGCCCCGGTGCTTGCACGTTCGGGGAGAAAATGAGCATGGTCACGTTTGCGGAGAAATTTTGCGCCCGGCACAACCTGGTTCCGGAAAAATATGAGGAGGTTGCTTTCAAACGGGCACTCTACCCGGCGGCGCGAATCTTGCGACCCCTGCTGATGCTGAAAACAGATTACCTCACTGCCGATCGTGAATTTATCCGGGGCGTGGGACGGCTCACGCGGCTCGGCAGTTTCCAGTCAAATGTAGATGACTATCTCTATCATCCGATGAACCGCGGTTTCCTGCGGCGTGGGCTCAAGTTGCGCGTATCGGTAAGCCGCTTAAGCCGCCTGGTTCATGACGCGTTCCGTGAATCTCGGGCCTGAGATTTCAGACTTATGAGTTTTCCGCGGATTGTCTGATGTCGCCTACGGCTCGGTACGCGGATGATCGCGGATTTTTGGGTAGGGCCCGTTGCCCCATGGCTGCCGAAGTTTTAGCGAAGGCGGCCCAACGGGCCGCGAATGACGGTCGGCTGGGGGCAGCCGACCCTACCGGTATCTCAAACTTTACCGAGGCAAAACCGCATCAAACAATCTGAAATTTGAGATCTGAAATCTGAGATTTGAAGAGCACCATGATCTTGTTACTTGCCACCTGTCACTTGCTACTTGGCCTTTGATACCTGCCACCTAATCTCAGTTCCATGATCGCCTGGCTTCGCCGAAGAAAGTTACCGTGGATCTGGTTCTCGCCTCTGTTAATTTACGCTTTGGTCTTTTTCGCGGGGCACGCGGAAATCATCCGCCAGGTTGAATGGCGCACTCTCGACTGGAGAACCAGGCTTCGCACTCACTTTCAGCCGCCGCCCGATCCGCGGATTGCGGTCGTCATCTTCGATGATGATACGGAAAATCGGATTGGACAAACCTGGCCCGTTGATCGAGGATTGCATGCCTCCATGCTCCAGCTTTTGGCCCTGTCACAAGCTTCGGTAGTTACTTGGGATGTCATTCTGGACAGTGACCGTTCGCCTGAGGGCGATGCGCAGTTCGCGGCGATGGCCAACGCGGCCGGGAGCAATGGGACCCAGGTGATCACGGCGGCGGTTTCAAGCGAGGATCCAACGGACGTCGTGCCCGGCCAGGAAGGCCCCACCAGGCCGTTGCCGAAGGTCACCGGAGACATCACCAAGCTCGTGGGCGACGAGCACGCGACCGTTCCATTTTCAGGATTGCGCCACGCGAGTTGGTACGGTTTTGCCGACACTCCGCCCGGGCCGGATGGAATGCGCCGGGAAATTCCGTTGGTCGTCCGCATCGGCCGCCAGGTTTATCCATCGCTCTCGCTGCAAACGCTCCTGGTTTATTTTGGGGTCAAAGTGGACGATGTTCTCGTGCGGCTGGGCGATGCCGTTTATTTTTCCGTCGCCGGCCAGATGCGCCGCGTGCCGATCTCGGACGAGGGAGAATACACCCTCAATTATCGCTACGACAACATTGGCAACCCGACCGATTTTCCGTTTTTCAGCTACGGACAGCTCCTGATCGCTTTGACTGAGCATTTTCAAGGGAAAAAGATCGATGGTCCGTCTCCACCCGATTTAAAGGGACGAATTGTTTTTATCGGCCAGGCGGTCACCGGAAAAGCCGATGCCGGTGCCACGCCCCTGGCTTCGCTAACGCCGCTGGTGCTCATCCATGCGAACCTGGTGAATAATGTGCTGGCCTCGGATTTTGTCCGGCCGGCATCGCCCTGGCTGGTCTGGCCGTTGATTATCGGCCTCGGGTATCTCGGGGTTTGGATCGGTTTGCGACGGTCGCTGGTGGCGATCACCCTGTTTACCTTCGCCGGCGTCTGCTTCATCGTTTCGGTGGCATCCGTGGTCTGGATCGCCGGCAGCATCTCGGTTCCGTTGGTGATGCCCGTGATCGGATTTGCCGGGCTGCAATTTGTTGTCATCGGCCAGCGCATGCTCACGGAGCGGCGTGGCCGTGAGCAGGTCAATCGGATGTTCAGCTCCTATCTGTCGCCCGACCTTTTGAAGAAAGTGCTGCACGAAAAGGGAGTCATGACCGTCGGCGGCGAACGCAAGCCGGTGACGATTCTTTTTTCCGACCTGCGCGGTTTTACCAGTTGGAGCGAGAAAACCAAGGAAGATGTGCTGATCGCGCAATTGAACGAGTACCTCGGCGCCATGGTCACCTGCATCCATGCGAACGGCGGCACGCTCCACAAGTTTATCGGCGATGCCGTCATGGCCGTGTGGGGCGATTTGATCAGCGAAGGCCCGGTGGCCGATGCGAACAAAGCCTGCCGGGCGGCCCTGGCCATGAAGGCACACCTCGACCAGCTCAACGCCCAATGGGCGGCCGATGGCCGGCATACGTTGCAGATGGGCATCGGGCTCAACCACGGGAATGTCATCGTGGGCAATGTCGGGTCGCCCCAGCGCATGGAATTCACCGTCATCGGCGACGCCGTTAATCTGGCTTCCCGGTTGGAAGGCCTGACCAAGGAATACGATGCGACCATTATCGTCGGCGAATCGATCATAGGATTGGTCGGGGAGTACTTTACCATCCGTTCACTCGGCCACGCGAAGATCAAGGGCAAGTTCGCTGGCGTGCTGATATTTGAGCTGTGCGGCGAAATTTGATTGCCCAGGCTGGCCGGTTGAAATAACAAGGCTGGAAGTCCACTTAATTTATGAAACACCTCCTTGCTGGTATTATTGCATTTTCATTTTTTGGCTTGGGCATCGCGGCTGCCGATACGGTGACTCCGGACGCCGTCGTCCTCCAAGTGACCGGCTCGGTCATGGTCCAATTGCCGGGCCAGACCACTCCGGTCGCCTTGGCCGAGGGCGCCCACATTCCCCAAGGCGCTACCATCATCACCGGCGCAGATTCCGAAGTGAGTATCCGGCCCATCGGCGGAGTTGTTTCCACGGTCAAGGCCAATACCACGGTGCAGATCGAAAAACTTTCGGTGACCACGGATAATGGCACCATCTCAAACCAGACCGCCCTGATTTCGCTCCTGTCGGGCAACCTGGTCAGCACCCTCGATCCATCGAAAAAGCACATCAACAATTACGGCGTGCGCACGCCCAAGGGCGTGGCCGCCGCGCGTGGCACCATCTATGCCGTCGGGGTCGATGCCGGTGGCTCGACCTTCGCCACCTTGAGCGGTACCGTAGCGATCGCCCTATCGGATGGCAACGTTATTCAGGTCAACCTTGGGACTGGACTCGTGATCAACGACTCGACGGGCTCCACGCCTGCAGCCACGCCCCTTTCGCAGGCCTCGCCCGAGGTGAAGGCGGCCGTCTTGGAAGCGGCCAACACGGTCATTAATCTGGTCAAGAACAACCTCGAGCCCACGGGCGACGCTGCCGGCACGACGACCCTGTTGGCGGCGGTGGTGAAAGCGGCCAACGAGGCCGATCCGGTCGCCGGCAAGGAAATAACCGCCTCAGCCATCGTTGCGGCCCAGACCAACACCACCACTTCTGGTTCGGCCGATAGCATTGCGAGCGACCTTAATGCCGCGGGCGGTCAGGGCTCTTCAACAAGCGGGAGTACCACCACCGCTACGTCCATCGACACGTCGGTTGTCAGCCCGTCGCACTGAGCCGCGAACGCGACTCAGTGGATTTCAGATTGTCTGATGTCGGCTTCGCCTCGGCACAAATTTCAGATTTAAGATCTGAGATCTGAGATTACCGAAGTCGGAGTCGGGTTGATCGAGATTTCGATATTTAGTATTGGATATCTGGCTAAGGTAGGGTCGGCTGCCCTCAGCCGACCGTTGGTTTCGGCCCGTTGAGGGCAACGGGCCCTACCGTTTCCGCCATCTGAAATCTTAAATTTTAGATCTGAAATTCGCGGAGCGGCTCGCGCTCCGCGACTACTGCGCGCCCGGCGGGGAAAAAATCACCTGGCCGAGGGTTTTCACGGTGATCTGGATATCCAGCCAGACCGACCAGCTGGTGACATACTGCAGGTCGAAATGCACGCGCTTGTGCAGCAATTGCTGGTCGACGATTTCCCCCCGATAGCCTTTGGTCTGCGCCAGGCCGGTAATGCCCGGCTTGACGAAAAACCGGGTGCGATAGGCCTTGGTCAGCCGGGCGAATTCCTCGTCGTGCACGGCCAGGTGGGGACGCGGGCCGACAATGCTCATCTCGCCTTTCAGCACGTTGATGAACTGCGGGAATTCATCGAGGCTGCTGCGCCGGAGAAAGCGGCCGAAGGGAAAGATGCGTTTGTCCCCCTTGGTGGCTTGCCGGGCTTCGGCATGGGCATCGTGTTTTGCGTCATACATCGAGCGGAACTTATAAATGCTGAAGTGCCGGCCGCGCTGGCCCACCCGCGCCTGGGTGAAGAATAACCGGCCCGGCGCCTGCAGGCGCTGCATGATCCAGGCCCAAAGGCACAAAGGCGGCAGGATCACGAGCACGACCAGCAGCGACACGGCAATGTCGTAGATTCGCTTGAGGATCCGATTCAAGGGATCTTCCAGCGGTTCTTCCTGCAGGGTATAAAAATGATGCCCTTCCTCGCTGATCGGTATCAACGGGTGTTGCAGCTGGTCTCCCAGGTTATTATAGATGAGCACCCGGCAGCCGGTATCCTGGCAGGTTTCAATAATTTCCCGGGTTTGCGCCAGGGACTCAGGCAGCTCCAATAAAACGACCTGGGCCACGCTTTTCTGCCGGATGACTTCGGGCAGGTTTTTGATCGAACCAAGGAAGGAAGATCCCTCCTCGTGGGCGCTGTCTTTCGGGCTTTCAGAGAGAAAGCCCACGGGTTCAATGCCGAGGGATTCATTCTTGGCCAGCCAGGTCCGCAAGCGGGTCCGTTGCGTGCTCGAGCCGATGAACAAGGTCGGCAATTTATGGGTTCGCTGAAAGGCGATGCGCGAAAGCAGTCGTGGCAGGCCCTGGTTGAAAAAAAGCAGGACGACCCAGCAAAGGCAGAGGTAGCTTCCGAGGAAAAGACGGCTCATCGAGCGATCCTTGATCGCAAACATGAGGGCGAAGATGAACAAGCCGATGGAGATCACCTGGCGCGTGGTGATGCGCGAGGCATCGACCCAGGTGATCCGGTGGAAGCGCGGTCCGTAGGCGTTCAACATCCGCATGCTGGCGATCATACCCCCGAGCACGCAGAGAAAGTAAGCGGTGAGATTTACGTCGGGGCTGACGTCGATAAACGAAATGAATCTTACGCTGTTCGCGAAGGTTAAGAATAGGCAACCGGCCACCCCCGTGGTAATGGCGGCGTGGAGGTTAACGAGACCTCGCAGGCGATAAGAGATCATAGGGGGACTGGGCGGGACCGACGGTTGGTTGAAGCTGGAAAACGGACTGGGAGTGCAGGGCTAAAGGGAGGACCAAATTTTTGCGATTTTTTTATTTACCCGGCTCCAAGCCTTTTGCAGATGATCTTCAATAAGTGTTTCCGGGCAAAGAACTAGATTGAAGCAGCATGCACCGTGCCGGATTTTTTTACCTTCGCCCTGAGCCGTTTCGACAGGCTCACCGCCAGCAAACTCAGGGCTACGGCGTGGCAGGCGCAGATGAACGCGGATAAAGACTCATCCTGATTCACCACAAAGCCACAAAGAACTCAAAGGACATAGGATCGGATTTTTAACCACTGATGGGCACTGATTATCGCTGATATTTGCGGGCGCTGGAAAACTATGTTGCTAGCGCAGCACACGCCGCACGTCGTGTCGCCGTCGGGTTGCGATCAGGAAGTGCTGTGGCAGCATTTCCTGATCGCAACGACGGCCAGCAGAGTTTTCCGCAGCCTTCTAATTCGATCCGCGTCCATCCGCGTTCATCCGCGGTTAAAAACGGATTATTGATCACCATCCAGGCGGGGCTTGACCCAGTCTGTAACAACTACATGATGCACTACATGCCCGCTAAAGACGTTCCAACATCTATTCGGCTCAGTCAGGAAGAGAAGCGCCGGATTGCAACCGGCGCGCGCAAGCATGGGATCTCCGTTGCGGCCTTCATCAAGCGCGCGGCGCTAGGCGCTGGCAGCAAGTCGCCCGACGCTGGCCTGGCCAGGCTCGAAGAGATGGCCAAGATGTTGCTCGATGCCATCGAGGATGAGCGCGATTATCGCATGGCCTCCGAGAGCTGGGACCATCACATCAGGAACAAGACGCGCCTCTACACTGGAGAGGAACTAAAACGTGAGATGGGATTATCGGGTTGAGGACACTGCCGCCCGCCAGCTCCGGGCACTGGGCCCTTCTGCAGCCGCCGAAATCTTTCGTTTTCTCGATGAGAGGATTCGCGGTTGTTCGGATCCGACCCAATTCGGGAAGCCGCTTCGAGGCGATAAAAAAGGGTTCTGGCGATATCGCGTCCGCGACTGGCGAATCCTTTGCCGGCTCGAAAATGGTCTTCTGATCGTCATTGTTGTGGCTGTCGGCCACCGCTCAACTGTCTACGAAGAATGACGCGCGAGCCGGGCTGCGTTCGTCCCAGATTGATTCAAGCAATTTACCACGGATCACACCGATAGGCACGGATCCGGATCGGATTTTTAACCACTAATGCACGCTAATTGGCACTAATAGTCTAAAACTATGGCGTGGCAGGCTGCGGAAAAACTCTGCTGGGCCGTCGTTGCGATCAGGAAACGCTACCGCAGCGCTTCCTGGCGCAACCCGACGGCCTACACGCCGTACGGCGTGTGCTGCGCTCGCAGCACAGTTTTTCAGCAATCAAATTAATGAGTGAGCATAAGTGTACATCAGTGGTTAAACTTCAATCCGATGTCCTTTGAGTTCTTTGTGTCTTTGTGGTGAATCAGGATAAGTCTTAATCCGTGATCATCCGCATAATCTGAGGGAAATTCACATTCTGAGTTCCTTATGTTCCTTTGTGGCTAAGCTTCTTTGCTGCTTTGAGCCTTTGCGCGTATTTTAATACAAACTCCGGAGCTTCTCTTCGAATTCTCCCAGGATTTTATCCGCGGAAAAATTTTGCACCCAGCGTCGGCCGTTTTCGGCCATCCGCGGGAGTTCGTCCGGCTGGCGGGCTAAATTATTCATGGCCTGCGCCACTTGCTCAGGTTGATCGGAGGAGACATTCACGCCGAAATTTCCCTTCGCCACCGAACGCGCCAGGTCGCTGTCTGCTTCCGCGACCGACAGGACCGGCAGGCCCGCCGCCACGATGGTGAGCAGTTTACTCGGAAAGACGACCTGTCCGCTGCCCTTCGCCTGCGTCACGATGCCCACGGTGGCTTCGGTCAGCATGGCGCGATAGGCCGGTTCGGGCAGCAGGGACAGCAGGAGAAAGTTGGGCACTGGCTCCCGTGCTAATTCCTTCTCCAGTTCCGGGCGCATGACGCCATCGCCGGCGATGACGATCCAGATCGATGAGAATCGTCCGTCAGGGAGATTTTCTTTAAGCAGTCGCCCGGCTTCCACCAGGACGCGCAAACCTTGTTTGCGGCCGAGGTTGCCGGCATAGACCGCGAGAAAGGCATCCGGCGGAATGCCATGGGATTCACGAAAAGAATGGTGTGCGGCGGGATCCATCTGAGCCACATTACGGGAAACCCAATTGGGAAAGTACCAACATTTTTCAATAGGTACGCCTTTCTGCTCGAAGGCCACCAGCATACTTTCCGAAATTCCGCTGACCGCGACAGCGTGGTGATAGGAAAACCGTTCGATGCCATGCAAGAGACGCATGAACGAGCCCGATTTTACCATTCCCAATCCAAGCGCGGCATCGGGCTGAAGATCTTGGACGTGAAAGACGTACCGGCTTCGTCTCAGGAATGCCACCATCCGGGCCAGGACGCCTAAAAATAAAGGCGGGCTTACAACAATATAGATATCTGCGCGAGGTAGCGTCAAAATCCGCAGGAACGACGTAAGCCCAAAGCTCAATTCGTGCAGGATGCGGCGGACGGTGGTCGCCTTGGCCGGAACATAATGCCAGCAACGGTGGATGGGGACTCCTTCTTTCGTATCGGTTCGATAGAGTCTCCAGCGATCGGCCGGAAGCTTTGCCCAAGCGGGGTAATAGGAAAAAGTTGTAACCATGCTGATTTCGTGGCCGCGGCTCTTCAGGAACTCGCACAATTCCGTATTATATGGGGCAATCCCGGTTGGTTCGGGAGCGTAATTGATGCCCCAGGTGGTGATTTTCATCGGATGCGGTAGCAGATGCAAAGTATCAAGTGACAGGTAGCAAGTAACAAGCGTGCGATCCGAACCAATCCAAAATAAGTGACCGTCAGTGAAAATAAGTGGTTAAAAAATCTCAGCGACCGCTGCGGCCCTCCCGGTTAAAAAATCTGAACGGCTTGTCAGGATCCAGCCTTCGCACAAGGCTACGACGGACAAGACGGCGGACAAAGACGTCGCCCTACCTGTGCGTTCCGCGAATCTGTACCGAGGCGAAGCCGACATAAGACAATCGTAGATTTTAGATTTGAGATGGCAGCATCCGACCGCCCATCATTGCCCCTGTGACCGAACCGACACCGGGTGCCCCCCCGCAAAGCCTTCTCGATCAGTTTCGCGCCAACCCGATCCGCCCCAAGCTCCACCCGGCAGAGAAGCTGGTTCTGGGGGTGGTCGCCACGCATCTCGTCTTCTTGCCTTGGGCGCTGGGCACGATGCATGTCTGGAGCCAGGTCACCAGCTTTTGCCTGAGTCTCCTGGGTTTCGGGATCGCCATTCAGCCGCGGCGCAATTTTCCGCGGGGTGGTGGCACCCCGCCCACAAATGATGAGCCCCTCGACCAGCTCGGGGCCTTGAGTCCCTCGACAATGCTCGGGACCCCGAGCTTGCCGACGGGCTTGTCGAAACGGCTCACCACAGGGTCCACCCCAAGACGGAGTGCCATTCAGCATTCAGCATTCAGCATTCAGCGTTCTTTTCAGAACCTCATCCGCTTTCCCCTTTTTTGGCTGGGCCTGGCTTTCCTGGTCTACGTGCTGATCCAGGCGCTCAATCCGGCGTGGGAATATCAGTTGGCCGGACGCTATTGGTGGCTCCAAAAAATCGACCACGTTCGCTGGTTGCCCACCGGCATGCGCGCGCCCTTTGCGATCTCCAACCCCTGGCGCAGCCTGATGATTTACACCGACGCCTGGTTGCTCGTGAATACTCTCTGGGTCGGTTTCACCCGCCGCCGCTCCCTGCAGATTTTATTCACGGTGCTGGGCTGCAATGCGTTTGCCCTGGCGGTCTTCGGCCTGGTCCAAAAAGCGCTGCATTGGGAATTGATCTTCGGGTTTTGGAAGCCGCCGGCCAGTTACTTTGTCTCCAGCTTCATCTATAAGAATCACGCCGGTGCCTATTTCAACCTGCTGCTCTGCCTCACCATCGGGCTGTTTTTCTGGTATTCGTACCGATCGCAACGGCGCCTCGACAAATCGAGCCCGGGCAGTGTGTTCGCCTTCTTCGCGCTCGCGATCACGGCCATTATTTTCTTTTCCGGTTCGCGCACCGCGACCTTGCTGATGGGGATCATCGTGCTGTCGGTCGCAGGGTATTACTTTTTGAAAAAGCGGCAGAATAAAGCCGACCTCATGGATAACCTGCCGATCTGGTTTCCGCTCGGCTGCGTAATCCTGTTTGGTTTCGTCGCGCTCTACTCGCTCGATACCGACACGGCGATTAATCGCCTGTATGAGGCGGCCGAAACAGCGACGGTCGAGGGAACGGGAATTCGCGAGGTTCTTTCACGCGCCACCCTCGAAATGGCGAAGGACAACCTGGCCTGCGGCTGGGGCGCCGGCTGCTATCGCTATTACTTTCCGGTCTATCAAGTCCGCTATCCGGAGTTGAACCGTGACGATGGCCGTGGCCGCAAGCTCTTCTGGGAGCATGCGCATGACGATTACGTCGAGACCCTGGCGGAAGTCGGCCTCGTGGGTGTCGGCTTGGCCGCTTTATGGTTGGGCTGTGCCGCTTGGCTGCTGATCCGCGCGCGGGTATGGGAAAATCCGCTGGCTCTGTTTGCGACGCTGGGCTTGGTGATCACGGCGGTGCATTCCACGGTGGACTTCAATTTTCAGAACCCGGCGATCATGCTGACGTGGTGCGCGCTCGTGCCGGCGATTATTCTCTGGACGGAAAAGGAACGCGGAAGCCGTTTTAACCACTGATCCGGAAACAATCCGTTTTTAACTGCGGATTACACGGATGATCGCGGATTCGGATTAAGACTCATCCTGATTAACCACTAAGACACAAAGAGCTCAAAGGACATCGGATTGGAGTTTTAACCGCAAATGAACCCTCCTTCGCCCTGAGCCTGCCTGTGGTGAGCATGTCGAACCCGTCGAACGGGCTACGGCGGGGCAGGCGCGAATAGACGCGAATCAATCCTTTTACCGCGGATGAACACAGATGAACGCGGATTGAAAATTGTAGGAGCGGCTTTATGCTGCGACCAGTAGGGTCGGTTTGTTGCCAGGCTGCGGAAAAACTCTGCCGGCCGTCGTTGCGATCAGGAAACGCTGCAGGCGGCAGGCCGAAGTACCAAGTATCAGGGATCAAGTTCCAAGATAACCGAGCACTCCGACTCCTAATTCTTAATCCTGATACTTGAAAACCTGATACCTGTTACTTTTCCGATGCCCAACTCGCAGCACAGTTTTTCAGCAATCAAATCAATAAGTGAGCATAAGTGTACATCAGTGGTTAAAAATTGATCTATCTGGATAAATTATCCGCGTCCATCCGTGTTCATCTGCGGTTAAAAGATCCGAACGGCTTGTCAGGATCCAGCCTTCGCACAAGGCTACGGCGGACAAAGACGTCGCCCTACCTTTGTCGCTTCGTTGGCTTCGTTATCTTCTGTAAAATGCCGATCAGTGTCGATCAGTGCAAATAAGTGGTTCCAAAAGATCTTATGCTTTCCGCTTTTCCTTTCCCTCTGCGCCTGCCCCGCCGTAGCCCGTTCGATAATGGCTCAGGGCGAAGGCGGGTGATCTCTCGTGGCTAATACACCTCGTCATAATGCGTCCGACTTTGTTGCTTTGCGTCTTTGCGCTTTTATCCAAACTACCAATTACTTCGGCTGCAACAAAGACAGCCTCACCGCCAGCGGATCGTTCGGTTTGGTGAAATAGAACCGCAACTGAAGCTCTCGGACGCTGGCCGGATTTAATTGCGGGTTTTCCGAACACGGGCCCCAGAAGTAGATGTGAAAGTCCTTCAGATTCAGCCACACATCATCCCGAGCCCCGTAGTAATCCACGCCGAAGTTTTCCCAGATCGTGAACCGCTGCTGCCGGTCGTCGATCAGGTCGAGGCGGACCTTCGCCTCGCGGCCCATCGGCCGGTCGAGTTGAAGCCGCAGAAATCCCTCGCTGGGCAGACCGTCCAGTCTCGCCGCCGCCAGCGTTGGCTCGAGCGGATCGTTTTCGATTACCGGGGTCCAAAATCTTGTCACAAAAGCTTCTGAGGGATTGGCCACAAGAGAACACAAGGATCCCAAAGAGGATGCTTGGGATTTGTCTATGTGCTCTATGTGTTCTTTCGTGGCTAAAATTTCGGCCGCCACGCGCAGCCCGTTGACGGTCGTCCACACTCCCACGCGGTCGCCGGGGCGGAAATTTTTCGCCCCGGGTTCGGTGATCATCGCCCCGTCCAAGGGCTTCAGGCCCAGTGGCGTTTCGGTGAATTCGTCCAATGTCGGGATTGATTCCAGCCCAAAAGAAAGCGGCGATTCCCGTCCATCGTCCTCGATAAAAACCGCGGAGAAATTCTCGCGCAGGTATTTTCCGGGCTGCGACTGCCGAAATTCGATCGGCACGCTCACCCGGCTGGCCGCGGCGATGGTAATCGTTGGCGGCAACGCCGCGTTCCGCGAATCTAAGATCTCAGATTTCAGATTTAAGATCGGATTTTTCGGCTCCGGATCTAAAATTTTAGATTTTAAATTTGAAATGGCGGTAGCCGCATTAGCCACAAAAGAACACATAGAGCTCAAAGAGGATGTTTGATACCAATCACCGGTGTGTTCTATCTGAACGGCAGGCCCCACGGTGATTTGCAGCCTTCCGCTCACCGGGTTGTCGCTGAAATTATACAGGCGAATTTCGCCTTTGATCGGCCCGTTGCCGATGAACCGATAGGTGCCGGCTACTTTATGCGGAAGAGTCGTGGCGTTATCGGGCATCCATTGGAGAACGACTGGATTGGGATCAACCGGTGGCTTGCCCTGAGCGACGGCCGAAGGTTGAAGTCGAACGGGTGAACGAGCCAGGGTTCGGGCCGGCCACGGGTGATCGCGAATAAATTGGGCGTACGCATTCCAGGCTGGTAGGGGCTGATCTGAAGCGGTCGTGAGCGCGTAAGGGTCATGATGGTCCACCAGGATAAAAGGCATGAAGACCGCCACGTCCGGGGACGCCAGCGCCTGTTGCGCGGTGGAGACGGTGAAATCGGCGTGGAGTTTTCGCCGCTCTGCATTAAGAAAGTCATCGGGCTTCACCGCGTTGAGCCCGCATTCGGTGATCCAGATCGGCAACGCGGCCAAAGCCGCGTTGCGCGAATCTAAGATTTCAGATTTCAGATTTAAGATCGGATTTTCCGACTCCGGATCTGTACCGAGGCGAAGCCGACATAAGACAATTTTAGATTTTAAATTTGAAATGGCGTCAGCCATAAAGGCCCGGTGCGCTTTTATGACGTCGGTGAGTTCGTCCGCATAACCGTAGAAGTGAAAATTGTAGGCATCGGTATAACCCAACAGGCCATTTTTTGTGGCGCGTTCCAGCCAGGGACCCGGCGGCAAGGCGAGTGCGCCCATGAGCACGAGCGGGGTAGGGCCCCCGGCCTCGCGCGCTCCCGCTTTGATGCCGAGATAAAGCGCCTTCTGGTAGGCGACGGTGCGCTCGGGAAGGTCGGTGCAATAGCCGACATCGGGTTCGCCGACCATCTCCCAGGCATCGACCAGCCCGGCGAAATCATGGGCCAGAAGTTTTCCTCCGTTGTAAACGGCCAAAAGATCCTCCGGCAGGACATCTCCCCCTTGCTCGCGTTGCAATGGCAGCGGCGAACCGGCGAAAGCGACGACAAAGAAGCCGGCTTCATGATAGGCCCGGCACTTCGGGCGAATATCGCGCTCATAGCTGCCGTCCGCATGGTGGGTTCCAATATCGCGTTCCCGCACGATGCGAATCCCGGCTCCGGCCAGCAGCTTTTCATAGGGCAGGAATTGATCTTCCGGGACATGGCGCGTGAGACACGCGTCGATGCCCCAGCCCTGCGCGGCTGTCCGCTCCGGCGCAGCCAGGCTGCAGAGAACGGCACAAAAAAAGGCGCCGAGAGCGCCTTTTTTGATTAACCACTGATTCAGAAATAATCCGTTTTTAACCACTAATGAGCACTAATAGGCACTGATTAAGAAACAATCCAGTTGTTAACCGCGGATGAACGCGGATGGACGCGGATTCGGATTAAGAATCATCCTGATTAACCACAAAGACACAAAGAGCTCAAAGGACATCGGATTGGAGTTTGGAACCACTAATGCACGCTAATTGGCACTAACAGGCTGATGGAAAATTCGGTTTTAACCGCGGATGAACGCGGATGGACGCAGATATGAATTGGCTGCGGAAAAACTCTGCTGGGCCGTCGTTGCGATCAGGAAACGCTGCCGCAGTGCTTCCTGGCGCAACCCGACGGCCTACACGCCGTACGGCGTGTGCTGCGCTCGCAGCACAGTTTTTCAGCAATCGGAACCAATTCTTAATCAGTGAGCATAAGTGTTCATCAGTGGTTGCTACGTCTTTCTTACCACATCCGCGTGAATCCGTGTCCATCCGTGGTTAAAAAAATCCGAACGATTTCTCCCAAGCATCAGTGGTTAAAATCCCGCCTCTGTGTCCTTCGTGCCTTTGTGGTGAGCTGCATCATGTGACAGTTGCCGGGGGCATCGCCGGCCGTTGCGAGGTGTGAAGCGCGGCAATGAAGGCTTCCGCGGTTTGCTTGATATGGAAGCGCTTCGAAAAACACGCCCGGGCATTTTCACGCATCGCGGCTTTTTCCGCCAGGGGTAACATCATCCATCGCTCCAGCATGGCTTTGGTCTCTTCCAGGTTATCGTTGCCGGCAAATCCAGCGTGGTCTTCGACAATTTCCTGCCAGATGTTCACCTTGTTGGAGATGAGGACAGGCGCTCCACAGGCCAGGGCTTCGGCCACGGCGATGCCGAAGTTTTCCTGGTGCGAGGGCAGCACGAAGGCGTCCGCGTTGTAAATCGCACCCCACTTAAGGTCGCCGGCCAGCATGCCGGTCCAGGTGACGCGCTCCGAGAGCCCGAGCTGCTTGGTCAGGGCCATCATTTTGCTCCCGTAGGCATGGTCATGCGGCCCCGCCATGATAAGGTGCCAGCGATCCAGGTCGGGCACGGCGGATTCATACCGCAGTGAAGCGAAAGCTTTCAGCAGAAGGTCCGCGCCTTTCTTGACATGGACGCGCCCGAGAAAAAGCAGGTTTTTTTTATCACGCGTCTTGGGAAACGCGTCGGAAAAAATCAACTTTTGGCTGGAGGCGTTTCCCGTCGGGTAATTCGTTCCGTAATTCACGACAAACTCGTTGCATTTATACAGCCAGAACGACTGGCGCGCGAGGCGCCGTTCTTCATCGCAGGTAAAGAACACGGCAGTGGCATCGCGCAGCACGCGATAGTCCGCCCAAGGCCAATAAAGCCATTTTTTGACATGCTTGAGCGGATAGGCGTGCTTGAACCAAGGGTCGAGCATCCCATGGGTGAACACAAAGTAGGGCGTGTCGGTGCCGTGCAGCGCCCGCCAGGTGCCGAACGCGTGGTACTGCCAGATGCCGTTTACGACCACGAGGTCGTAGCGGGCGCGATTTTTTTGCAGCCAGCCCACGAATCTGGGAGAATAGCCGTACCCCAGCCAGGATGGTCCGAACGCGTGACAGGGCAGGGGACAGTTTATTACCCCGGGATGCCGCGGATCGTCCATCGAAGCGATCTCGACCGAGTGCCCGTGATCCTGGTTCAGGGCGGACATTTGTTTGACCCCTTCGATGGGACCCCCGCCGCGAGGATCGACCGAGCGAATCACATGCAGGATGCGGAGGTTCCGGCTTTTGGCGGCAGCAGAGACGCAGGTTGGGCACAATTTGCCTTCACCGAACGGAAAGTGGGTACTGCTCAAAAATACGTCGGTCCATTTTCCTTTTCCATCGCAGATCCGGCAACACTTCGAGCAGGCTGAGAGCATCTTTTCGAGCTGTTCCGCCCGCTCTTTCTCCGCCTGCAGGAGACGCTTCAGCCACTGTAAGCCAACCGCGATGAAGAGAAGCAATATCAGCCGCATGGCTGCATTCTCCCAAATTATCCAAGGGTGCGAATAATGCAGGCCGGTCATGCGATTCGAGGTCAGCCATGCTGCTGCACTGCCAATCGCAAAAAGAATACCAGCCGTCCCGCCGATGTTCCAAGCCGCGTACGCGATGGGCAGGGTATAAAATACAAAGACCGTCACTTCATAGCCGGTGACATAGTCCAGGTAGCCCACCGCAAGAAGGAGCGCCAGCGCGATGGTCCAATGCCTGATTTTTCGAAAGGGCAAAGGTTGGCCTGTCGGGTTTCTGTTTGAGCTCATGGCTTTTTTTGTTTTTCTAGTAAAATATCAATCGACACTGATATTTGAGGGCTGCTGAAAAACCCTGCTGAACCGTCGTTGCGAGCAGGAAACGCAAGTTTGGCTCAACTCCAGACCCCCACCACTTCGCGCTGTCGTTGCGGTGGTGTGGCCAGATTCGCCCCGTATTCCAGCTCGCCCAGCACGACAAGCGGCACGAGCAGTTCTTCCGCGCCGCGCATGCGCTCCATCAAGCCAGGGCGTAATACCCCCACTACGACCGAGGTATCGAGCACGACTTTACCAGTCGCGGGCATCGATCTTTTCGCAACCTTCCTCGATTGCATGCTCAAGCGCCGCACCGTCCTCGTCGCTTAAAATGTTTGCACTGCGCTCCAACGCCGCCAGCCGCTCGGCGTGCGACTTCTCGCGCAAGCCATGGATCAACGCAGCTGCCTCCTCCAATTTCGGCGGCGACAACGTCTTCAGCTCTTCAACGATGATTTCCAGCGTGCTTACGATGATGACCCTGCTGATTTTTCCGCGTTTGGCAAGCGTCCGGCTGCCGACCTCGCCATGTGCAGATTACGATTCGTCCTGATTCACCACTAAGACACAAGGAACTCAAAGGACGTTTCCACAACGGGTTACACGGATTCGAATCAGATTTTTATGTTTTTCGCTTTTCCGTTCCCTCTGCGCCTGCCACGCCGTAGCCCGCCAGCAAGCCCCTCGACAATGCTCAGGGCGAAGGAGGGCCCTCCGTGTTAAAAAGGTCCGGTGCTTGGCAGGGACCCTGCGCGCATCTTCAGTCGCAGTTCCCGCTCTTTTATCACGCACAGCAGCTCATAGACGGCATGAAGCCGGGCGAAATAGTATCCTTCGAGCCCGTCGAGGAATCCCCGCTGCCAAAAGTAGATATAGGCAAAGCGCAGCGATGGGCGGCAGGGAAGATGATGGGACCACGCCTTTAGCTGCCGCCGCCAGCCGACGCGCCGGTTTTGCAGCCCAGTCGTGTTGGCTTGCAGCTTTCCGCTCACCGCCACCCGGGCTTCCCAGTTGGAATAGCGGTTGTGCTTTTCAATAAAAACATCGACCGAAGGAAAAGCGTAGTGATCCATCTCGCAGCGCAACCGGCCGGTTTTGCCTTTCACGACCACATGTTCATGCACCTCGTTGTCGCCGGAGGCCGTGTCGATATCGGTGATTTTTTCATAGCGCCCGAGTCGGTGACGAAAAAGCCGCAAATTCCAATTGGGGTAATAGGCGTGCCTGAGCCACTTTCCCATGAACATAAACCGGCGATTGATCCAGTAACCATCCGTGGAATGATTTGGATCGCTGACGATGGCGGCGATCTCCGCTTCGGCTTCAGGCGGCAATACCTCGTCGGCATCGAGGATGAAAACCCACTCATGCTTGAACGGCAGGTTCTCCAAGGCCCAATTCTTCTTTTTCGGCCAAGTGCCATTGAATTCAAACTGCACGAAATGGACCCGACCGGTTCCCTCCTTCATCCTGCGCTCATCCTCCATCCGGACAATTTCCTCCGAACTATCCGTGCTTTGGGAATCTACGACCCAAACCTCATCCGCCCAATTAACGCTGGCCAAGCAACGCGGCAGATTCCCAGCTTCGTTCTTAATCGGAATGAGAATACTTAAATTATGAGCCATGCTTAATTTGCCACCGAGGTTTCATGATTTGAGCGATTCTTTGTTTTCATCCACAGCCATTTCCTTCCATTGCTACGGTGTTCATTTACAGCTTCGCGCAGTAATTCCCCCGGCGCTGCCAACCTCGAATCTTTGATCGCCGTTTGAATCCAATCTTCGCGGCCGGTCGCGTCTATTTCTTGAATGTCGTGGGTTGCAGAAAAGCGACTAATTAAAAGATCCAGTGTTTTCGGGTGCCAGGTCCATTCGTGGACCTCAACCAGGATGTCGATCCGCGACAAAGCGGGGCACGAAGCTGGGTCAAGTAAGGACCGCTCAAAGCCTTCAATGTCGCAAACGACCAAGGTGTTGCGCGAAACATGCCGTTCGATGTCCGAACTACTGCAATAACGGCATACGCTGACTTGCCGTCCGAGGCCGTTTATGCGCACAAGTCGCCGGGTTTGGCGCCTCGAGATGAAATCGACGTCGTAGGCGAAAACATGCGAGCCGGGGCTGCGATAAGCCAGGCCCACCGCGTAGTAACCCTCGGCGCACCCTACGTCGATTATCACCTCATATTTGTGCACGACGATCTCCTCTATGATGGCGTGCAACTCGCACTCGTAGGAACCGAGCCATTTTGGGGTGATCGGTCCCCACACGATTGAGTTAAAATACTTCAGGCCTTTGAACGGCCCGGTTAGCACTTCGATGTGACTGCCCTTAAAAAATTGATCCAACGCGCGCTTGTGCAGGGAACGAAACCGCAGGCCAAACAATCGTCTATTATTGATTGAGCGGTAAACGTCGAGCAGAACGGGAGCGCGGGCCTCGAGCAGCCGCTTAATTTTCTCTTTCATTCGGCCTTAGGCTTATCTTTATGTGGCCGACTCGGCCCGATAAGCTGAATATATTGCATATGCGCTAAGAATAAAAAAATTAAACAATGGGATGGCGATGCCGAATTCAAACATCCCGGTCACCGACCCAACATTCAGCCACTTGATGCAGAGCACCTGCCACAATACATTGAGCCCTATGTAAGCTACCGGATTTGGCACATAACCTCGCGCCATGTTCATCGCGAATGCCGCCGTCGATAGAACGTTTGCTCCAGCTCCCACCGCCATTAGAATTATCTCTCCGCCTAATCCTGCATATGACGCTCCCAATAACCACAGGCATTCCTTCGAGAATATTACGATAGCGATACAGACCAGCCCGACGAATAATCCCAATACGAGTTGGGCCTGAAAGTAACGTTTGATGACAAGACTGTGATTGTTAGCAAGGCGGGCAAATCTTGGCACCAGCACCATGCTAGTAATGCTGGAAAGCACCAGCATCAACTGTCCGATTCGACCGAGGGCACCGATTTGGGCGATCATTATCGTGCTACCATACAACGTCGCCAGCCAGATCGATATTTGTCCGGATATGCAATAATACAAGCAATCGGGAAATCGCCTTTTTGCCAGCTTCAATATCTTTGTCTCGATTACGTCGCTGCTTTTTTGGTGGTGATCAATATATCCCATCCCCAGCTTCTTAATCCGGCCTAGTACAAAATACTGCGCTACCACCGCGGTCATCATGGCCACAAATGGATTGGGAAACGCCAGAAGAAGAATCGCAGTCAAACAAAGCCGAATAATGCTTTGCCGTAGGGATATCTTGATGCTCGCAAATACCTGTTGATGCAATGCCGGGGGGATAGAATAGAGTCCAACGCTAAGTGATAGGAGGAAATTCGCGATGATGGCGAGGATGAGAAACCCTGCCGTGGCCCAGGATGCTCCGTGTTTGACCAATAACCAAGTGGCTGTCGGGATTAAAATACATGTCGCTATGCGGGCGAATTGAAAGCGCAGTTTTCGCCCTGTTGCTACAACCTGACCGAGCCAGACTCGGTCGCGCCACTGTTTCCCACCTTCTGCCATTACTCCATCAGTAATGCCACTGTCAGCCAAGACATTCATGGCTCCAACTATAGTTAGGGAAAGCACGTAAAGCGCATATTTGGCGGGTGGGAGAGTCCGGACAATGATCAATCCGGCCGCAAAGCCGAGTACTTGGGTCGCAGCTTGCGCCGCCGCGGTCGTGCCGAACAAATGAATCCATTCCCAACCCCTCCGGAAAAATGCGTTCACGTCGTTACTCGCTTCTATGGCTCCATCATTACCTACGTTTATGGTTGCGTCTTTAATTATACGATGACATTTCAACGGATCCATGTTCCATTTTTACGATTCAATCTTTTATGCTTTTGTGCGACGGATTTGGTCGCGGCAATAAAGTGTGCACTGGTAATGTCATTCCTTATTTGAGTGGGCCGTTTTTGGCCCACAGATTCTTTTATAAATGGCAAAATTCCAGCCCAGGGGGGAATTAGCAATTTTTACTCCCATGAATCTCACTGGATGATCAATGAAAAACGACTGGATAAGCTGGTAATGATTATAGTGCGGGGGTGTTTTTTTGTACGGAAAAATTTGCTGTACGAGCAGGATATCGCCTTTGCCGATAAAATTTTGATCAAACAGTTGAACAGGCGGAATGCTATCGACCCCGCTATTAGTATCGAGCAATGAAAATAATCCGCTGGAAATAGTCAGGCCTCTGCTACTACTCGCCAACCTACTGACTTCGCTGTGTGCTTGCTGAAAAGGCATTCCTTTAGCACCGATTGTTGGAATGGCGAACGAAATGAGTAATGGTATACTAGCCACCAATGACATCATAACTATCGAAGCAAACGCAAAGCGGCGGGCAAGAGGCGTAATTGATATATTCTTATATATATATAACGCCCCCATAATCATTAGCGGAAGAAACGGTGATCCATTGTAGGTTAACAATCCGCGGGACGCATAGAGGGCATAGGTTGCAACAACAAAAAAAAGCGCAATGAAATAGACCCGTAAGACTTGATTTTGGCAAATTCTCTTGCCCCAGAGAAAAAATCCAGAGAGCCCAAACAGGGCCCAAGGTAAAAACAAAGGTTGGTTATTCCGAACGAATTGAGCCACAAGTGTTATTCTAGGAGTGAAATCGTGGCGCTCTATTATTGACCTTTGAGCGACAAGGGCCATTCCATTCAGCCAATCAGCAAGAGAGTATGGATAAAATGTAAGACAAACAAAAAATATCCCTGTTGCGCTCACTCCGCCGATGACAATGTCGCCTAAGACCTCTCGCCAGTCACTGCCAGTAGCCGCAAAAAAACAAACGATCAAAGCTGTCGCAATAATTCCGGCCTGAGGACTGGTCGCAACACAAAGGCCGATGGCCGAGCCCAGCAGCATTGCGCGGATCCATGGCCTCTTCATGCGCGTAAAGCAGAGTGCTGTCATCACGATTAAAGACACAAGCGCTTCAGGGCGTCCCACTTCTCCGCAGAGCCACCCGGCGAGACCCCAGGTAGCGGCACCTATGACTACCATAGTTGGAACGTCTTCTACCATCGGTAATGAAAACTTTACCCAGATCAAGACCACTATCATTTCAATAATTCCGGTGGCGAGAATAATGGCAGGATACGATTTAATGGGGATAAGCGACCCAATTAAAATGGGCATAAGAAATCCATGCCACGTGACATAGTCTTCGGGATTAATGCCATAGAATAACGCAAGCGGATTAAAGAGATGGTTTACAAGCTTACCGGTTTGGGCGTATTCCAAAGTTTGCGGGAGAAAGCCGTTCGCATCACCATCAAGCGGTGTTCTTAAAAGAATCTGCGGAAGCAGCACTAAAAAGGCGACCACGAGCCCATTAATCAAAATGAACCAATGTAATTTTTCTTTTGTCGTCATTTATTTATCCCTGTTTTTGATTTATTTTCCAATCTGAAAAACGGTGCTAACTCATATTTTCTCCCGCTGTTTCGCGCAGCGAGCACGCGGGATTGCCGGCTGCGACGCATCCCGGAGGAAGATCCTTCGTGACCACGGCGCCATCTCATCCGCCCAATTCACGCATGCGAGGCAACGGGATAAATTGGGTTCCTAATTTTTAATGGGGATCAAGATGGAAACGCCTGCCTTGCTTGCGTGTCTTTCGCTCATTTTGATCGATCAACTCGCAGACACAAGGTAAGATGATTTTTGACGATCCAATCTTTGATGCTTTTGTGCCAGGGATTCGATAGCGGCACTAGAGTGTGCACCTGTCCGCCGATTTTTTTGAAGAAAATCTTAAGGTCGATTTGTGAAACCAAGTGAACAGCATCTCGATCTTGTTTCCACGGTAAGTGAAACATCGCGAGGTCTTGCAATAATAGGAAGGCTGGTTTCCTGCTTATAATTGTCTGTGCGCGATGTTTAGCCACTTGCAGGCTGAGCGATAATCGATCAAAGCGGCTGAGATGATCGCAAGAGGGAGGTAGATAAAATGGCAAATCGTAGCGTGGGCAAATGAGATACATTGATCCTCCGGGTGCCAGTCGATCCCATAAATGGATCAGCCCCGAGGACGGATTTGTCATGTGTTCGAGCACAAAAGTGCTGAAGATCAGGTCGTATTTCCCGCTTAGGTTGACGATGGGCCCGCAGATAACCTGATCGCCTTCTTGTTTCAGCCAGCTCTCACATAGCGGTGTTATATCATGCAGGGTTAGAGAAACCTGGTTGCGGACACCATGTATTCGTAGGAATTCTGCGAAACCAGTTTTGCCCGATCCAAATTCCAGGATGCGACAGCTTCCAGTCGTTTGAATGCAATTTTTAATAGTCGGAAGCAGGAGAGGCCAGGAATGATCGATGCGACTGGCTTCCGTGAAGGCGGTATAGCTGGAGAAGTCCCGATAAAAGGCCTCCATTCGGAGACGAAGCCGACCAACGTCGTGGGAATTTTCAGTGATTAAGCGGGTTGTCATTCGAATGCTTCACACGAGGCAAACTCTGCGCAGGGTTTCCGCCCCAAATTTCGTCAGCCGGGACGTTCTTGGTTACCACCGCACCGGCGCCGATTAAAGCCCGCGATCCAATGGTCACACCGGAAAGAATAAAAGCCCTCGCGCCAATGAAGGCGTCATTTTCTGCGGTGATCGGTGCTATTCTAAGGGGTAATGTTGGGTCAGAAAAATCATGTGTGCCGGTGCATAAGTAAGCTTCTTGCGCCACGGTGACACGTTGTCCAATATGGATCTGGCCGAGGCTATAAAGATTCGCTCGATCGCCGATGCAGGCTTGGTCACCCAGCTTGATCCGCCAAGGTATCTGAATGCGTGCCCGCTGGTGCACAAAAACGCGGCGGCCGATTTGCGCCCCGAACAAACGCAGCCAAAAATTTCGCCAGCGCCAAAACGGCTTTGGCGTCCATCGGCAGAAAAATAGCCAACACCATTCCCAGGCCAGTAAGCGAAGCCTTTCGTTCATCGACCAAGGGGATGCGCCACGTTCTTTTTCTGGGGTCATGAATTTAGTATTTCGGCCTTATCGGCCATTCTGTGAATCGACGAGTTCCGTGAAATCCTCAATGTAGCGATCGGCGATTTTTTCCAACGTGAATTCCGCCGCTTTCTCGAGGCCGCGGGCGGACAGGGCATCGCGTAGGTTGTCATCCGTCATGGCCCGGGAAAGGACGGCGGCAAGTTCGGCGACCGGGTCTTGAGCGCGATGATCGAAAACCAACCCGTTGTATTCCGGAATAAGGTAGTCACGGAAACAGGCTAAACTGGAGATAATTGCCGGGCATCCCCGCGCCATGGCTTCCAAGGGAACGACACCGAAGGATTCGCCGCGTTCGGCCAGGGAGGGATAAACCAAGAGCGACGCCTTTTCGAAATAACCATTCAGTTCGCTTTGTGGCACCAGTCCTTCAAACGAAACACAGTTCGAAATGCTGGCCGCACGGGACGTCAGGTCGCGATAATATCCCTCGCCGCCGCCTCCATGTTCGCTTCGGTATGAACCGATGATAACCAGGCGCCAATGGGGAAGACTAATTTTGGCGAAGGCCGAGATTAGTAAATGCACGCCTTTTTCGGGATGAATGCGGCCAACGTAAAGAACAGTTCGATTGTGGGAGGCATTGTCATGATAGTCGCTCAACGACACTCCATTGACAAAAGGTGGAATCACTCGCACCCGGCTTCCGCCGTCGCCCAGTTCGGCTTTGATGGCCTCAGCCATGGGAGCGGAAACCGTTTGAATGCGGGCGGCGTGGCGGTAGAGCCACATCTGGCCCTTGGGATACCGTGCGACGTGCACATAAAGTGCACCATAACGTTTCGTGCGCAAAAAAATCGGCAGCCACATGCAATTGGTGATCACGACATCTGCTCCCTTGGGAAGTGCTTTCCATGCTCGCAGGGAATAGATGGCGTCGAGGCAGCGATAGATCAGTTTGGATTTTGGGGCATCAAAGCTCTTCAACCTTCGGTGCTCCACGCCATGCACGCATTCACTTGGGGATAGGGCCGGGAAGCGCCTGGAAAGATGCACGACCTTATGGCCACGTCGGGCGAATTCCATGCCCAAACCGTGCCACATTTTTTCGACGCCCGATCCTAAAAGTGGCGGAACGGGGAAATAGGGACCCTGGACAATCGTTATTCGAAGCTTCTTGGATGGGGCAATCATAGATAGCCTTCGATGGCCGTGACGACTTCTTCAACTGTAATGGAAAGGATGCATTTTTTATTTTGCTCGGTGCAGACGTTCAACCCGCAGCCACAGCAGTCAGTTTTATGGTAGATTACGCAGTGCCCAACACCCAACGGAAACCATTGTCCAGGTGGATTGCGCGCGGCAAAGATTGCCACGCAGCGCGTGCCCACGGCAGCGGCCAGGTGCATGGGGCCGCTGTCGTGGCCGATAAACAGGCGGGCACGGGCCAGGACCGCCGCGCTTTGCCGCGGCGTGCACACTCCGCATAAGTTAAGCATCTTCGAAGGCCACTGTTCACCGCAGCGTTGCGAACGTTCATGCTCATCGGCTGCCCCGATAAAAGCCAACGCCATTTTAGGATACTGCAGGCCGAGTTGCTTAATCAGGCCGCGCCAGTTCGGCTCCTCCCAATCGTTTGCCGGCACCTTTGTTCCCAGGCTCACCGCGATGAAGTCGGTACTGATTCCGGCTGCGGTTAAATTTTGCTGAGCCCATTGCCGGTCGGCATCGGCCAAATCGAATCGATACGACGCGGGATCGGTTAAATCCAACGGCGTTGCCAAGGGTGGCTGAGGGTTGCTTATGAGTTCTTTGCCTGCCCGCCGTAGCTCCTCAACATGGAGCGAAGGCGGGTGATCTCTCGCCTGCCCTTCGTAGCTCGAAGAGCGAAGTAGGGTGGCCAATGTCGCGTTCCGCGAATTTGAAATCTCAGATCTGAAATTTGAGATGGCGGAATCCGCCTTAGCCACAAAAGAACACATAGATCTCAAAGAAGGTATCCGGCGGAGAAGGCGGGCGGCCTCGGGCTCGGCGATTCCATCCGCGTTATGCCTGAGTTCGCCGTCCACGGTTGAAAACCCGATTTGCTCAGGGATCCCGGCCAAGCGAAAAAAAGCTGCGTCACGTTTCATCTTGGCCGCGCCGCGCCATGCGGCGAGGTTGACCACGACATCGAATCGGGACCGTCGCAGATTAACCAACAAGGAAAGTAACCGCCACGGATTCCTCGTTCCGACAGGATAGGCCATGTATTCGTCGATCAAGCCGGTGTCCTCCAGGATCGCGGCCGCGGCCGCGGCCTTGGTCGCCACCGGAAAATTGGTGAGCAGGGCGATCCGTGCCTGCGGGTAACGTTGCCGCACGGCCCGAAGTGCCGGCAAGGCGACGCACCAGTCGCCCAGGCTGCCGAGACGGTAAATGAGAATGCGCATGGGGAGGATTTTTTACACGAAGATCGCAAAGGGCGCAAAATCGGATTCGGATTTTTTAACCGCGGAGAGCGCCCGCCTTTGCCACTGGCTTCGGCGTGGCAGGCAGATGATCGCGGAGATTGTTTTAACCACTTATTGTCGCTGATGGTCGCTTATTTCGGATTGGTCCAGATTTTTGCAACCGCGGATGAACACGGATTAACGCGGATATGAATTGGTTCGGAAAAACTCTGAAGGCCGTCGTTGCGATCAGAAAACGCTGTCGCAGCGCTTTCTGGCGCAACCCGACGGCCTACACGGCCTGTGGCCGTGCGCTGCGCAGCAGCACAGTTTTTCTATCAGCCTGCCACGCCATAGTTTTATCGAAGGCGGGCCCATTAGTGCTCATTAGTGTAGATTAGTGGTTAAAGAACTAATCCGAAAATCCGCGCCTGCCCCGCCGTCTTGTCCGCCGTAGCTTTAGCGACGGCGGAAGCCTCTGGCGAAGGAGGGTCAATTCGCGCCTGCCTCGCCGTAACTTTAGTGAAGGAGGGTTCATCCGCGGTTAAAAATCTTTTTGTTTGTGAGGTGCATTATTCGACTTCCTCGCCAATCGCGACGTGCTCTGGGTTTAGGAATGTCTTGATCAGCGCGCCCTTCCCGCAAACCGTGACATGGCCGAAGCGCTTGAACCAAGCGCCTTCCGGCACGATCGGTTTTCCTTCAATCCAGCGGAGAACCTGCATCAGGTCGTCCTTGGTGATGTTCCGTTTCGCCACGCGGTCCAAGAGATGGGCCAGCAGTGCCGGAGGAAGGTTGGCCCGCTGGATTTCAGGCATCGAGTTGGTTTACCGGTTTCCCGTAATAACCTTCTAGAAACTGCTTCTTCAGTTCAGCCGCCTTTTGGGCATCGGCGGTGGCGGCAAGTTGCCCGGCGATTCTTCCCAGTTTACCGAGCGGCAACTGCTTGACGGTGAGGGTCATCTCCAGGTTGAGCGCCTCTGCGGCTTTCACCATGGTCTTGAGCGTAATAGAGGTGTTTTTCCCGTCCAGAATTCTGCGGACGGCCTGGCGGTTGGTCTTGGTCTTCCTGGCGAAGCTGGAGATGCTCAGATGATCGAACTTCATCTGATGCTTGATGGCATTAGCCAAGGATTTCTTTAGCTGGAGGGCGGCGGCACTCATGCAGCAGAGGTGATCCAAAAATGAGCCAGTGTCAAGTAGCAGCATAGTTTTGCATCAGCCTGCCACGCCATAGTTTTTAACAACGGCGGGCCTATTAGTGACAATTAGTGCGAATCAGTGGTTAAATCGTTTTTGGATCGATCTCCTCGATCTTTGCGCTCTCCGCGGTAAAAACTCTCAGATAAAACCCTTCATCTGTCGCCCAAAGGGCAAAGCCCGCCGGGCTCCCAGGGGTGGCATGAAAGGTTGGTTGCTCGGCGACGGATTAAGCGCTGCTAGAGTAAGGCCTGCCGAAAATGCTATAAATCCCAGTGCCATGGGTTGCTCCATTGGGGCAGTTACTATATCAATTATGCATGTGCTAAGTAAAAGCCACGCCAGTGCTTCGTTACGTCTCAGGGCAATCCATGATCGTCTGAATAAAAGGAGGGCGATTGTACATCGAAAGAGCAGCCAGGAAAATCCGAGAACAGGCCCCATTTCCATGACGGTTCGCGGCCATTCTGACTCCGCCAACAAGAATCCAAGGTCACCAGTCGTAAGTTTTGCTGCGACATTTGAACCGACGCCGATACCAGACCCAAGGTTTGGCGCGTCCTTGGCAGCATCAAAAGCATCGCTAAAATCTCCAAAAAACCGTTTAATAATGGCGTCGTTAAAACTACCTGTACCTCCCAAGCCCTCGTCCCACCTCGTGCTAAAGACATCCAGGCCTTCCTGAAAAGTAGGGCTCAGGACCAACAAGCCGATGACAACCGTGAATACCAGTGAAATGCGCACGATAACCGATGAAAGGCGTGAGCTAAAAGCTGCACCAATCAGGGTAAATCCCATTGTAACGGCGAAACTGAGCATGAGTGATCGACTGCCGGAGATCGGGATCACCATTAAAATCGCCGCAGCCGTGATCATTCTCCATCTGATAGAAAGCCATTTTGGCTTTATAAAAGAATACACGAAAAAAGCCGTCGCCAAAAGATAGTATTTCGCCACGCCTGTGTTATAGGAAAAAGTTCCGGCCATGCGAATTTTATCGAGCGCCGACCTGATTTGTTCACCACCTTCACCAGCCGTCCGATTTAGAAAATGATCAGATGGGGCAATAAATTGCATAATCATCAGTCCTGTCATGAAAGGCGCCATTTTGACGATCCATTTTCCGATCTTCAGAACCTCATTTTCACTCATGACTGCCGGCAACACAAATACTAGAGGAAAATGAAGGCAGTATGAGCGAATACCATAAATTGCGATTGGGACTGACATCTCTGGTATAGAAACGACTTGGTAGCTAACGACGGCGATAAATATGCCCAAGAAAAGATAGAGAAGATACATCAAGGCATGTCTCGGCCATAGCCCAGCCCGCCATGTGAGAAAATAGATTATGACTACAACGGGATCCCGAATGACCAAAACGAAATTGGCGATATTTGGCATGGTGAAAAAGACCCATTTGCGAAGCGCCCCTTCAAAGAGTAAAAGGAAAAAATAAGCGTAAACCCACCAATGGATACTGTGGAGTATCCCGGAAGATAAAGTTCGTTTTACATCCGGATTAACTGAGATTGGACAGGCTGTTCTATCGGTAATCATTCGTATTCTTGCGTTGGCGTGAGCAGCTTAGGTGTTGAGGCGATCACGGAGAAATGTAACGGTTGCCTTTTCATAATCCATCCAAGAGCTAAGGCGGGCCGTATTTAATGCCGCCTCGGACATCTGTGCCAGGCGGTCACGATTCTGGTGCAGAAGTTCAAGCTTTTCGGCAATTGCAGCCGCTGAACGGATTGGAACCAAAAACCCGTCTTGACCGTCGGTCATGAAATCGGGTCCGCCGGTATGGGCCGTGGTGATGACAGGCAGGCCTTGTGACATGGCTTCCAGCAGCACAAGACCAAACCCCTCGAATAACGACGGAAAGACGAAGACATCATGCCGGCGCATTTCAGCCAGAACACTAGCGTGGGCCAACGAGACCAGATGCCGATGAGTCGTAAGTGCGGTACGTAATGGACCACAATTTCCGGACGGAGGCTGGCCAACCAAAGTCAATTCAACGGCCGAAGAACCGAGCATGTCGATCGCTTTAAGGAGGTAACTTAGCCCTTTTCGCTGTCCAAGTGAACCCACGAAAAGCACGCGTAAAGGGTTGCCACTATCGTTTGTCCGTTTGGAGAGTCCCGGTGTGACTTGAGGCGCTCCATACGGGATAACATGAATCTTTTTTGTGGCGCAATTAGCTTCCAAAAGGGTGCTTCGTGTGAAGGAACTGGCTACAAAAATATCATCGGCGAGTGCCAGTTCTTCATCTTTCCGGGCGAGTTTTTGCGCGCTATCCCGGTTGCCGGTCAAGGTTGCCGCCCAATCGGGTTGTAACTCGGCCTCCTCCGTAAGGATTCGCTGCGCCGCTTTCCAATGACCTATGGGTTGATCATAGAAACAACGCAGACCCAGTCCACGAGCGGCCTGAAAAGTGGCGAGAGCGCCATCTTCGTAGGCATAGACACCGCGCAGTTCTCGAGTGTGCATTAACAGCGGCAACCTTCTGGCAACATGCAAATCGAAGTCATGGTAGACTGCATCGACACTAGCCCAGCCGATCTCATGCCGGGTTATGTGCCTTAAACCCAAACGGCCTGCCCCAAGTCGCACGAGTTCACGCCATGGCCACGCATTGATCGCAGATGGCGCGAGGTCGGAGTATGTCCTCCGCAATAATTCGTTGCGCAATCCACTTGGGACAAATCTAAGCCAGGCGGCTGACGAATTAATCGCCAGTGTTGTCGTAAATCCAGCAAGCAGTCTATCCGAACTGAGCCCGCGTAAGACCGCACGAGCATTATTGTTTCCAGTCGGATGTGAGACCAATATCATGCGTTCATTTTGCTATTTCAATACAGCCGACAATCGACCCAAGGCGTTCTCTAAATCTAGCATTGCCCTGTATCGCTACAAGCGAACCGCAGTGTTCGTTTTCTTCGTCCGCGTAACACCAACGGTAGCAGTAACTGTTTCACAATGAGACGGCTCAATAGAATCATCGCCTTCTATCAGCATGCTTACGCATTTGCTAAAGCAAATTTAAACTTTTCCACATAGGAAGAAGCTACATGTTGCACAGACATTTGAAATAAATGGTCCTTTTTACTGTCTTGGATTCCGATGGCGGAGAGGGGATTAGTGACCAATCGGCTCAACAATGCTGTAAGATCCTTGACGTTGCCGTTGGGGAAAGTGACCCCACATGGGCCAATTGCCTCAGGCAAGCCGCCACCACTTGAACCGATGACAAAGCAACCACATGCAATCCCTTCTACTGCAACGATACCGAACGGCTCGTTCCAGCGGGATGGCACGACAAGAATGCGGTGCGAGCGATAGCAGTCCGCAAGAGGGTGGCCATATAAAGCTCCAAGAAACCGAATGGCCTTATTAAGACCGAGCGCATTTACTAACTCTTCGGCCTCTTGTCGGATTGCCCCATCGCCTACGATGCTGGCTTTGAAAGACAAGCCATGAGCATGCAATTCTCCCAGTGCATGAATGAAAATGTCCACACCCTTATCCGAAACGAGACGGCCGACGAAAAGGAAATCATGCTCTCTACTTGTATTTGTCGATGATTCAAAAAAAATACCCTCGTCGTATGGATTAGGTAATATATCCGTCCCAGCAACATTTAGGTCATCATGTATGGCTTTGCTAATGGCTATATTCTTGGCGTGTTTTGCAACGACTCGCTTGATTCGAACGATGTAATGCGATTGATCCCGGTCGTGTGACAACCATGTTTGATGGGTAATAAAAAACGGTTTCTTTCTCACCAATAAAGGCCACGCAAAACGGAGGCTGATGTTATTTTGGAAAAATATATCGGCCCAATTAGTCAGGCTGAGCAGCCGGACCGGGTTTGGGCATCGCACGATCTCGTACGGGCATTCTTCAGCGTTTTCCGATGGTGTTTGAGTAACTACGATTACATGATGGCCAACTTTGTGCCATTGATCCGCCAATAAGCGACTGACTGTTTCAATGCCGCCAACCGTCGGCCTGAAAGTATAGCTGACCAACAATATCTTCACTTGGCTCGAAGCGTTAACAATAACAAATTCATGACACTATTGAACACCTGATCTACGGTAAGGTCTTCGAGACAAAGACCGCTTTGATTACGCCAACTTGTTTCGCCACGTCGCAGCTCACATGCGCCCATATGACACGGAATGCATTTGCGCGTGGATTTTAACACAACATTTCTTATTCCCTCGTAACCGAATGCACCACTCTCAGTGGGCCCAAAGAGGCCAACTGTCGCACAATCCAGCGCCACGGCAGCATGCAGCATGCCGGTATCATTGCCGACAACCACGGCGCATTCTGCTAAAGCGGCGAACGATTCGCGCAATGTTAGGTTTCCGGCGCAAAAAAAGACGTTATCTAACCCAGCAAAGGCAGGTTCCTTCGAGCGTTCCTGCGTGCCGCCGATTATTAGCACCGACGCATTGAGCTCTTGTTCGATTCGTTTTGCCAGTTGTACATAATTTTGCGTTGGCCACATCTTAATGTGTTCTGTGCCGCAAGGTAATAGTGCCACATTGACAGGCCGCCGCTTGACCAGCAGTTTTTCACAAAACTGCTGACGTTCTTTTAAGGTGCTCAATAAGCGAACCGGTTGACGTTCAAGTTGAATGCCCAGCGTGGCATCCGCTGCGCGGTGAAAGAGTTCGTTGACATGCATCACCCGCAGTCGGCGCTCCGGACTTTCGTACTTTCGGCCATAAACACTAAAACTCGCGTCAAAGAGTCGCCCGTAACCCTGTTCATCCGAATCGAAGCCAAACATGCAGGAAGATTTTAGGGAACGCGCAAACAAGAGCGACTTCACATCGTTGTGCAAAAATAGATCGATATCATGTGGGCTCTGATTCAGCTGTTGCCGGAACTTAACTGCTTCGACCAATCCCATTTTATCAGTAGGCGCCTTCATGGTTATTATGGTTAGGGGCAGATCAAGGTGCTCAAAAATCGACCCCATGCCGGGCCGCGTTACCAGAGTGATATGAATATTTGGATTCCAGCGAAAAAGGGCCTGCAATAATCCTGTCAGCGCAACGAGATCTCCGATACCGCCATAACGGAATATGCGGATTGTTCGTGGAGACGGCACTGGCTGACGTGGCTGACGTGCAAGCAAAGCAATTATGAATTGCTTCGAGATTTTTCTTATGATCGAGCCAGGCATTTTATTTTAGCCGTGCTGGGTGGTATTGTTCCTTGGCAATGCGAGGACATCAGCAATAGCTTGTTGATCGGTGGCTGATTCCAGCCTCTGGCCCTTAAGATCGAAGAAAGTATATCCAAGAGATCCCAACATCTTGATAACCTCTGAGCCTGACTCGCGATTATTCTCAAAGATAATTCTTGGTTGAAATCGATCAATTACAGTAAGACCGCCTTTGAGCACGAGATGTTCGGCTCCTTCGACATCAATCTTAATCAAGTCCACGCGATTAATTTCACGTGACTTGAAAAAGTCATCCAGACGCTGCATCGCGACTGGAATCTGTTCACCACCCTGTGGACGAATTAAACTGGATGCTCCCCAGTTTGAATGGGCTTCTGGTGGCAAAAACAATACGCCTTGGTTGTTGCAGTCACTTAATGCACATCGTTCCACATCGACGTTTGAAAGCGAATTTAAGTGGAGATTTTGCTCAAGCCGTGACGCAAAACGTGGGATCGGTTCGAATGCGATGCAATAGGCAGCCCGCCGAGCCATATGAACGGAATATAAGCCGATATTTGCCCCAATATCGATGCATACCCAATTTTGTTTAACATGCTCGCAAATCCATCCTTCAAGTAGCTTATCTTGTGTGCCGAAGAAAAAGATCTGCCAATCAGTGAAGTATCGTGTTTCCAATGCAAACCAAGGTTCCTCGGGCGTGGCCTGCAACGTGATAGCGTAATAGAAGTCTGTTCGGCGATCGGGATGATGACTTAGCCTGAGTAGCCTATAAAGCCCTGGAAGATGTGGTCGTCTTAGCGCAATCCAGCGCAGAAGGGCGATCCAAGGTGACATCTTTTGACGCATCTGATTAGAAATCGCTGCCATAGTCACTTCTTGGAAAAAAGCTTCGCCCCACCGCTTCTATTGAGAGGCGAGCGCAGGCGGCTGAAAGGTTGTAGCTGAGAGTCCAGAGTCGAGAGCTGGTCACTACGGAACTAACCAAAAAATCTGCTGAGGATCGGTAGCCACAGGGAGGTTTTCCTGTGGCTTCGTGTCCTTCGTGCCTTTGTGGTGAGCTGTATGCGCAGGCTGATTGCAGCTTGCGGAAAAACTCTGCTGGGCGCCAAGCACGAAGCCTTGTCTCTTGACGGAGCGATATTTTGGAGACATTTTCCGGGGTAGCATTCGAACAAGCCATGACCGCCCTTACACAGTCGATTATCGACGAGGTTAAGTCCGCCCCCGAGCCGGTGCAGCGGGAAGTCTGGGATTTTTTACTTTTCCTCAAAAGCAGGCGCGATGATGCTAAGGAAGACCTTCTGCCGCTCGCTCAGTCCGCATGGGCGAAGGACTGGGACAAGCCGGAGGAGGATGCGGCATGGCGCGATTTGTAAGCGGTGAAGTCGTCGTAGTCCCTTTTCCTTTCACGGACCTTTCGAGCTCCAAGGTTCGTCCGGCTTTGGTATTGGCTTCTTTGACTCGTGGCGACGTGATCCTTTGCCAAATTACGAGCCAATCCGCCGGCCATCCGGAAGCCATCGCGCTTGCGGTCAGCGATTTTGCATTGGGAGGATTGAAGCATGATAGCTTTGTCCTGCCTCATCGGATCGTCACGGCCAATGAAGCATGCGTGAAACGGGTCGTGGGAACCCTGCCGTCCACCAAACTCAGCCAAATTCGAGAGCGGGTTTGCGCGGTCATTTCCGGCAAGTAGCATAGTGTCAAGAGCTGAGAGTAGAGATAGCTTCGCCCCGTCGCTTCTAGCTGAAATATTGCATTCAGGCATGAGGCCGCTGGAGTGATGGATGGATACCAAACTAACCGAAAAATTTGCTGAGGATCGGAAGCAAAAGGGAGGTCTTCTTGTGCCAGGATTCGAGTTTCTCGCAGCGCGACGAGAGCAGCTTGCGGTCGGGAGAGGCGAGGGGCTCGCTGCGCAGGGCCGCCCGAACTTCGGCCAGCCGGCCGGACCCATGCTTGAGTTGCGGGTTGATCGTCTCGCGCAAAAGTGAGGTCACCAACTGCCGGAGCTCCGTCTCGGGCGCATAGTAGTCGCGCGGACTGTCCGGCTCGCTCACCAGCCGGATCGCGCCGATCTCTTTCAGCACTTTGATCCCTTGGCTGACCGATCCCTTGCTCAAATCCAGTTTTCCCCGGATGTCGCCGAAGCTCAACGGCTGGGCCGAGGCGAAGAGGAGTCCGTAAATCTCGCCGTAGGAGCGGGGCAGGCCCACCACACCCAGGAGATCGGCAAAGACGGCGCTCATCCGCCGCTCGAATTCAGTCAACGGCCTTGCCTTGGGAGGCTCCTCAACGGTGGGAAAAGCGGCTGGATCGGTCACTGGAACCGCAGCAATGGGGGATTTCCCGGTGTGGTTCAATACAAAATGAACCCGTCTTCGCCCTGAGCTTGCTGGCGGTGAGCCTGTCTGCCCTGAGCCGTTTCGACAAGCTCAAGGCCCCGAGCTGGTCGCGGGGTTTGTCGAATGGGTCGAACCCGTCGAACGGGCTACGGCGTGGCAGGCACTGATTATCACTGAAAAAGTAGCAAGTGACAGGTGCGGGAAGTAACAGGAGTAACTGATTTTTTAACCACTGATGCACACTAATCGGTATTGATGCTGCCCTGAGTTTTTTACACGAAGGACGCAAAGGGCGCGAAATTGGATCTGGATTTTTAACCGCGGATTGTCACTTACGCGCACTGATTAATTTTCCCGCGGATACCTAATACTTGGTTCATTGCCTGTTAGCACATGAGGCTATTATCTCAGCCTTTTGTTTCACGCAGTGCGAGACTTTCACGGAGGCGCAGGCGGAATGTCCGGCAAATGCCGTATGCGCGCCGAGCGTCTTCCCTGGTGGCGGCCGTCCCGGGATAACGGTATTCGACTGCAAAACTTGTCAGGAGATTGAGATCGGGCCGCCACGTATCCCACATCGGCTCCAATGGGGTTGCGAGATCGAGTATTCTGGAGAGGTCGTGGGTGTTGGGAAAAGATATACTGGCTTCAACCAAACGCGCTTTGAGGTATTTTTCGATACACTGTTGGGCGTGAAAGCAAACACTGTCGTAATTGGGATGCTTGCGTGCCCTGATCCCGCGAAGAACATCTGAAAAATCTCCCTCCGCTTTGGCCGCCCACTCCTTGGTTTCAGATTTCATGCAAGACACGGCCCTTGTGCACGATTTCGCTGATGAAGCTATCGTTCATGGCCAAGCGTTCTCGCAATCGCTTGGGAGTGCGAACCATAATATCAACGGGAAAAGGGGCGCGTACCGCTGTCCGAATCTTTGCTTCCTGATAAGGAGGCCGGCCGGAATGGGTCATGACTACGAGCAAATCTACGTCGGAATCGGCCTTTGGATGACCGTAGGCATACGAGCCGAAAAGAATGATCTTCTCGGGTTTGAATCGTCGAGCCACCTCTCTGACATAGGCTTGAATTTCGGCCACGGGAACCATGAGAACAATTGAGGATTGCAGATAAAAATTGGCAATTGAAAAACGGAAAATGAGATCCTTGTGTTCCTTTGTGGCTAAAGCTGTCCTTTGAGTTCTTTGTGTCTTTGTGGTGAATCAGGATGAGTCTTAATCCGAATCCGCGTCCATCCGCGTGCATCCGCGGTTAAAACTGGATCGAGGGCCTGATCTGAGATCTGAAATGGCGTCAGCCAAGCATCCGCGGCTAAGAATCTGAAATTTGAGATCTTAAATTTGAAATGGGAGGAGCCCTCGGCCTACCTGAAGCGGCCTAGGTGACTTTTCGCGGCAAAACCCTTTGGTTCTTGACTAAATTTTATTAGCTTGGCGCGATATAAGCTAATTCAAGCCGGGATTGGACCTTACGGACCGGCTTTGACATCCACACCATTTTCAGTTCCTAACATCCTGTAAATGCAGCGGTTGCATTGATTGCGGCGGCTTTTTCCAGAGGCAAATCACCATCAGAAAAATTAAGCTTTAAATAAAAATTTCATGAAGACGATTCCAACCTTATTGCTGGCTGTTTTCCTTGCCGCCGGCTCCAGCTTATATGCGTCGCAAGGGTTATTGACGAACCAGGTCGTCGAGCCGAAAGGGCCTGATTTGACCGCGATCATCGCCGCGGCCAAGGCCGATCCCACCAATGCGGCGGATATCATCGCCAAAGCCGTGGCGGCCAATCCCGACAGTGCGGCGGACATCATCAACGAAGGCATAAAAAGCTTCCCCACTCTAGCCTCCGACATTGTCACCGCGGCCATCACCGATGCTCCAGGCATTGCCCCGGCCATCACTGCTGCGGCGATCACGGCGGTGACGTCGTCCGCCGCCACGCCGGCTGACGCTGCTGCGGCTGCCGCCGCCATCACCAAGGCTGCCGTCGCCGCTGTGGTCAAGGCGTCCTCGCCGGAAAACGCCGCAGCCGCAGCTGCGAGTGTCGCGGCGGCAGCGGCGAAGGCTGACCCAACCGATACCGCCGTCATTTCCGCTGCAGCCAATGGCGTCTTGCCCGGTTCCGGCACTACGACCACGGTCCAATCGATCGATACTTCCATCGGCAGTCCTGCACATTAATCCAAGAATTTTGCAACCATTCATCCAATCTGTCGTCATCCTGCTTCAACTAATACACTAATGAACCGTTCCCTCCTTCGGCTCGCCCTGGCCCTGTTTGCCTTAAGCTCAATTTCCACCGCCTATGCCGTGCTGCCCTACAGTGAAGGCTCCGAGTTGTTTGTCACCGGCACGGGCAGTGTCAGCTACAACGACAATGTATTCCTCGTGAATACCAAGGAAAAGAGCTCCTTTATTTTCGACGAAATTCCGGGGCTGGAGATCGATGATAACACCAATGCCGACACCAAGGGAATCCTGACGTCCAAGGAAGACTTCGTGCAATACGCCAGCGTCAGCCATCAAAACACCGAACTTAACCACACCGACTTCAACGGTAACTACAGCGACGACAAATTGCTCCTGGATATCGATGCCGGGTTCAACCAGAATGCGCAGAACACCCGTGAAACGGTCGGGGTGGTGCAAAGTGGCGTGATCGTTCGCAATGACGTGACCAATGTCACACCGGATGGCGAGTGGACCATTTCGGAAAAAACCAAGGTCGGCGCGGGGTTCAATTACAACGACAACCATTACAAAACGGCCGGATTTACGGACCTTACCACCTATGAAGTGCCGGTGAACGTTTACTACGAGGTCGCGCCGAAACTTTCGGCGAGCGCGGGTTATCGCTATCGGGACAGCCAGGTCAAAGGCAATGACAGCACGGACAATTATTTTAACGTGGGTGCGCGCGGCGAGTTCACGCCCAAGCTGACGGGCACCGTCAATACCGGTTATCTCCAGCGCAGCCCCAGTCACGGCAGCAAGCAGTCGGCCCTCGGTGTGGAAGCGAAACTCGATTACGCTTTTTCGGAGAAAACTGCTTTTCGCCTGGGCGCCAGCAATGACTTTACCAATGCGTCCACCGGCGGCACCGAAAAGGTGATGTCGATCTCCGGTGGTGCCACGGCCCAGCTGACCGAACAGTTCACGGGCGATGTCGAGATTTCTTACAACCACAGCCGTTACAATGGAAGCATCCGCGCCGACGACTACGTCGAAGGCACCGGCACGATCGGCTACCAGTACAATAAATATGTGACGCTCAACGGCAGCTACACCTACCGCAACAATTCATCCAACCTGGCCGGGGTGGAGTTCAGCAACAACGTTGTCACCGCCAGCGTCACGGTGAGGTACTAAGCGGGCGCGGCGCGCCCGCATTTCAAATTGTCTGATGTCGGCTTCGCATCGGTACAGATCTGAGATGGCGGGTAGGGCACGTTGCCCTCAACGGGCCGAGGGCGGAAATCAACGGTCGGCTGAGGGCAGCCGACCCTACCAAGGCTAAAGTCCGTTCTGCGAATGTTAGATCTGAAATTTTAAATCTGAAATGACGTAAGGCGTTGAAAACGCCTTACGTCTCGCAAATGGCCGGCGAATCCAAAGGATCAAGTTGCAAACCGGCCCAAGCTTTTAGAGAACTGGCATGTTTCTTTCTATTCTGGGCCTAGGTTCTCTGCTCCAGCCTCTCAGCTTTCGACTCTAAACTCTGGATTCCAAGCTCTCGACTTCCACCTCTCATCTCTGGACTCTCGACTTCCGCCTCTCCCATGTCCCGCGCCACCCACTCAATCACCGGCAAACTGACGGCTCTTCTGGTCGCTGGCTTGATGTCAGGGGCCATCTCCGGGCTGACGGTTTTTGCCGACGGAACCCCGCCGGTATCGTCTCCCCCGACGGATTATATCTTGCAGCCCTCCGATCTCCTGCATGTCCAGATCTTCCAGGAGGAGGACCTCATGCGGGATGTCCGGATTTCACAGGAACACACCGTCATGCTCCCGCTGATTGGCAGCGTGGATTTGAACGGCAAGACGCCCCGCGAAGCCGAGGTCATCATCCGCGATCTTTATAACAAGGACTATCTCGTGAACCCGCAGGTGACGGTTTCCGTGCTGGAATATGCCAAGACGAGCGTGGATGTGCTGGGTTCGGTCAACACCCCCGGTTCGATCACTTTTTTGCCGGAACAACCCATGAACCTGCTCGATGCGATTGCGCGGGCCGGTGGCTTCAACCGCCTGGCCGATCGCAAGCATGTCACGCTGACGCGATCGGGTGACGGTGGGAAACTGGAAAAGACCACCATTAATACGGACGACCTCATCCAGGCAAATGCCAGGGAGTCGTGGCCGCTGATCAAAGGCGACGTCATTTTTGTGCCGGAGAAGTTGCTCTAACGATGGAAACAGCGGATGAAACCACGGATTTCACAGATAGACACGGATGAAGAGACTGTTTCCACTTGGAGGTGCCTCACCTTCCGGGTGATCTGTGGAGCATTCTGCATATTTGTTTTTAACTCGATTTTTCCATAGTATTTATCCGTGAAAATCCGTGTAATCTGTGGTCGATCATTGCCGAATTTAGGTTAATTTTATGAATCCTCCGAATCCCATGATGGCTCCCCCTGCTTCACCCGGCGACGGCGATCGCCGCAGCGGATATGGGTATGGCGGATATCCCGGTTACGGTGGTTATCCCGGCTACCCCGGTTATCCCGGAGCCGCGTCCGGCGAGCCGATGGCGCAACGCGCCTTTCGCGATTACCTGCTGATCCTGCGGGAGCGAAAATGGTACATCCTGGTCGTTTTCCTGGTCGTGTTTTCCTCGACCGTCGTTTTCACGCTGAGCCGGACAAAGCTGTACCAATCCAGCGCGAGCATCCAGGTACTGCGCCGCGATCCGGTGGTCGTGCAAGTGCAGGGGGTGGTGGACAACGAAATCAGGTCGGCGGAAGATTTAAACACGCAGATCCAGGTGCTCGAGAGCACCGCCATCGTCGAAAAAGTGGCCGAACATCTCACGGGTGACGACCTGGCGAAGTTTACCGCGCCGTATCGGCGGAAAGATGGCGCGCCCGTCTCCCCGCTCGGAATCCTGGCGAGCAACCGGAAAATTGTCCCATTTCGCCAGAGCCTCGTCCTCGCGATCCAATACACCCACCCGGATCCCGTGATCGCGGCGAAGGTGGCCAATTATTTCATGGACGAATACATCTCGTACAATTCGAAGATGCGCGTCGATGAATCCATGAAGGCTGTCGATGACCTCGACGGGCGGATCGAAGAGCAAAAGCAAAAGGTCGAGCAGATGGGGCTGGTCCTGCAGGCCTACCGGGAGAAAAACAACATGGTGTCGCTCGACCAGAAAGAGGACATCGTCACGGAAAAGCTCAAAGCCCTGAATCTTTACGTAACCCAGACTTCCTCGAAGCTCAAGGATGCGGAAGTCCGCTGGAATCAAATCCAGGACCACCAGGCCAAGGGCGAAGACCTCCTCGACCTGGATTTTGTGGCCGGCCAGGCGAACATCAGCAACCTGGTCCAGCAGCTGGCGGCGCAAAACATCGCCATTTCGCAATTGCGCGAGCGTTATCGCGCGAAGAATCCGAAAATGATCGCGGCGATGAACCAGCAGGCCGAGATCGAGCACGAGTTGAAGGGTGCGATCGACACGGCCGCGGCCACCATCGGTTCGGACTATCAAAACGCCGTGAGCAACGATGGGAAAGCGCACGAAGCCCTGGCGGCCGCCGAGCAGGAATCGCTCAAGCTGGACCGCTATGCCGTGGATTATGCCAACCTCGACCGCGATTACCAGATCAACGAAAAATTGCTCGAAACCATCGTCTCGCGGATGAGCGAGACGAGGATGACCAGCGCGATCGAAACCCAAAGCGCCCGGGTCATCGATCGGGCGACCCCGGCTGGAGGCCCGATTTATCCCAACAAGCTGCTCAATTTATCGCTCGGCCTGGTGGGCGGCCTGGGCCTCGGCCTGGCTTTTGCCTTTTTTGTCTCCTACATCGACGACCGGGTAAAAAGCTCGTTCGACGTCGAGGCCATCGTCGGCCTGCCCTTGATCGGCATCATTCCTGAAATTGAAAAGCTGAACCAATCGGAGAAGGCGCAAATCGTCGACAACCACGCCGATCGCCAGGTAGCGGAAGCGTTCCTGGCGCTGCATGCCGGCCTGCAGCTCAAGAACGAGAGCAAAAATGCGCAATGCTTCCTGGTCACCAGCACCATTCCCGGGGAAGGCAAATCGTTTTGCTCGACCAATCTGGCCCTGACGTTTGCCACGCACGGCGAACGCACCGTGATCGTCGACTGCGACCTGCGGAAACCGAATATCCACAAGTCATTCCAGGTCGAAAACCTGAAGGGCGTCATCGATTATTGCCAAGGGACCGGCAGCCTGGAGGAGGTGACGCTTAAAAACATCAAGCCGAACCTCGATCTCATCCTCACCGGCGGGCGGGCCAAAAGCCCGACCCAGATTCTCAACAGCAAGCCTTTTGAAACGCTCATCTCCGAACTGAGAAAACGGTACGATCGGATCATCCTCGACACGCCGCCGCTCGCGGTGGTGAGCGACGCCCTGATCGTGCTGCCCCTGATGGACGCCTCCATCTTCACGATTTATTTCGGGCGCATCCGCCGCAAGGCCGCCCAATTCTGCGCCAAGCAGATGCAGGAAGCGAACGTCCCGTGCTGCGGGGCGATCCTGAACGGGCTCAACCTCGATGTCTCGGGCTATTACTACGCCCAATATTACGACAAGTCCTACAAGGGGTATTACGGCACCGAGGCGAAAGATGCGAAGTAGCACCCCAAGAGGGTGCGAACTTTTCCGCCGTCTTGTCCGTCGTAGCCTTGGCGAAGACGGAAGCCTTGTGCGAAGGCTGGATCCTGACAAGCCGTCCGGATTTTTTAACCACGGATGAACACAGATTAACGCGGATGTGATGAGAAAGACGTGGCAACCACTGATGAACACTTATGCGCACTGATTAAGAGTTGGTTCCGATTGCTGAAAAACTGTGCTGCGAGCGCAGCACACGCCGCACGGCGTGTAGGCCGTCGGGTTGCGCCAGGAAGCGCTGCGGCAGTGTTTCCTGAGCGCAACGACGGCCGGCAGAGTTTTTCAGCAGTCCGCAAACATCCGCGCCAATCCGTGTGATCCGCGGAAAAAATATCAGTATCCGTGCTTATCCGCGTAATCCGTGGTTAAAATGCATGGATGTCCTTTGAGCTTTGTGTCTTTGTGGTGAATCAGGATGAGTCTTAATTCGCATCCGTGTCCATCCGCGTTTATCCGCGGTTAAAAAAGAAGGTCGTCTTCAGAGCCTCAGACGAGGCCAAGTTACAAGCACAGGTAACAAGTAACAAGAGTAGCTCGGGAAGGGTCGGCTATCTTGCTACTTGTTATACCTGATACTTGAAACTTCGATTACGGGGCCAGGTTATTTGCGGTGAGCGAAGCGCCGCCGATGGAGGGATCCACATAGAGATTCCAATCATTCAGGCTGATCATGGAGTTCGCCGAGCTGCGGAAGGCGTAGTTGCTGCCCACGAGCGTCTTGGCACCACCGGCCGGGGTGACATAAATCGAGTAGGTATGGGCGGTCAGATTGACGTCCATCTCGAAGTGATACGACACATTGGCGGAATACGGGATGGTCGCGGCTGCGGCGTAGGCGGTGCCGTTATAGGCATCGATGTCACCCGAGGGATTGAAGCGCGCGATGCAACCGAGGTTGCCGAAGGCCGTGGCAGCGCCATTGGACAGGCCGACCACCGCATTTTCCGGCGAGACCGAGGGCGTCGCGTCGTAGGTGGCGGTGAAGGTTCCGGTCGCGGCCGGTGAGATCGCCAGCGCATGCCAGCCATTGCCCGAGGAACCGGTCAGGGTTCGACCGCCGCCACTGGAGGCGAACGCGGCGCTGATCGTATGGTTGGCCTGCACGTTGGAGAAGGTGTAGGAGGTGATGGCACCTTGGTTTGAACCGTCGACCGTCACGCTGGACACGGTGAATCCAGAATTGGGCGTGATCGTGAACGATTGATTGGCACCTTGGTTTACACCAACGCTGCCGGACGGGCTGATCGATCCGCCGCTGCCCGCGCTCGCTGTAATCGTGAAGGTCGGGTTCTGCGACGCGAAGCTCGCGTAGTTGATGTTCCATACGCCGCCACCGGTGTCCTGGTTCAGGGTCAGGATTTGCTGGCCTGCCGGCAGGGTCACGTTGGCCGTCACCGTGGTCCAGGTTTGATAACCACCGGTAGCGGGAAGGTTGACGTTGCCGCTCAGGTTCGTACCGGAGGAATTCGACAGATGGAAGGCATCCGTCACCGCGTTCGGAGCGGCCACGCGGAAGCTGACGGTGTAAGTGCCGGCTGTGGCCACATTGACGGTATATTTAAACCACTGGCCGGGGCTTTCCCAGCCCAAGTCAACGCCGCCGCCCGTGTCTGAGCAGACTTCCAGGTCAACGCCGTCGGAACGGTAACCGTTATCCGTGCCATTGATCGAAGTAACGTTGTAGGCCACGCCCTGGCCGCCGGTGTCATAGTTTTCGGCCTGGACCGTGCCGGGAATCGCGGCCGCGGTTCCGCCGAACGGCCCTTCACTGCTGCTGATCGTGTAGGTGGCTGAAGCCACCGCGCTGGTGGTATCGCCGCTTTTGTAACCAACCGCCTTCAAGGTCGCGGTGCTGCTAAGATTGACCGGACCGGAGTAGAGCGTACCGGTGGTCGAGGTCGGCGTGCTGCCGTCCAAAGTGTAACGGATGGATGCACCGCTGGTGGAGTCGCTGATGGTCACATTTTGCGCAGAGCCATACGTGCCGCCGCTGGGACTGAAGACCGGCGTGGCGACGGTGACAGCGGAAGATGCGAAGCTCGCATAGTTGAGGTTCCAGCCGCCGTTGTCCTGGTTCAGGGTCAGGGTTTGCTGGCCCGCGGGCAGGGTGACGTTGGCCGTCACCGTGGCCCAATTTTGATAGCCGCCCGTCGCGGGAAGGTTGACGTTGCCGCTCAGGTTCGTGCCTGAGGAATTCGCCAGATGGAAGGCGTCGGTCACCGCGTTCGGAGCGGCGATGCGGAAGCTGACCGTGTAAGTGCCAGCCGTGGCCACATTGACGGTGTACTTAAACCAATCGCCGCCGAAGGTCCAGCCGAGGTCAACGCCGCCGCCGGTGTCTGAAGTCACTTCCAGGTCAACGCCGTCGGAGCGGTAGCCATTATCCGTCCCATTGATCGAGCCGATATTGTAGGCCACGCCCTGGCCGCCGGTGTCATAGTTTTCAGCCTGGACCGTGCCGGGAATGGCCGCTGGGGTTCCGCCGAACGGACCTTCACTGGTCGTGCCGCCTCCGCTAAACGGTTCGAAAATTTGGGAGAACTGCCAGGGACTTTGCGAAACGCCGCTGCAACTACTGCCGCACTGGTCTCGTGCCACTTCCCAAAAAGCCACGCGGTTAACCTGGCTTTGGCCCACTGCGTAATTTTCGGTCGTTTGCGCATCGTTCAGGGTGAATACCTCGGGCGAGGTGTCCTGGTTGCCGATCAAAACCGTGATGCCGAGGTTGGTGGTCAGACCATTCGAGCTAAGCTGGGAAATGGTGTCATTGGACGCACTAATGGCGTCTTGGCCCATGCTTGGACTGGTGGACGAGCCGTAGTCCATGGCCATGATGTTGACGCAGGCGACATTGACGCCGTGAGACTTGGCGTTTTGCAGCAGGGCGATGGAATTCGATAGCAGCCCCGTGGGGGTCACGGGCAGCGTATAGGAGACAAACAGACCGGGATTGGCCGACTGCAGACCGGCCAGCGCCTGGTTGCGCCGATCATTGGCTGACGTGTTATCAAGAGCGCTGCCTTCAATGTCGAAATCGAGCGCAGTGACACCATACTTGTTGATGATTCCCTGATACACCGACTGGAGGGTGGACACGTTGGTGATCCCGATGGCCAATTCGTTGCCCGCTGCGCCACCGAAGGAGATGATGACATCTCCGCCAGCGGAACGAAGGGCGGCAATGCTCGGCGCGATGGATGTGTCGGAAGCGACGCTTGATCCCGCCTCCCACGTTCCTTGACCGCTGCCATTGTCGATGATGAAAGCCAGGGTGAAGTATTTGATGCCGGAAGCCTGCGACACAGAGGTTAAGCTCTGCGTATTCATCTGAATGTACGGGGCAAATACGCGTGAGGGCAGCGCGGCTTTTGCCGGCAACGACAGCAAGGCGGCGCTAATGGCCAGGAACGGGAGCAACGACGTCCATTTTTTAAAAAAAACGGGACGGGCGGGGAGCGAAAGAAAGGAGGAGGTTAGAAAACGACGGGACGCGGACGGGATGGAAGCAGCCATGGGATAACACGGGTTTGGGGTTTAGAGTCCATAGCCATGGGGGTAAGGCTGCGAAGGGGGTGACTCTCGGGGACGGGGATGGGGGAAGAGAAACGACCTGACAAAAGAACGGGGGTTCAGAAATTACTTGAAACGTTTTGGCAGGCGCAAGTGCAATTGATTGGCGGCTAGCGACGCCTGCCTATCTTTTTACCGGGGAGGGAATTCTAACGCTTTATAAATTAGACATAATGTTTATTGTGCGAAACAAAGGCTTCGGCCTTCTCGACCACCGCGACTTGTCCAGTGTCACATACCGCGCAAATAAGCTCAACGACGATATGCTGCGCGGCCCGGTCACTGAGCGCGATGCGGGTGCAACAGAGCTGACAGACGAGCGTTTTTTGGCCGGAAATTTTTTCGATGACGGCGGACTCGCAAAACCCGATTTCCCGCAAGCGCTGGCAAAGCTCGGTCTGGCCGTCCAGTTCGCACACGCGACCGGCGGCACCGACCGGCCGCTTTAGCGGCGTGCGCGCTTGACTACAGACATGGCAGGCCCGTCGGAAAGCCGGCGGTTGAAAAATGCAATGCGTTCTTCGGGCGTCATAGCGCGAACCAAGCGGCTGGTTTTGCGCCGCCAGCGGCGTGATTGTGCCACCGCGTCAAAGGTCTTTTTCGTGGGCATCGCCATGGATGAGGAAGGTTGGTGCTACTATGCGTAAAGCCGGGTAGCCTTGCAAGAGATTCACAGCGTTAAAGCCGGATTCCCGGCGCACGTTGGCGAGATGCCTGAAGTTCCAACTGACCAGGTAATCGAGCCTTGCCACCGTGCACACGGCAACGTGATAAGCATCATCCTCGTAATCAATTGGCACAACTTTTTGCGCGAGATAAGCCGCCGCCAGTTCGTCCGCCTCGCTGCTAAATGGCAGCAAGGCTGTTCCGGCAAAGGTCGCACGCATTAAGGCGCGCACGCGCTCCGGTGCACCTGCGATTTCCTGATCGACTACTGCCGACGAGAAGAAGGCGAAGCGGCCCGCCTCGCGCAGCCGCCACAGTGCGCGAGTGTCGGCCATAAATTCGGGATCAAAGTAACCGCCGATCACCGAGGTGTCGAGGTAGAGCGAACGTGCGTGCATCGCCCATTTTAGCGCGATTTCCGGCCCGACTCGCTTTAAAGTTCAACTCTTGGAAACCTGACCCCCTGGTTTGCCCCTACACTTTCCAGCTCTGCAGAATCCGGATGTAGTTCGTCCGCTCGAACGCGGCGGGATTGGGACAACGGCGCAGGTTCTCTTCGCGAGATCGCGCTATATCAACTTGCGTTGGTGTCTATTTATAGCTAGGATCTTTTCCATGTTTCGCCTCGCCTTGGCAATTCTGACCGCTTGGAGCTGCGTGTTCGCGCAGGCTCTGCCGGCGGCTCCGGCGAAACCTCATTGTTCGGCTCCTTGTTGCGCGCACTGCGCATGCAATGGGTGCAATTGCGCGACGCTCCAAGCGTCGCCGCCATGGATTGGTTCGGCTGAGCACAAAAGCGGAGCGGTTCGTTCCATAAGCGCAGCCAGGGTTGTGGGCCGTGTAACGATCGCCTGGAGCGGCGCGACCGCGAGCCGGTTGGCGGTGGGCGACATAAGGGACTACTCCCGCCGGCTGGCGTCTGCAGCGGAAGCCCCGCTGTTTAAAGAGCACTGCAGTTTGTTGATTTGAGCGCGCTCGCGTAGCGCGCCTTCCCGCCGGCCCTGAGCCTGTCGAACGGGCCGGCGGTTTTTTGCCGAGCGTTTCTTCACCGCCTTTCGCGGTTTCACGCCAGCACGCAGTGTTCTCCATGCCGACAACCATGAAACTTTTATCTCACTTTATCTCCATTTCGATCCTTGCATCCACCCTGCCTGCGGCTGCCCGAGCCAACGTGGCGGCCGAGCGGACCGTCATCGCTGCAGGCTTCATCGACCGGCTTCTGGCCGAAGCGCAGACCCGCAATCTCGCGCTCGCCGCCGCCGGCGCGCGGGCCGACGCCGCTGCGGCGGGAGTCGATTCGGTCCGGGTCTGGGAGGACCCGACGTTCACGCTCGGCTATTGGAAATCCACCTCGCAAGGCTTCGAGGCAACGCAACAGGGCGACATTATTTATGGCCTTGACCAAAAGTTACCGACCTTCGGACGGCCGGAACTTGCGCGGCATGTGGCCGAGGCCGAAGCGGCCAAGGAACAACTGAACGTCGGCTACGAAACCCAGAAACTCCGGCGCGACCTGACCGTGGCCCTGGTCGAACTGGCGCTGGCCGACGAATCCATCGATCTCGCCCGGCAGGACCTGGACTGGCTCGAAACCATGGTGACCGCGGTGGACGATCGCTATAAGGTCGGCAAATCCAGCCAGGTCGAGTGGCTGAAAATCCAGACCGAGCACGCCAAGGCCGCCAACGATCTGACCACGCTCAAGCTGGAGCGCGATCATCGACAGGTTGAAATCAACCGCCTGCTCAATCGCAACCTGCACGCGCCCTGGCCGGTGGTGGCATTGCCGGATATCGCCGATGCGGTGCCCTACGACGACCGGTTGGTGGGCATGGCGCTGAATTTTGCGCCGGAACTGAAAATCATGCAGCAGGAGATCACCGAGAACGAGGCCGCTTCCCAGGTTACCAAACGCCAGCGCCTGCCGGAAATCGGCGTGGGCTTGCAGGGACGACAATACAGCGGCGACGGCGGATTTCGCGAGGGCACAGTGACCGTGAATTTCAGCCTGCCCTGGCTCAACTCGAAGCGCTACGACAGCGATTTCCGGCGTGACCAGGCCAAGGTGCGCGCGGCCGAACGCGACGCCGCCGACTACACGCTGACGATTGGCGAGGAAGTCCATCATCTCACGGTGGAACTCGACGCCGCCCGGCGGCAGGCCCTGCTCTACCGCGACGAAATCATTCCGCTCACCGAGCAGACGCTCGCCAGCGCCAGCACCGCCTGGGAAAACAACCTTGGGCTTTTTCAGGATGTCCTGGATGCGCGCCGCATGCTGGTGGAGAACCGGCTGGCGCTGGCCCAATCGGTCGCCGATCAGGTGCGCACCCTGGCTGAACTCACTTTGTTCACCGGGATAAAGGATTTTCCATCCTATGTCGCAAGCAACGCCCCGACGACAACCCCTTGAACTCAATTTAGAAAGAGGAACCTATCATGCCTACAAAAATTCCAATGACACTTTTTCTTTGGCCGGTCGCCTTGCTGGCCATGATCGCCGTGTCCGCCTGCTCCAAGCCGGACAAGATGGCGGGCAAGCCCGACGACGTCGATTACTACACCTGTACGATGCATCCGTCGGTCAAAGCCCAGAATCCCGACGACAAATGCCCGATCTGCGGCATGGATCTCGTGCCCGTGATGAAGAAAGGCCACGATGCGCCCGCCAGCATGGCCATGTCCGATCAATCGAGGGGTGCGTCTTCGACGTCGCCCGACCAACCGAGCGAATTTACCATCCCGCTCGACCGCCAGCAACTCATCGGCGTGACCTACACGAAGGTCGCCCGCTATCCGCTGCACTCCGTCATCCGCGCCGTCGGCACCGTGGCGATCGATATGCAACGCCACTGGGAATACGTCGCCCGCGTCGATGGTTACGTGCACGAACTCAAGGTTTTCTCACCCGGCGAGGTCGTCGAGAAAGGCCAGGTGCTCATGGACATTTACAGCCCCGATCTCACGGCCACGCAGAACGAATTCCTCGACCTGCTCGCCATGCGCGACAAGGCCAGGCAAAGCGGCTCGTTGGCGACACAGGAAAATGCGGAGCATCTTCTCGCCTCCGCCCGCAAGCGTTTGAACCAATGGAACCTCACCGATGCGCAGATCGACCAGCTCGCAACCTCGCGCAAGGCCGATGAATTTTTGACGCTCACTTCGCCGTTTCGCGGCCTGGTCGAGGCCGTGCCGGTCGATCAGGGTCGCCGCATCATGATCGGCGATCACCTGGTCGACGTGGCCGATCTCTCCCACGTCTGGGTCTGGGCCGAGTTTTATCAGGAAGAGCTTCCGCTCCTTCACACCGGCATGACGGTTTCGATTTCGTCCTCGTCGCTCCCGGGCGAAGTTTTCACCGGGCAGGTCGCGATCATCGACCCCTTCATCAACGAAATGAAGCGCACCGGTCGCGTGCGCATCGACCTTGAAAATCCGGATTTCAAGTTGCGGCCGGACATGTATGTGGACGCCGAGTTGGCGGTGGAGCACGGCGAAGGCCTGACCGTTCCATTCAGCGCCGTGCTGCCAACCGGCACGCACAACATCGTCTTCGTGGACAAGGGCGGCGGCAAACTGGAGCCTCGCTTCATCGAGCTCGGCGGCAAGTTCGGCGACTTCTACCAGGTGACCTCCGGCCTGAAAGAAGGCGAACGCGTGGTCAGCAGCGCCAATTTCCTCATCGACGCCGAATCCAAGGTGCAGGGCGCGCTCAAATCCTGGTGAACATGAAGCCATTAAAAATTTCAGGCTGTGGGCGGCGTGCCCTTTGGCCTTTGCATGCCAATTACGATTCGCATTCAGCCGTCCGAGGTGGAGCGCGGCGTCCCGACGCGCTCAGAGCGCGCCCGGAGGTCGCGCTCCACCCGCGCTGCCGCGCGAAACGGTCCATTGGCCAGAGTTTTTCAACAGCCTGCTAGCCAAGTCACACCATGAACCCATCTTCTCCAGTTCAGCTTGCGGTGAGCCAGTCGAATCCGCCGGCACCAACCTTTATCGAACGGGTCATCGAAGCCAGTGCCCGCAACAAGTTCATGGTCTTCATGCTTGTTGCCTTCGCTGTCGCCGGCGGGTTTTGGGCACTGCAACACACGCCGCTCGACGCTATCCCCGACCTGAGCGATGTGCAGGTGATCGTCTATACCGATTGGGATGGCCGCTCGCCCGACCTCGTCGAAGACCAGATCACCTACCCCATTTCCACCCGTTTCATCGCCGCGCCCCACGTCAAATTCGTGCGCGGCGAGTCGATGTTCGGAAAATCCTTCGTCTACGTCATCTTCGAGGATGGAACGGATATTTATTGGGCGCGGTCGCGCGTGATCGAATATCTCAACTCGGTCCGCGGCTCGCTGCCCGAGGGCGTGAATCCGGTGATCGGCCCCGACGCGACCGGCGTCGGCTGGGTTTACGAATACGCGCTCGTCGATGAGAGCGGGAAAAACGACCTCGCCGCCTTGCGCAGCTTCCAGGACTGGCACCTGCGCTACGCGCTGGAGTCGGTCAAGGGTGTGGCCGAGGTCGCACCGGTCGGCGGCTTCGTCAAAGAGTACCAGGTCGATCTCGATCCGAACAAACTCGCCGCCTACAACATCCCGCTCGCCGATGTCGTCGCAAAAATCCGCATGTCGAATAACGACGTGGGGGGGAAGATCTTCGAGGTCGGCACGACCGAGTATTATATCCGTGGCCGCGGTTACATCAAAGCCATCGCCGACCTTGAGGACATCCCCCTCAAGGTCGTAAACGGCACGCCCGTCTATGTGAAGAACGTGGGCTCGGTGCATCTCGGCCCCGACCTGCGCCGCGGCGTGGCCGAGCTTGACGGCAAAGGCGAAGTGGTGGGCGGCATCGTCGTGATGCGCTATGGCGAAAATGCCCTCACCGTCATCGATGGCATCAAGAAGAAATTAAAGGAGATCGAACCCTCGCTCCCGCCCGGAGTGAAGGTCGTGCCGACCTACGACCGCAGCGAACTCATCCGCAATTCCATCGCCACCCTGCGCGAAAAGCTGATCGAGGAAAGCATGGTCGTCGCGCTCGTCTGCCTCGTGTTCCTCTGGCACGTGCGCTCGGCCCTCGTGGCCATCGTCACCCTGCCCATCGCCATCGTGCTTTCGTTCCTGCCGATGTACCGGCTCGGGCTCACCTCGAACATCATGTCGCTCGGCGGCATCGCCATTGCCATCGGCGCGATGGTGGACGCGGCCATCATCATGGTCGAGAACGCACACAAGCACCTGGAACATTTTCGCGAGGACAACGGACGCGATCCCACCGGCCCGGAGCGCGTGAATGTGATCATCGCCGCGGCCAAAAGCGTGGGCCGTCCGCTGTTTTTCTCCCTGCTGGTCATCACCGTGAGCTTCATCCCGGTGTTTTCGCTCGAAGCGCAGGAAGGGCGGCTCTTCAAGCCCCTCGCCTTCACCAAAACCTTCGCGATGTTTTTCGCCGCCCTGCTCGGCGTGACGCTCGTGCCGGTGCTGATGACGCTGCTGATCCGCGGCAAAATCACGCCGGAGAAGCGAAACCCGGTGAACCGTTTCCTCATCTGGGCCTACCAACCGTTTGTGAATTTTGTACTGCGCTTCCGCTGGTTCACAATTTTCGCCGCCATCGTCATTCTGGCCGCCACCTTCTATCCGCTTCACCGGCTCGGCAGCGAGTTCATGCCGCCGCTTAACGAAGGCACGATCCTCTTCATGCCCACCGCCGTGCCGGGCATGACGATCGGCGAGGCCACGCGCATCCTGCAAATCCAGGATCGTTTGATTCGGCAAATTCCCGAGGTGGATCGCGTGTTCGGCAAGGCCGGCCAATCGGAAACACCCACCGATCCCGCCCCGCTCTCAATGTTTGAAACCATTGTCACGCTCAAGCCGCACGAACAGTGGCGGCCGGGCATGACGTGGGAAAAAATTCGCGATGAAATGAACGCGAAGCTGAAGACGCCCGGCATGGCCAACATCTTCTGGATGCCGATCCAGACGCGCACCGAGATGCTCACGACCGGCTTCCGCTCCCCGCTTGGGATCAAAGTCTTTGGCCCCGATCTCGGCGGGATCCAGGATCTGGGCGTCCAGATCGAGAAGGCGCTCACGGACTTTCCCGACACGCGCAGCGTTTTCGCCGAGCGCACCACCGGCGGCTATTTCCTCGATTTTACCGTCAACCGCGAGGCCGCCGCACGTTACGGCCTCACCGTCGGCGACGTAAATGACATCGTCGAAACCGCCATCGGCGGCAAGACCATCGCCACCACCGTCGAGGGACGCGAACGCTACCCGATCAGCGTGCGCTACGCCCGCGATTTTCGCGACGACCTCGACACGCTCAGGCGCGTGCTCGTGCCCACGCCCACCGGGGCGCAGGTGCCGATTTCCGAAGTGGCCGACATCAGCTACCGCACCGGGCCGCCCGATATTCGCGACGAAAACGGCCAGCTCGTCGGTTTTGTTTTCGTGGATGCCACCAGCACGGACATCGACGGCTATGTTCAGGCCGCCGCGCAACGCATTCAAGAGCGGGTCAAGTTTCCGCCCGGCTATTACATCCAGTGGGCCGGCCAGTTTGAATACTGGAAGAATGCCAAGCAGCGGCTTGCGATCGTGATTCCGTTTACGCTGCTCATCATCTTTGTGCTCATTTTCATGAACACAAAATCGGTGACCCGCACCTTCCTCGTGCTGCTCGCCGTGCCCTTCTCCCTCGTGGGCGCGTTCTGGCTGCTTTATTGGTATAAGTACAACCTGAGTGTCGCCGTGGCCGTCGGCCTCATTGCGCTCGCCGGGCTCGATGCCGAGACGGGCGTCGTCATGCTCCTCTATCTCGACCAGGCGTGGGACAAATTCCAGGCCGCCGGCCGGCTGCGCACGCCCGCCGACCTGCACGACGCAATCATCGAGGGCGCGGTGCAACGCATCCGTCCGAAGATCATGACGGTCTGCGCCATTCTCTTCGGCCTGCTGCCCATCATGTGGTCGCCGGTGACGCAGGCCGGCGCCGACGTGATGAAGCGCATCGCCGCGCCCATGATCGGCGGCATCATCACCTCGGCCATTCTCGAGCTGTTGCTCTATCCGACGATTTATTTTCTCTGGCGGCGGCATCATTTGACAAATCCAGATGGGGCTGAAGCAGCACCGCTGGTTGCGGCAAACACGGCCAACGGCGCATCCCGCCGATCCTGGCTGCCGTGGGTGACGGCGCTTGTTCTCATCGGTGCGGCCGCCGGCGGATATAACCTCTGGCGACACTCGCAGGGCGGCTCTTCGTCCATGACGACCGCTTCGCTCGGCGAACCGTTCGCCACGCGCAGCGAAAACGGCCTCACGATAAATTTCTACAATTCCGAGGGCGGGCTTCGTTTGGCCGAAAACGAAGTCATCATCCAATTTCTCGACGCGAGCACGGGCGAGCCCATCGATGTCGGCACGGTAACGTTCGCCCTCGACATGAACATGCCCGGCATGGTCATGCATTCGGGCAGCACCATCGAGCCAGCCGGCGCCATCGGCCGCTACCGGGCCAAAATCAAACCCGACATGGCCGGCGACTGGACAGCGCAGCTACATTATGACGGCCCGCACGGCGCGGGACAGTTCAGTTTTAGCGTCAATGTGAAACCCTGATTTCAGAGCGGTTTTAAAATTAGTGCAGCCACGAAGGATCATAAAGAACACAGAGAACAACTTTCCCTTGAGCTCTATGTGATCTTTTGTGGCAAAAAATCAGGCTGACAAGACATGAAGCACCACTCACACAACACCTGCAGCCATTGTGGTCATGACCATCCCGGCGCGGAGCCTTCGCCACTCGCGAAGTATTTTTGCCCGATGTGTCCCGGCGTGGAGTCGGACAAGCCCGGGGTGTGTCCCAAATGCGGGATGGCGTTGGAACGAAACTCCGCGATCCAGGCCAGGAGAAAAATCATCTATACCTGCCCGATGCACCCGGAGATCGAGCAGGATCATCCCGGCGCCTGCCCGAAATGCGGCATGGCGCTGGAACCCAAAGGCGTGCCCGCCGAGGATGAAGAGAACCATGAACTGAACGATATGACGCGGCGGTTCTGGATCGGGCTTGGGCTCGCCGTGCCGGTCTTGGGTCTTTCGATGGGCGAAATGTTCCTGCACGGGATTATCACCCCAAGGACTTCCCCATGGATCCAATTCAGCCTCAGCACGCCGGTCGTCTGGTGGGCCGGCTGGCCGTTCTTTGTCCGCGGATGGAATTCCGTGCGCACCTGGAACCTGAATATGTTCACCCTCATCGCCGTCGGTGTCGGGACCGCGTGGACCTACAGTACGTCTGCCCTATTTCTTCGCGGCAACTTACCTCCCGCTTACCTTCGGGACGGAGTCGTGCCGGTTTATTTTGAAGCCGCCGCCGTGATTACGGTACTCATTCTCCTCGGACAAGTGCTGGAGTTGCGCGCGCGCGGCCGGACGAGCATGGCCCTGCGCGCGCTGATGGATCAAGCGCCCCAAACGGCCTGGCGCGTCCGCGACGGCCGGGAAGAAGAAATTTCGACGGACGACGTGCAAATCAGCGACGTTCTGCGGGTGCGTCCCGGTGGCAAGGTTCCCGTGGATGGGGTCATCACCGAAGGGCACAGCTCGCTCGATGAATCCATGATCACCGGCGAACCGCTTCCCGTCGAGAAGGACGTTGGCGACGCGGTGACGGGCGCCACCCTTAACACCACGGGCAGCTTCTTGATGCGCGCCGAACGTGTGGGCGAGAACACCATGCTTTCACAAATTGTCCAGCTGGTGGCCCAAGCCCAGCGCAGTCGCGCGCCCATCCAGCAATTGGCCGACAAAGTTTCGGCTGTTTTTATTCCCACGGTGGTCGCGGCCGCGGCCATCGCCTTTGTCGCATGGGCCGTTTGGGGACCGGAGCCACGCTATCTCTACGGCATGGTGAATGCCGTTGCCGTCCTTATCATCGCCTGCCCCTGCGCCCTTGGCCTGGCAACGCCGATTTCGATCATGGTCGCCGTGGGTCGCGGCGCCCAAGCCGGTGTGCTGGTCAAAGATGCCGCGGCGCTGGAAACCTTGGGCAAAGCGACCACCGTGGTGGTGGACAAAACCGGCACATTGACCGAGGGCAAACCGAAGGTGGTGACGGTTTGGAACGATTCCCAGGGCAACGAAGCCGAAATCCTCTCGGTCGCCGCCTCCCTCGAAAACCTCAGCGAGCACCCCTTGGGCCAGGCGGTGGTCAAATCCGCCGAGGAGCAAAGGCTTTCTTTGCGCACCGTGACCGAGTTTCAGTCTGTAACCGGTAGCGGTGTGTCCGGCCGGATCGACGGCAAGGTTGTCCGCATCGGCAAAGATGAATGGCTTGTCGCCAGCGGCATCGCGTTTCCCGCGTCGTGGAAAACTGAAGCCAACCGGCTTCGTGACCAGGGACAGACGGTTATCTTTGTGACGGCCGATGACCACATGCTTGCGCTTATCGGTGTGGCCGATCCCATTAAAATAACCTCGCTGGAAGCGATTGATGAACTTCATCGGCTCGGCATCAAAATCGTCATGGCCACGGGAGACAATGCGAAGACCGCCGAATTTGTCGCCCAGAGCCTCGGGATCGACGAGGTGCGCGCCGGAATTGACCCCAAGGGCAAGCGCGAGCTGGTACTTGCGCTTAAAGCCAAAGGCGAACGCGTGGCCATGGCGGGAGACGGAATCAACGATGCGCCGGCCCTGGCCGAGGCGGATGTTGGCATTGCCATGGGCACGGGAACCGACGTGGCGATGGAAAGCGCCGGCCTCACCCTCGTGAAAGGCGACCTCACCGCACTCGTTCGCGCCGTGCATCTCAGCCGGGCGACCATGAAAAACATCCGCCAGAATTTGTTTTTTGCCTTCTTTTATAACGCGCTGGGCGTTCCGCTTGCCGCCGGACTGCTGTATCCGTTCTTCGGGTTGCTGCTGAATCCCATGCTCGCGGGCGCGGCCATGAGCCTGAGTTCGGTCAGCGTCATTTCCAATGCGCTGCGTCTGCAACGGATATCATCTGCCGACAAGCGTCGTTGAAGTGCATGGTGGGGCTATTTGCCGTGAAATTATTTTTGCACGGCACTTTGGGGGTTAAGAACGGTCGCAACATCATGATTCGACGAATTTTTCAGGGAATTTCCGTTATTATTCTTTCCGTGGCGTCGCTGGCCGCCGACACCGTTGACACAAAAGACGGCGCCCACCTGGTCGGTAAGATCATCAAGATCGATGGTGGCGTGGTGTATTTGCATACGGGCTACGCCGGCGACCTCGCCATCAAGCAATCTGAAGTAGCAGGCTTCGCCACCGACCAGCCGATCGCCGTGCGTTTCGGCAGCGGCATTCGCCTTGATGGCGAGGTCACACCGATCAATGGCAAGATCCAGGTCGTTGGCCGGCATGAAACGCTGGTCACGGATGTCAGCCAGGTTGCGGCAACGTGGAACGCCGGCGGCGAAGATCCCGTCGTAACCGCCCGGCGCGGCCATTGGGCCTACGAGGCATTTGTCGATGTAAATGGCGAAGCTGGTGATCACAACCAGCTCGGCACTTCCGGCGGTTTGCGCGTCGTGCACTCGGCGACCGATAATGAACTGCAACTTTATGCCAAATACAACCGGCAGGTTACCGACGGCCAAAAATCCGCCGACCAGCTCACGGGTGGCGTTGATTACGCCAACCATTATGCGGAAAGGGATTCCGTGTATGTGCGCGACGATGCAGGCTTCGACCACGTCATGGGCATCGATTTCTCCAACATCGCCGCCGCCGGCTTCGGCTACGATTTCATCAAACAGCCAAAGCACACGCTGACCGGCCGCGCCGGCCTGTCCTACCGTTTCACTGACTATGAAAACCCAGCGACGCCCACTGTGAACGCACCGGGCGGCGACTTCGAGTTGAACCATGATTGGACGTTTGGCATATCCCACCTCGTCAACAAACTGGCGTTCGTGCCGGTGTTTGAAAATCTGAACGAGTTCATCGTCACCCACGACAGCTATTATCAAATCCCGCTCGCCGACCCCCATTGGAAATTGCACATCGGCGTGTCCAATAACTACAACAACCGTCCCGGCCCCGGGATCAAGCGGCTCGACACAACCTATTACACGCGCCTCCTGCTCGACTGGCAGTAAGGGAAACTTCCCTTTTCTTCCAGATTTGACGTCCGCCGTCCGTTGCACATGGTGCACGGAATGAAAGTTATCCGAGCCAAAAGCGCCGGCTTCTGCTGGGGGGTTGAACGCGCCATTGATATTGCGCGCGACTACGCCCGCAAAGGCCACCATCCTGTTTACACCGATGGGCCGCTGATCCACAACAGCCAGATGATGGATGTCCTTTCCCACGAAGGCATCCGCGAGGTCGGCGACTACCAGAGCCAGGGCAAGATCGCCATCGACAGCGCGCCCGGAGACAACCCCGTCATGGTTGTGCGCGCCCACGGTATTTCGCCCGAGCGCCGCACGTATTTGAAAAATATCGGCATGACCTTCCGCGATGCCACCTGTCCCGATGTCGGCATCATCGCCGGCAAGATCCGGCTCCACGCCAAAAAAGGCTATGCCACGATCATTTTCGGCGACCTCAACCACCCCGAGGCCATCGGCCTGATGGGCTATACCGAAGGCCGCGGCCACGTCATCAAGAACGAGGCCGACATCGACGCGCTGCCTCCGCTCGAAAAAACCTGCATGGTCTCGCAATCGACCATGTTCATGCACGAGTTTTACGCGCTGGCGGACTACGCAAAGAAAAGATTTCCCGAGGTCCTCGTCTTCGACACCATCTGCCAGGCGACCAAGGATCGCCAGAACGATGTCATGGTTCTCGTGAAGGATGGAGCGCAGGCCATCGTGGTCGTTGGTGGTCATCACTCGGCCAACACCGTCAAACTCGCCACCCTCGCCCGCCAGCAAAACCTGCCGACTTACCACGTCGAAACCGCGGCCGAAATCGACCCGGTGGAAATGAAGAAATACGAGACGATCGGCGTCACCGCCGGCGCCTCGACCCCGGAATTTCTCATCAACGATGTTTGTGCAAAACTTGAAACGCTTTAGGCGTTTCGCACAAACATCGGTGAATTACAGATTACAAATTACAGATTTGAGATCTGCAATCTGTGATCTGTAATTCGCGCTCTCGCCTTCAAAAACCTCGCCGTATGAATGCCGCGAGATTTTTGAAGGCGAGAGCGCGGTGGCTGAGCCGGTTTTTAATTTCTGAGCCCAGCTCGGAAAAACTTTGCGCGTAACCCTCCGGCACAAACAGCGGGTCATAGCCGAAACCGCCTTCGCCGCGCGGCGCGTGCAGTAGCCTTCCGTCGCAACGCCCCTCAAAAGCATGTTCGCCGCCCGGTCCGATGAGCACGAGTACGCACGTGAAATGTGCCCCGCGCTGCGCGTCCGGCACCGGGCGCATCGCCTCGACAAGTTTCTCCAGGTTGGCCGCGCTGTCACCCTGCGGTCCCGCGTAATAGGCCGACTCCACGCCCGGTGCGCCGCCCAGCGCATCGACGCACAGCCCGCTGTCGTCGGCCAGCGCCCAGCCTTCCGCCGGCAGCCGGGTGCGCAACGCGAGCGCTTTCTTCCGCGCATTGCCCGCGAACGTCCCGGCATCTTCCACCACTGCGGGCATTCCGCCGATCGCCACGGCAGAAATAATTTCAATTGACGCAGCGACTGCCGTGTCCGCGGTAGCTTTAGCGAAGGCAGAGAATTCACCGGCCTTGTGGGCATTACCTGACGCTAAAAACAGCTTCATGGATATTTAACCACAAAGGCACAAAGGACACGATGATCAGAAAAAGAAATAAAATTTAAAACCATCCTTAAAACTATTTTGGCTCTTTGTGTTCTTCGTGCCTTTGTGGTTATCATTACCCGACGCTAAAAACAGTTTCATCGACAAACATTTTTTCCGGATACACCACGCGGCCGCGCGTCAGCAGGTCATCGCCAAAGGTTTCATGACGCACACCCGCAAGGCGGATGGCGTTTTCCATTTTTTCCGTGCGCAGCCCGCTGAACACGCTTTTGGCCTTGTCGTCCGCGAAGAGCAGCGGCGAGCGGTAAACAAACAGGTAGTCCAGTTCGCGCGCCTGCAGCAATTCGCTCACCAGCTGGGCGCCGCCCTCGAAAAACACGCCGGTAATTTTATTTTCCGCGCATTTTTTCCGAAACTCCTGGAGTCCCACGCGCTGGGTGAGCGACGACATGGTCCACACCTGCACTCCCGCCTCGCGCAGCTTGCGCACATAGCCCAGGCCGCCATGTGCGGTCGTCACGACAATGGTGCGCTCGCGAAACTCGTCGCGGTAAACTTGCGGCGGCACGCCATTGGTCGCGGCCGAGCGCATCAAGCCGTCGAAGACGAACCGCACCGGGCACCATTCCTCGCCGTCGAGGCGGGCGGTCAGCCGCGGGTTGTCCTTGATCACCGTGTTTGCGCCCACCGCGATGGCCGGAAACAGCCGCCGCCAGCGCATCACATCCGCCCGCGCCACTTCGCCGGTGATCCATTTCGAGTCGCCCGAGCGACACGCGATGCGTCCATCCAGCGTCACGGCGGATTTGGCCGCAAAAAACGGCTGGTTCCGGGTGATCCAATGGTTGAAAATCATGTTCAGGTCCGTGCACGAGTGTTCCAGCACTCCTGTCGTCACTTCCACGCCCGCAGCGCGCAGCACCTCGAAACCGCGGCCGGCATGTGCGGGATTCGGATCGGTCGTGCCCACCACGACATGCTTGATCCCAGATGCGATAATGGCCTCCGTGCACGCGCCCGTGCGCCCATGAGTCGAGCACGGTTCGAGGGTGACGTAGAGGATGGCGCCGGGATTCGGTGTCCGCCCGAGCACCGTGAGCGCCACGCGTTCGGCATGCGGAGCGCCGTCGCGCTCGTGAAACCCCTCGGCGACCACCTCGCCCTGCTCGACGATGAGCGCGCCCGTCATGGGATTTGGGTGCGTCGTGCCCCAGCCGCGGCGCGCCAGCTCCAGCGCGCGCCACATGAAAAATTCGTGTTTGTCCGGCATTAGAGTCAGGAATCGTGGCGATT
>Ga0210398_10000210_pt1 | contig 72339 bp, 64 predicted proteins | sample IncBWC4OmetaG_FD_161047 | JGI IMG/M metagenome (GOLD analysis project Ga0210398, IMG submission 161047) | Forest soil microbial communities from Barre Woods Harvard Forest LTER site, Petersham, Massachusetts, United States - Inc-BW-C-4-O | ecosystem: Environmental > Terrestrial > Soil >... | reverse complement strand
GTGCTGACCGCATCCTCGCGTTTGCGGAGAGCGGGAAAGGCTCGCTTGGAAAATTGATTTACGATCCCACGCTTTACGACCGGTTTTCGGCGATTACGAAGCAATTCCAGGGAATCGTCGACCAGGTAGCCCAAGGCCAGGGCAGCCTGGGTGCGCTGATCAACAGCAACGACGCCTATAACAAGTTTCTGGGTACGCTCGACAAGATCAACGCGGTGGTTGACGATTTGCAGGCCGGCAAAGGAACGGCTGGGAAGTTCCTGAAAGATCCGTCGCTTTACAACAATGCGAATGACACGATCGCGAACCTGAAGAAAACCACCGGCGATATTAATGCGGGCAAAGGCACGCTGGGCAGGTTGTCGCAAGACGAGGCACTGGCCAACAAGTTCGAGAACACAGTCAGCAAGCTCGAGGCTTTAACGACAGAAATGGAAGCTGGACAAGGGACGGTCGGAAAGCTTTTGAAGGATCCGACGCTCTACGATAACGCGAATCAGATGCTGGTGGAGACGCAGGGACTGCTGAAGGCGTTCCGGGAAAATCCGAAGAAGTATCTGAGCATTAAGTTGCACATCTTCTAAATCTGCGCTGCGGCGTTCTTAGCAGATTGCCCGCGGCGCAGAAGTTGATTCTGCCTGCTCATGCGCGTGGTAGCTGGAGCGCACCATGGGGCCGGATTCCACATGGCGGAAGCCGAAGCGCAGAGCCTCGGTGCGCAGGTCGCGAAATTCTTCCGGCGTGTAAAAACGGGCGATGGGCAGGTGATCGCGCGACGGCCGCAGATACTGGCCCACTGTCAGAATATCGACGCCGCGGCTTCCGAGATCGCGAAAAACTTCGATCAGCTCATCCGTGGATTCGCCCAAGCCAACCATTACGCCACTTTTTGTCACCATGCCGGAAGACAGTTTTTTGGCGTTCTCCAGCAGGCGCAGCGTGCGTTCGTATCGTGCGCCGGAGCGTACTGCGCGGTATAGACGAGGCACGGTCTCGGTATTGTGGTTGAGCACGTCGGGGTTGGCGTCGAGGACGATCTTAAGAGGTTCTTCTAAACCCTGAAAATCGGGGATCAACACTTCAATCCGGCAATCGGGAATAAGCTCGCGGATCTCGCGGATCGTCTCGGCAAAAACTTTGGCTCCGCCGGCATTGTCGTCGTCGCGGTTCACACTTGTGATAACTGCATGTTTTAAGCCGAGGGTAGCGACGGCCTCGGCCACGCGGCGGGGTTCATCCCAGTCAATCGGTTCGGGGCGTCCCTTGGGCACGGCGCAGAAGCCGCAGCGGCGGGTGCAGATATCGCCGAGCAGCATGAAAGTCGCGGTCTTATGGTTCCAGCATTCGCCGATGTTGGGGCATTGTGCCGATTCGCAAACCGTGTGCAAGCCAAGTCCGCGGGCCAATTTCTTCAAGCTGTGAAAATTGTCCCCCACTGGAGCTTTCGCCCGCAGCCAGTCGGGCTTTGGCACCCGCGCTGGCGGGAAAAGGTTGATCTGAACCAGTGGTGAACTTGCGGACATTCCCTTGATTTTACCAGTTCGAGGGGATGGGCGATGCCTGCGGCCGGTACGAGCGTAATGCTGGCTGGTCCATAGCGAACGGCCGCTATTAAGATCCGTTCTTTACTCCCGAGCCCTTACTCCCGCGCCGGGTGGACGAGCCATTTCAATAGCACATTGACGAGGCTCAGAACCACTGCGCCTACAAATGCCGCCAAGAAACTGCTGACCTGAAAGCCGGGCGAGAGCAACACTGAGGCGAACTCGAGCATCAGGGCGTTGATTACAAACCAGAATAGTCCCAGGGTCAGCAATGTCAGGGGGAAGGTAAGAATCTTCAGCAACAGCCCCAGAGTAGCGTTGATGAAACCGATGACGAGCGCGGCGATGAGAGCCGCAGCGAATCCGCTGACGTGGATGCCCGGAACGAGGTGCGCTACGATCCATACGGCTAATGCACTCAGAATCCAATTCAAGAGCAGTCGCATGCGGCTCCTTCTTCCTGCCTTTTACTTCTGCCTGAGGGCAGCCGATACAGGATAACGGATTCGTCAACTTCCTGCGGTGCAGTACAATCGCGAAAATCCCAAAAACGGTGGTGTGCGTGGATCTGCTCAACGACGTCGAAGTGCGGGTGCTGGGCTCGCTTATCGAGAAAGATATTACTACTCCGGACTACTATCCTCTATCGCTTAATGCCTTGGTCAACGCCTGCAACCAGAAGAATAACCGCGATCCGGTGATGACGCTCGATGAGGAGGCGGTACGCGCGGCGCTGGATTTGTTACAGAGGCAGCGGCTGGCTGGACCTGCTGGCGGCGTCGATAGCCGCGTGACCAAGTACGAACATCGCCTGCAGGAAGTGTTCAACTTCGACCGGCGCGAAATTGCGGTTCTGTGTGTGCTTTTGCTGCGCGGGGCGCAGACTCCGGGAGAGTTGCGTGGACGGGCGGAGCGAATGTATCAGTTCGAGGCTTTGGAGGATATTCTCGCTACGATCGAGCGGCTCGGCCAGCGGGAGTCTCCGCTGGTTACCGTGTTGCCGCGGCAGCCGGGGACCAAGGAATCGCGTTACATGCACTTGCTCTCGAGCGGAGTCCCTGAGGCGCAGGTCGGCGTCGGGATGCCGGCTGTTGGCCCGGCTTCGGAGAGGGCGCCGGGTGAAGATCGGGTATCCCGCCTTGAAGGCGGAGTCGCCGAGTTGCGAAGAGAAATCGGGGAGATGCGGGAGCAATTGGCGGCTCTCCGGAAGCAATTCGAGTAGCCTTTTACCGCAGGAACACAGAGGACACAAACGGGGTGCCAGGGGTTCGCTGGAACGTGTTCCGCCGTCCACAATGTATTTTCCCGGCCACAACCCGAACTCTCACTCTTCCCGCTAAATCCCCTGCAATCAGTAACGCCTGCCGCGGTCTTCCCCTTGCAATCTTCCTGGGTGCTGCTTCTGCAGCGGAGGTGACCAAACATGACCCGCATCAACGTATCGCGCAATCGCGCCACTCGCAGTACCCCGGCAACCCCTGGTTCCGTTGCATGGGGCAAGAACAATTTCGAAAACATAGGTGTGCTGGTATTCGGAGGCCTTTTGATCGTATGTTCACTGGCTGTCGGATGCTCCAGCGAGAAACCGAAACAAGAAGCTTCAAACATCCAAACTCCGGCCAACCAGGCAACGCCAGTTCCCACTCCCGCTCAGCCGACCTCAACTGCACCAGCGGCGCAGACCTCCGAAAAGGCGGCGCCGAGGAAAATTGCCCGCAGAGCGCCGGTGACGGTTGCTTATTCGGACGTAATGTCTGGCGTGGCGTTCCGATATCCACGGAAATATGTGCTGAAGACTGGCGATGCTGCGGATGACGTTATGTCATCTACGCTGGTTCCGATGGATTTTCTGCAGCCTGGAGGAGTCGCAATCGCGACTGTAGCAATTCCTGAAGGCGCGTATCCGAAGAGCGACCTGGCATCGGCGCTGTTTGAGGTCAGCATGAACAAGTCGCTGACTGCGGAGCAGTGCGGACAATTTGCCACCACCCAAACCGGTCTTGCGGCGCCAGACAACGGCGCAACGACTCGTGCCGCTGCAACGGAGCCAGGTGCCGCACAGCCCACTACACAACCCGTAGCGCAGCCCGCCAATTTGATTGTCGGAGACCTGGAGCTGCGATCGACGGAAGCCGAGGGTACTGCGGAGAACCGGAAAGAAACTTCGAAGTACTATCACGTGTTCGAGAACGGAATGTGCTATGAGTTCGCGTTGAAGGTCGCGACCACCGGTGTCGAGCCTGATGAGGGCGGCAAAGCGGTGAATCGGGACGAGGTCTTCAAGCGGCTGGAGAGGGTTCTGGCCACGGTGAAGATTAATCCGCTAACAATGGAGAAGGAAGCGGCCAGCGCGCCGGTGGCTGCTCCGGCCAGTCCCGCACAGTAGGTTGGAATGTGAAATCGCCGCGCTGCTTTGGCAGCGCGGCTTATTTTTGAAAGCTGCGGAATGTGCCTACGATCGCTGAAATATCGTTTTCCTGGAACAGCCTGATAGCGGCGATACCGCTGGCTCCAGCACTGAGACAGGATCCGGCATTCTCAAGCGTTATTCCCCCTAAGGCAAATACAGGTATGTTTGCGCCGCATGCCTTACGCAGAGCGTCGAGTCCTGTGGCCGGTGTCTCTGGCGCATCTTTTTTCTCGAATACCGGTCCAAACACTGCGAGGCTGGCCGCGTGTGCGGTGGCTTGGAAGACTTCGTCCGAAGTGTGACATGAGACGCCGATTATGACCGGCGACTTTGCCGGCGAGCGTTTCCATGCAGTTTGGACGTCTCCGGGGGTGATGTCATTGGCGCGAAGATGAACGCCCGCGGCACCCACGGCAAGCGCTATGTCGGCGCGCGAGTTGATTAGAAGGGTTGTCAGCTGCCGGTTGCCGGTTGATACTTGGCTCTCACCGATCAGACGCACCGCCTCGCGCGCCAATGATTCCAATTCGCGGGCGGATAAATCCTTTTCGCGGAGTTGGATGTAGTCGACTCGATTCGCTGCGGCTTCGGCGATCTTATCGAGCAAACGCGAACGGCGTGCCCGCTCATCGCCGGGGAAGGCGCGGCGGTCGGTTATGTAGTAGAGAAGCGGTTGGCCGTGCATTCTTTCTCTGTTACCAGTTTAGAACAGGCCAGGTGATCCCTCGATAACGAAGAAGCAGCTTGGCTTCTGATGGGGCTGAGGAAGAGCGAAGGCATTGGGAAATCGCCGTCGATGCAGCTTTGTGTCAAATCCTAAGGTCGAGTCTTAGCGATTTCCGGAAGCACTTCCTGTTCTTTTTCCTTCTTGGCAGGGCCTCCGAGATGGTATTCGGTCAGGCCGTCGCGCAGGAATGCAAAGGCGTCTTCAGGAGTATCGACGAATTTGAATAAGTTTAGGTCTTCGGGAGAAATTGTACCGGCGTCGACGAAGGCCTGGAAATTCATGATGCGGTGCCAGTACTCGCTGCCGTAAATCACGACAAGAATTTTCTTGGCGAGCTTGTCTGTTTGGGCGAGGGTCAGGATTTCGAAAAGTTCATCGATGGTGCCGAATCCGCCCGGAAAAATTACGAGCGCTTTGGCCAGATACGCGAACCAGAACTTGCGCATGAAGAAGTAATGGAATTCAAAATTCAGCGCGGGCGTGATGTAGGGATTGGGAAACTGCTCGAAAGGCAAATTGATGTTGAGCCCGATAGTTTTGCCTCCGGCTTCGTGAGCGCCGAGATTGGCTGCCTCCATGATGCCCGGGCCTCCGCCGGTGGTGACGACGAAGCGATGACGGCGAGCGGGAATCTGAATCGACCACTTGGTCAGAAGGAACGCCAGACGGCGGGCGTCTTCGTAATAGCGGGCCATGTCGACGGCGGCGCGGGCGCTTTTCAGTTCGGTCTCCAGCTGCGTCACCGGGGAGTTTTTCTCGTTTCCTTCTATCGTGGCCAGGTTTTTCTGGGCAGCGGCGCCTCCCTGGAAGCGGGCGGAGCCGAAAAAGACGACGGTATCCTGGATCTGCTCCCGGCGAAAGCGGACGAGCGGCTCCTGGTATTCAGCGAGGATGCGCAAAATGCGGCCGTCTGGACTGTTGATGAAGCTTTCGTTTTCGTAGGCTAGCGGCGCGGGTTTCAGCTTATCGGTCATCTTTCACTCACAATCAGATTTTCTGCGACTCGTTTCGAAGAGTTTATGCTGGAGCCCGCCCCGGATGGTTCGATCGGACTTAATGACGCTCGTGATAATGCAGGGCTTCCCAAAAACCTATCCAGATGTCGAGCAGCCCCAAGCCGCTGCACAGGCCGCGAAAAAACCCATTAGAAATGATGTCGCGTAGCCAGGGAAACGACAGCAGAAGATAGTTGTCGGTCCACTCGGGCGTCCAGGGCAGAATCACCAGCAGCACGCCGGCAATCGCACTCAAAAGAACGAACAGAAATACCGAGCTCCGATGCAGCCAGCGCTGCACGCCGCCGCCGGTCGGTGCTTTTGGATCATCCGGCCTATCCACCAATCCGGCCGCAGCCGCAAATTGCGCTGCAGTAAGGGGCGGAGGCACATCAGGAGTGCTTTCAACTGGTGCTTTAGGATCTGCGGTCACTGAATTCTCCGCTGGGATGCGCTAAGCGGCCGGTAGCGGAGGGAACTTATGCGGTCCATCATGGTTAGTCGACGGCGGAAACAGGTGCGGGCAAAAAGCATCCGCTTATTTTACGACTTCAGAGGCTTAATGCGCTCGGCGACATCGCGATAGTCGATATTGCGGCCGTAGACTTCCATGAAGTGTTTGAGTGCGGCCGGCTTATCGCCCGCTGTTTCGTAGGCGGCGGCGAGTTCGTAGTGGAGAGCGGTACGCGTATCTTCGTCGACTCCGGGAGCGGTAAGCGCTTTGTCATACCAGCGAATTGCGGCCTGGGGCACACCCTTATCGAGAAAGCACTGGGCCAGCCAGGTGTAAGTTTGCATGACCTGCGGGAAGGCATGACCGCGGTCGACGGCCTGGCAGGTCTTCTGCAATTCGCCGATGGCTTCGTCGAGCAATCCCATTTCGCGGAAGGCGATGCCGAGATTGTAATGGGTCTCGGGATCTTCCTCTGTGGTAGTCGCGCCGACTTCGAGATCGTGCTTCAGTTCGCCGAACATTTCTGCCAGATCGACTCCGGCTTCTTCGGCAAACGGGGAAGCGTTAGGAGCAGGCGCTTTCGGAGCTTGCGGCTTTGAGACTGCAGAGGCGGCTGGCGTTCCAGAAGCTGCGGCGGCGGCCGCGGCGATTGGAGGAGCTATAATCGGAGGAACGATCGGAGGAACGACCGGAGGGATGGGTGGCTCGGCCTTTGGCGGCGCCGGAGGCGCAGGAATCGCGACAGCGGACGGTTCGGCTTGAGGAACGGATTCGGGCTCGGCGACCGGGGCGCCTTTGAGGAAGTCATCTCCCAGGGACGCTTCCAGATCGGCAACGAAGACCCCCATCGGTTCTTCAGGTGTGCCGAAGCGGGTGGGGGCTGCGTTCCCAATCGGTTCGAGTTCGGATTTTTCCCCGGGCCGGGATGACGCTGCCGACGCCGGTTCGGCTTTGGGCGCGGCGCTGAGGAAATTGTCACCCAGGGTGGATTCGAGATCTGAGACGAACTCCTGCAAAACGCCGGGTTGCGGCGCGGTTGTCTCGCTGGTGGCCTCGGGGACGGCGGCGACTTCAGCCTGTGGCTCAGGCTCGGCGTGCATTCCAGCCATCGCAGCCTGCGGCCCTTGAACCGACGCTTCGACTGGCAAAGCCTCGTCATAAGCGGAAGGTGCGTCTTCAACAGCGAATTCAGCGGGTGACTCTGCGACTGAGAATTCTGGAACGTCTTCGACGGTTGGCTCAGGCTCGGTGGCAGGCGCTTGAGAGGCAGCACGGATTTCGGCTTCCAGCTTCGATAACAGCGATTGATCAACGGCGGACGATCGCAGCTTGTCGAAGGCGGCTTGCGCCTGCTGGGGCATGCCGTGATCGAGGAAGAAACGAATCTCTTCGAGGCTCTCTTTGATCTTGTCGGCTTCGCCAGAGTCTTCCTCGTTTTCAGCCTGCTCGGGAATTGCCGAAGGTACGTCGTGATCGCCGACTTCTGTGATCTCGATTTCGGCGGCTTCTGCAGGCTCGGCCTCGATGGTGATCGCATCGTCCCACTCGGAGGACAGATCGATTTCCGCGGGAGCAGCTTCCGGCTCCGTCACAGGCGAAACGGAATCCGCTTCGACTGGAGACGGATCGGCGACCACCGAGAATTCCGCTGCCTCGGTAGAAGGTTCGGGAGCCGTGGGCCATGGAGATTCTGCAGCCTGGGACACTGCCGCTTCTACTTCGACGACCGGGAGTTCGATTTCGGCGACTGAGGTTTCATCGACAGCTGACGCTGAGCGCTGCTCGTAGCGGGCCGCCAGATCGCCGTACCGCGACGCTTCTTCGGGATATCCCGCTTCAGAGTAAACCGTCTCGAGAGTGCGGCAACAAACTCCCGCCTCGGCGAAGCGCGACGCGCGGGTGTGCAGCGCAGCAAGTCGCTGATTCAAACGCAAATCGGACGGGGCCTGCGGCAACGCAGCCAGCAGCGGCCCAAGCGCCTTCGCGGGCATGTTGTAAGAGATGAAAAGTTCAGCGTCGGTCAGAGCAGAACGAACCGCCAGTGCAGCTGCATCTGAGTAGTGCTGATGAATGGCAGGAGCTGCGGCTTCGAGTTCGTCGACGATCACGGCCGCTTCTTCGGCTGAGATCAGCTTGGTTCCGGAAGCGCCGCCGAGCTGGCTGGCCACCTGCTGATAATTCGTCATGTGCAGGGGGTTGCCAGGCTCCATCGTCGTGAGTTTCTGATAGAGATCGCGGGCGCGAAGCAGGTCCCCGGATTGCACCGAGGCATGGGCCAGCAGCTCGATCACTTCTGTGATGTGCGTGGTCTCGCCAGCCTTCTGGAAAAGATCGAGAAGCTTTTCGAGCGATGCGGGGTTCTCACGCACGTGCCCGATGATCGAATGAAGGTTCTTTAGAACTCGCTCGGAATCTTCCGCGAGAAGCCGGTCGGCATGTTGATCGTAAACCTGGAGCGCATTCTCGTATTGGCCGGCTTGCATGAGAGCGTCTGCCAGCGTGGAAATCGCGGTGAGATCGTTGTGGACCGATTGCAGCTTGGTCGCGAGCGTGCCGGCATCCGAAAGCCGTCCGGTCTTCAGATAAGCTTTGAGCAGGTCGCGAAGACCGTCGGGATTGGAATCGATATCCGGGACTTTTTGCAGAGCCTCGATGGCGGCTTCGGCATCACCGGCCTCAAGTAGATTGCGCCCCTGCATGAGCAGCGCGTAGCTGTTGCCGGGGTCGAGCGTGAGCATCCGCTGCAACACTTCTTCCGCGGCAGGCAGCGAACCTTTGGAGCGGAGCGTTTCAGCGGCAGCCGAGAAAATCTGCCAAGCCTCAGTTTTCTTGCCGAGCCGAACATACACTTCCGCCAGGCGGATGCGCATGTTGGTGTTTTCGGGATCCATTTCCAGAATTTTCTGGAAGATGCGAACGGCGTTTTCGAGTTCGCCGGACTTCAGGAATTCTTCGGCGACTTGCAGATATTGCGCGCGGGCGTCGTTGAATAAACCTTGCTGGGTGTAGAGTTCGGCCAGCTTCAGCACGCTCTCAAGCGAGGGCTTGAGCTTGCTGATTTTCTTGTACATCGCGATGGCTTTGACCGTGAACCCCTGCGTGGCATAGGCATCACCGACAGATTTGAAACATTCGGTAGCTTTGTCTGCGTCGCCCAGGCGCGAGTAGAGATCGCCGACGGTATTGGTAACCGTGAGATCCTTGGGATCGGCCTTCAGGATCTTTTCGTACTCAGCAATGGCATTCTGCAACTTGCCCTGCTGGATGTACTTCTCCGCAGCGCTGAGCGTCTTTTGTTTGTTGAAGCCGAAACCAAACGCCATATGAGCACGAACTCCAGACCCTGGTCTTACAGAACCGACTGCTGCTGCTTCTGCATTTAGAACTGACGACGGGTCCTGGGAACTGCTTCCCGGGAAAATGCCGACTGGCCAGACTCCTGTTTCGAGGTGGCCGGTTGGACAAGGGCAATTGTACGGCTGGAGGTGTGGAATCGCATGGTTACCAAGGGTTACCGAAAGGGAGTGTACGATTGGGTTACGAACGGAACCAAATTTTGCGTAGCCCGTTGCAGATCGGTTGCCCCAGATAAGTACCGGAGCTTCAACAGTTAGCAGGATTGTGGTTTCTGGCTGTCCGTTCTCAAGCCATGGCGGAGTCTTTAGCAGAATTCTTCCTAACGGCGTTCCCACAACACTCCGATGAGCGCGCGTACGGTCAGCGGCGCGGCTACCGCATGGAGTGGCTCACCTACGGACAGGTGATGGCGATGGCTGTTCATTTCAGTCAGGAGTTGCAGTCAAGAGGAATTGCCAAAGGCGATCGCATCGTGCTCTGGGGCGAGAATTGCGCTCAATGGGTCGCGGCGTTTTTTGGATGCGTTGTGCGCGGCGTGATTGTGGTTCCGATGGATGATGGCGCATCTGTGGATTTCGCGGAGCGGGTTTCGAAGCAGGTCGATGCGAAGCTTTGGGTTTGTTCGCGGAGGCATGCGGCAGAAAACATCTCAAATGCGGTTCCCGTGCTGCTTCTTGAGGAAGTCAAAATCACCGCCGAAGCAGAGCCTGGGCGGGCCATCCGCTCCGAACCGGATGTCGCGATTGGCCGGGACGATATCCTTCAGATTGTGTTTACTTCGGGAACTACCGCCGAGCCCAAGGGCGTAGTGCTGACGCACGGCAATGTGCTGGCCAATATTGAACCGCTAGAGCGGGAGATGCGCCGCTATCTGAAATATGAACGCTGGGTGCATCCGGTGCGGTTCTTGAATCTGTTGCCCCTGAGCCATGTATTCGGACAATTTCTGGGAATGCTCTTGCCGCCCATCCTTGGGGGGACGGTGATTTTTCAGGAGGAAATGAAACCTTCTGAGATTGTTAATACCATCCGGCGCGAGCGCGTTTCGGTGCTGGTGAGCGTGCCGAAAGTCCTGCAATCGTTGAAAGAGAAAATCGAACGCGATCTTGGGGATGAAGGCGGCTTGGAAGACTTTCAGCGCCGCTGCCGCGAAGCCGAGGGAAAACATTTCCTTCATCGCTGGTGGATTTTTCGCGACATCCGGCGGCGCTTTGGCTGGAAGTTTTGGGCGCTGATTTCTGGCGGGGCATCTCTGGATCGCGAGACCGAAGAATTTTGGGGCCAATTGGGATACGCGGCAATCCAGGGTTATGGGCTTACGGAAACGACGTCGTTGATTACGGTGAACCATCCTTTCAAACTGGGCAAGGGATCGATTGGGAAGGTGCTACCGGGACGCGACATTAAGCTCGCTGAGGATGGCGAGATCCTGGTGCGCGGCGGTGGCGTGGCGGCCGGTTATTGGGAAGGTGGTGGAGTCAACAGGGTCGTTGACGACGGGGGTTGGTATCACACGGGCGACATCGGCGAAGTGGATGAAGCTGGGAATGTTTATTTCAAAGGCCGCAAGAAAGAAGTGATCGTCACTCCAGCAGGCTTGAATATTTTTCCCGCAGACTTGGAAGCCGCGTTGCGCCTTCAATCCGAAGTCAGAGATTGCGTGGTGGTTGGGATTGATCGTGGAGGAAACGCGGAGCCGTGTGCAGTTCTCATTTTGCGGGATGATGCGGAGCCGCAAGCAGTAGTGGCCAGCGCTAATAAGAAGTTGGCCGATTTCCAGCGCATGCGCAATTGGCTGGAATGGCCCGAGCCCGATTTTCCGCGAACGAATACGCAGAAACCGAAGCGGAACGTGATTGCCGAGGTTGCTGCGGCGCAGCTTTTGCAGGCCGGGAATGCGGACGTTTCGCAATTGAGCCCGGTGCGGCAATTGATTCAGCAAATTTCAGAGCGGAGCGGGAGAAAGATCGAACGAGGTCACTCCGATCATCGCCCTGATCTGGCTTCCGATCTGGGTTCCGATCTCGGACTAAGCTCGCTGGATCGTGTAGAGCTAATCAGCGCGCTGGAGGATCGATATCACGTGGATCTGGGCGAAAGCAGTTTCAGCTCTACGCGTACAATCGGCGATCTGGAAAGGATGTTGAGCGGCCAAAGCAGCGAGCGCGTGGGATATCACTATCCGGGCTGGGTGTTGAAGTGGCCCGTGACCTGGTTGCGTTGGCTGGCGCAGTATCTGCTAATCAGGCCTGCGGTGTTTCTGCTGGGGTGGCCGCGGGTCGAGGGCCGCGAGAATCTGCGCGGCATCAACGGGCCACTGCTCGTCATCTGCAATCACCTTGGCGATGTGGACCCCGGGTTTGTGCAAACCGCTTTGCCGGCCCGGTTGCGCAATCGAATGGCGATCGCGACTGGCGGCGAAGCATTGGAAAAATTGCGCTCGCCGGCAGCGGACAGAAACTGGTTCGGAAGAGCCTGCGACAGGATTCGATGGACCCTTGGTGTTTCCCTCCTGAATTTATTTCCTCTGCCGCGCGAAGCCGGATTCCGGCAGAGCTTTGCTTATGCAGGCCGCGCCGTCGATCTTGGATACAGCGTACTCGTGTTTCCCGAAGGGCGGCACACCACCGATGGAAAGATGAATCCGTTCCGGCCGGGAATTGGATTGCTGGCAAATAATCTTGGTATTCCCGTTCTGCCGATGCGCATTCACGGACTATTCGAGCTGAAACAGGCGGGAAAGAAGATTGCCGCTCCGGGAAAGATTCGCGTGCGCATCGGGAAACCGGTTGCTTTTTCTCAGGGCTGCGATGCCGCGCAGATTGCGCGAGCCTTGCAGAGCGCGGTCGAGACTTTGTAGCTGCAAATGTGTAAGGCTGGATCTATTCAAGAAAAAAGCGCCGCGATTCGTATTGAATCACGGCGCCTTTTTTATTCTTTGATTTCTATCTCAGGTAACGACTGGAGGAAGATCCAAGATTAGGGTTTAATCATGACCTTCACCGGCTTCGACGGAATGCCGTTGGCCACGACGAACAATTCGCTCAATCCGGTTCCGATGGTTGAGGGAATGTCGAACTCGGTGGAGACGACGGTGCTGCCGGTGGCAACGCCCATCGTGCTGTGGTTGTGGGTGCGGCAATAGACAACATTCTTCGTTGCCGCGTTGACGATGCGCACCAGCGGGTAGTTGGTGGCCATCTGCTGATCATCACCGTACATCGCGCCCTGCGAAAGCCCGTTGAATTGCGTGCCCTGGATCGGATTATTGGTACTGCCCGCCGTTAGCTTGCCGGCTACCGATGTGACCGTCGGCTGCCATGCGGCCTCGTACGTGCCGACTGGTTGATAGATCTGTGTGGTCTTCACCTGGTTTGATTGGGTGTAGAGGACCTGTCCGGTCGGGAGTACAAGAAGGCGTCCCACATAAGTAGGCTGACTGCTCGCACCCGCAGGTCCGGGCACGGAGATAAAGGTGGTGCCATTGAATTCATAGAATGCGGCTCCAGCGGCATAACAAGGACTGGTAGGGGCCACTGAGAGCAGAACGTTACCGTCCGGCAAAAGCGCTGCCGGGCCGTCTACGATTCCGTCACCATTGGGCATTTTCGGGCCAGCTGACCATGCGGCGGTGAGGGTGTCGTAAATTGCTGTATTGTTGTCGGCGCCCGTGGCGAACACGGTGCCGTCAGGGCGCAACACAGCGGGACCGATTTCGTAGCAACCGGAATTCGGCAGAGAAGAAATTGTGCTGCCCGCGAGCGACCAGGTTCCGCTGGTCGGATTGTAGAGCTCAGACTGCGTGCCGTTGACCATATCGACCGTGAGCACATCGCCCGAGGGCACGAGCGTCCATCCCTCTTCCGAGTTTTGATCGGCCTTACCGCTTCCGGTGATGGTCCAAGTCAATGTGGTTTCATCGAGCAGAGCCTGTTCCTTCTCGATTTTGGATTCGCAGGCTCCACAGTTTCCCAGCATGAAGGTTCCGTTGGGTAACACAGCGCTTTGCGCGTCGCCGACCGAAGTCCAGCCAGAAGGCGCGGAAACTGCGGTCCACGTATTGGTGGTGCTGTTGTAATAAGCTCCCAGATCGGTTTCTACGCCGCCTTCTGAGAGGTTATATTCGCCGCCCTGGACGATGACGTTGCCATCGGCCAACACTGCAGAGGCGAAATAAAGCGGACCGTAGTCTGACGGCATAGGAGCGAGTTCGGACCATGTGCCATTGACGTAGCTGCCAGTGTCATCGGGAGTCAGACGCCACCAGTTGGGACTGAGATATTGGTGCACCATGACAGTGCCGTCGGTCAACTGCAGCGCGGTATCGACGTCGAACGTGGGTTTGTTTTTCAGATTTTCCCACTTGGGTGAAGCAGCGGGGGCCTGTGCGCCGGCGATAAACGAGCACGCCAGCAGAGTGAACGATGCAATCGCAAGTGTACGCAAAACCTTCATTGGTTCCCTCTCTTGTTGACTGAATTCCTGACGATGCCGAGTGAATCTGCGTCCCACAGCGAACGCAGAAAAAGAGAAATGGCTGGAAGTGTGCGTCCGTCCTGCAAGCCAAAAGCGAATTGGGAACGGGGCAAAAGATTTGCCCCGTCCCAAGTCGGTTACAGGCGACAATGCGAAGCGGCTTCGATGAAGCCGCCTCTTCATGCCTGAAGCTGCAGCCGGTCTACTCGACCTTCTGCGGCACGGTTGCGGTGCTCGGCGAAAAGCTGGTGTTGCCACCATACCGTGCGCTGATTTTGTGGTTGCCCTTGGCCAGCGATGACGTCTGGAAGACTGCCACGCCGCCGGACAGAGCAACTTGACCAAGTTTCGTGGTTCCGTCTTTAAAGAGGACTTTGCCTGTCGGCGTTCCGCCTGAAGACGAGATCGTAGCTGTGAACGTGACCTGCTGCCCAACCTGTGAAGGATCGGGAGTAGAGGTCAAGGTTGCTTTTGTGCTGGCCACAACGCTGCAAGTTGCAGGCGCCGACGGGATTCCGTTTGCGATTACAGACAAGGTGCATGGGCCAGTTTCCATGGTGGCCGGAACGTCAAAGTTGGTGGATACCGGAGTCGAGCCAGTGGCCACGGCCATGGTGCTGTGTCCGTGGGTCTTGGCGTAGAAAACGTTTCCGGTGGCGGTGTTTACGAGCTGCACCAAGGGATAGTTGGTGGCGTCCTGGAAATCGTCGCCATAAGCAGCGCCCTGGGTTAAGCCATTGAACTGCGTGCCGGTGATCGAATAAGTCGTTCCCGGGACGAGGCTCTTGGTGTAGCTGGTGATGGTGGGCTGCCACGCCGGCTCGTAGGTGCCCGCGGTGGTCAGGATTTCGACGGTGGTGCTGAAGTCGGTAAACATGATCTGTCCGGTGGGCAGGACGAGAAGATGTCCAACATAGGATGCATCCTTGGACGCATTGCTGGGGTTGGGGAACGTGTTCAAGGTGCTGCCGTTCCATTCGTAGAACTGGGCAGGCGGGGCGAATGCGGAGCTGGCGCTCGGCGGGCTCGTCATCACGATCACGTTGCCATTGGTCTCGATCGAGGCCGGCGCATCGTTGGCCGCGTCATTATTCGGAAATGGCGACAGCGCTGTCCAGACGCCCGTGCTCCAGTTGTAAGTTGCGGTGTTGCCTCCGCGCTTGCAAGCGTGGCTTGCGGCGCCGGTGTAGAAAACGGTGCCGTTGGGCATCAAAACCGCAGGTCCGAGTTCGTAGCTGGCCAGACTCTCATCTCCGCAGTCCGCATCCCAGAGCTGAACCAGGGTGCTGCCCGCGGTGGTCCAGGTATTGGTTGTCGGGTTGTAGATTTCGGAGTTCATGCCATTTTTGTTGTAGAAGCCCACATAGGCGTCGACCGTAAGAATGTTTCCGTTCGGCAGAAGCGTGAAGCCCTGCTCATCGAAATCGTCGAACTGTCCGTCGGTGGCAGTTGCTTCGGTGGTGAAGCTCAGCGTGCTTTCGTCAAAGTTGAAATAGAGCGGGAAGCTGCTCTTACCGGCGATCTCCGCGCAGCAGGCAGACAGCATCCAGGTTCCATTTGGCAGGACGACGGACTCGGCGTCTCCTTCCGCTCCCCACGAATCCGGAATCGGAGGATTGGTGCTCGTCCAGGTGTTGGCAACCGGGTCGTAAAGTGCACCCAAGCTTTGCCAATCGGGACTGCAGCTGCCGCTGGGGCAGTTGTACTCCCCGCCCGTAACCGCGACTTTGCCATCGGGCAGTACAGCGGATGCAAAGAAGAGCGGTTCATAGCCACTGGGAAGCGTAGCGACCTGCGTCCAGGTGCCGTTGATGTAGCTGCCCGTGTTGTCGGGAGTTAATGTGTACCAAACGCCGTAGTTCTTGCCGACGCAGCCCGCACCGGGGTTGCAATTCGGCTCTTCGTGCACCAGCACGCGGCCATCGGTAAGAAGAACCATTGCACCCATGGAAACGGGCGCGGGGTTGTTGAGTGGTGTCCAGGTCTGGGAGTTTGCTATGCCCACCGAGCATAGCAGTAGCAACGTGGATGCGAGCGTACGCGAAAATTTCATTTTTGCCCTCGGGAGAATCATCTGGTTTTTTTGTCTTACTTGAGTCAGTTGCGGCGTTCCACATTTGACCGCCGCAGGGAGAAGTAATTCGAATTGCATGCCAGCCTTTAACCTTCAAGGCCGCTGGATTATACCCCGATCCAACGCGATTGCTATCAAGTTGTGACTCAGATTTGACAATTAATTTCGGTGCGATGAAAAAGAAGCGGCAAGTTTGCAAGATCTTGCACACACACGCCGATCAGCGGAGCGAAATAGTTACTTTCGTCCAGAGATCAAATTCTCCGATCGTGGGACGACCGAGGATTATTCTTCGTCCATCCCAGTCTCGGCGTAATGCGGATCGGATTCGATTTTTACTTCGGGCAAATTCGCATCGTGCAGTGCGCGATTGAGTGTGGCAAGGTCTGTGCTCTTCAGAGACTCCCAGCGTTGCATTGCCTGCGATACGTCGTGCTCGGAGGACGCGGTTGCTTGCGTTTGCGCAGTGGTCGGCGCGGCGTCAACCTGCCACACCTGGCCGTAGAGAGTCTCCGCATCGCCATTCACTCGGCTGAGCGCAGGAGCTTGCGAGGGAGGCGCCGGAGAACCACCCGGCGCGCCCGAAACTTCAGCCAGCTTATTTTCGAAATTCTTGACGGCATCGAGCGAAGCGCCGGAACTTTGTTGAGTGATTTTCCGCAATTGCTCGCGAATGGATGCCGCTTGCGCCACGGCTTTCGAGGTTTGATCGAGCATCGATGCCAACTTCCGCTCGGTCTGAAATTTCTTTTCCAGATCGGCAGCGGAGATCTTTATGCGCGGGTCCAATCTGACCGTGAATGGAGTGGTCGAACTTTTTCCATTCACGGTGAGGCGAGCCGTATACGATCCTGGCAGCGCGTTCGGGCCAAGCGGGAAACGAGGCGTGTCGCCCGGAACCGCAGAAATGGGATAGTCGTGGCGGGTTGAATCGGGAGTGGAATAATGCAGATCCCAAACCCAGCGGTGCATGCCGGCATCGGCGGGAAGCATGCGGAACGGCTTCAACCAGTAAAGCGGAATGAGTTGTTTGCTCAGATCGTCTTCGCTGACCGGCGCCTTGTCATCGCTCGAATATTTTCGAACGAGTTGCCCGTGAGCATCGAGGATTTCGAGAGTCACAGGAGAAGTCTGGTTCTGCGCAAGATAGTAGTCGACGATTGCGCCGTCGGGTGGATTGGCCGCTGCGGGCTCGTCCGGCGGCAGAGGGGTATCGGAATAGGTATCGCGCTGGATTCGAAATGCGGGAGCTGGAGTGAAAAGATGATCTTCGTCGGAGACGGAAGCGGTGAGTTCGCGCAGCGGCGCGATGTCATCCAGAATCCAGAAGCCGCGGCCGTGTGTGGCTACGATCAGATCGTTCTCGTGAATCCAGAGATCGCGCATGGACGTATGCGGGAGATTCAATTGCAGCGATTGCCAATGATCGCCGTCGTCGAGAGACATCCAGACCGCATTCTCCGTTCCGGCAAATAAAAGCCCCTTGCGCACAGAATCTTCGCGCACCGTATCTACGGGTCCGATGTCTGGAAGTCCGGCTGTGATCAGCGTCCAGTTCTTCCCGCCGTCGTGCGTGCGATAGATATAAGGATGCTCGTCATTGATGCGGAAGCCGCTCACAGAGGCGTAGGCAGTGTCTTCGTCGAAGTGTGAGGCACTGATCTGCGTGACCTTGGTCCAGGAAGTCAGCTCCTTAGGAGTAATGTCGCTCCATTTCTTACCGCCGTCACGCGTGATCCAGAGCAGGCCATCGTCGGTGCCGGCCCAGAGGGTGTTGGTGTTTTTGAAAGACGGGGCCAATGCGTAAATCACTCCACGTTTTTTATCCGCGTCTTTTGGGACGAACTTGCCGACGCTGGATGGAACCGCGGGACTCTCGCGAGTCAGATCGGAGCTGATTGTTTGCCAGGTGTTTCCGCCGTCGGTGGTTTTAAAGAGCACATTGCTTGCGTAATAGAGAATGTGCGGATCGACAGGAGAAAACATTGTTGGCTCGCTGCGGTCAGTGCGGTATTTCGGATTGCGCAGCGGAATCGGCGTCACATTCTGCACCTGGCCGGTGGAGAAATGGAATTTTGAAACTTCGCTTCTGCCGCCTCCGTAAATAATATCGGGATCGAGCGGATCGGGCGCCACATAGCCGTACTCGATTACGCCGACGGGATGCCAATCGCGAAATGTAATCTCACCATCGTTGCCGCGGGTCAGGATGCAGACCGAACCACTTTCCTGCTGGCCTCCGCACACGCGATAGGGAAATGTGGGAGTGACCGAGACGTGATAAATCTGCGCCGTCGGTTGGTTGTACCACGAACTCCAGGTCTCGCCCTTATTTACGGTAACGAGAGCGCCCTGATCGCTGACGAGGAGAATGATGTTGGGATCGTTGGGATTGATCCAGAGATTCTGGTAATCGTCGCCGCCCGGTGCGCCGCGAAATCCTGACCAGGTTTTGCCGCCATCCGTCGAACGCATGGTTACCGTGCTGGCGCAATAGACGGTATCAGGATTTTTCGAATCGACTCTCGGGATCGAGAGATCGCCGCCGCCGATGCGGCCGGATGGCCGGGGATCGTCAGTGATTTTGGACCAATTTTCTCCGGCATCGTCAGACCGGTAGACGCCGAGAGGGCCTGCGGCGGTGGCAACGGTCGCGTAGAGGCGTTTGGTGTCACCAGGGGCAACGGCGACATAAATCTGCGAAAGATCTTTAGGCAAGCCGTTGGTGAGAGGGCGCCAGTTATTGCCGCCATCGGTGGATTTGAATAGTCCGCCGCCGGTGCCGTTGACTTCGTTGCCGTCTTCCCACGGGCCTTCGCGAACTTCCCACATCGAGGCATAAATAACGTCGGGATTCGAAGGATCGATTTCTACATCGGAGGCGCCGGTGTTTTCGTCCTTATAAATCACCTTCTGCCAGGATTGGCCTCCGTCGGTCGAGCGAAAGAGGCCGCGCTCGTCGTTTGGACCGTAGGGGTGTCCGAGAACTGCAGCGAACACTCGATTGGGATCGCGGGGATCAACGGCGAGCGCCGGAATTTGATAGCCATCTTGCAGGCCAAGGTGCGTCCAGGTCTTGCCGGCGTCGGTCGATCTATAGATTCCATTGCCGATCGAGAGATCGGGACGATGCAGGCCTTCGCCACTGCCGACATAAATAATGTTGGGGTCTGAGGCAGCAACGGCAATCGCGCCAATGGATTGCGTTGGCTCGTGATCGAAGATCGGATTCCAGGTGCGGCCATAGTCGTTGGACTTCCAGACTCCGCCATTCACCTGGCCGATGTAGAAAACATTCGGCTGGTTGGGAACGCCGGTGGCCGCGCGTGTTCGGCCTCCGCGAAATGGGCCAATCATGCGCCATTGGAGTTCCTGATAGGTTTTAGCAGGGATTTCCTGAGCTGCAGCCGGAGCGGCGAGCGGTAAGAGCGCAAGACAAAAAGAAAGACAAAGAGATGTTGGAGATGTTTTCACTTAGGCCCCCACGGTAAAAAACAAATAAAAGCAAGAAAACCAAACAAAAGAGAATACCCCAAAAATCGGGCAAGAGGGAGCGGGGGGGTTTCGAAGTTGGGTTTTCAGAAAATGTCGCCGTGAACAATGGTAATTCGTGATGAGAGGCTCGCCGTAAAGCGCGTGAAGGGCATGAGCATAGATAAAATGCAGGAACGGGCTTTCCCATCATGCGTCCTCAAAGTAGAAAACTGACGCGTCGGTACCGAAGACTGATTTCGCACGCGTTGCTGCTGGCTGTTTTCGTATTGACTGAAGCGCGGAGTCCCGCCGGCGGACAGGCTGCCGCAACAAGCGGGCGCGGCGTTCAGCCGATACTCGATTACATTTCACAGGCATGGGTCACTCTTACTCGATCGATGACCGATTGCGAGAGCGTCGCCGACCCGAAAATTAAGGTGGCTCCGGTTTTGTATTTGCCAGCCGGAATGGCTGAACCCGGCGCAGTTGAGAAGCTGGCATCAGATTGCGGCGTGCGGATCAAGCATTTGCCGGTAGCGATCCATCACCTCGGCGAAATCGATAGTGGCAAGATTCAGCCGAATGGCCTGCTGTATCTGCCGAACAAATATGTTGTTCCGGGAGGACGCTTCAACGAGATGTATGGATGGGACAGCTACTTCATTATTCGCGGCCTTCTGCAATCGGGACGAGTTGACCTGGCAAAGGGAATGGTCGACAACTTTTTATTCGAGATCGAGAATTACGGCGCGATGCTGAATGCCAATCGAACTTACTATCTGACCCGTTCGCAGCCTCCGTTTATGAGTTCGATGGTTGTCGAGCTATACGATGCGCTGCAAAAATCAGGCGGCGCCGACCGTGAGTGGCTTGCACGAGCTTATGCCGATCTCGAAAAAGACTACACAATGTGGACGAGCGAGCCGCATCTCGCGGGCACTACCGGGCTCTCGCGTTACTACGATTTCGGCGAAGGCCCACCAGCGGAAGCAGCGCAGGATGAAGCTGGCTCCTACCGCAAGATCGCTGCTTATTTCTTTTTCCATCCGGCCGAGGCCGATGACTACGTCGCAAGGAATTCTTCGGAAAGTGGGACTTCGTCTTCGGGGGCGCTTTCGACGGCGGGAAAAGATTTTACGTTGCGGGTTTGTGATCTTTCTTCTAAATCGGATGCCGGGGGATGCGAACCGGCACAGGAGTTCCAGCTCAGCTCTGACTTCTACAAGGGCGACCGTTCAATGCGGGAGTCGGGGTTCGACGTCACTTTCCGTTTTGCCCCGTTCGGCGCGGCCACGCATCACTTTGCACCAGTGTGCTTGAACAGCTTGCTTTATAAAAATGAAAAGGATCTCGAGCGGATCAGCCGCTGGCTCGGCCGAAGCGGCGACGCCGAGCGATGGGCCAACCGCGCCGAAGAACGAAAAATATTGATCGCGCGTTATTTGTGGGATGAAAAAGCCGGGATGTTTTTCGACTTTGATTTGCGCACTGGGCATCGCTCGACTTACAACTTCGCGACGACCTTCTACCCATTGTGGGCGGGAGTTGCGACGCCGGAGCAGGCGAAGGCCGTCGCTAAGAATGTTTCGATCTTTGAGAAGCCGGGCGGTCTGGCGACGAGCGCCAATGACTCGGGCGCGCAATGGGACCTGCCTTATGGCTGGGGCAATATTCAGATGTTGGCGGTCGAGGGGCTGCGGCGTTACGGCTTCGATGCCGATGCCGATCGAATCTCCTTCGAGTTTCTGTCGATGGTGGCGGAGAATTTCCGGCGCGATGGTACCCTGCGGGAAAAATACAACGTAGTGACGCGATCTTCCGAAGTTCATGCGGAGCTTGGCTACCAAATGAATGTTGTGGGGTTTGGCTGGACGAATGCGGCGTTCCTGGAATTGCTGGACGGCTTGCCAAGAAACATGAAAGAGCGTCTGGAGAGAGAACAGGACCAGCCTCTGCCCGCCGAATCGAGATGAGCGAGTACGCCCTTCCACAACAAGTGGCACCGACGTCATGTAATTGTCGCGAGGATTTGTTCCAGCCCACGTTCCCCCGGCAAGGGCATTCCACCGTGCTGGCTGGCCACCCAAGCCCCGACGCGGTTTGCTTTTTCATTGATCTCACGGAGCGGCTGTTTACTGAGATATCCATGGACGAGCGCGGCAGTGAAAGCGTCGCCAGCGCCGATAGCATCGGCTATTTTGACTTTGAACCCCGCATGCTCGCAAAATTCGCCTGCTGAAATGAGGATGCTGCCGGAACTTCCGCGCGTGATGCAGACGAGCTTCAGGTGAAATGACGCGAGTAAGTGGCGCGCGGACTCTCGCATGCTCTGGCTTTCCAATGCAAGCAAACTTGTGACTACCAGCAGTTCCTCGTGGTTCAGCTTAACGATGGTTGCCAGCTTTAACGATTCCTCCAGCACTTCCTTCGAATAGAAATCCTGTCGCAGGTTGACATCGAAGATGCGTACCGCATCGGGCCGCGTCGCGCGCAGGAAGCGGCGGATGGTGATTCGACTGCGCGCCGAGCGCTGCGCCAACGATCCGAAGCAGACGGCGTGCGTTTCAGAAGCCAGTCGCTTCCACGTGGGCGTCCACTCCAGAAAGTCCCACGCGACCGGCTGAAGAATTTCAAAGCGGGGCTGGCCGTTGTCCAGTTCGATCTTTACCGTTCCGGTCGGGTGAGGATTATCTTTCTGCACGAACTCTGTGGTTACTCCGAGTTGCCTCAGCCGTTGCAGTGCTTCTGCGCCCAGAGGATCATCGCCGGAGCGGCTGGCTACGATTCCCCTGTCTCCAAGCAGACTCGTGATGTAGGCAAAATTGGCAGGCGCGCCGCCAAGCTGCTTGCCGGAGGGAAGAAAATCCCAGAGCAACTCGCCGATTCCAACCACGACGTGCTTTGTTTCTTTCATCCGTCCGCCGGGTGTTGGTTCAAGAAATGCGTGTCTCGCCGGCGTGTCCTCGTCAGTTCAGCCTCAAGATCATACCCGTGAATCGCCGTCCAATGTTTGACGGAAGTCCGCGAAACGGTTCAACTGAAGAAATGAATTTTGACGACTCGAATGGGATCTTGCGGGGATGAAGAGAACCGTTCTGACGATGCTCTCCATCTGCGCCTGTTCTATGGGTTTCAATGCTGTTGCTCAAACATCGACACAACTTGCAGCGGAAGACCATCCATGGTGGCAACGCGCGGTGTTTTACGAGATTTATCCCCGCAGCTTCGCGGATAGTAATGGTGACGGTGTTGGCGATTTGAAAGGCATCGCGTCGAAGCTGGATTACTTAAAGAATTTGGGCGTCGACGCGATCTGGATTACGCCCTGCTTCCCCTCGCCACAAGTCGATTTCGGCTACGACGTTTCCGACTACGAAAATATCGATCCCATGTACGGCACGCTGGCCGACTTCGACGAACTCGCGCGCGAGGCAGAAAAAAGAAGTATTCGGATCATTCTGGATCTGGTTGTCAACCACACCTCCGATCAGCACAAATGGTTTCTGGACTCGAAATCTTCGCGTACGTCGGAGCATCGTGACTGGTACATTTGGCGCGACGGAAGAGGTCCGGGACAGCCGCCGAATAATTGGGTGTCAACGTTCGGCGGATCGGCGTGGAAGCTCGATCCTGCGACCGGTCAATATTATTACCACTATTTTTATCCCGAGCAGCCGGACTTGAACTGGCGCAACCCCGCCGTTAGGGGGGCCATGTTCGATGTGACCCGCTGGTGGTACAAGCGCGGCGTTTCGGGGTTCAGGCTCGATGCTGTCGACACATTATTTGAAGATCCAGAGCTTCACGATAATCCGATTGCTCATCCGGGGACGAACGCTTTCGGCGATCCCTTCGAAGAGAACAAGTACAACACTAAATTGCCGGAAGTTCACGACGTTCTCCAAGGACTGCGCAAGATCGCCGACGAATACGGCGCGGTTCTGATTGGCGAAACCTGGACAGCCGACGTCCACGAGTTGAACCATTACTACGGGGCAGACCACAATGAACTTCAACTGCCCATGGATTTTCTGTTCACCACCGTCAACAAGCTTTCTGCTGCGGACTTCCGCAAGCAGATAGCAGAAGTGAATACAGCTTCCGGATGGCCGACCTTTGTGATCAGCAACCACGACATCGTGCGCTCGTACGATCGTTATGGAGACGGCGAGCACAACGATCAGATTGCGAAGCTGATGGCGGTTCTTTACCTTACTTTGCGGGGAACTCCGATTCTTTATTACGGTGAAGAAATCGGAATGAAGACGACGCCTCCGGCGCGGGTCGAAGACGTGAAGGACCCCATCGGGCGCAAAGGATGGCCAAAGGAAAAAGGACGGGACGGCGAGCGCACTCCCATGCAGTGGGATCGTTCGAAGAATGCCGGTTTCACGACCGGGACGCCTTGGCTCCCGGTTTCACCTACTTATAAGACTCACAATGTGGCCGCGGAATCAAAGGATCCGAATTCAGTCCTGCAGTTTTACAAACAGGTGCTCAAATTGCGGCACACGAATCAAGCTCTTCTTTACGGGACTTACACCGCAATTAACGAAGACGACCCGAACGTGCTGTCTTATTTGCGGGTTTACAACGGGCAGGGGGTTGTCGTTGTCTTGAACATGTCGAATGTGCCCCGCAATGTTACGCTGCCGTTAAAAGCCAATGGTTTTTCTTCCGCCCGGAACCTCATCAGTACCGGAGTTGCCGCCCCCAGAGCGGGCAAGCTGTCGCTCCCGGCGTTTGGGGCATTTATCGGCGAACTCTGCGTCAAGTCTGCGCCCACGGCTCGGCAGTAGCGACTGGAGGCTCGATGCCGAAACCAAAACTCCCTCCTCCGGACAATCTTGTTCGGTTTTCGTAACAAGAATCAGTTTTCTAATGAGACCTCCGAGATTAATGAAAAACTCCTAACAACTGAGGGGGAGGAGTGGATCCGGAAAGCTGCCCACGCTGCGGCGGAAGCGGATACATTGCGCAATCCGTGGACATTAGTGGTAGGTCCGAGGGGGTTGCATTTATTCGCGTTCAGTGTCCAGCGTGCCGAGGCAGCGGACGGAAGGATTCGATTCCCCCATCCACCGCGGGCTGACCGCACGGCCTGTGGTGCTTGCGAAAACGTACGGACCCGGACGTCGCGCCCAAAAGCGGCGTCGGGTCCGGACGTGAAATTCACCGACCCGTCTCTTCTTGCGGCGCTCCTTAGGCTCAGCCGTGAACATGGATAGTGCCCGTCAGGCAATACCAGCAGCCCTGGTTCGCATGCGGCCCTGCGTTCCCGAAGCGATTTCGATGCGGTTGCGTCCTCCGCCTTTGGCGCGATAGAGAGCTTTGTCGGCTGCCTGAATGATGTCTTCCGGCTTGGCGGCTTCGAGTTTTGCCGTGGCCACGCCGATGCTTACAGTCACAGAAATTTCGGAAAGATCCCTGGTTCGCGCGATTGTCGGAATGCTCCGGCTTTTTTGAACCCGGCTTCGAGCTGCGGGATTGCGGCGATCGGGACCACGCGCCTGCTCCCGTCGATCGGGACCGCGCAGGCGCATGCTGCTGGCTTCGATGCCGGCGCGCAAATCCTCAAGATGTTCGAGCACGTCTGCCGTTGTATTGCCGGGAAACAAAATGGCAAATTCCTCTCCACCGCAGCGGTAAGCCTGGCCGCTCCCGGAGACTCTCGCCAGCTTCGACGCCACCATGCGGAGCACCTGATCGCCAGTATCGTGGCCGTAGGTATCGTTGCAGCGCTTGAAATGGTCGATATCGACCATGGCGATGGAATAGGGCACTTGCAAGTGCTGAAGCGCATCGTTGAAGGCTCGGCGTGAGGGCAGAGCTGTCAGCTCATCGTGGTAGGCGAGCAGATAGGACGTTTCGACCACCGTGGCCGCGAGAATAAAAGCGGCAGCGGCGAAATACGCCTGCGGTATACGCCCCACTCCTCCGAAGCGCAGCCCAAGAAAGCAGGCGATCACAGCCCAAAGCGATCCCGCTTCGGCGGGCATATGAAACGCAAAGTAGCGAAACAGGAAGAACATTGCGGCGGCTGCAAAGCAGAGTTGCACGCCGAAGGGGAGTGATACCAATGTACGGCTGCGATGGGCAAGAGCATGAACGCTACGTAACGTCTCAGGCCGGCAAAGCACAATTGCCGCGACCGATTGCACGAATAAGAGAATAGCCGGGGACGCAAGAACTGGGAGAGTAAATCCTTTTTTTTCTAGAAACGACACGACGACGAAGTCGAGCGGCAAGAACGTGCCCACCGTGACGAACGCCATGTTTCGGGATTCGTTGGCGAGATGGCTGCCCGCGAGATAAGACATTCCCTGCTGGGCGAGACATAGCAGCAGCAACGTACAGAAGATGCGGCTGGAGTGGAATCTCCATGAGAGCAGAAGGCCCGCGATGAGGGCACCGTAAAACGCGTAACTTCCGAGGGCGGCGCTGGGCACAAACAGGCCGCCGTGCATCGACGCTGCGAGCAGTAGTAATAAGGCGGCGGGCATCAGCAGCGGCTTCATCGAACTCGGCTCCGAAAGAGAAAGCTACCGTCTTGCGTGACACAGTCTGGTTCAGTTTTATGACCTAGATTATCGGGGCGAAAGGCTGGGAGTAATTGACGGGAGGGGTTCGGGGCGGTGAGTCGAGGAGGCGGGGCTTTCCTCTTCTGGAATCGGCACCCGTTCCCGGAAGCACACACTTTCGTGCGACGCGGTTTTGGCTACGTTTGAGCGCTTTCTAACTAGAATCGCAATGTAATTAAGGCCCACTTATGAGGATTCTGATCGCAGAAGACGACGCGGCACTGGCCGGGTTCATTCGCCAGGGGCTGCAAGGGGAGCACTACACCGTGGATGTGGTCGAGGATGGCGAGCAGGCGCGCGCCATGGGCAGCGAGTTTGACTATGACCTCGTCATTCTTGATTTGAACCTGCCAAAGCTGGATGGGGTGAGCGTGCTACGCCATCTGCGCCTGAAGCGTCCCAGCCTGCCGGTGCTGGTGCTGACGCAGCGCAGCCGGGTGGAAGACCGGGTGCAATGCCTGGACACTGGTGCAGACGATTATCTGCCCAAGCCGTTCTCCTTTAGCGAACTCTCGGCGCGCATCCGGGCGCTGCTGCGGCGCAGCCATCTGCCCTCAGAGTCTGTGCTGGTCGTGGACGATCTCAAACTCGACCGCGTGGAGCACCGGGCGGAGCGGTCGGGGCGGCGCATCGACCTGACGTCGAAGGAATTCTCCCTGCTCGAGTACTTGATGCGCAATGCCGGCAGGCAGGTTTCGCGGGCCATGATCATTGAACACGTGTGGAACCTGACGTTCGATACGACGACGAATGTAGTCGATGTTTATATCAACTATCTTCGCCGCAAAGTGGACGACGGGCATCCGAACAAGCTGATCCATACGGTGCGCGGAGTGGGCTATGCGCTGAGTGCGAACACGGAAGCGTCGGTGTAACTCCTCTTCGTAGTTCTTAATATGATCTTATATGACCTCCGTAGGGACAGCAGTCAGCAGACTGGGGACCCGCGACTCAGCCGCCGGTGCCAAGCCGGACGATGCGCGCAGCATGCTGGAACAATTGCTGCACGCGCTGAATCAGCCGCTGACCGGGTTGCAGTGCTCGATGGAGGTGGCGCTGGTTGCGCCGCGCAGCCCGGAACATTATGTACGAACGCTAAGGGAGGGGCTTGAGTTGACCGGGCGGATGCGCAGCCTGGTGGGAGCGATCCGGGAAGTGGTCGACGCGCAAAACCACCCCGAAGGGGTTCGCGAAGAGGGACGCGATGGCGGCGGAATTCTTGCCCTCAAGAATTTCCTGCAAGAAGCCATGGAGGAACTCGCCCCGGTCGCCGCTGCGAAGCAGGTTCGCTTTGCGGTCGAGTATTCCGCGGAAGTCCCGACTAGGGAAATTAAGGCGGCTCCTTCGAGGATGAAAGCCGCGTGTTTCCGCCTTGTCGAATCCGTCGTCAGTTTAGCGGAACAGGAAAGCGCGATTCGGGCGGAAGCCACCGGCTCGACCCTCCGGTTGCATTGGAAAAACGGCAGGGTGCACGATCAATTCTCCATTCCTGAGCTGGGATTGTTGGTGGCGCAGGCGGTGATCGTCCGGACTGGTGTGGCTTGGCAAGACCGCCGGAACGAAAATCGGCGAACCATCACCATTCAGCTGCCCGGCTTGTCTGAGAGCAGCCAAGTCTGACGGTCACAAGTCGATGCGGTGGGGATGTTCTGAACAGGTTTCATCTGGGGGAAACAGAATGGGCGCCATAACAAATTTTCCAATCGCCGTCGAAAATGCGGGCGCACTGATCGCCAGCCCCAGCAGCCTGCTTCGCGAACAGGTTCTGGACCGCATCGATGGCCGCTGGCAGCGGGTGCAGCATGTGCTCGGGGGCGCCGATGCGTTAGCCAAGCTGGAGCAGGGCAGCTGGCAGGTTTTGTTCCTCGACCGCCGGCTCCAGGACCTGGACTGCGAGGAACTCATCGCCACGGTCCAGAGGCGTTTTCCCGGTATACAGGTGGTGGTATTGGACTCCGATGCGGCGCTGCCTGGCAGTGCCCTTGCGACGAATTCGACGAATTCGAAGACCGATGAAGACCGGGCTGAAACCCCAGCCCGGTCACGCCAGCAAGACCGGCCAGCGATCGAGGCCAGGACGGGCAAGGCTCCAAGGGAAAATGGCGACGCTCAACCGGGAGATTGTCTGCCGCTTCCCGGCATGATCGGGAAGAGCGAAGCCATGCAGCAGGTCTACCGGCTCGCGCAGCTGGTCGCTCCGCGGACCACAACCGTGCTCATCGTAGGGCCGACTGGCAGCGGAAAGGAATTGGTGGCGCGAGCGCTGCACGCGCTGAGTCCGCGGGCTGCCAAGCCGTTCGTGGCGGTTAACTGCGCGGCGATTCCTGAAGCGCTGCTGGAGTCGGAGCTGTTCGGCCACGCGCGGGGCGCGTTTACCGGCGCGGTGCAGGCGCAGGTCGGCCGTATTCCGGCGGCGCACGGGGGCACGCTTTTTCTGGACGAGGTCGGCGAACTGCCGCTCTCCATGCAGGCCAAGCTGCTGCGCTTTCTCGAAGAGAAGGAGGTGCAGCGGCTGGGCTCGTCGGAGGCGATGCGGGTGGATGTCAGGGTCATTGCGGCCAGCAATGTCGACATGGCAGCGCGCGCCGGCCGGGGCGAGTTTCGCGAGGACCTCTTTTACCGGCTGGCGGCCTTTCCCCTGGAATTGCCGCCGCTCAGCGAGCGCCGCTCCGATATCGTGCCCCTGGCCGAGCACTTCCTCGCGTGCATGTCGGCCGCCATGAGCGTGCCATGCCCGCAATTGAGCGGCGAAGCGGCGCGGATTCTGGAGGCCCATCCCTGGAGAGGCAATGTGCGCGAACTGCAGCACGTGATCGAGCGGGCATCGATTCTGTCGGAAAATTGCGACACGGTGCTCGGCGGGCACCTGTATTTCCCCTTTCAGAGTTCGCTCTCACACCCGCCTGCCCGGACCCTTTCGTGCGCCAGCCGCGCCAGTTGAGAGAAATCTTAGCCGCCGACCGCGCCCCTTGGCAGTCACCGTGCAAATGTTGCCTGTAGCTATGACCTCTTTGCCCATGCCGGCATGCTTCTCAAGCACCGAAGCGTTCCCTTTCCCGAACTTGCCGGAAGGCTCGCGGGAGGAGAGCGAGAAATTCCTGCTCCAGGCGTTCCACTCATTTGCCGAGGCGGCCGATTCGCTGGAGCGCTCCTACGGCATGCTGCGCGCCGAAGTCGCGAGGCTGCGCGGCGAACTCGAACACACCAATGCCGGGCTCGAACGCAGCCTGGCAGAGAACCGCAGGATGCGGCAGCATCTCGACCGGATCCTCGAAGGCATTCCGTCCGGGATCCTGGCCCTGAAAGCGGATGGCGAGGTTTCTCTGTTGAATCCTGAAGGGCGGCGCCTGCTGGCTTTGCACGGAGTTTGCGACTTCGATTCGCTGTCGCGTATGCCCGGCGAACTGCGCGATCTTCTCGGGCGGGCGCAGTCGAAGCCGGAGGAGCAGGAGCAATGCTTTGCCGGCGAAGGCAGCGAGCCACGCTGGCTTGCGGCGCGCCACGCCGCCATCGAGGGCGAAGCGGGCGGAGCGGACACCGTCCTGATTTTCATCTTGCGCGATGTGACCGAATCCAAGCGGCTGGCGGTCGAACGCGACAAATTGCGCCGGCAACAGGCGCTGGCGGAGATGTCGGCCATTCTGGCGCATGAAATCCGCAATCCGCTGGGCAGTCTGGAGCTGTTTGCCGGGTTGCTGGCCGGGGCCGAACTTGGCTCCGAGGCGCGCCGCTGGATCGATCAGGTGCAGGCCGGGCTGCGAACTCTGGCCGCAACCGTCAACAATGTTTTGCACTTCCACAGCTTGCCGCCGCCGGCCAGGGTGCCGTGCGATCTGGCAAGGTTGCTGGACTGGGCCGGCGAATTCCTGCTGCCCATGGCGCGTCAGGCCGGGGTGAAATTGCGGCTTCACAACCGGCTGGAGGGCGTGTGGTTTGCCGCCGATCGTCATTGTCTCGAGCAGGTGCTTCTAAATCTGGTGCTCAACGCGCTGCGTGCCATGCCGGCCGGCGGCCAGCTCGAAATCTGCGGGCGAAATGCAGATGAACCCGCGGCGATGACCGCACTCCTCTCGGTCGCGGATACCGGGCCCGGAATCGGCGCCGGCGATGCAGCCAGAATCTTCGAGCCGGGATTCAGCACGCGCGCTGGCAGTCCGGGGCTGGGCCTCGCCGTGTGCCGGAAGATTTTGGAGCAGCACGGCGGATCGCTCGCGGCAGCGAACCGCGCCGGGGGCGGTGCGATCTTCACAGTTACGCTACCGCTGGAAGAAGCCAGCCAATCTGCCGGACAGGTCTGGCAAGAAGAGCTTCCGGCAAGCGATTTTCGAGAAAACGATTTCCGAGAAAGCGGCTTGCTGGAGAGCGGTCTGCCCGAAAACGGTCTCCAACGAAACGGTCTGCAAGAACACGCTCTGCAAGAAAGGGTGCAGGAATGAATCGAGTTCTGGTGGTCGACGACGAGCCGGGCATGCGGGCTGCTCTCGAAGCGCATTTTCTGCGCCGCGACTGGCGCGTGGATACGGCGGTGAATGCCGGGGAGGCCCTCGAGAAATTCCGCCGCGGGCTTCATCCGCTGGTGGTCACCGATATCCGCATGCCTGGGACGGACGGTTTCAGCGTAATGCGGGACGCGCGCGCTTTATCTCCGCGGACAGCGGTGATTCTGCTGACCGCCTTCGCCAGCGTTCCCGATGCCGTCTCCGCAATGAAGGGCGGAGCCTGCGATTACCTGGTGAAGCCGGTGGCATTTGAGGAACTTGAGCGGACGGCGGCGAGAGTAATGGCCCAGGCGCAAACCCAGGCCGAGGCTGCGTCCCGGCTGGTGGGGCGAGCGCCGGCCTGGCTGCGCGCGCTGGAGCGTGCCGCGCAGGCGGCCGCCAGCGGTGCGGATGTGCTGATCGAGGCCGAGAGCGGCACCGGAAAGGAGCTGGTCGCGCGAATGATCCATCGCCTGAGCGCCCGCCGCGACCGGGCCTTTGTCGCGGTCAATTGCTCGGCTTTTCCTGAGAGTCTCCTCGAAAGCGAATTATTCGGTTACAGCCGTGGGGCCTTCACCGGAGCGCTGGCGGCAAAGCCGGGACGTTTCGAACTGGCCAACGGTGGAACGTTACTGCTTGACGAAGTCGGCGAGATGCCTTTGGGGCTGCAGCCAAAGCTGTTGCGCGTGCTGCAGGAACGGGAATTTGACCGCCTCGGCGACATCCGGAGCATGACCGTGGATGTGCGGGTGATCGCGACTACGAACCGCGGTTTGGGCGAAATGGTGCGCCAGGGAAAATTCCGCGCCGATCTTTATTACCGGCTCAACGTAATCCCTCTGGCGCTGCCGGCGCTGCGCGAGCGCCGCGAAGACATCCGCGAACTGGCGGAGCACTTTCTGCGGCTGTACACGCCGCCTGGCAAAGAGTTGCGGTTGGGCGCGGAGTTTTTCCAGCGGATTGAGGAGCGTACCTGGCCCGGCAACGTTCGCGAACTCGCCAATACCGTTCGGCGGGCGGTCGCGCTGGCCACGGGAAGCGAGATTGGCGCGGAAGGTCTGGAGCCTGGACTGATCGAACCGATGCGTCCACTCGACGAAGCGCCCGCGCCAAGCGGTCCGGCCCGAACCGGAGATGCGAAAGGCGGGAATGGCGCCGCGGAAATTCTGCGGCCGGGCGTTTCCCTCGGCGACATGGAGCGCCGCCTGCTGGAGATGACACTCGAAGCCACCGCCGGCAACCGCTCGCGCGCCGCCGAACTTCTCGGAGTCAGCCTGCGCACGGTACGCAACAAGATCCGCAGCTACGGCCTGCCCAGCTGGAGCAGCTATGTCCATCATTGATACCGCAACCACGGAAGCGCTCAGCCAGTTCCTCGATGTGGACGTGGCGCGCTACAAGCTCATCGCTTCGAATCTGGCCAATGTCGATACCCCCGGCTACCGCAGCCGCGACCTCGACTTTCGCGCCGAGCTGAAGCGCGCCCGCGAGGGGGAGGAGGCCTTCGGCGGGGAAGGCTTGTCCTATGCCGCTTACCTCCCTGTCGCCCGCCGCGTCCGCGGATTGCTGGAGCGTCCGGACGGCAACAACGTGAGCGTCGAGAGAGAAACCCTGCTGCTCGCCGACGCGCAGATGAAGTACAACCTGGGCGTGCAGCTTTTGAAAGACGAATTTCACACGATTTCGCTAGCCATCAATGCGGGAGGCACATCGTCATCATGAATCTATTCGGAATGCTGGAGGTCAGCGGCTCGGCGCTGGCGGCGGAGCGCTGGCGCGCCGAGGTCGTCGCCTCGAACATGGCCAATGCGGAAACGACCCGCACCGCGCAGGGCGGCGCCTACCGGCGGCAGCTTCTGGTTTTTCGCGCCCAGCCCATGCCGCGCTTTCCGCTATTGCTCGCCGCTTTGCGCCGGGGGGCGCCGGACGGCGGGGTGCGGATCCAGCGCGTCGTCGGAGATACCTCTCCGATGCCCATTCGCTACGAGCCGGGGCATCCCGATGCGGATAGCGCCGGCTATGTGACTTATCCCAACGTGAATCCGGTGATGGAAATGGCCGACCTGCTGAGCGCGGTGCGGGCTTATCAGCTGAATGCCGCTGCGGTGCAGGCGGCGAAAAGCATGATCCAGCAGTCGCTGCAGATTCTGAGTTAGCGGGAACGAAGGGATCAAGCGATTGAAAAATTGAAAAATGTGAAAATCCGGATTCGGCGCGCTGGCCGAGATTTCCCACTTACTCAAATTTCCAAATTAATCCGTGAATTGCGAGGACTAACGGAAGGCATAGCCCATGAGCAGCCCGGTTTCTCCATTGCGCATTCTGCCGGCAGACATGCAACTGCCGAGTGCCGATAGTTCATCGGAAGGCGGTTTTGCCGACACGCTGCGCGACGCGATGGACGAGATTGGCGAAGCGCAGGCGCACGCTGACGTGAAAGTGTCGAGCGTGCTTGCAGGGAACGGCGGCGATGTGCACAGCGCCCTGATTGCCGTGGAAAAGGCCGACCTGTCGTTTCAACTCATGCTGCAGGTGCGCAACAAAATCGTCTCCGCCTATCAGGAGATTTCGCGCATGCAGTTCTGAGCGGGCAGTCGTAAGACATTCGAGCGGCTCACGGCCGCGCTTGAGCGGACGCCATGGCCGATGCCAAACCTCAAAGTTTCGACGATGTGTTGCACCGGCTGGGAGAATTCTTCAGGGGCCTGAACTGGACGCAGCGCGTGCTGCTGGCCGGCGGCCTGGTGCTGGTCGCAACGACGCTGTGGGTGTTTGTAGTGCTACTCGGGCAACCGAAGTTTGTCACCCTCTATTCCGGGTTGCGTCCGGAGGAGGCGCAGGCGCTCGGCGGCCGGCTGGCGGCGAAAAATATCCCGCACCAGATTTCACCCGAGGGAGGCGGCCTGCTGGTTCCCGAAGACAGGCTCGACGCCGCGCGCCTGGAGACAGCCGCGGCGGGCTTGCCGCGCAGCGCCCGTATGGGCTTTGAATTGTTCGACACCCCGAACTGGGCGGGATCGGATTTTACCGAGAAGGTGAACTATCAGCGGGCGCTCGAAGGTGAACTGGAACGCACGCTGGGCACGCTCAGCGAAGTTGCAGGCGTGCGGGTGCATCTGGTGCTGCCGCAGGAGTCGCTCTTCACCGAGCAGGAGCATGAAGCCAAAGCGGCGGTGATCTTGAAGACCCGCGGCGGGCGTCTGTCGGAGCAGGCGCAGCAGGCCATTCCGCAACTGGTGGCCAGCGCCGTCGACCAGCTGCGACCGGAGAATGTTACGGTGATCGACGCCGACAGCAACCTTCCGTTGGTGCATGGGCGCGGCGGGCCGGGCGGGAACGCCTTAGGCGTGGATGAAGACCTGGCCAAGACTCTGGTGCACACGCTCGAGCCGGTGGTGGGCGTCGACCATGTCCGGGCGAGCGTGCATGTCGAGTACGACATGGGGACGAGCGAGGATACGCAGGAGTCGTACGATCCCAAGACCACAGCCACACTCACTCAGGAGCACTCGGAAGAAAACTCGACCGGCATGGCCCCGGCGGGCGTTCCCGGAACGGCGAGCAACGTTCCGGCCGCTTCCGCGTCGCAGCCCGCCACGGCAGCTCCAGCTACGCCGGCGCCTATTACCGCTCCCGCAACAGTTTCCGCGGCAGGGGTAAACTCGGCGACGGCAACGGCGTTGGGAGCCGAACAATCTTCGTCGAAAAGCGATTCCACCACTTACGCAGTCAGCAAGAGCCTGCACCGCAGCGTGGAACCCGCCGGCCGCGTGCGGCGCATCGCCGCGGCGGTGCTGGTGGATGATGCGGTCGAGGTTACCGAACAGGCGGGCAAGCGCACCACCACGCGCCGCAAGCGCACCGCGGACGAAATGAAGCAAATCGAAGAACTGGCGCGCGCCGCCATTGGAGTGGATACGCAACGTGGCGACGTGCTGGCGGTGGAGAATCTCTCGTTTCAGGAGTTGCCGCTGGAAACGCCGCCGCCACCGGGCAAGACTGACCGTATTCTCCGCCTGCTCGAGCCCTGGGCGTGGATCCTGCGGTATGTGGGCGTGGCGCTGCTCTTTGCCGTCGTGTATTTCCTGATCCTGAGGCCGGTCAAGAAGCAGGCCGTCACCGCTTTCCGCGAACTGCCGGCCAAGGTGATGAAGGCGGCATCTTCCGGGCTGGGTGCGCCGGGCGTTGCCGGCGCCCTCGGAGCTGCAGGCCAGCCGTCGAGCGAGGGGCAGAAGGCCAACGAGTTGAAGAAGCTGCTCACCGACAAGGTGAAAGCGGAGCCGGCGGCGGCGAGCCGGCTGGTCGAATCCTGGGTGCGGGGGGAAAACGAAACATGACGGCCGCACTCTCCGGCGTAACCAAAGCCGCGATCCTGCTGGTCATTCTCGGCGAGGACGCGGCCAGCGACATCTACCGTCATCTTCCACCTGGGGAAGTGGAGCAGATCACCAAGGAAATTGCCGGCCTCCAATATGTCGACTCCGCCACCGGGCTGCAGGTGCTTGAGGAGTTTCACCGCCTGGTGGTGACGGGCGACTACATCAGCCAGGGAGGCACCGATTACGCGAACAAGCTGCTGGTAAAAGCTTTCGGCAAAGAGGGCGCGGCCGAGCTGCTGCGCCAGGTCGCGCAAGCGTCCGAAGTGAGCGGAAGCAAACTGGATTCGCTGCGCAAGGCCGATCCGCAGCAGCTGGCGCAGTTCATCGAGGGCGAGCATCCGCAGACGATCGCATTGATTCTGGCGCACCTCGAATCGAAGCAGGCGTCCACGCTGTTGATGAAGCTTCCCGCCGAGCTGCGCGCCGAGCCCATCAAGCGGCTGGCGCAGTTACGGCAGTTCTCGCCGGAAATGGCGCAGCGCGTGGCCCAGGTACTGCACAAGCGCCTGGCATCGATCGGAGAACAGAGCCGGCGGGCCTATGCCGGATTGCGCGGCGTGGCCGACGTGATGAACCGGCTGGACGTGAAGGTGGGTAAAGACATTCTCCAAGCCATTGAGACCGACGATCCCAAGCTGGCGATTTCGATTCGCAATTTCATGTTCACCTTCGAAGATTTGTTGACGGTGCCGGAGACGGGCATCCGTGACTTGCTGGGACAGATGGATAAAAAGACTTTGGCAACAGCGCTGCGCGGGGCTTCGGAAGAGTTGAAGAATTACATTTTCAAATCCATGTCGTCGCGCGCCGTAGAGATGTTGAAAGAAGATATGGAAGTGCTGGGGCCGGTGAAATCGCGCGAGATCAACAAAGCTCAACTTGAGGCGGTGGCCGTGGCGCGCAAGCTGGAAGCGGAAGGCAAACTGCAGTTGACTCCGGAGGGAGAAGATGAGTTCGTCGCCTAGAGCCGCACCTGTGTCCTCTTCCGCACGATCGCCTGCTGCGGGGCCGCAAGCGCTGCCATTCGTCTACAGCGAGATCACTGCTGCGGGCGGCGGCCAAAACCTGCGGCGGGAGCCACTTGTCACGGGGGGAAAATCGGAATCGGATCCGGCGAGCGCAGCCAATCAGCCGGCGCAACTCGAGCAGGCGCGGGAGTTGGGGCGTCAACAGGGAGCGGCGGAGGCGCGCAAGAAATTCGACGAACTCCTGGCGGGAGAGCGCACGGCAATTGCTACCGCACTCGCCGGGTTCACTCGCGAACGCTCCGCCTACTACCGAAACATTGAAGAAGAAGCGGTGCAGCTGGCGCTGGCCATTGCGCGCAAAATCTTACACCGCGAGGCTCAGGTAGACCCGCTGCTCCTGATGGGGATCGTGCGGGTCGCGCTCGAGCAGATCGAAGCGGCAACCGGTGTGACATTGGCTGTGGCGCCGCAGCAGGCGCCCGAGTGGCAGCGCTATCTGGCCTCGCAGATACACCCGGGAGACTTACCGCAGATTGTCGAGGATCCGGCGGTTCCACCGCAGCAATGCCAGTTGCGCACGTCGATGGGGACTGCACAATTGGGGATCGAGGTGCAGTTGAAAGAGATTGAGCAGGGATTCGCCGATCTGCTGGCGGCACGGCCGGAAGCTGCTTCATGAATCGCGAAGGTCTGCTGGCGCCCTTTTTCGCGCAAGTGGACTCCGCGGCCTCACTGCGCTGGTGCGGCCGGATCAACCAGGTGGTCGGGCCGCTGGTCGAATCGGAGGGACCGTTTTGTTCGGTCGGCGAAGTCTGTGAGATTACCGACTCGAACGGGCGTGTGCTTCCCGGAGAGATTGTTGGCTTCCGCGACCAGACTGTGCTCTCGATGCCGCTGGAGTCGCCACGCGGCATCCGCTATGGCGACCGGGTCACGACTTGGGGAAAGCGCCCGACGATTCGCGTTGGCGAAGGCCTGCTCGGGCGAGTGATCGATGGCGGCGGAAAGCCCGTCGATCAATTGGGACCATATCGCGCGGGCGTATTCCGCGCCCTGGATGGTGTGGCTCCGCTGCCTCTTGACCGCATTCCAATTACCGAGCCGCTCGGCTGCGGAATACGGGCGATTGACGGATTTCTCACGTGCGGCCGCGGACAGCGCGTTGGCATCTTCGGAGGCAGTGGAGTGGGAAAGAGCACGTTGATTGGCATGATGGCCCGCAACACCAGCGCCGACTTGACCGTGCTGGGTCTTGTCGGCGAGCGCGGGCGCGAAGTGCGCGACTTTCTGGAAAACGCGCTGGGAGAAGAGGGACGCAACCGGGCCTGCATGGTGGTTTCTACTTCCGATCAGTCGCCCCTGCTGCGAATCCGCGCCGCCCTGGCGGCGACCGCAGTCGCCGAATATTTCTGTTCAAAAGGAAAGCAGGTGTTGCTGGTTGTCGACTCGCTGACCCGCATGGCCATGGCGCAGCGCGAGATCGGGCTCGCTGCCGGAGAACCACCAACCGCCAAAGGTTACACGCCATCGTGCTTCACCATGCTGGCGCGCCTGATCGAGCGGGCGGGGCGGTTTGGCGCCGGCAGTATCACTGCGTTTTATACCGTGCTGATGGAGGGCGACGACGAGGAGGATCCGCTGGTCGATGGCGCCCGCGCTCTGCTCGACGGGCACGTAATGCTCGATCGCAAACTGGCGGTCCGCAGCCACTATCCGCCGATCGCGGTGCTCAACAGCGTGAGCCGGCTTATGTCGTCGGTCGCTACTCCGGCACACTCGCAAAAAGCCCAGGCTGTGCGCCGCCTGCTCGCAGCCTACGCGGCTTCGGAAGATCTCGTCCGAATCGGGGCCTACCAGAAAGGAAGCGATTCCACATTGGATAAAGCGCTCGCCTTAATTCCTGAACTCGATCAATTTCTGATGCAGAAGCCGGGCGATGCGGCTCCTCTGGCGGAAACAATCAACAAGCTGCTGGCGCTGCCTGCCTGACGGCAAATCCCGATGGCGTTTCATTTTCCACTTCAGGCCTTGCTCCACCTGCGCAACAGCATGGAGCATCAGCAAGAACTAAAATTGCGCGCCGCCAATCAGCGGCTCTCGCGGGTCCGGCACATGCTTGAGCAATTGGAGGAGCAACGACTGGAGTTGCGTGCGGCGCAGAGCCGGCAGCTGTCGGACGGGACCACAGCAGCGGAGTTGCGTTTTCAACTGCAATGCGAAGGGCAGATGCTGCGGCATCGCCGTGAAATCGAACAGCAATTTGTCATTCTTGAAAAAGCCCGCAATCAGCAACGCGAGGTCTTGCAGAGTGCCAGACGGGCGCGGGAAACGCTAGAGGCGTTGCGCGATCAGCAACTTGACGCGTATGAAAAACAAGCGCGGCGTCGCGAGCAGCGCAACCTCGACGATCTCTTCCTCATGCGGCTTCTGGCGCACCGCACACACCCGTAACGCGGCCAAATTTGCCGGGTATCTGGACAGACCTTGCCCAGTCAACGGTACCGCCTGACTCACAAACGTTTAGGTCCTTTCTTCGGCAAAATTCGGAATCACTTGAATACACGTTATTTGGTGGTCTTTGGAGGCGTCGGTCGCGTGTTCGGAGTTCGTGGCTACCCGAGTGCAATCACTTCGCATGCGCCTGCCTCATTCGGCGCAAGGCGAATTTTGTGACCGCTATTGCTTTATCGATCTCGAGCGGCGCGGCGACTCCGGCTGAAATCTCTGCGGGGCCCGGCGCTCCAGGGGCTTCTGGCTCGCAGACATTTGCGCTTGCCTTGGCCGCGGCACAGCGGCCGGTGATGCCGCCGAAAAGTTCTGGCGGCGCGACCACAGCGCAAACTGGGCTGAGTAGCGAGGGTGAGGAGATAGCCACGAGCACGAATGGCACCACCGCCGGTGCGAATTCTCAACCGAGGAAATTGGCGAATGCCGTTCCGTCAATGCCCTTCAGTCTTGCGAATGGCGGGTTGACGATCACAACTCCTCTGGTTATTCCTCAACCCCGCCCGACTACTGTTCTAGTCCACAATGTTCCAGATCAACCTCTGCCGCAGCGGTATGCAGTAGCCCAGTTCGCGGCACCGACAATCGTAGAGGAACCGTCTGGCGAAGATCGATCGTCTCAGGCCGATTCGTCTGCGAGAAATGCGATCCAGCCGAATTTGCCGATAACTTCTCAAACCCAGACACCAGAAATCAGACCTGGGGAACTCCCGGCATTTGAGCAAGTCAACAGTTCCAACAATTCTACGGATGGGCATACCCTGATCAGCGCCACTACCGCGCAGAGTTTTGCCGGCAGCGTTTCCTCGGGAAACGCATCTGCTTTGCCGCACCCGGTATCGCCGCAAACCCCAAACGTCGCGCTCACATCTTTACCCAGCGAATCCCAAAACACTTTCGCTCTTCCACCGGTCGCTGCTCAAGCGGACGCCACTCCCACCCCTCAGTTCGGCGCACGATTTCAGTCGGTGAGGACTTCAGATTCGGGCGCCAGTGTTTCGCCAAAGGTGGCGACAGCACTCTCTTATCCCGATGCCGCTCCCAGCCAGGCAAATCCTGCGCAGACCACCCTAATCGGAAGCGCAGTGCTGCAACCCACAGATCCCGAATCCGTGCCAGGAACCGATGCAACTTCACAATTGCCAGAAAAAACCGCACTGGGCGCCGATAAAGAGGGCGGGCAAGTTCCGCTCTCATCTGTTTCCAACCTCGCTCAAAACATAGTTACGGCAAAAATGGCTGCCTCGGCTCCAGCCGCATCGGCTGCTTCGACCACCACGCAACCTGCGCACGCAGCGGCGGCAGCGCAAAGTTCGGCAGCGCCCGGCTCTCAGTCCTCAAGCTCTCATTTGATCGCAGTTGCCGAATCCGGAACCAGTAAGGAATCGGTTGTCAGTAGTCAAACCCCATTTTCGGTTTTCTTTTCTGACTCCGCCGGGGCGACCGAGAGCGCAGCTTCGACGTTGCCGAAAATGATTCTTCCCCCCGCGACCGCCTCGATTCCGATGAATCACTCGTCAGCCGTAATTACGCCGAACGCCAACGCGCAGGCGCCAAGTGGGCAGCAGGGAATTAAGCCGGCCGCCGCTCCGCCAAATCAGAAGGAGTCTTCTGCAGGAGGCGATCCTTCAGGTTCGCCAAATCCGCAGGCGCCACACACAAATGCCGATGTAAACGCGGCGGTAGAAGTTCTGGCTCCGCAGAGTTCCGCCGCGCCAATCCCGGTCGCGGCCGCTTCCACCGGAGCCACGGTGGTGGCGAATGCACCCGTGCCTGCAAATTCGAATGCCCTGCCGCAACCGCCTGCGACCGCATCTTCTTCCGCAACATCGCCGGCGCCTCCACCGGCGCTTCCCGAACCTGTGCCCATTGGTCCCGTGCAGGCCGCGCAGATCGTCAACCGGCTCGGACAATCAGAGATGCGGGTTGGCCTCACCACTGCGGCTTTCGGCGGTGTGGAAGTGCGCACGGTGATTCATACCAGCGACGTGGGAGTGATCATCGGCAGCGAAAAGGGCGATCTGCACGCGCTGCTGGCGAACGATCTGCCGGCGATTACAAACACCCTGCAACAGCAGAATCTGCGGCTCAATAGCGTGAGCTTTACGCAGGGATTCGCTTCGTCGAACAACGCACCCGGAGACGGCAGCTCGCAATCGCATTCGTTTGCTCCACCGCGGGCGACGGCCGATATGGCCTCCTCCGAATCGGCAGGAGAGGATTCGACCGACATCCCCGCATACGCGGGTTGGAGTGGCGGCGGCAGCCTTAGCATTCTGGCTTGAAGGAGAAATTTCTATGAGCACAAGTCCGGTTACCCCACCACCGACGAGCGGCACGGGCAGCTCTTCCTCGACTGGCATACCCAGCGCGCAGAGCCTGAACAATATGTTTCTGCAGCTGCTGGTAGCGCAATTGCAGAATCAGGATCCCACCGATCCCGTCGATCCTTCGCAGTTTGTCGGGCAACTGGCGCAATTCAGCGAACTGAGCGAGGTCACATCGATTTATCAGCTGCTGCAGCAGGCAATTCCTTCCACTGGAAGCTCCGGCACGGGCGGCACCGGCGGTACTGGCACGGGTTCAAGTGGAGGCACTTCGCCGGCGGGCGGCCTGGCGAGCAACGGCGCAAACAGTGGAATTTTGCCGGGATACCCAACTCCCATGCCGGCCGCCGGATCGCCTTCCTCCACTGCACCCGCGACGATTTCACCCCGCACACTTTTACCCGGGCCCGTGAGCCTACCTGGGTTCGCGGCGCCATCGGTTTCCGCGCTAACCAGCAAACTTCAAGGAGGCTTCTAATGCCCGATTTTTCAATTCCCCTTTCAGGCTTGACGGCCGAATCGACGGCGCTGTCGGCGATTGCCAACAACCTTTCCAACCAGGACACGACCGGCTACAAAGACACGCTGGTGCAGTTCAGCGATCTGTTCTACCAAAGCCTTGGCACCACGGGCTCGGGAGATCCCATTCAATTGGGCGCGGGCGCGGAAGTAAGTTCAATGCCTTCGCTCTTCACGCAAGGCAGTGTGAGCGCTACGGGCGTGCCCACTGACGTCGCTATTCAGGGCACGGGATTTTTTGCGGTACAAGATGCAAGCGGAAACGTCGAATACACCAGGGCTGGAGATTTCTCCACCGATCAGAACAACTTTCTGGTGACGTCAAGCGGACAGCAGGTGCTTGGCTACCCGGCGGTTGGCGGCGTGGTGAATACCGGAGGCGGAATCGGACCGTTGCAGCTTGGCGCGGGAACCATCAGTCCGCCGACCGCCACCGGCGACGTGCAACTTACGTCGAACCTCAATGCTGGGGCGGGCATCGGATCGACCTACTCGACTCCGGTCACGATTTACGATTCGCTCGGCAACAGCCATACCCTAACGTACACATTCACCAACACGGGACCGAACACCTGGAGCTACAACCTTAGTATTCCCCCTGGCGATCTGAATGCCATCAATGGGACTCCGCAAACCGGAATTCTTTCGACTGGAACTTTGACCTTCGATGGAAACGGGAACTTGATCGGTTCGAGCGGTGGTGCAGGAACACCGGCTTACGGAGGAACCAACGTAGGGAACGGAACTGTTTCTGGCCTCGGTGTAACTTCAACTTCGGTCGCGCAAACCGTCACGATGACGGCGACCAGCGCAACCACATTTTCGGTCGTGGGATCGGTCTCGGGCAATCTGGGAACGGCGACTGTCGGAGTTCCTTTTACTTCTTCCCAGCTCGATTTCACTATTAATGCGGGATCGACCGCGTTCGCAACCGGCGATACCATTACCGTGCCTACGACTGCCCTCAGCCTGGCCAACGTCCCCAAGATTCCAATCACGGGATTCGCCGATGGCGCCGCCAACCAGACCTTTAACTGGGAACTGCTGAACGGGACCACGCCTCTGATTACGCAAGTCGCGGCGCCGAGCAGCACCACAGGAATCGAGCAGGACGGCAGCAGCAGCGGTTCGCTGGTGAGTTTCTCGATCGGATCGGATGGGACGATTACCGGTTCGTTCAGCAACGGCAAGACTCAAGCGCTCGGCGAACTGGCGCTGGCAAATTTCGCCAACGTCAATGGCCTGCAACTCGACGGCAGCACGAACTACACACCCACGCTGGCCTCTGGTCCAGCCGTAGTTGGGATTCCCGGCGCCGGCGGATTGGGGACGATCTCCGGCGGTTCGTTGGAATTGTCCAATGTGGATATTGCCACCGAGTTCGCCAACTTGATCGTCGCGCAACGTGGTTTCGAAGCGGATGCCAAAGCGGTTACCACCTTCGATCAAATTACTCAGGATACGATCGCACTGAAGCAATAGATTTTTCTGCCGATGACCTCTCCGGCGGTGAGCGCTCGCCGCCGGAGACGCGATTCAATAGGGAACTCTAATGAGGATGGTTTCACGACTTCTCTAAATCCGTCCGTGCGGGTGCAACGAATAGTGTTCCATCCTGTCATCCAGAATCCGCTATGTGCTGATCTGCGCGGACTTGCGGCATTTTGACTCGATCATTTTGAAGCCCTCACCTTGGTACCCACGCTGCGGAATCCTAATTGCTTTTCACCCAGCGAGTGGCAGCAGCCGACAAAACCCTTCGTCCAGCTTCATCTTCGAGTGGATTTCGATCTGTCCTCATCACGCTGGTGGTCGTTGGGGCGCTGGCGGGCGGAGTTTGGATGATCCGCAGATCCGGAGAGGGAACGCCTGCCGCCGCGAACCGTGCACCAGCCACGTTACACCTGGACACATTTGTTTTGAATCTGGCCGACCCAGGGCAGAGGTCGTACCTCCGCGTGGGTATCGATCTTGGTTTGAGCCGTGCGGTGGGCACGAAAGACAATGCGCCACCTCTGGGACCGGTACGCGACACGATCATCGGCGTTCTCGGACAGGCGAAGACCGACGACTTGATCGCGGCAAGGGGCAAAGAGCAATTGAAGCAAGACTTGCTGCGCGCCTTGCAGACACGCGTGCCCGACCTGGGAGTTGAGGAGATTTATTTCACCGAGTTCCTGATCCAGCGCTGAACTGCGTCACCGGGAGGAGGAAGAAATGGGAACAGCTTTGGGCACGAGCCCAGCGCAGATGGCAGGCACCACAAATACGGAGGTCGAGCTGCCGGCGAACCGAGAAGATGCGAACTGGCTGCCGGTTCTTGAACTCCCCTGCGAATTGAGCGTGGAACTGCCGCTGCCGAACTTCAAGATCGCGGACTTTCTTCGCTTGCGTCCGGCTTCGGTGATCGATGCCCACTGGCGGCTGGCCCGCGATGCCCCTCTGCGCTTGAACGGTAGCCTGATCGGATGGGTGCAATTTGAAGTGGTCGGCAACAATCTGGCGGTGCGCCTGACGGAACTAGCGTAGCGCACGCCAAAGGGCAATGAAGCGATGAGACTCCCGGTGAACGAGACTCTTCAAATTTCGGCGAGATCGCTGCGGGCGAAGGCGAGCGAATTGTGGAGACGCGCTCTGCGCCTGCACCGGGGCGCTCCCCGACGCTTGCGATTGTGTGAAACATTGCCGCTGGGCGAGCGCCGTTTTGTGGCCGTGATCGAGTTCGAGGAGTCGCGGTTTCTGCTAGGCGGGACTTCGTCGTCGCTGGTTTTGCTTTCGCGGCTGGACCGTGCGCGGGAAGATGCGCAGAACCATTCCGAAGAAGAACGGCGAGCGGCGGTTCCGTTCAAGCCCAACGCGTCAATTATGAGCAGGCTGCTGTGAGAATGCGAATCTTATTCAATATCGCGGGCTCATTGCGCAGCGGCCTCGGCACTGGAACGGCCGCGTGGATCTACCGGCCACGCCACGCCACCGGGTTGCCGTGGTCGGCGACCGGCGCTGCCAGCGGTTCGGTGCCGTGGAACATCGTTGTGTTGCTCACGCTGCTGACTCTGGTGCCGGCATTGCTGGTGGCCCTGACTCCCTTCACGCGCCTCCTGATCGTCTTTCATTTTTTGCGGCAAGCCCTGGGAACGCAGACGGCGCCGAGCAACCAGACCCTGATCGGGCTTTCCCTGGTACTGACATATTTCCTGATGCAGCCGGTGGGCGGTGCGATTTACCAGGCTTCGGTGGTGCCGTTTCAGAAAGGCCGCGTCGATGCGCTGGGCGCGCTCGCTCTGGCCGCTCCGCCGCTGCGCCAGTTCATGCTGAAGTACGCGCGCGAAAAAGATTTGGCGCTGTTTCTCGAATTGGCGCAGGCGCCCCGACCGGCGCGCCCCGAAGATGTCCCTATGCGCGTGATCGTCCCCGCCTACATCATCTCGGAGCTGAAGACCGGCTTTCAGATCGGCGTGGCGATGTTTCTGCCCTTTCTGGTGATCGATTTGGTGGTAGCGGCGGTGACCACTTCCATCGGCATGATGCAGCTGCCGCCGGTGATCATCTCGACGCCGCTGAAGATTCTGCTGTTTGTCATGGTCGATGGCTGGAACCTGCTGGTGGGCTCGTTGATGAAAAGTTTTGCCTGAGGGAGATTTTGCGTTGGGAGCGGATCAGACAGTCGCGTTGTTGCGGCACACCCTCGAGACCGCGCTCTGGATGGGAGGCCCGTTGCTGATCGCCGGCGTGATCGTCGGTTTGGCGATCAACGTCGTGCAGGTGCTGACTTCCTTGCAGGACATGACCGTCTCGACCGTGCCGCGGCTGGCTGCGGTGGCACTGGCCGTGCTGGTACTGATGCCGTGGATGGTACGGCGGATTGCGATGTTCACGGTCGAGTTGTTTTCCGACTTCCACCGGTTTGTGCGGTGAAAAAAGGAAAGCCACAAAAAAGAAGGCCACAAAAAAATGGTTGACGGGCTACATCTCGAAGAGCTGCTGGCGGGCGCCGTATTCACCGGGGCGCGAATCTCCGGATTGATGGTGTTCTGCCCGTTCTTTGGAAGCGATGCGGTTCCCCTGCCAATTAAAGCCGGATTGACCCTGCTGCTGACGATTCTGCTGCACCCGCTCCACGGGCCGGCTCGGCTGGCGTTTGGGACGCCGTCCGGAATTTGGCAATGGGGGCTCGTAGCGTTGGAAGAAGCGGCGGCGGGACTTCTTTTAGGCCTGGCCGCCAACTTTATCTTCGAGGCGGCGCTGATGGCCGGGCAGATTCTGGGAGTGCAGATCGGATACGCGCTGGCCAACGTCTTCGATCCGCAGACGCAGGCGGATCTGCCCGTGCTTTCAGAATTTCATCAGATGAGCGCGCTGCTGATTTTTCTTCAGCTCGACGTGCATCACTGGCTGATGCGGGCGCTGGTTCGCAGCTTCGCTTACCTTCCCACCGGCGGCTTTACCCTTACCCGCACCGCCACGGGAGCCTTGCTGCACGCGGCCGGAGGTATGTTTCTCGGGGGTGTGCAGATCGCCGCGCCGTCGCTGGTGGCGACTCTTGTGGTCGATGTAACTCTGGGATTTCTGGGAAAAGCTTCCCCGCAATTGCCGGTGCTGTTTATCGGAATCGCGGTGAAAAATCTCGTGGGCTTGAGCGTGCTGCTGGTGGCCATCGCTTACTGGCCGCGCGTCTTCCATTCACAGTTCGCGCAGGCAATCGAAACCGCAGAGCGCCTGCTTCGCCTGGCGCACTGACCAATGAACGTTCATGGCGGACGAAAGCAAAACCGAGAAAGCTTCCCCGCGCCGGCGGCAGAAAGCGCGCGAACAGGGGCAGGTGCCGCGCAGCCGCGACCTGACTGCGGGCCTGGGAGCCATGACTGCGGTGTTGTGCTACGCCTGGCAAATGCCGAACTTCGCCACCGCGTGGCGCGGCCTGTTGCGCCGTTCCCTCGACCTGGCGGCGACCCATCCGCAGGGACCGGCGCTCGACTGGCGCGCAACTCTACCGGCCTTCCGCGGAGTGGGCCTGGCGGCGGGGTTGAGTTGGCTCATTGCCACGGCCGCCGGCTTCGCGCAAGGCGGAGTGATATTCGCTCCATCCGCGCTGGCGTTCAACTGGAAGCGCCTCGAACCCGCAAGCCACATCGAGCAGCTGTTTTCGCTCGCAGCATTAAGCCGCTTGCTGAAGTCTCTTTTGCCGACTGCTGTGGTGGTCTATCTCGCCGTAGCCGCGCTGGTGCGGGACTGGGCTTACTTCCCCTCTCTTCTGCATGGCAGCCGCACTGCCGTGGCGGTCTTTGCCACCGGACGCATGTATGAAATCGCATGGAAAGGATCGCTGGTGCTGCTGGCGTGGGCGGGAGCCGATTACTTCCTCGAACTGCAGCGGCACGAAAATGAACTGAAGATGAGCCGCCAGGAGCAGAAAGACGAGTTTAAGGAAATGGAAGGCAATCCCGCGATCAAGCAACGCATCCGCCGCCTGCAGCGGCAGACCCGCCGCCGCCGCATGTTAAAGGACGTCGAACGCGCGGCAGTCGTGATCACGAACCCAACCGAGTTCGCCATCGCGCTCGAATACCGCATGGATATGGACGCGCCGGTGGTGGTCGCCAAGGGCCGCAACTTGCTGGCGGCGCAGATTAAAGAAATCGCGCGCTGGAATGGCATACCCATGGTCGAGAACCCTCCACTGGCCCACGCGCTCTATCGCGCCGTGGAAGTCGGCCAGGCAATCCCCTCCAAGCTTTACGTCGTGGTGGCGGAAGTGCTGGCCGCAGTCTGGCGCGCACAAACCCGCGCCGCACAAAGCTACGGCGCGCCCGCAGCGCCGGCTGGGGCGAGGATGTAAATCATGGCCTCCACTGCCAGCGTCGCAGTTCCCACTCCGGCTTCGAAGCTGAAAAATGGCGCCGCGGAATGGATCATGCCCATCGCGGCCGTGGGCCTGATCTTCGTCATGCTGGTCCCGCTGCCCAGCGTGCTGCTCGATTTCTTTCTGGCCATGAGCCTGACCGTGAGCGTGCTGGTGCTGCTCTCGGCGATTCAGATCCTGCGGCCCTCCCAGTTCTCAGTGTTTCCCAGCCTTCTTCTTCTGCTGACGTTGTTCCGGTTATCTCTGAATCTGGCCTCGAGCCGGAGAATCCTGCTTCACGGCAACGAGGGAGCAGGCGCTGCGGGCCACGTCATCGAAGCATTCGGGCAGTTCGTCGTCGGGGGCAACTACGTTGTCGGCTTTGTCCTCTTTGTTGCCCTGATCGCGATTCAGTATCTGGTGGTCGCTCACGGCGCGGTGCGCACTGCGGAAGTTACCGCGCGCTTCACCCTGGACGCCATGCCCGGCAAACAAATGGCGATCGATGCCGATCTGAACGCCGGCTTAATCAACGAATCGCAGGCGCGATCGCGGCGCGAGCAGATCGCCCGCGATGCCGAGTTTTACGGAGCGATGGATGGCGCAGCCCGCTTCAACCAGCGGGATGCGATTGCGACCATCCTGATTACCGCGATCAACATCATTGCCGGATTTCTCATCGGAGTCTTTCAGCTCGATATTCCCTTTCGCGAGGCGCTGAAGACGTACACCGTGCTCACGGTGGGCGACGGCCTGGTCACGATGATTCCCTCACTTCTGGTTTCGATGGCCGGAGGCATCGTGGTGACTCGTGCCTCGTCCGACGCGACGCTGTCGGTGGATGTCGGAAGGCAAATCCTTTCGCGGCGCCGCCCTCTAATCATCGCCGCAGGCGTGATGCTGACGCTGGCGGCGATTCCCGGCCTGCCCAAATTCTCTTTTCTTACCCTGGCGGCAATCACCGCGTTTCTTGCCTGGCGTGTTCCGAAAACTATCGACGAAGCGGCGGAGGCTGCAGCAACCGCAAAAGCGGATGGAAAGAAGGCGGCATCCGATTCCGTCGAAGACATGCTGAAGCTCGACGAACTCAGCCTGGAAGTCGGCTATGGGCTGGTGGCGCTGGTCGATAAGAATCAAGGCGGACAACTTCTTAACCGGGTGCGCGCGCTGCGCCAGAATCTGGCGCAGCAACTGGGCTTCATCGTTCCCCCCGTACACATTACCGACAATGTGCGGCTCAAACCGAAGGAATACGTCATCGCGCTGCGAGGGGTGGAGATCGCACGCTGGGAGCTCCATCAGGATCATCTGCTGGCTATCAGTTCGGAGGGTGCGCCGCGGCCGCTCCCCGGTATCGTGACCAAAGAGCCCGCCTTTGGCGTGGCCGCCGTATGGATTCCGCCGGCGCTGCACAACCAGGCGCTGGCTTCCGGGTATGCGGTCGTCGATCAAACCTCGGTTCTCGCCACTCACCTTGCCGAAGTCGTAAAGCAACATGCGCACGAATTGCTGACACGGCAGGAAACCAAGCGACTGCTCGACCGCCTGGCCGAAAGCCATCCCAAGCTGGTGGAAGAACTGGTTCCCAAAATCCTCAGTCTCGGTGAGGTGCAGAAAACTTTGCAGCAGCTGCTTCGCGAGCAGGTTTCGATTCGCGATCTTGCGACGATTCTCGAAACACTGCTCGACCTTGCCTCCGGCAACAAGAATCCAGTGCTGCTGGTCGAGGCGGCCCGGCAGGCTCTCGGCCGCGCCCTCGTACAGCCTCTGCTCGGGGAAAACGGTGGATTGCGCGTGGTGAGTCTCGACCGGGCGCTCGAGGATGAACTGGGGCGCGCTTTCACCGGGGCAGCTCCCGGCACCACCGCGCTGCAGCCTCCGTTTGCGCGGCGAATCGTCGACGGGCTGCGGCGGCTTGCGGGAGAGCAGGTCGCGGTGGCCGCTCCGGTCCTGCTATGCGCGACCCCGGCGCGCTACTACCTGAAACGTCTGCTCGAGCCTTTCCTGCCAAAGGTGATTGTGCTTTCCCCGCTCGAGATTCCTCCTCTGGTTGAGGTGCAGTCGCTGGGAGTTTTGCATTGAGGACTGGTCCAGCTGCCGGAAATCGGGAGTCGGACAGGAATTGCGGGAAAGGGAGATGCGAACGAGATCGAGGAACCGAATATGAGCAAGAGCACGGCGCAAGCCTATACCGCATGGCAGGACAAAGAAGAGCGCGACCGCATCCTGCTCGAACAACTGCCGCAAGTGCGTTATCTGGCGCGGCGCATTCACGAGCGCCTGCCGCGGCATGTCCCGCTCGAAGACATGGTGCATGCCGGCGTGATTGGATTGATCGATGCGCTGAACAAGTTTGACCGCTCCAAGCACGTGCAGTTTGGCTCGTACGCAAAGTTCCGCATTCGCGGTGCGATCCTTGACAGCCTGCGCGAGATGGACTGGGGGCCGCGCGAACTGCGGCGCAAAGCGCGGCGCGTCGAAGAGGCGCAGCGCAAGCTCAGCATGGACCTGAGCCGCGCACCTACAGAAGTGGAAATTGCAAAAGAACTGAATATGGAGCTGCGCGATTTTCAACAGCTGCTGACAGAGCTCGATGGCCTGGAAATCGGGAGCCTTCATTTGGAGTCCCCGTGGGACGGCAAAGATGAAGACTTGTGCGATTACCTGCCCAGCGCCGCGGACGATACGCCGTTTTTCCGCTGCATGCGCTCGGAGATGAAGGAGCTGTTGGCCCGCGCCATCGCCGATCTGCCGGAAAAGGAGCAGCAGGTGCTGGCGCTCTACTACTTCGAAGAACTCACCATGAAGGAAGTTGGAGCAGTGCTGGGCATAGGAGAGTCGCGGGTGTCGCAGATTCACACGCTCGCGGTGGTGCGCCTGCGCTCGCGGCTGGGCGAACTGATGAACACTGCAAAGCCCCCGGGGCAAGCGGCAAAGGCTGGAGCAGACTGAAGCTATGGCGGCAGAGAAACCGAAGGGAGTCTCCGGTTGCAGAAGGAATTAACCCAGGAACAAATCGATGCGATGGTGCGCGCAGCGCGCAGTGGCGGCGCCGATGCCCGGCAGGATACGGCACCCAAGGTTGAGCTTTGGGACGCGCGCCGCGCCGGCCAGATCGGCCGGGAACAGTTGCAGGCGGTTACGCAATTGCATGAAGGATTTGCCCGCAGCCTGACCCATTCGCTGGGCGCTTACCTCAGGGTCGTCTTCAGTGCGGCGCTGGTTTCCGCTGAGCACCTGACTTATCGCGAGTTTTTGGAGCGCATTCCGGAAACTACTTACTTCGCATCCTGCAAGCTGGAACCCATGGGACTGCAAGCCGCGCTGCAACTCGATTTGAAGGTCGCCTTCCCGATTGTCGATCTGCTGCTCGGAGGCGAAGGCAAAAGCACCGCCGCAACCCGCGAGATCACCGAAATCGAGGAGCAGATTATCGAGAGTGTGGCGCGCATCGTGTGCCGTGAACTGGGCACGGCATGGCAGTCGGTCAATCTGCAGGTGGGTTTCGACCGGCGCATGGAAACGGCAGACGCCCAGCGGTTGATGTCGCCGGACGACAAGACGTTGTCGTTGAGTTTCGAAGTCACCATGTCAGAGGTGCGGGGCAGCCTGAATCTTGCGGTTCCGGTCTCCGTTTCTCACGCGCTGCTGCGCAAGATTTCGGCGGAATGGAATGAGCGGCGACCGCGGCGGCGCAGCGAGTGGCGCGACCGTATCAAGCAGCGCTTGCTGGATTGCCGCTTCTCCGCGGAATTAAGTGCCGATGATTTGCGCGTGTCCGTGGACAATCTTTCCGATCTCGCCCCCGGGCAATTGCTGCGCCTTCGTGGGAGCGTGGGCGAGCCGGCATCGCTGTTGGTGGCGGGAATCGAGATGTTCAAGGCTCTCCCTGCCCGCTCCCGCGAAGCCCGCGCCGGGCAAGTGCTTGCGCGAGTGGAGCCATTGCAGAATCGTACGCCGGCAAATACACAGGAAGATAAGCGATGAGCGAAGCGACTGTCCCGGTCCCTGAATCCGAAGCTTTGGACTTTATCGGTATTTGGAATGACAGCTTTTCCCAAGTGCTCGGGCAGGTTACCGGAGCCGCTTTTCCTTGTGCGCTCGAAAAAGAAAAGCCAGCATCGCTTCCGGCGGCTATCGAAAGCGACCTTTGGGCCATGATCACATGCTCGGGCTCGGTGCGCGGAGAGATGAGCTTGCGCCTCGCGGCCTCGGCCGTATTGCGATTGGGTCAGGCCTTCATGAGCGAGCCGCCGACGCCCGATGCTCAGCCCACCACCGATCATCGCGACGGCACGGTCGAACTGTTGCGCCAGGTTGGCGGCATCGTTGCGACCTCCGCAAAAGAGCGGTGGGGAGAAATTCAATTCCTCGTCGAAGCTGCGGCAGCGGCTCCGTCCTGGCCGGCGGCAGTGGAGTGCTGGGTTCGCGCGGGCGATCCGACCGCTTCTGTCTTCCTCGAATTTGGAATAAGCGCCGCATTAATTGCTCAGCTCAAAATGGAAAAGACCGAAGCGGTTCCGATTCAGCCGCCGGAACCGGTAGCAGTTGCCGGAGCAGGAACGCACGATGCCGCTCAGGCGCCGGGGACGCTCGATTTGTTGATGGATGTGGAATTGGCGATGACCCTCCGCTTCGGATCCAGGACGCTTGCGCTTCGCGAAATTCTCGAGCTTGGGCCGGGGGCTGTGGTTGAGTTGGACCGCCGAGTGCAGGATCCAGTCGATTTGCTGCTCGATGGAAAGCTGATCGGTCGGGGAGAAGTTGTGGTTATCGAGGGCAGTTACGGATTGCGCCTCACGGAGATCTCATCGCTGGGGAGCGAGTAGAAACCATGCCAACAGTCTTCGGCTGCGGCCCATACTTCATTAAATCTGCCTGGCGCAGGATTTGGGCGCACGCTGCCCCGGCATGCGCCGGCTGCGATTCCGTCGAGTTGCGGAGTAAGTGGCAGCGCATCCGCGGCAGGTCACAAGGCGTGCGGCTGCATGGCTTGCGCTACTGCGGCACGGAATGTTTGCAACGGGCGCTGGTGGAGGCTCTCGATCAAACGCGTCCGGCTCCGCGACGAGAGCTGCTGGCATCGCATCGCATTCCGCTTGGCTTGATCCTGCTTTCACGCCAGCAGCTCACGCCAGAACAACTTCGCACCGCACTGGCTGCTCAGCGCGACGCCGGATGCGGCCGGATTGGGGAATGGCTGCAACAACTGGGATTCGCCGACGAATCACGCATTACCGGAGCATTGGCGCGCCAGTGGGCGTGTCCGATGCTCCGGAATGAAGCCGCCCTGGCGGCTGCCGACTGTTGTCCGCTGATCCCGGTATCGCTGTTGGAGTTTTTCCAGATGATGCCCGTCGCATTGGTGGAGCCCTCCGGCACCCTCCTGATGGCATTCGGCTACGGCATCGATTACACCGCGCTCTACGCCATCGAGCATATGCTGGGATATCACACGGAGCCGTGCCTGATGAGTGCGACCATTCTGCGCGAGCGAGTCCAGGCTTTGGCAAGACAGCGGATTGCGGGCGACATATTTTTCGATCGAGTGGAAGACGACGCTGAGTGCTCCCACATTGTGGGCAGCTATGCCGCAAGAACCTCCGCGAAACAGCTCCGGATGGCACGTTGCGGCAAGTATCTGTGGGTGCGACTGGAGTCATCCCAGCAAAAAGCGATCAATCTTGTCCTCACCTGCCACCAGGGTGCGCTCAGCACGCTATTCTCGCCCTCCGGCGCGGCGGCACAGTAGGACGCCATCAGGAAATCTCTTCCGCCGTCGCCCTCACGGAACGAATCTCACCTCTTTCCCGTATCCGCGTCTAAGCTATGCTATGTCCGAAACGGAGGTTCCTCATGAAGAACATGCGTGGTGAGACGCTTGCGATTCTCCTAATCGCGACTTTCGCCTGCTCGCTGGCGGCGCTGCCGGCGCGAGCAGATGAATGGTCCAAAACCTATACGCTCGCAGGTAAACCTGAATTGCGCGTGGATACGACCGACGCGAACATTCACGTTTCAACCTGGGATCAAAACACAATTGAGGCCAGGGTGACGACGATCCGCTACAAGATCGGCGATGGCGGCATTCGGATTGAAGAGCATCAGACCGGAGACGTGGTTGAAATCGAAGTACACTTTCCGCACGAGCATGGGATCACGATCAACTGGGGCAACGGGCGCCGGGTAAACGTCGATATCCACATGCCGCGCGAGGGAAAGGTCGATTTGCGTACCGGGGATGGCGAGATCGACCTCGCGCAGTTCAAGGGCGAGATGCTTCTGCGGACCGGCGACGGAGCGCAGGAACTGGATGGCGTCGACGGAAAGTTGCGGGCGACGACCGGTGACGGACACATTCGAGCCAGCGGACGATTTGACGAGCTTGAATTGAGAACTGGCGATGGCCATGTCGATGCGCGCGCAACCGCGGGCTCGGCTTTGGCGGCAGATTGGAAATTGGAGACCGGGGATGGCTCGGTAAACCTGGAAGTCCCCGAAGGCCTGGCGGCCGATGTGGATTTGCATACCGGGGACGGGCACATCGACCTTGAGCTTCCTGTGGCGGTCGTAACCCAGGGCCGCATTCAAGGGAATGATGTTCGTGGCAAGATTAACGGGGGCGGAAAGCTGCTCATGATTCACACCGGCGATGGGTCGATACGGCTGAGGAAGGTCTGAACTCAGCTATTGGCGGCGGGCACCTAGCTGTCCGCTCTCGCACAAGCGCTTCCTGGCCGTTGACTCTGGGCCGTATACTCTCTGGTTCGTTTCATTTCTGGCAAAAGAGGTTTTCATGAGAATTTCGCGCGCCACTGTCGCTCTCACTCTCCTATTCGGACTTTTCTGCTCTCTGATTGTTGCGCAACAGCCCTCGTCGCCTGCGCCTTCGCACGAACCGGCTCTGGACGTAACCTCGATGGACGGCGGCGCCGATCCGTGCGCCGATTTCTTCCAGTACTCGTGCGGAGGTTGGATCAAGAGGAATCCCATCCCTCCGGATCAATCATCATGGGATACGTATTCGAAAATGCAGGACGAGAACCGCGTCCGGTTGCGTGAGATTCTGGAAACCGCGTCAGCGCCCGATCCTAAACGAAATGCGGCCGAGCAGAAGATTGGCGACTACTACGCTTCCTGCGTGGATGAGAAGGCGATTGAAGCAAAGAAGATCGACCCGCTCAGGCCGGAACTGGATCGCATCGGGAAGATCGATTCCAAAGCGCAGATTGCCGACGTGGCAGCCGCCATGGTGGATGACAATATTTTGTTCCGCTTTGGATCGACGCAAGATTTTCGAGACGCAAGCCAGGAAATCGCGGAAGCTGACCAGGGCGGTTTGGGAATGCCGGACCGCGATTATTACCTCAAAGATGATGCGAAGTCAGTCGAGTTACGCAAGCAATACGTCGAGCATGTGAGGAGAATGTTTACGCTAATCGGCGATGCAGCCGAAACCGCTCAGGCCGAAGCGGAAACCGTGATGCGCATCGAAACCGCGCTCGCCAAAGGCTCACAAACGCGCGTCGAACGGCGCGAGCCAAAGAATCTCGATCATAAGATGACAGCGGCGGACTTTGAGAAGATTGCTCCTGATTTTCAATGGCCGGTGTATTTCGCAAAAGTCGGAATGTCCCCGGTCGGATCGCTGAATGTTGCATCCCCGAATTTCTTCAAGGCCTTGAATGAGGAACTCGCGAAAGAAAGTCTGACTGATTGGAAAATTTATCTCCGATGGCACTTGGCGCATGCGGACGCTCCATTCCTTTCATCGGCGTTTGTGAACGAAAATTTTTCCTTTTATGGCAAGACATTGCGTGGGCAAGAGCAACTGCAACCACGCTGGAAGCGTTGCACAGAAAATGTCGACGACGATCTAGGCGAGGCACTCGGCCAGGTCTACGTCGAGAAGTATTTCAGCCCCCAGGCGAAGCAGGAGGCGGTGAAGATGGTGAAAGAGATTGAAACGGCGATGGAACAGGACATCGATTCTTTGCCGTGGATGTCCGCGGCCACGAAGAAACAGGCGCTTGTGAAACTGCATGGAATGGCAAACAAGATTGGGTATCCCGACAAATGGCGGGACTACAGCAAGTTGGAAATCATCCGCGGGGATGAGTTGGGAAATGTAGAACGGGCTCGGGTGTTTGAGTTCAACCGAGGGCTCGCGAAGATTGGCAAGCCGGTCGATCGCGGCGAGTGGGACATGACTCCGCCCACGGTGAATGCTTACTACAATCCTCAGATGAACGACATCAACTTCCCTGCCGGAGTTTTGCAGCCGCCGGCGTTCGACCCAGATTCGGACGCAGCTCCAAATTATGGCGACACGGGCGGGACGATTGGGCACGAACTCACCCACGGCTTTGACGACGAAGGCCGGCAGTTTGACGCGCATGGAAATTTGCTCGACTGGTGGACCGAGGAAGATGGCAAAGAGTTTGTAAAGCGCGCCAGTTGCATTTCAAACCAATATTCGAACTACGTGATCATCGATGACATCAAAATCAACGGGAAGCTCACGCTAGGCGAGGACGTCGCCGATCTCGGCGGGCTGATTTTGGCTTATCGCGCCTGGAAGGAAGATACGAAAGGACAAAAGCTGGAACCGATCGAAGGGCTCACCCCCGAGCAGAGGTTCTTCGTCGGATACGGACAAAGCTGGTGCGGGCAAACTCGCGATGAGACGAAGCGGCTGCGGGCGACTGTCGATCCCCATTCTCCTGAGAAATACCGGACGAATGGAGTGGTCTCAAACATGCCAGAATTTCAGGAGGCATTTCACTGTAAAGCGGGTGCGCCGATGGTGAATGCAAATCGTTGTAGCGTGTGGTGAGTTATTCCAGTTCTTCTTTGGTTGGGTTATAGAAGAAGCGGAAGCGCAGCGCGAGATAGGGTCCCTTGAACTCGCTGGGCAGCGGCGGAAATGGGTTGGAAGCTACGATGCCGCCCCAGGCGGCACGATCGAGCGGAACGTCGCCCGAGGACGCAGCGAGGTGCATGTCAGCGATCTTGCCATCCTGGGTAATCGCGAACTCGATCGCCAGATTGCCGTGCTTCATCTGCGCGGACACTGGAATCAGGTTGTACCAATTGATTTTCACGTCATGCAGAACGCGTTGCAGGTAGGGACCAAAATCCACACCTTGCGTATCGCTCAGAACTTCCAGATTGCCTAATTGCCGGCCGCGGGCGCCGGTGCCCAAGCCGAAATCGCCGTTATCGCCAACCGCAGCTCCGCCGCGTCCGGCAGCGGCTGCGCGCTCCGCCTGTTCGATTGCGGACCCCGCCGACATCGATCCCCCATACTTGTTGAACTCGTCCGCGATATTGGGCTTTTCCGAAGGTTGCAACTGCGCTATTTGCGGATTCTGCTGGGTGGCCTGTTGCTTCGGTTGATTCTGCGCAACTTGCGGAGTCGGTGCCTGCTGCGGAACAGCTGGTGCGGAGGACCCCGGCCGTCCCGGAGGTGGGGTTGCCAAAGCCTTTCTTAACTCTTTGGGATCGAGCCGCGGATGGCGCGTCATTGCAGTTCGATTCTTGTCCGAAATAATGTTGCTGGACTTCTGTGGAACCTTCTGCAGGTCGGGCGGAAGATCGAGAAAAGTGAGATCGCGCCCTCTCGTGGCCGGACGCGCGACGGCAACTACCGAATGCAGCCAGGGAATGTGCTTGGCGAACCAATCGATTTTGACGATGAAAATTATCAGAAGCAGGTGGACGATGATGGAAATCCAGGCGGCTTCGCGGCGGCGCGAGCGTGCAAGATCGTCCTGCAGCTGGATAAGCAGATGCGGCACCCGGGCATCGTCATCCAGCTCTTTGTAGGCAGTCTCCCATCCCTCGCGGTCGTAGAGGCCGAGTTGCTCGGGCTGCGGCTTTTCAGGAGTGACCGGGTCCTGGAATGGAATTTGAGTGATGGGCATGAACTGAGTCTGTTAGGTCTGTCCGAGCACAGCTTCTCCAAGCCAGGCCTGTCGGTTAGACACGGAGGAACGTCGCCACGTTGCATCCGTCTTCAACGAGACTAGCCGACCAAATTGGTGCGACAAAGCTACCCTCATTCTCGCATCTTTCAGCAGATTCTGCTAAATGACAAATGGTGTGCGGCTTATGGGTGTAAACAATTGTAAAAAAAGAAAGTTGCGCCCCGGGCCGAAGCGGCTCACAACAGCAGGCAGGCCTCCTCGAAGGAGAGTCGCGGGCTACGCGGGAAGAGTTTGGTTGCGTCTCCGTAGCCTAGATTGCAAAGAAAGTTCGACTTCCATTTGCCGTCGGGAAAAAACTCGGCGTCAATTTTGGCATTGTCGAACCCGGACATCGGTCCGCAATCAAGGCCAACAGCGCGCGCAGCGAGAATGAAGTAAGCCCCTTCGAGCGAACCATTTCGGAAGGCCGTTGCTTCAATCAGGCCGGGTTTACCCAGAAACAGCGAACGCATATCTCTATGCGGAAAGAGCTTCGGCAGCTTTTCGTGAAATTCTGTATCCCACGCAATGATGGCGGTGACGGGGGCAGCCATGGTCTTTTCGAGATTGCCGGCCGAAAGGGCGGGCCGCAGACGTTCTTTAGCTTCGCGCGTAGTGAGGAAGACATAGCGTCCGGGCATTGAATTGGCGCTCGTCGGACCGAAGGCGGAAAGCTCGTAAGCCTGACGCAGCAGGTCGGGAGAAACCGGCTGAGGAAGCCATACATTATGCGTTCGTGCTTCGCGGAAGATCTGGTCGATGCAATGCTTCGAGACGGCAGTTCTCGATGAGGCGGCAACAGCCGAAGGTACGTCGGACATGTAGGATTTTCTCCTGATAGGTCGAGTTCTTAGTAGCGATTGGATTGTCCGGAAACACGGGTGGATGCAGAACGCCAGCGAGCCTTGGATACGGCCTCACGCCGGCCGCACAACTATCCAGCCAAACTCAGTAAACGCGCCATGCACCCAACCTTCCTTAACTTTTCGTTCCCGCCAAACTCGCCAGCCCGATTCTTTTCCCATGTTCGCGAATCGCACTGACGATCTCGATCGCGACGGCGAGAGCCCGTCGTCCATCTTCCAATGGAACCAGCGGGGTGCTGCGATCCCGTACCGAATGCAGAAATGACTTCAACTCCGCATGCAGCGGCTCTTCCGAAGTCACGGGAGGCTTGGCAACCTTGATTTGCGGGTTGACGGTTGGATCGCCCTTCGCTGAGCCGTCCGCACCGACGGTGAAAACGAGTACCTCCTGGCGTCCGTAGTCGATGGAGAGATATTGGCTGGGCTGGAAGAAGCGCACCTTGCGCACCCGTTCGGTGGAAACGCGGCTCGCGGTGAAGTTGGCAACACATCCAGATTCGAATTCGAGTCGCACGTTGGCAATGTCAACTTTGCCCGATAGAATCGGCAGACCCACGGCACGAACTTCCTTAATCGGAGAATTCGTGAAAGAGAGCACAATATCGAGATCGTGAATCATCAGGTCGAGAACCACGTCCACGTCGAGCGAACGTGGCGTAAATACGCTCAGCCGGTGAACCTCGAAGAACATTGGCTGTGTGAGCAGGGGAATAGTGGCGCGTACGGCGGGATTAAAGCGCTCAAGGTGCCCGACCTGGGCAATGCGCCTGTGCATCGACGCAATCCGCACCAATTCGTCGGCTTCGGCAAGCGACGCGGCAAGGGGTTTCTCGATTAGTACATCGACGCCAGCTGCCATCAGCGATCGAGCCAATTCAAGATGATGGATTGTCGGCGCTGCCACCGAAGCGGCGCGGACTTCGTGGTGCGTCGTAAGCATTTGCTCGACCGAGCCGAAGGCGCGGCAGCCGAACTCGCGCGACACGGCATCGGCGCGCTCCAGAATTGGATCAACCACCCCAACCAAGCGAACCGGCTCGCCCTGTTTCTCCAGTTCCTTGTAAATCCGGGCGTGATTGCGTCCAAAGACGCCAATACCGACGACTGCGACTGAAATTGGACTGTCAGATTGCAGAGGCGACTCTTAGCTGGCGGTTGCCAATGGAATAAGCGATTGTAAACGGTTAGAAGATCGCCGCCATTGAGTAATTTGGTAATTAATCAATTTTGTAAACGAGAACATCTTGGTAAGAACGGTTAACGTAGACGAATTCTTCTATCGACTTTTTCTTTTCGCGTTGGCGGCGACGGCTTTTTTCAGAATGGCGATCTGCCCGGCGTGATACAGCTCATGTTGCGCCATGCCGTGCAGCATATGATAGAAATCGTACTTCTTGCCGGGAACCTGATCCCTAAGTCGAGACTCTGGCAAAGAGACGACCGTTTTCACCAGCAGATTGTGGGTCCGCTTGGCGTCGGCAATGGCTTTGCGCCATGCGGCCTCAGTTGGCGTCGGCGGGATTGGGAAATTGTCCGTGCCCTCGGGTTGCCATACCTTTCCATCGAGCCGGCGCAGGGCCGCGTCATCCCACACTGCGATGTGCAAGACAAGCTCCCAGATGCCGTGAGCTTCACGAACCGGCTTGGCCGCAGCGGTTGCGGCATCGACATCTACGAGCAATTCGAGGACAGCCGGACCGTGCCAGGCATCGCCATCGAAGGCGCGACGAAGCTGCTCAGCGAGAAGGGCGGATTGAGTAAATGCAGTAGACATGCGTCACCTTATCAATAGTAAATTGAGAAAAGCCTCCACATCAGCTTGGGTCCGCCACTATCGCAATTCCCGCCCAATTCGCAGCATCGAGAAGATGCTCCCGATCGAGCAAAATACACTTGCCTGCGTCGAGCGCAAGGCAACTTGCGCCTGCGGACTGCATGACGTCGATGGTGCGAAGTCCAATGACGGGAACGTCGAAGCGCAAATCCTGGTTAGGCTTGGCAATTTTTACGACGGTAAGGGTCCGGCTGAGCGTGGAGGCTTCTCCATGCAGCGAGGCCATGATTTGGCCAGCGCGCTCGATAGTGGCGTCTGTGCCCTCCATCGCCTCAACTGCCACGCAGGCGGATCCGGCGATGACCACCGTCTGCCCAATATCGTGTTGCGCGAGATGGCGCGCGACCGTGCGGCCATATTCGATATTCCTGCGTTCCGCTTCCGAGGGCGCGCGATGGGTTAGAACTCCCGGCATACCGAGCAGTGGTTCGAGCAACCATGTGGACTTTTCCAGAGTGATGCCTTCGTCGGCAAGCACTTGAGCAACGGCCCCGAGCAGGCTATCGGTGTTGCGCTTGGTCAACGAGAGCAGGAGCTTCGCCAGCCGCCAGTCAGGGCGAATCGCAGAGAAAATCTGCTTGTGCTTTACCTGTCCGGCCATGATGGCGCGGTTCACCCCTTCCCGGTGAAAAACATCGATGAGCTTCGAAAGTTCTCCGAGAGAGAGCCAATGGACCGAAGCCGCCCCGCGATCTTCGATCTGCGGAAAAGCCTCTTCCTTAATCGCGGCAACTACAACGTCGTATCCCGCCGAGCGCGCGGCATCGAGCACCAGGAAAGGAAATTTTCCGTTACCGGCGATGAGGCCAAGTTTTTCGTTGGGCGAAGGCATGGGGTGAAGGCGAATCCGCCGACGAGCCAGTCTAGCATCGAGACCCTACTGGACCTTTTCCCACACAATTTCCCAGCGTGCGACAGAGGGATCATCTTTCTCGACATCGCTGAAGATCAGCCGTCCACCTTCAAAGCGATAAGGCCGCACCTGACGCGATCCCACATATCCGGGGACGGTAGCCACCTCCGGCAGATGAACAATTCGCTCCCGCTCCACGTCGATTTCATACCGGCCGCAATAAGAAAAGGTTGCACCAGCGGCAGCGGCTTTTTCCTCCGGCGAGGCGTGCGCCGGATCGGCCTGTTTGACGCGGTCGGGATTTGTAAGCAAGGCGCACATGTAGCCATCGCGCTGGTACATAAGGAAGCCTCTTCCGTGCGGTCCGAAGGCGGGAAAAGGGCGGGTCGTGCCGTCTTTCAAGGTCTCTTCCGCGGAGACGAGGCGCCACGTGCCTACGATTCGATCTCGAATCTCTGACTCGCTCTGACTCGTCACGGTGGATTACTCGGCTTGCGCTTTTCAACCCAGACAAGACGATTCATGCGGGAGCCTCTGATCGCACCCTAGCGATCCCCGGCAGTTTTTCTATTTAATGATCCCCCGCTCGCTCCCCTCAATAAACCGGATCAGCATCTCCACATCCTCGCCCTTATTCGCTTCTGCCTTCATCTTCTCCAGCGCCTGCGAAGTGTTCATCTTCGACGCCAGCAGAATCTTGTAAGCATGATGAATCCTGGCGATACGCTCCCTGGAAAATCCGCGGCGTTCGAGCCCTACCTTATTCATCCCATACGCGTGCGTGTCTCGCGAAGCTGAGGTCATGGAAAACGGCAGCACATCCTGCGTGATCGTAGTCCCTCCGCCAACGTAGGAGTGCGCTCCGATGCGCACGAATTGATGCACCGGGCATAGTGCCCCGACCACGGCCCACTCTTCCACCGTGACGTGCCCGGCCAGCGTCGCGCCGTTCACCAGCATGCAATGGTCGCCGATCACGCTGTCGTGACCGATGTGCGCATAGGCCATGATGAGCGTGTGGCTGCCGATGCGCGTCACCCCGCCGCCTTTGATCGTGCCGCGGCTGATGGTGACGCACTCGCGAATTTCGTTGTGATCGCCGATTTCGAGCCGCGTGGGTTCGCCTCTGTACGTAACATCCTGAGGGGCCATACCGATGGCGCAAAAGGGAAAGAAAGAATTGTGAGAGCCTATTTTGCTGGATCCCTCAATTGCGACGTGCGAGATCAAGCGGCAATACTCGCCAAGCTCGACGCCAGCGCCAACCACGCAGTACGGGCCGATGCTGCATGATTCCGGCACGCTCGCGCCGGGGTCGATTATTGCAGTGGGATGGATATTCATTGCGGCTTTGGCCGGATTTGCCGCATCCTCAATGGCCGGGCTGCCGTTCATTCCGCCGCGCCGTCGCCTGAGTTACCGCCGCGGCCGCGCGAACTATCGATCAATTGGCAGGAAACCGTCGCTTCGGCCACCCGCTTCCCGTCGACAGTGGCAACGCCATGCATTTTCGCCGCAACCATCCTCGGCACGGCGCGCCATCCGGTCATCTCCACCTCAAAGCGCACCTGGTCACCGGGGCTTACAGGCTTGCGGAATCTGGCGCGCTCGATCCCGGTGAACAAAATCACCTTGTCACTGCGGTCTTCTACCTCCGTCAACAGCAGTGCGCCGCCCGCCTGGGCAATGGCCTCCACGAGTAATACTCCGGGCATAATCGGCAACCCCGGGAAGTGCCCGTTGAAAAAAGGCTCGTTGATGGTGACGTTCTTGATGGCTACGATGCGCTCTTTGCGCTGGAGTTCGAGAACGCGGTCAATCAGCAGAAAAGGATAACGGTGCGGCAGGATCTTTAAGATGTCGTGAATATCGAGCGCCGTTTTCCGCGGGACGGCCTCGGTGATGGAAGAATTGCTTTCAATCATGATTCAAAGGCGCAATGGTTCGACAATTGCCTTGCTGTACCAGGTCGTTTCGCTCGATTCGGCGATCACATTTCGCCATCTGGTGAGCCGATCCGCCTACATCCGTCAGCCTCAAGATTATACTGTACCGCGTTGCAGTCGCGGCCCCAAGCCCGCGCGGAGAGAAAACTTTGCGTGTAAGAAAGCCAGAGAAACCGGAAGCTGCCCAACCTGCTGCGCCTGAACGGTTGCGCTTTTTGGAGCAACGTCAGGACGAGATTGTCCAAACGATTCGCGAACTCGTGGAGATCGAATCGCCCAGCGATAACAAGAACGCACTCGACCGAATCGCGGCACTTCTCGCGGAAAAGTTCCAAGCGCTTGGCGGAAAGACTCAGCTTCATCACAGCGCCGAATTTGGGGACAGTTTGCAGGTCGACTTCGACGGAGCAACCAGAACATCCAGCCGCAAGCCGGTATTGCTGCTTGGGCACTACGACACTGTCTATCCGCTGGGAACGCTGCGGAATATGCCCTGCAAAATTGAGAACGGCCGCCTGAAGGGACCCGGAGTTCTCGACATGAAATCGGGCATTGCGGTGATACTTCATGCGATCGCGGCACTGCGAAGTTGGCATGGGGAACTGCCGCGTCCGGTAACCGTATTCTTGGTTTCCGACGAAGAGATCGGCAGCCATTCATCGCGTAAGGTCACGGAGACGCTGGCGAAAGAATCTGCGGGAGTGCTGGTGTTGGAGCCTGCCGCGGGGCTTCGCGGAGCCGTAAAAACGGCACGCAAGGGAGTGGGCGAGTACCAGTTGCGCGTCAAAGGCGTAGCGTCGCACGCGGGGCTTGATCCCGGAAAGGGCCACAGCGCGATTGTCGAACTGGCGAAGCAAATCGCGGTGATTTCCAAATTCAATCAGTTGGGTCAGGGCATTTCCGTAAACCCCGGAGTGATTACCGGCGGAACACGCACCAACGTGGTCGCCGCCGAAGCGTCTGCAGGGATTGACGTGCGTATCAAACGCGCGAGGCAAGCCTCAGCGGTCGACCGCAAAATGCGATCACTGAGGGCTTTTGATAAAAAATGCAAGCTCGAGGTGACGGGGAGCATCAATCGCTTGCCCATGGAGCGAACTAAGGGTGTCGCCGCGCTTTATGGGAGAGCCCGGCAGATTGCAGATCAAGTTCGATGGAAGCTGGGAGAAGCTGCGGTGGGCGGCGGTTCGGATGGAAACTTCACCGCCGGTCTCGGAATTCCAACCCTCGATGGCATGGGCGGCGTGGGCGATGGAGCGCACGCCGTGCACGAGTTTGTAGTGATCTCCGAATTGCCGCGCCGAGCTTTCTTGCTGGCAGGCATGATCGAGAGCGCCTGAGCTGCTTCATGGCTGTTGCGGCACAAATACCAGGAAGTAATCCATCTTGTCGTCCTTGACGAAATCATATTGAGCCAATAGGCGATACCCTGCTTCGTTTGCCTCATGGATCACAATCTCGCTGCCCACGCCGTGATTCTCGCCATTCCCATTACGGTCGATGATTCCCACTTTCGCGCCACGACGAAGCGAAGCACGCAGGTTGCGCATAAGAGCGACGGGTTCGGCAACCTCGTGGTAGGTCTTCAGCAGCAGGACCGAATCAATTGAATCTGCGGGCAGGAGCGGGTTATCGGGCCTGCTGAGTATTGTTTTCACGTTGTGCAACCGCTCTTTTCGTGCGCGATCGTCGATGTGGCGCGTTGCTTCCGGGTTTATATCTACGGCATACACGATCCCGCGTTCACCGACTCTCTGAGCCGCCTGCACCGTGAACCATCCGGAGCCGGCCCCAATATCGGCGACGGTTTTGCCAGGAACAATGCCGAGAATCTCCATAACACGATTGATGTGGAGCCGCTGGTCGCGCCCCGGCGAATCGAAAATTGAAAGATCTCCGGTATAGGGTTCACTGGTCGGGCGATGCTGCCCTGAGTTTTCGCTTGGCAGCTGGCTCGATGTTTGTGCGGAAAAGACTGTCACCGCCGCGATCGGGACCAGCAGCAAGATAAGCTGGATGCGTATTCTGGATGTAGCCATGAAAAACTCCAAGGCCTTAGGGTAAGAGTCCCCCGTAGCCGATAGACGCTGCCGGCGCAACTGGGTGAGCGCGCTTATCAATTGGATGCAGCCGTAATCTCCGCGCGACTCACTTTGACTACCGGGTTGGGGTGGCCTAGACTTTTCACAGGGAGTTTTCGGGCCTGCTTCTGCTTTTAGGGCGAGTTAAGTCTGAAATGGAGGCATTATGGGTGAGGGTCTATTTCAACCTTTGCATTTGATCCTGATCATCGGGATCATACTGCTGATCTTCGGCACCAGCAAATTCGGGGCTCTCGGCAAGGGCATGGGCGAAGGCATCCGTAATTTCAAGGCCGCGATGAAAGAGCCGGAAGAAAAGAAGAAAGAAGAAGAGAAGAAGTCATAGCGAGCTGTTGAAAACGTCGCGACCGCAAGTGCTTTAGATCTTCACAGTGCGACACGAGGAGGTCTGAGCCAGCAGGAAAATCCCCCGGCAACCCACCTGACCTTAATTACCTTCAACCCACAATCTGATCGTCATCGGGATCTGCGGGTGCCGTGTCGCCATTGAAAAAGCATCGAGGGCAGAGAAGTATTTCCCCTCGGACTACGTCAGTGCGTAACATGAGGCACTTGCGTTAGGCGGCTTTGCGCTGAGTCAGAGGCGAGTCGCAAGGCAAGCAATCAGAGTGCCCCACTCCTGCGCAACATCGAGAACACTCTCGCCACAGGCAGCCCGACGACGTTGGTGTAGTCGCCCTCGATGCGGGGAATCCAGCGCGAAGCCATTCCCTGGATGGCATAGGCTCCCGCCTTATCCATCGGCTCGCCGGTCGCTATATAGGCGAAAATCTCCTCGTCGGAGATTTCGGACATTATGACCAAAGTGGCTTCGGAACTGGTTTCTAATTTCCGGTCCCCGGCTCCCAGATTTTCCTGATCCGGACGAACAAGGCAAACTCCCGTAATCACAGTGTGCGTGCGCGCCGAGAGCATTCGTAGCATGCGGGCGGCATCTTCCGCATTCCGTGGCTTCCCCAGGATCATTTCATCGACTACGACGATAGTATCGGCACCGAGGGTAAAACTTTGCGGGTAACGTCGATGAACTGCCAGCGCTTTTTCGAGGGCGAGGCGCTCGGCACACGCGCGCGGAGACTCGCCTGCCCGCGGAGATTCGTCTATGTCGGCGGGTTGCACCGTGAAGGAAATACCAGCATTGCGCAGAAGTTCCTGACGGCGAGGCGAGGCGGAAGCGAGAATGAGCATGTCAGATCGTGCCAAGTTCCGTCCGCGTCAGCGGCTGCCCACTATGCCGCGCACCGACTCGATTAACCTGGCGGAATCGTACCCGATTCCATCTTTGAAGACTGTCTCCACGTTTTCGATATCTTCGATCTTCTTTGACGGGTCGCCTCTGATCACCACCAGATCGGCTTGTTTGCCCGCGGCGATTGTGCCGACGCGGTCCAACTCGCCGAGGAATTGCGCGCCATTCGCGGTCGCGACGTGAATCGCCTCTACTGGTGTGAATCCGGCTTCCACCAGCAGTTCGACCTCGCGCTGGTCGCCGAACCCGGCAATCACGCCGCCCATGCCCGTCGGGTCGAGCCCGGCTAGCAGCAGCCCGCCGGCTTTCGAGAACGCATATTCAAACTGCAGTTCTTTCTGAAATGCCGCCGGCCAGGGTGAGATATCGCTCCCGTACCGCTGCTTGAGCAAGCCGGCGTCGCTGGTGCGCACGCGATTCCACAACAGCGCGTTGCGCGCTTCGGGCGAGAGCGCATCGAGCACACGCTTTTCAAGCGTGGGCCTCCCGGAGAAGCTGCCCATTTCGAACACCGGCAACGTAGATGTGACCGCCACATGGTGCTGCACCAGATAAAGAATCGTGTCGTGAAGAGGTCCGGAATTCACATCGAGTTGAGCCATCAGCTTGGGATTCTCCGAATCTTCTGGGCATTTGCCAGGCTTTTTGCCGGGTGAGAATTCAGTATCGACAAACAGGCCGTGCTCCAGATCGTCGATGCCAAGATCGGCTGCTTCGCGAAAACCGATCGAACACAGATGCCCGGTGACCTTTGCGCCACGCTTGTGGGCAGCAATCACGGCAGCGCCGAGTTCGTCCGGAGTAATGAACATGTAGGCTTTGAAATTGTCGACGCCCTGATCGAGCCAGAAATTCACGGTCTTGGTGGCATCCTCGGGACCAGTCAGCTGATGAATTTGCAACGCCCATGAACCCGCTCCTTCAAGATAAGGTCCGGTAACATGAATTTTCGGGCCGGGCGTTTGGCCGGCATCGATATGCTTTTTGAGTTCGAGATCCGTGTAGGGTTCGAGCGCGCCGGTCGTGCGGATCGTCGTGACTCCGCCGGCGAGATAAAGGCGCGGGAAGCTATACGCCATCTCCCCAAAGATGCCGTTGCCCATCGGATAAAACATGTGGTCGTGCATGCCGACCAGGCCGGGGATCACCGTATAGCCGTGCAGATCGAGGGCTTGCGCGTCTTTTGGTACGCTCGCGGCCGCTGCGTCGGAAACTGAATCGATTTTTCCGTGGCTGAGAACAATCGTTTGATCTTCGCGCGCGGGTGAGCCAGTCCCGTCGATAATGCGGACGTGGGTGAGTGCGACGGTCGGGGCGTCGACCTTGATGAAGGGTTTTACTTCGGACGAGAACGTCTGGCTTGTGGCGGACACACTGACCATGAAGCCGCATAGGCAGAGAAATAAGAAGTTGCGCATCTGGGACCTTCTTTTGAAGAACGCGAGAAGAATTGTAAAGGATGCGAGAACTTTGGGCAGAATCAAGAGCTAAGCGCAACTCTGAGACGTCGCGGCCTTGGGAGCTTGAACGCCAACGCCAATTAAAACAGCGAGCTTTGCCTGCGGCTTGGGGCAATTCCGAAGTGATCGTAGGCGAGTTGAGTCGCCACGCGGCCCCGGGGAGTTCGGTTTAAGAAGCCAATCTGCATAAGAAACGGTTCGTAGATTTCTTCGATCGCGTCCGGCTCCTCGGCGAGGACCGCTGCAAGAGTGTTCACGCCTACAGGTCCGCCTTGATATTTCTCGATGATCGTCAGTAGTAATCGCCGGTCAACCTCGTCGAATCCGTACTTGTCGACTTCGAGCATCTGTAGCGCAGCCTGTGCCGTCGGCAAATCAATTTTGCCTGCGCCGCGCACCTGCGCGTAATCTCGAACGCGCCGCAGCAATCGATTTGCGATTCGCGGCGTTCCGCGCGAGCGGCCGGCGATTTCTTTTGCTCCAGGGTCATCAATGGCAACCCCGAGAATCTCCGCCGAGCGCTCGACGATCACACGCAGATCTTCCGGCGTGTAGAACTCAAGGCGCAGAACGATGCCGAACCGTGCCCGCAGCGGCGCAGAAATCAATCCCGCGCGCGTAGTGGCGCCGACGAACGTGAACGGCTTCACTTCCAGCGTATGCGTGCGCGCCGCTGGGCCCTGTCCGATAATTATGTCGAGCTTGTAATCCTCCAGCGCCGAATAAAGCAGCTCTTCGAGCACCGGCTGCAAGCGATGGATTTCGTCGACGAAAAGAACCTGCTTGTCTTGCAGGTTGGTAATGATGGCAGTCAGGTCGCCTTTGATCTGCAAGAGTGGCGCAGCCGTCGGCTGGAAATGAACACCGAGTTCATTCGCGATGATGTTCGCCAGAGTCGTTTTGCCGAGGCCGGGAGGACCGTAGAGCAAGACATGGTCCATTGCCTCGCCGCGCGACTTCGCCGCCTGGATCGCCACGTCGAGATTCTCTTTGAGTTTTTTCTGCCCGATAAATTCTTTCAGCAACTGCGGCCGGAGTTTCAACTCAAACGAGGAATCGTCCTCGACCGGCGCAGCCGAAACCAGGCGGTCTGCGTGATGGTTTGGGAAGAGATGGTTGTGCGCAGTGGCCACTGCTTCGGATGGTAGAACGAAATGCGAAACCGCGCAATCACATCATAGCGACATCCGCGAGTCCAGGTCTCGCGCATTTCGGGAGCCGAAGCGAGTCACCCCCGCGAAGCGTAACCTTTCAGCCGGGCCTGTCGTTTATACTTACGGGCTAAATCCTGAGTCTGGCTCACGCTGAACAATTTATGGCCGTAGGTATTCGCACCGTCGACCTCCGCAAGGTCTACAACTCTCCGCCTCCCATGGCTGCGGCCACGGGCTTCGGCCTGCGTGGAAGCGCCAAGGGTTCCAAGCAACCCAAAGCGCAAATTGCCGCGCTCGATGGCCTGGCCCTGGAAGTTATTCCCGGCGAGATTTTCGGTCTCCTTGGGCCGAACGGAGCCGGCAAATCTACGACCGTGGGGGTTCTTACAACCCGCGTGCGACCAACCAGCGGCCAGGCCTGGATCGGCGACCACGATGTTTGGAAGCAACAAGTTGCGGTAAAGCGGCTGATCGGCGTTGTGCCCCAGCGCGCAAATCTCGATTTTTCTCTGACGGCCCACGAAATCCTGGCGTTCCACGGCGCTTATTTCGGCCAGGCATCGAAAGAACGAAACCATCGCGCCGCAGCGTTGCTCGAAAAATTCAAGCTCACCGATCGCGCCAACCAGATGGTGCGCGGTTTTTCCGGCGGCATGATGCAGCGGCTTTCGATTGCCCGCGCCATGATGCACGATCCTCAGGTGCTCTTTCTCGACGAGCCCAGTGCCGGCCTCGATCCGCAGACGCGAATTCTTTTGTGGGAAATTATCCGGGAGTTCAACGCAGCGGGAAAAACCGTTCTGCTGACCACGCATAACATGGAGGAAGCTGACGCGCTTTGCCAGAGACTGGCTATTGTCGATCACGGCCGCATGATTGCGTCGGGCACACCGCAGGAACTGAAGGCCTCGATTCCGGGAGGGTATTTGCTGCGCCTGCGCTTCGGAAGACAACCGGCAGATCTGTTGCAGCGCCTGCAATCGCTCAGCGGAGTGCGCGAAGTACGCGCGGCAGATGGCACAGGCACGGACGTCTACGCCGACCGCGGCGGCTCGCTGATCCCTGAGATTGCCAGCCTGGCGGCCGCTTCCGGCGCGGAACTGAACGACGTGCACATCTCCGAGCCAAGCCTGGAAAATCTGTTCCTGCACCACACCGGAAGGAGTTTGCGCGATTGAACTGGAAGACTTTTGGAGCTTTGCTGGCCCGCGACGCGCATGTGGCACGGCGCAATGCGCTGCAGTTGCTGCTGCAAACCTTTCTGCAGCCGCTGATGTTCGTCTTCATCTTCGGCCGCGTGATGGTGCAGAGCGGATACATGCCCCCGCGATACAAAAGCCTGCTTCTGCCAGGAATCATGGCGATCAGCATGGTCTTTACCGGTGTGTGGGCGGTGGCCATGCCGGTAATCGCCGAATTTCAATTCACCCGCGAAATCGAAGACCGGCTGCTCGCGCCCATCGAGAATCGCTGGCTCGCGATCGAGAAAGTCATCGCCGGCATGGTGCAGGCGCTGATTGCCGGGTTGGTAGTGATTCCGCTGGCCTGGTTGCTGCTGAGGCCTGTGGAATTCGATATCAATCCGCTGGGCTTCGCCGCGGTCACGCTTTTGGTCGCCTTGTTTTCCGCAAGCGGCGGCCTCGCGCTCGGCTGCAGCGTAAACCAGCAGCACATCGGACTGATGTTCAGCATGGTGCTCACACCGATGATTTTCTTCGGCTGCACCTACTACCCGTGGAGTGCGCTGAACAGTTTTCCGATCCTGCAGAAAATCGTGCTCATCAACCCGCTTGTGTACGCGAGCGAAGGCCTGCGCGCCACTCTGGTGCCGCAGTTTCCGCATCTTTCCACCGTCGCTGTGATCGCAGCGCTACTTTTCTTCGATTTGCTGCTGCTCGTCATCGGCTTGCGAAGGTTTGAGAGCAAATCGGTGAGCTAAAAAGGATTTAGATAAATGGAATGTCGGACAGCCGCCCTCGGCTGTCCGCTGCGCGTAGCGCGGCGTGGTCTCGTTAGCGCAGCCTCATTTTGGCTGCTGGAACTCGCCGTGCAGCCGATATTTCAAAGAGACATCCGAAGCTACTATGACGCGACCTCCCAAAATGCCGTCGATCAACTCTTGAGTCAGCTACGCAACACGCGCCAGTTGCTCGCATGGCTTCGCGCCGGAAAAACAGTTGAACTGCGCGAACGAAACCGCGTGATTGCGCACATTATTCCATGCGTTGCGGTTAAAGATTCCAAGACGCAGCATTCAAAAGATAAACGGTAGGCTCATCGCAGCAGCAAACCGCGAGGACAATTCGAGGTGTACTCCCGAGTACAATCGGTCAGATATGAGCGACAAAGATTCGCACAAAGCGGAAACTGACCTCGTAAATAAGATTAAGAACGACATAGCTAAGTCGGGGTTTCCTCTTGAAGTTGAAGTTTTAAACATTTGTTCGAGTAGGAATACCGGGCGAATGCCAAGCATTCGCTACGATTACAAAGGCGAATTACGTGAAATTGATCTAGTAGCGTTTTTCGAGAAAATCGACGAGAGATTTCCTCACCGCACGATTACCGAAATGATAATCGAATGCAAGAAATCGGCCGAAAAGCCGTGGGTATTCTTTTCCTCCCCGGCATACTCGTTTGATAACGTTGCGTGGCTCCTTAAATATTCAAGCGAGTTTGACTTCTACTTCAGGGAAAAAGGAGGTGTTCCTCTCTTACCCAGAATTCATCCATACATCATGGATAGCCATTATGGCGATCCGCTTCTCTCGAGATGCATCTCGTACTGTGAAGCATTCAAGAGTACGTCTGCACCGTCTGAAATATATCGAGCCATTGACTCGGTGATCAGCTATATGTCTTATGCCCAAGAGCAGAGATATAAACTGCAGGATAGGTTCGGGGTCTTGTCCGAATTCTACGTACCAACCGTCGTACTAGATGGTCGTCTATTTGAAGCTCGTGTAGACAAGGATGATATACAGATAACAGAGCGCCCTCACGTGCAAGTCCGCACATTTCATCGTGGGGAACTTTACATTATTGATGTGGTTACCCGATCCGGGTTTAAGGATTTTTTCGCCAAGGTCAATCGTTTGCATAGAGACATCGTAAGGGGAATAACATCAATGAAACTTCCTACGAACTTTTTGTCGTCGGCTAAAGCGAGATGGAGCACTGAAATGGACTCCTTCGATAAAGATGGCGCTACCTCCATGGCCCATGAAAGGGCCCGACGAAGCGCTGAGCGGAATCTGGTACAGGGGCAGAGCCGGCGGAGATAAACTACCTCTACTCTTCCTCCTCCTTCACCTCGCCCCGCTCAGCCCGAGCCTTGTCAATAATCTTCTCCTGCAACGCACCCGGCACCGCGTCGTAGTGGTGCATCTCCATATTGAACGATCCGCGGCCCTGCGTCATCGATGTCAAATCCACGCCGTAAGTCAGCATCTCTGACATGGGTACCTCAGCCTTCACAACGGTGTTGCCGCCTTTGTTGTCCATGCCATGGATGCGGCCGCGGCGGCTGTTGAGGTCGCCCATGATCGAGCCGGCAAAATCGTCGGGCACGGTTATTTCGACGTGCATCACCGGCTCCAGAATCGTGGGCTTGGCCTGTTCCATGGCTTTTCGGAAGGCGATGCGACCCGCCATCTGGAACGACATGTCGTTTGAATCCACATCGTGATACGAGCCGTCATACAGAATCACCCGGAAGTCGACGACCGGATATCCCGCCAGATATCCGCGTGCCGCCGCATCCTTAATTCCTTTTTCAATCGCAGGAATATAGTTCTTCG
>Ga0210398_10000209_pt1 | contig 72553 bp, 64 predicted proteins | sample IncBWC4OmetaG_FD_161047 | JGI IMG/M metagenome (GOLD analysis project Ga0210398, IMG submission 161047) | Forest soil microbial communities from Barre Woods Harvard Forest LTER site, Petersham, Massachusetts, United States - Inc-BW-C-4-O | ecosystem: Environmental > Terrestrial > Soil >... | reverse complement strand
CGCGCAAAGGCCTAACCCGGCAGATGGATTCGATTCCGAGAGTGCCACTAGAACCCCTGCCGCACCAGCTCTTCAATGGTCAGCGAACTCTCGCCATTCTCCCGGCTCATCATCTTTTCAACGTACTTTGCGATCAGGTCCGCCTCCAGATTCACCGGATCGCCGGTCTTGAGCGAGTTGAGATTCGTCATTTCGACCGTATGAGGAATGATCGCAACCACGCACTCTCTGCCTTCGAGCTTCGCCACCGTCAGACTGATGCCCTCGATCGAGAGCGATCCTTTGTAAACGGTATATTTCTCGATCTCAGAAGGAAGCTCGATGCGCAGCCAGTAATTCCCGGATTCGGCGATGTGCTCGAGAGCAATAAACTTGCCGACTCCATCGACGTGCCCCTGCACGATGTGTCCGCCGAAGCGGCCATCGGCCTTCATCGGCAGTTCAAGGTTCACGAACGTGCCTTCACGCACTCGCGAAAACGAAGTGCGAACCCACGTTTCCGGAGCGAGATCGGCACAGAATGATCCCGGCTTGATGTCCAGCGCAGTTAGGCAAACGCCGCTCACCGCAACGCTGTCGCCGGTTTTCAATTCCTTCGGCGCGTTCACCGAAGAAATGGTGATTCGCCGGTTCTCGCCGCGCTGTTCAATGCCGGTAATGCATCCCACTTCTTCAATAATGCCGGTAAACATGAAGACCTCCAACATAAGAACGAAACATCATAACTCCACCTCGCAGCCATACCACGAAGAGAGAAATATGAAACCGTCTTCTCTGCGCCCCTGTGACTCTGTGTTGAGTGGGAATTAATCCTCGTAAGGGTTGCGCAAATATCCCTCCACCGCGAGGTCGTCTCCGAAGCGATGCAACTGAACATCCCGCACCTGCCGTGGCTCAAAGTGCGCTCCCGAAGCGAACGGAATCGCATCATCGCTCAAAAGTGTGGGTGCGTAATAAAGGAAAACTCTATCGACGACTTCCGAAGCGAGAGCCATGCCGTTCACAGTTGATCCGCCTTCGATGATCAGACTGGTGATCTCGAGATCCCCAAGATGATGTAAAACTGCACGAATGTCCGGACGCCCGCTTGCATCCGCCGCGACCTGCTGAACTTGAACTCCGCGCGCCTGCAATTCATTTTTCCGTTTGTCATCGGCAGACGAATGGAAAACGAGAACATCGCCTTTGCCACCGGATTCTGCAATGCTTCGGACAAGCCGCGACTGCAAGGGCAAGCGCAGATGCGAATCAAGAATTGTCCGGAGCAGCGGACGCCGCCGCGCTTTGCCGCTGCGATCCGTAAGCAAGGGATCGTCGGCAATTATCGTGCCCACACCCGCAAGAATCGCGTCGCTGGCATGACGTTGTTCGTGTACATGAGCGCGCGCCGCTTCACCTGTAATCCATCCGCCCGGAGAAACGCATTCGCCTTCATATCGTTTTGCGTCCGCGGCAGTGGAAGGAGCGATCTTGCCATCGAGCGTCATCGCCGATTTCAGCATCACAAATGGAGCGCGATGGCGAATGTAGTGGGCAAAGGCCTCGTTCAGGCGGCGCGCCTCGGACTGCAACCGCCCCACCTCGACCTCAATTCCAGCCGCTCGCAGGGCCTCAAAGCCGCGCCCGCTCACCAACGGATTCGGATCGGCCATCGAAGCTGCGACGCGGCGAATTCCCGCTGCGATGAGAGCGGCAGTACACGGAGGTGTGCGGCCCTGATGTCCATGAGGTTCGAGATTGATGTAAAGCGTTCCGCCCCGTGCTTTAACCCCCGCCTGTTCCAGAGCTTGAATTTCGGCGTGCTTCACGCCCTCATAGGTGTACGAACCGCTTCCCACTATCGCGCCTTGCGAGTCGACGATCAAGGCGCCAACGCATGGGTTTGGCGAGGCGAGTCCGACACCCTGGCGAGCGAGATCGAGAGAGCGAGAAAGAAACTGTTCGTCGAGGGACTGGTCGGACATGGATCGAGTGGGCGCTGTCAGAATGCTATTCGAACAGCGAATCCACAAACTCCTTCGGGTCGAAGGGCAATAGATCCCCAGCTTTCTCGCCAACCCCGACGTAACGCACCGGCAAGCCCAGTTCACGGCAAATCGCCACCACCACGCCGCCCTTCGCGGTCCCGTCAAGCTTGGTAAGCACGATGCCGGTCACTCCAGCCGACTGCGTGAACAATCGCGCCTGCTGCAGGCCGTTTTGGCCGGTCGTTGCGTCCATTACGAGCAACGTCTCGTGTGGCGCCCCGGGAATGATGCGCTGCGCGGTGCGGCGCATCTTGTCCAACTCTGCCATGAGGCTGGTCTTGGTGTGCAAACGTCCTGCCGTATCGACGACAACATAATCGGCTTTGCGCGCCTTCGCCGATTGCAGGGCATCGAACAGCACCGCCGCGGGATCGCCTCCCGGCTTCGTCTTGATCACTTCCGTGCCGGTTCGCGATCCCCATATCTCCAGTTGATCGATCGCCGCCGCGCGAAACGTGTCTGCGGCGCACAGCAAGACGTTCTTGCCTTCCGAGCGAAATACCTGGGCGAGTTTTCCAATGGTTGTTGTCTTGCCGGTTCCGTTCACGCCAACCACGAGAATGACCTCAGGTTCACCGTCCACCTTGCGAACGGGCTGCGTATTTGCCGCGTTCAGAATTGCCAGTAGCTCAGTCTTGAGAAGCTGTTTGAGTTCCTGCACGTCTTTGATCTGCTTGCGGTCGGCCTTGTCGCGCAGCTTTCCCAATACTTCCTGGGTTGTGGTTGAACCCAGATCCGCGCCGATCAAGGTTGCTTCCAGATCGTCGAGAGTATTGCGATCGATTTCCTTATTGAAAGAAACGACTTCTTCAATGCGTTCCGCCAGGTTTTCACGCGTGCGCGTGACTGCCTGCTTCATGCGCTCAAAAAGTCCGGTTTTGTTCTCTTCCGTGCTGCCAAACAGGGTTTGAATCATCAAGAGACCTAAGATTTGATTATAGCTTTGTAGCCCCGGCAGCGAAGGACGGGGCGCGGCCAGAGGCGGGGAAGTGCGTTAAACGCGCGACCGTTCGAGGTTGGCGGCTTCGGCGGGTGTAATCGGGGGCGCAGCGACCGGCGCCGGAGTCTCAGCAGGCACCTCGGCTGCGGCAGCGGCGGCCGCTCTCCTGATGGCGATGCGCTGGACGCGGATCTCGCCGCGGGCATACACCGCCAGCAGCGCAGCAACCGGCTCCGGATCGAGGCGCTTGCCCGCAAGGTTCTGAATGATCTTCAGCGCTTCCTCGGGTGTATGCGCGGTTTGATAGGGACGGTTGGTGGTCAACGCGTCGAATGTATCGGCGACGGCAATGACCCGCGCCAACAGCGGAATCTGATCTCCTTGCAGGCCATAAGGATATCCACGGCCATCGAGCGCTTCGTGGTGAAGTTCAATGCCCGGCAGCATCTCGGCGAGTTGCGTTACCGGACGCAGAATGTTCGCTCCCTTGGTGGTGTGAGTTTTCATCACCTCAAACTCTTCGGCTGTGAGCGCGCCCGGCTTCTTCAGAATGCGGTCTTCGATGCCGATCTTGCCCACGTCATGAAGCTGAGCCGAAATCTGCAGCGTCTCCATAAACGTCGCGTCCAGCTTCATTTCTTTCGCGATCATCATCGAGTAACGGGTTACGCGGTCGGAGTGGCCTCGCGTATAAGGATCCTTTTCGTCGACCGCACCCGCGAGCATTTGAATTGACCCTAGGAACAGAGCGCGATTCTCTTCGGCCGCGCGCTTCAGATCTTCGACGAAATGTTCGAGTTCCTCCGACATGGTGTTGAAAGTTTCGGCCAATTCACCAATTTCCGTATGACTGCGCAGATGAGCCCGCTGCGAAAAATCGCCGCGCGCCAAAGCACGGCTCGATTGAGTAAGAATCTGCAGGGGGTTCGTAATTCTGCGAGCTGCCACAATGCTGATTATGATGCTTACCAGCACGGCAACCAGGGCGAGCATCCGAGCGGTGTGTTGCATCTCATAAACGCCGCGATAGGCCTCCAGTCGCGGTTTCTGAACGACCACGGCCCAATTGAGCGCGGTAACCGGGCTGTAGGTGCCAAGCATCTCAACGCTTGTCTTATTTTCTTGAACCGAGAATTCCTTGGTAGCGGCCAACTGCGCCTTGTTGCCCTCATCCACGAAATTGCGGACGATTTCCAGGCTCTTCATATCCTGGCCGGTGACATATTGAGTGGTACCTGCGGCAACCAGGCGGCCTTGAGCGTCTACGACGTAGGGGATCAGGCCGCCGCCGCTGACTTCGCGCAGTCGCCGAATGAGAAACTGGAGATCGACAACCGCGCCCACCATGCCGAGAAAACGCCCGTCATAGCTGACTGGGTTGCTCACTATTACAACCGTGCGCGCGGTTTTTCCGTCCTCTACCTGAAGGGCTTGTCCGTTATAAGCGCGGCCGTCGCGGGCGGCGTCAAACGCGTGCTGCAACTCCCGCTGCAGGAAGGCGTCTGGCGCGATGCGCCCCGCGGAGATTCCCTTTGCGTCGGAGTTCAACAAGGTCGCATACGCCAGATCGTCCGACGAAGAGACGAAGTTTTCCAGTAACGCCCGCAATTCCGGCGATTCGATATTCTTGCTGCCGATGTCGCCGCCGCTTGCGACCTGAACGGCCGATGCCAGATTCGCCAGCATCATCCGCAGCGAGCGCTCATGTTGTGAAAGATCGTCGGCCAGAGAGCGCGTTACGGTGTTTTGCAGCAACATTTCATTGGTTTTCAGCCGGTCGCGGTTGATCGCTTCGACCTGTGCTGAATAGAAATACATGGGGACGATGCTGATGACCAGAAGTACACCGAGAATCACGTACAAAATTGGAACTCGAAACACATTGGTCGCCACGGTTGCGTGAGGGGGCGCCGGAGGCGGTTCGCTCCCCGGGCTCTCGAATGCGCCCATAGTCGAAGTGGTGGAGGCTGTCACAGGCTCTATAGAAGTTTAATGGTGCAAGAAAGACGGGATGTCGAAAACCCGCGAAGGCGCGGTTACGAAAGTACCAGCGAGTCAGCACGACTGGTGCGGCTTTTGCGATTCGGAACTGCACAGACGGAGGCAAATCACTTCATCAGCGCTTCGCTCTTGCCGCTGCGGGTCATCAGCTCGTAGATGGCGTCGCGGGGGGGCTTGCCGGTATGCAGGATGGCATACATTTGCTCGGTAATGGGCATCTCGATGCCGTGCTTGCGCGCTAACTCCATCGCCGCTGTTGTGGTGAAAACTCCTTCGGCAACCATGCCGTGCATGCCTGCCAAAATCTCAGTTAATCGCCGGCCACGGCCCAATTCCACGCCGACGGTACGATTGCGCGACAGGCCGCCCGTGCAGGTCAGTACAAGATCGCCGAGTCCGGCGAGCCCCGCCATTGTCTCTGCTTTGCCTCCACAAGCCACGATCAGTCGCGTCATCTCCGCCAGTCCCCGGGTTATCAGGCCCGCGATTGAATTGTGGCCGAGGCCGAGTCCGGCGCACACGCCAGCCGCAATGGCGATAGTATTTTTTAGCGCGCCCCCGAGTTCCACTCCAATAGGATCGTCGTTCGTGTAAACCCGAAAGCTGACATCGCTGAATTCGCGCTGCGCGAGCTTGGCCAGTTCGAAATCTTTGGAGCCGATGGCAATTGCCGTAGGATCGCCGCGCGCGGCCTCAATAGCGAACGACGGTCCGCTGAGGGCCCCGATGCGCGGCGCCGAACGATTGCAGGCGCCAAACGTTTGTGCGATCACCTCAGTCATGCGCAGCAGCGAATGTTCCTCCAGTCCTTTGGTTGCGCTCACGATAATGGCTTCGTCATGCAAGTGGGGAACAATTTGCTCAAATAGCACGCGGCAGTGTTGTGAAGGCATGACGCTCACCACGATGCGCGCGTCTGCCAACGCTTCAGCCAGGTCGTTGTAGGGAGCGACGTTTTCAGGAATCAGTTGGCCCGGAAGAAACTTGTCGTTCAGGCGCCGTTGCTCAATGCTCGTGCAAATGTCTTTTTCGTAAGCCCAGAGCCGCACTTCGTGAGCTCTGCTGCGGCCAAGCACAATCGAGAGTGCTGTGCCCCAAGCGCCCGCTCCGATGATCGCGATCTGGCTCATGAGTGCTTCTTCCCCAGGCGATTTTCTGTGCCATCGATTAGACGCCTGATATTCGAGTGATGCCTTGCCACGATGAGCAGGGAAGCGGCCGCCATGAACATTACCGCACGAGCATCATGGCTGTCATGGGGATCTCCTCGAAAAACGAGAAGCGGAAAGAACGCGACAGCGACAATTGACGCGAGCGATACGTAACGAAAAAGAGCAAGAACAACGAGGAAAATGCATATTGCGATCAGCACGGCTCGTGGCGTGATGACGAGAAAAGATCCCAACCCAGTGGCAACGCCCTTGCCGCCACGAAACTTTAGCCACACCGGGAATGCATGTCCCAGAACCGCGAAAAATGCCGCCATGGCCATCGGCAGAGAAGATCGGCCGCCATCGGCCATCTCGCTCGATAAGCGATACGCCAACCAGACGGCGGCGGACCCTTTCAGCGCGTCGAGGAGCAGAGTGACAAGGCCCAGTGCTGGAGACTTTCTAGAAACGTTGGTCGCTCCAATATTTCCGCTGCCAGTACTGCGAACATCTTCTCCGCGGACGAAACGCACCAGTAAATACCCGAAAGGAATGGATCCCAGCAAGTAACTTATAGCGGCGATAACCAGCAATCTGTTCATGCAGTAGTCTCGATGCGCTCTTGAAGGACAAACCGGGCGAGCTTGGTATATTTCGAGCCACCGGGTGAAAGCCGACTCTGGTATAGAAAAAACTCGCGGGCGGTCATCGTACCGAACTCAGGCGAAGGCAATGCAGCAAGTTTCTCCTGCAAGAGGCGGAAGCTGGCTGGCCGTTTGACGCCTTTGTGCTTGCGCACTCGACGATCGTTACGGGCGCGCGCGAGAGTGAGATGCGCATTGTAAGCGTGCTCTTCCTTTGGAATTCCGATTGTTGCCAAAGCCTCATCGACAGCGGCGGCCAGCGATCCAAGCTCTGGGCCAGCCTCTATCCCGATCCAAAAAACCTTCGGCGCCCGCGCAGTTGGGAAGAATCCGTATCCTCGAACCTTCAGATCGAACGTATGGGGCCGAATCGTTCCCAGCGCCCGCTTGATCGGTTCAGTCTCTTGCTCACTCTTCTCGCCGATGAATTTCAAAGTGATGTGCAAAGACTCGGGAAAGACCCAGCGCGCGTCTGTAGCAAAACCGCGGACGCCGTCGAGAAAGTTTGATACTCTCTGCCGAATTTCAGTCTCAATTTCGATGGCTACAAACAGGCGCATAGATTGAAGGTGAATACAGAGTGAAGGTGAAACAAAAAGAGACTCCAGTAATAGGGCTCAGATCAAGTGTTTGCGCACCATATCGAGCGCCATGGTCGATGCCAGCGAACGAATGAGCTTACGGTCGCCGGCAAATTTTCGTTCGATCACCTCGGTTCCACCATCACTGGCCAGGGCGTGAAATACCAGTCCCACAGGCTTTTCCGGCGTTCCTCCCGTGGGGCCGGCGACGCCGGTGATGCCGATTCCCAGCGTTGCATCGCAGCGGTAGCGTATGCCCTCCGCAAGCGCAACCGCCACCTCGCGGCTGACCGCACCATGACGATCAATCATGTCGGCGGGCACTCCCGCAAGTTCAGTTTTCAGTGCGTTCGAATACACGACGGCGCCGCCGTTGAAGTAGCGGGAGCTGCCGCTGACGGAGGTGATCCGCTCGGAGAACAGGCCGCCCGTGCACGATTCCGCAGCGGCGAGCGTCGCCCCGCGCATTTGCAGCCAGTAGCCGACGATCTGCTCGAGGGACTTGCCGTTTGTAGAATAGACGGCGTCGTCCAACTCTTCCTCGACCGCATCGGCTACTTCGTCCACCCGCTGCTGCGCCGCTTCAAGGGTGGCTGCGCGCGATTTGAAATGCAGTTGAATCTCTCCCGCTCCCGCCAGGATTGTCGTTTGCACGTCCCGATAGCGCTTGTAAATCGGCGCGACCCGGGCATCCACGTGGGATTCGCCCAGCATGGCGACTTTCAAGACCCGGGTAGCGATGGATGCCGGCGGCAACTTAGTCCGCAGCCGCTCACGGCACTCCGCTTCGAACAGAGCCTTGAGTTCATGCGGAGGGCCGGGAAGCAATATGACGATGTGCTCGCGCCGGTCAAACTGGCCAGAGAGCCACTGGCCCGGAGCGGTACCGTTCGCGTTCGGCAATGCTGTGGCACCCTCGATAATATCGGCCTGCTTGGCATTGTTGGGCGACATCTTCCAGCCGTGGGCCGCAAAGCGATCTTCGATATGGGCCAGAACTGTTTCATCACGGCGCAGCGGCAATCCGAGCGCCTCGGCAACAGCTTCGCGAGTCAAATCGTCTTCGGTTGGTCCAAGACCTCCACTGAAGATGACAATCTCGGAGCGAAAAAGCGCATGTTGCGCCGCCGCCGTGAGGTTCCGCAGGTCGTCGCCCACGATGCTCTTGAAAATTACCTCGACGCCGAGATTGTTAAGTTGTTCGGTCAGGTAGAGCGAATTCGTATCGGCCCGGAACGGCGTCAGCAGCTCAGAGCCGACCGCAATGATTTCCGCATTCACGGCTAGAGTGTAAATGAAATAAGGAAAGTGCGGGGCGGGCTTGAAGTGTCAATGAAGGCAATAGGAATCAAAGACAAAGAGCAGTTCATTCCGGCAGCAGCGGCAGCCCCGGGATGTTCCACGAAAGATGATGCACTGCATCAGTGGTCGCGAGAACCACGCTGCGGCCCGGAGCAAAGGCAAGACCGACAAGCCCATGGCCTGCTATCTCGAGACTTGCTTTTCCTTCCGGGGTAATTTTCACGACGCCACGCTTGCCGGCTAGTGAAGCGGCGATATAGAGATTGCCGCCCGCATCGAAAGCCAATCCTTGCGGGCGCCCCAGGCCGCGGTAAAACTTGTGAACTGTCCCCTGGGGATCTATGCGCCACACAGAATCAAAACTTGAAGTCGTTGGCCCGGTCACGAACAAATCTCCCTGCGGCCCAAAGGCGAGATGGTAAGCCGAGACACTGGCTTCCAGCGTGGCAAATACGAAGACCTGCTGGTCGCGGCCGATTTTGAAAATGGTGCCGCTTCGGTCTCCTACGTACAAATTCTCATTTCGATCGAAAGCGATACCAGTGGCAATTCCCATACCTCCAGCGTAAGAGGTCATCGTTCCATTCGGCGCCACGCGGTAGACCGCGCCGTCATGGCGCGACGAAACATACATCTGGCCTGCGCGATCGAAGGCGATTGCGGTGGCGTTCATCATCTCCGCCACATAAGGCTTCTTCGTATAGTTCGTATCGATCTTGAAAATTGCGACCGGAACCTTTTGGCCGCGCGAACCCGAAAAAGTCGCGTAGATGTTCCCTTGGGCGTCCAGGGCGGGGTTTGTCACTGGATACAAGTCCTCAGCGATGGAAACCGCCACTTGGACGGTCTGCGCGTTGCTGACATGGCCATCCGCCGCAACTACAACCGGCCCAGTCGTGGCTCCGTGAGGGATGCGGGCGACCATAAACGAGTCGGAGCCGACCACTACGCCCCCCTCCAGATCGCCAAATTGTACACGCGGGCGTTGGAACTGTTGCGCCCGCAATCCCGATCCGGCGATGCGCACTTCGCCTCCAGCCAGCGCCAGTACCGGCGACACCGACTCGATGTGCGGCCCTCCGTTCACATTTTTCTTGCCGCGTATGCGGTCAGAAAATCCCATGAGGAAAAACTCGAACCAGCAGCTACTATTTTAGAAGACCAACGCGCATCAGCAGATGCACACCAATCAGAGCGTACACACCCGCGGCAACGTCGTCGAGAACGATTCCCGTGCCCTCGGGAAGCGTCTCTAACTGTCGCACCGGTGGCGGTTTCAGAATATCGAAGGCGCGAAAAAGAATAAAGGCCGCCAAAAACAATTTCCAGGAAAGCGGCACGGCAATCAGCGCGATCAGTTGCCCCGCAACCTCGTCAATGACAACGAACTGCGGGTCTTTGATGCCAGAGCCGCGCGAAATGAGGGTAGCTGCGGGAATCCCAACAGCGATCGCAAGGCAAGCCAAGCCGGTTGCCGCTGGTGCACGCGCGGGTATCGATAAAGCGCTCGCTAGCGCAGCCCACAACAGCACGGTGACGGCCGACGCCCAGGTTCCCGGCCCGCGGCGTATCCTGCCGATGCCGAAAAAAGTTGCGGTCAGTTCAGCCCATCGCGGTGTGTGAGCGTTGGAGGTCAGTCCCGCGCCCGCACGAAGCGCGTCATCTGCCGGCGTTTCGGTGGCTGGCTTCACGAGTCTTCATCCCGATCTTCATCTCGCCGTCGCGAAAGAACGTCTTCCACTTCCTCATCGGCATCCGTAATCGGCGATGGAATCACGTAAGCGCCGCTCGCCCATTTTCCCAAATCGATGGTGCGGCAGCGAGGGCTGCAGAAGGGAAGCTCCGGATCACCGCTCTTGACAGCTTTCTTGCAGATCGGACAGCGAAGTTTGACAGAACTCTTGCGGGCCATGGGAGTCAACCAGCGTCGCTCCGGGTGGGAGCTTCAATCAGTATCGGCTACACAATCCGCGCGACCAAATCGTAGTCGTGGGCTTCGGTGATCTCGCAGCGATGGAACTCACCCGGTTGCGGAATTAGTTCCGCGGGAAAATCGTTGACAAAAAGTTTGCCGTCGATTTCAGGCGCATGCATCGCTGTCCGGCCTTCCATCAGCAGATCGGTCTCCTCCGACATGCCTTCGAGAAGCAGTTTGAACTCCCGCCCTACCAGGGCCTTCTTTTTCTTCCGGCTGATTTGCCGCTGGATTGTCATCAGGTGTTTGCGGCGGCGCTCGATCTCGGCCGGGGAAACCTTCTTCGCCAGATCGTGTGCGTCCGCCCCATCCTGATCGGAATAGCCGAAAGTGCCCATCCAGTCGAATTGAGCTTCTCGAACGAAATCGCACAGTTCTTCAAATTCCTTCTCGGTCTCGCCGGGGAAACCGACAATGAATGATGTGCGCAAGGTTAGATCGGGAATCGCGCGCCGCATCTTATCGATGGATCGATGAAAGACTTCGGCCCCGCCCCCGCGCTTCATTCTCTTCAGCAACGACGGCGACGCATGCTGAAGCGGCACGTCCATGTAGGAGCAAATCTTTTCATGAGCCGCAATCGTTTCGATCAGCCGTCCAGTGATCTTGTTCGGATAGGCATAGAGAAAACGCACCCACTGCAAATCTTCGATCTTGGCAAGTTTTTCGAGCAGGAGCGCCAAACCATCCTTCAGTCCCAAATCTTCGCCGTAACAGGTCGTGTCCTGACCAATGAGCGTGACTTCACGCACGCCGCCTCGCGCCAGCCGTTCAGCTTCGGCAACGACCGATTCGAAGCGCCGCGAGCGAAATTTCCCCCTCAACTGGGGAATAATGCAAAAGCTGCAAGGATGATCGCAGCCTTCGGCAATCTTCAGGTACGCGGTGTGCTTCGCTGTGGCTAAAACGCGCGGAGTCTCATCGTCATACAAATAGTTCGGCAAATCCGCGATGGCTCCCGCCCACTGCTCGCGTGAGAAACGCCCCTGCGCTTCGCGCGCGTCACCTTCCGCCCGCGTGTTCAGTACTACAAATGGCGAGCCGGTTTGCCGGACAGCGGACGATTGAGCAATGCCGGCGGCAGCAAGAATGTTTTGCAGTTCGCCGGTTCCAACCACGGCGTCGACCTCGGGAATTCTTTTCTTGATCTCATCGCGAAAGCGCTCTACCAGGCATCCGGCCACAACCACTTTTTTCGCCCGCCCTGCGATCTTGTGCTCAACCATTTCGAGAATGGTATTCACCGACTCCTGCTGGGCGCTCTCGATAAAAGAGCAGGTGTTTACCACGACTACGTCGGCGTCTTCGGCGCGCGGGGAAAGTTCGGCGCCAGCCTGAGTAAGAAGCCCCATCATGACTTCGCTGTCGACCAGGTTCTTGGGGCATCCCAAGCTGACGAAACCGACCTTTGTCCTGGCCGCGGCGGCAAAAGCAATTTGCGATTCCGGGTTGGATTGGTCGACGGATGCTGTAATAGTGGGGTTCTTAGAGGGCATGTAATGCCACTATTTTAACATTTCCCCTACTTTCCCTCGAGGCATGTACTTGTTCCCGCCAGAGTTAACGGGCATCAGGAAAGGTAGCAGCCTCGCGTTTGGAAGCAAAACGCTTCATGCTAGGCTAGCCTCACCGAAGAGATTGTGTTTCCACGTGCGGAGGGGAAATGCCGTTGAGGGGTGGCGTCTTTGCGTTCCTCGCAATCGTTCTTGCCGTTTTCTCGGCTACCGCCTCCGCGCAGGATGAAAAAAATCAGGTGACCGGAAGCCTCGGGAGAATCTTCATCAGCGACCAGGGAATTCAAGGTGCAACCTACTTCAATCCGTTTGTGCGCTCGGGCAAAGGACTGACATTCGAACTTAGCTACGCTCGCCGCTTCTTCGCAAATCCCATCTTCGGCGTCTCGGCGGAAGTGCCAGTGGTCTGCAATTTTGATGAAGATCTCAATTCGGGAGCCAACGTCGTTCCCACCGATTACCGGCAGATATTCGTAACTCCGGCCGCCCGATTGAATCTTTTTCCACTTACTAGGGTTTCGCCGTGGGTGAGCTTCGGCGGCGGCTTTGCCCACTTCAGCGAAAATGGAAGCCTCATTTATGGCGGCGCCAATCCCGCGGTTTCCACGACCTCCGGGGTGATTGAAGGCGGGCTCGGCATCGACGTGCGGCCTTTTCGCGGACGTGTCAGGCGCCTCGGAATTCGAGGAGAAGTCCGGGATTTCTGGTCCGGCACACCTGATTTGCCGCTGGCCGATACCGGCAAGACGCGCCAGCATAATTACCTGTTGGGCGGCGGCGCGACCTGGAACTTCTGAGAGCTTTAGCGCCTCGCAGCCGATTCTATTTCTTCCAGCAGTTCCGGCAACTTGCGCGCATCTTCCACTGAATTGCCGAAGCGCGCCGATTCATAAGCGTCGGTAAATCGCCGGAGAGGCGGCCGAAGCCGGGAATCTTCCAGCCCACGAATGAACTCCTGCGCGGTGTGCGAGGGAGATTTCTGAATACCTCGACGAGCCAGATGCTTAGTCATGCGCTCATACCACATGGTTGCAGCCTGCTCGAGCGAACTTTCGGGATGCGCCTGCAGGCGGTTCACTCGAATCGCGCGCGCGATGCGGCCGGCGTTGACCAAAGCCAGCAAGAAAACACAACCCGACAGGCACACCGCTAACCACCATCCCGGTGCACGCATGGCGCCACGCTGACCTTTGCGCGCGAGATTAAGCAGGCGTGCATAGAGAAACCGCGCACTCATTCGCGTGCGATCTAAATTGCTGCGCGTTTGGGTCAAAACGGAGTGGCCGATAACGTATTGGTGCGATGAGTCGTAGCTGACCACCCACTCGCGCCAGAAAGATGCAGCCGCGTCAAGGTAAAGCATGGCGTGTCCCCAGCCTTGCGGGGATCCTACCGCTCCGCCCGGAGTCGGATCGAACGTGACCCACCCGTAGCCGGGAAAATAGGCCTCCACCCACGCGTGTGCATCTTTCGCGCGAATCACATATTGGCCCGTGACGTCGTTGAACTCGGAGCTGCGAAAGCCGTTCACCACCCGCGCCGGAATGCGCAAGGTCCGTAGCATTACGGCCATTGAAGATGCGAAGTACTCGCAATGTCCTTGTTTGCGGACGAACAAAAAGTTCGCCAACGGATCGTCAACCGGGGTGCGCAACAACTGCAACGTGTATCCGTAATGGGCCTTCAAATATTTCTCGATGGCTACTGCTTTGTCATAGTTATTGGAAGCCGAATTCGAAACCTGGCTTGCGAGCTGCGGAATCCGCGGATCGAGATCGGGAAGTTGCAGGTAATTCAAAGCGAAAGGCGGCAGCAAATCGTCGGCGTGGCGAAGGGCGTCTGCCGGCGGCATCGAAATATCCGAGTCGGCTTCATAGATGCTCACCCCACGCTGGTTGTCGATATCGGATACGGCTCCGCCTGAATCGATTTGTAAGCCCCGATACGCCCCAGTGATCCGCCGCGGCCACGGAGCAAGGAAAAATACGTTGGTGCCGATCGGCTCCATCACCACGCGATAGTGAATCAATCGGCGGAAGTCATGCGATGCACTCTGGCGGAGAGACGGCCCAGCCTCAGGCAATCCGAATCCAGGAACAAAGAAGGCGCCGTCTGCACCACGATGCAACAAGTACTGCTCCGGCGGGTTCGACCAGTTCTCCCCGTCGAAAGAGGCCAGCGAGACGCCGCGCCAGTGCAGAGCGTAGCGGCCTTGCTTATCGCCATCGATCTGAATGTGCATGACGACAGCGTTTGATTGCTGAATCTGCCCAATGCCCCCCAGTTGTACCCGGTCGCTGAAGCCGGTAGAGAAGTTGGTGCCAAATGCATAGGCGCCCATGTAGCCAGCCGACATGCGAGGCAAAACGAAAAACAACGCAGACGCTCCCATCAGGATCATCAGCGCCAATGCCGGTGTTAATCGTGCCAGAGAGAAAGCGAGATGCCGGTGCTCGTGAGCATCCGGCGAGTTGCGTGCCTGAACTTCAGCCGCCTGGCCAGAGCGCCGCATCTCCATCAGGATGAACGTGGCGACGGCCATCAGCATGAACCCGGCGAAGAATGCGAGGAAAACACTGTCGACCGTAAGTACCGCCGACGCCAGAACCATGAGGAAAGCGACAATCGCGAGCATCAGGTAATCGCGATCGCGGCGCAGCGAGAATGCGCGCACGACGACCGCAAAGAGCACGAGATGCACCGTCGCGGTGAGAAAGCTGCGGGAGAACAAGAAATAGTCGGCCGCGTAAAAAACGAAATAAGCGATGCTGAGCGGAGTCGTCCACTTCTCCGAAATCACCATTCGCCGGCCGGATGCCAGCAAATATCCCCGGAGGGCCAGCGCACTGCCCACCAATAGCACCGTTGCCATGTCGAGCGTGCCGGTACTGGCCACCGTTCCAAATCCCATTAGCACGAGCAAATAAATCGAAAGCTCAAAATACTTGTCGATCGCTCGGGAGACTGGGATCATATCGAATTGGTTTGCGCGTTCGGGCATAACACTTCATGCGGCGTGGTGAAACGGCTCGGATCGATCAATATTCGCCATCCGGACCTCGGCCCCAACCGCCACTCTCCTATTGTTCGACAACCCGGTCGAGAAGGGAAGGCTCTTCGGCTGTTCCTTGCATCGAAAGTCACTCCAGGGTCTATGAACAATCAAGATCGTGACGGTCTCAACAGATACAACAGTTTCGTTTGATAAGATGGTTGAGGTCAGGCATCGGTCTCACGCGACGCACTCTCGCCAACCCCGCCAGGTCCGGAAGGAAGCAACGGTAACGGGCTCTTGCGTGTGCAGTGGGTCGCCGGTGTCTGGCTTATTTTGTCGCCGAACCGCTTCGGCAACGTGCTCGATCCCGCGCGCGACATTCTTTTACACATTCCTTACAACTCTTTGCTGCAAGAAACGCTCTTCACGTTCGTCCTCAAGAGTCAGGCTTTTAACTAAATTTCAGGGAAGGGCGTCGAGCAAAAATGATTCATAATTTTCCCAAGAAACAGATTTCTCCCTCCGTTACTATCCGCGTCTCCGGCAGTTTGTCTCAGGGGCACTTATCGTATCTCGATCAACTGGTGGCTTCTGCGATTGATTGCGGTCTGTGGCCTCTGCTCGACATGATTCATCTACAGGAACTGGACCGCGTTGCCCTCGCCTATCTGATCGGCGGCGAAGGGCGGCATTTCGGCATCGTCTCCTGCCCGAATTTCGTGCGTGAATGGATGCAGACCGAACGAGAGCGCAGCGCTGCATAAAGTTCTTCGAGCGGCGAAGTAAAGCTCGCTGCGCCGAGAGTTAGACATTCCCGCTTCAATCGTTCAAAATACTGCTTCTGCCAAATCAGGAGCCCTCATTGAACGATCAGAGCAACTCTCGCCGCAGTGGCGGGAGAGTGAAAATCAGCGCCCTCGGCACGTATGTGCCGCCACGCCTCTTAACGAACGCCGACCTGGAGAAAATGGTCGACACCAACAACGACTGGATTCTCGCCCGGGTTGGTATTCGCGAACGCCACATTGTCGACAAAGGCGTGGCGACCAGCGATTTGGCGGTTGAAGCCGCAAGAAAGGCCCTCGCGCGCCGCGGAATCGGCCCCAGTGACATCGATGCCATCATCGTGGGAACCGTCACGCCCGACATGTTTTTTCCCTCCACCGCCTGCCTCGTGCAGCATAAGCTTGGCGCGACGGGCGCTTGGGGTTTCGATCTCTCGGCCGCCTGCTCGGCGTTTATTTACGCCGTGCAGACCGGAGCGCAATTTGTCGCCACCGGGGCGCACAAAAGAGTACTGGTGATCGGAGCGGATGTGATGTCTTCGATCATCGATTACACCGACCGCGCTACCTGCGTGATCTTCGGCGACGGCGCCGGTGCCGTTATTCTCGAACCTGCGGAGGACGATTCGGTCGGACTCATTGATTTCATCCACGAAGTCGACGGATCGGGCGGGTGCTTTCTTTATATGCCAGGCGGAGGCAGCCTCAATCCCTCCTCTCACGAAACCGTCGATCAGAAAATGCATTACGTGCACCAGGATGGCCAGCAGGTTTTCAAATTTGCAGTGCGCAAGCAGACCGAAGCATGCCTGAAGTTGCTGGAGCGCAACGGACTCAAAGGTTCGGATATCGACGCCTTCATTCCTCATCAGGCCAACCTGCGCATCATCAATGCCACCGCGGATCGCCTCGGCCTTCGCCCGGAAAGCGTAATCGTTAACATCGACCGCTTCGGCAACACCACGGCGGGGACAATTCCCTTGGCAATGAATAGCGCGATCGAAGATGGCAAGCTAAAGAAAGGCAGTTTAGTGCTCATGGCCTCAGTTGGAGCGGGATTCACGGTAGGTGCAACGCTTCTCCGCTGGGCATTCTGAAAAATCTTGTTACATGGGGTGGGGCTCTCGCTTCTCTTTCCTGGCAACTGACGGGCCTCCAGCCACCGTGACCTCGGTAATGCTCCTCTCCTTGTATGTCTAGCGATCAGCAGCCGCACGCTGTTATGTTGTCGCAGCGTCCGCTCCACGTGGGGATGTGGCGGACGGGCAAAAACCATGCTTCGAACAACGTATTGTTGCCTTCTACTGGCGGCTTTGGCGCTCGGGCAATCGGCCGTTCAGAAATCGAAAGACGACTCTCAGCAAACCAAACTGCTCTTCATGGAGCGGCTGTGGAACGAAGCGCAGGTTAACCGCGATGCGCGCTCGCTGGACGCGATGCTCGGCGCAAACTTCGTCAATACTGAGTACGATGGTGAGGTCAGCGACCGCAACAAGTTTCTCGCCGATATCAAAGACCCGCAATTCAATCTGGCCAGCCTGAATATTCAGGATGCCAAGGTGAGCATGTACGGGGACTCTGCGGTTGTCGTTGGCACTTATCGCACGAAGGGCACGTACGCAGGCAAGCCCTACGAGCATGTCGGCCGTTTTACCGACACCTGGATTTTCACCGACGGCCGCTGGCAGTGTGTCGCCAGCCATACCAGCCTGGTTAAGAAGTAATTGTTTTCAGCCAATCCCACCGCAGCACGCTGAGCCTGTCGGTTTTGCTTCTGGTTCCCATCGAAACTTTTCGTAACAGGCTATTGGTTCCTGAATACAGATGCGCGATCTAACGCTCGACGGAGGTTAAGCGTCTCCGCCGACACTCCCATGCCTGCCACTTTCAAACCTCCGCGATGGAAAACGTTCCTGGCTTTCGCCATCATTTATTTTGTCTGGGGTTCGACCTTTCTGGCTATCCGCATCGGCGTGCACCAAATTCCCCCGTTTCTGTTTGCCGCGATGCGCTTCTTCACCGCCGGTGTCTTGCTCTACGGGTGGATGCGGGTAAGGGGTACTCCTTCACCCACCGGGAGGCAATGGGCGGGAGCTTCTCTTCTCGGTTTTGTCATTTTCGTCCTGGATTACGGCTCGCTCTTCTGGGCGGAACGGCGCGTGGCCTCCGGCATAGCGGCCGTCATGCTGGCGACCATTCCTGTCTTCATGGCGCTTTCAGAAATTATTTTCTTGCGTACGCAGAAGATAACTCTGCGATTAGCCCTTGCCATGCTCGTTGGCTTGGGCGGTGTTGCAGTGCTGGTGAATCCTGCGGTCGGGCTCGGCCAAGCCCCGGTGGATCGCCTCGGAGCGGCAACCCTTCTAGTCGCCTCCATCAGTTGGTCGATTGCTTCAATCCTGAGCCGTAAGCTGCCGCTGCCAGAATCCAAAGCAATGAGTTCCAGTGCCCAGATGCTCACCGGAGGTTTCATGCTCACGGTGGCCGCAACGGTGCTTGGCGATTTCCGAGGGTTTTCCGTCCGGGCAATTCCAGTTGGCATATGGGCGGCCCTCGCCTACCTGATCTTCGCCGGATCAATCGTCGGGTTCACGGCCTACGTATGGCTGATCCATCACGAGTCGCCGACCAGGGTTGGGACGTATGCATACGTGAATCCGGTGATCGCGGTGCTGTTGGGATACTTTGCCGGCGGGGAGGGGCTGGGCGCGCGGACGATTCTGGGAACCCTGCTAGTGCTGGTGAGCGTGGTGGTGATCACGACGACGCCGAAGCACAAGCCGGCGGCGATTCCAACGGTAAAACTGGAAGAAGGCGTGGAATAAATTATCCGAGCTGGCAGTGAACCCAGATATTGCAACGACTACGGCCGCGTCATCTTCTCCGGCTTTACCAGCTGATCGAACTCCTCACCCGTAAGATAACTGAGCTTCACGGCCGCCTCGCGCAGACTGCTGTGATCAACAAGTGCGGTGTGGGCGATCTGCGCGGCCTTGTCGTATCCCACCTTCGGAGCCAGCGCGGTCACCAGCATCAGTGAATTCTTCACATACCACTCGACTTTTGCGCGATCGATTTCGATGCCTTTGATCATGTACTCGACGTATCCGTGGCACGCGTCGGTAATCAGCGTTACGGAGTGCAGGAAGTTGTAAATCATTACCGGCTTGTAGACGTTGAGTTCGAAATTTCCCTGCGAGCCGGCGAAGCCCACAGCAGCCGTCCCGCCATGCACCTGCACGCAGACCATGGTCATCGCCTCGCACTGCGTGGGATTTACCTTCCCTGGCATGATCGATGAGCCGGGCTCGTTCTCCGGGATCGTAATTTCTCCCAGGCCGCAGCGCGGGCCGGAAGCCAGCCAGCGAATGTCGTTGGAAATCTTCATGAAAGAGGCGGCGAGGGTTTCCATCGCGCCCTGCGCGAAGACGATCTCATCGTGCGCGGAGAGCGCGGCAAACTTGTTGCCGTGTGAGCGGAAGGGAAGTCCGGTGAGTTCGGCAATCTTTTTCGCGGCGCGCTCGGCAAACTCCGGATGCGTATTCAATCCCGTACCCACGGCCGTTCCGCCGATGGCGAGATCGTACAAGCCGTCGAGCACCTGCTCAAGCCGTTTGATGTCGCGCTCGAGCAAGCTCGCCCATCCGCCGAACTCCTGGCCGAAAGTAAGCGGAACAGCGTCCTGCAGGTGCGTGCGCCCAATCTTCACGACGCTGTCGAACTCTTTCGCCTTCGCCGCAATCGCATCGCGAACGCTGCGAACCGCGGGAATGAGCGCATTCTTCACGCGGTACGCCGCTGCGATATGCATGGTCGCGGGAAACGTGTCGTTCGACGATTGCGACATGTTTACATCGTCGTTGGGATGAATTGGCTTCTTCGATCCCATCTCGCCGCCCGCAATCTCAATCGCGCGGTTCGAGATGACTTCGTTCACGTTCATGTTGGTCTGCGTGCCGCTGCCCGTTTGCCAGACGCGCAGAGGAAACTGATCATTCAGCGTGCCCGATATAACCTCGTCCGCTGCTTCAACGATGAGCTTGGCTTTTTCGGCGGGCAGCTTGCCCAAATCCTGGTTCACCAAAGCGCACGCTTTTTTCAGAATGCCGAAGGCCCGGATCAGTTCGGGGGGCATAGTGTCGCGCCCAATGTTGAAATGCAGCAGGGAGCGTTGCGTCTGCGCGCCCCAATAAACGTCGGCGGGAACTTCGATCTTCCCCATGCTGTCGGATTCGATGCGAGTGCGTGCGCTGGCTTCGAGTGAAGTGGCCATAGGTAGGTGTCCTGATGAGAAATTGCGCGATGATTAACACAAAATTATAGCGCGGAAGCGGATGTGGCCAGCGCTGCGAGTGTAATGGAGAAGGCATCGCCGGTCACCGCCCGCATGCTAGAATCATCGGTCTCTAACCATCTTCAACTTGCCCATGCGGTCTACGAAAGCTGATGCCTGAACTGTTCGCCGCCGAAGAAATCGAAACGCTTCCCAAGGTTCAGACCCTTGCCGAGCCAGAGATGCGATGCGACGTTCTGGTCATTGGGGCCGGCCCCACAGGCCTCGCATGCGCCATTGAAGCACAGAAGATTGGCCTGAAAGTAATCGTGGTCGATAAAGGCTGCCTGGTAAATTCGCTCTTCCACTACCCAGCCGGCATGCTGTTTTTTACTACTCCGGAACTGCTCGAAATTGGCGACGTGCCTTTTTCTACCGCGCACCAGAAGCCTACGCGGGAAGAAGCGCTCGAGTATTACCGTAAGGTCTCCGAACACTATCTGCTCGATGTTCGGCAGTATGAATGGGTGAAGACCGTGATGGGGGAAGATGGAAACTTCAGCATCACGGCTACCGACCGGGCGGGCCGGCCCCACGACTACCGCACGCGCAAAGTCATCGTCTCCACCGGGTACTACGATCTCGCCAACCAGCTCGGCATTCCCGGCGAAGATCTGCCCAAGGTTTCACACTATTACGGCGAACCGCACCCCTATTACGACAGCGACGTGCTGGTCATTGGCGGCAAGAATTCAGCGGCGATTGCTGCGCTCGATCTGTGGCGGCATGGAGCCCGTGTAACGCTCGTCTATCGCGGATCGCAGCTTCATCACCACGTCAAATACTGGATCAAGCCCGATCTTGAGAATCGAATTAAGAATGGAGACATTGAAGCCCACTTTAACAGCACGGTGCAAGAGATAGGGATCGATCACGCCGTCGTGAACACGCCGCGAGGCACCATTCGGCTGAAAAATGATTTTGTTCTGGCCCTGATCGGCTACCACCCCGACTACGATTTCCTGCGCAGCATGGGAATTGAACTATCGGAAGATCAGTGCCGCCCGGTTTGCGACCCGGTCTCGCTGGAGAGCAACATTCCTGGAATTTACGTGGCCGGAGTGATCGTCGCGGGATCGCGAACGAATGAAATCTTCATCGAAAACGGCCGTTTTCACGGCAGGCAGATCGCCGAGGATCTGAAGATCAAGCTCCGCCCATAGCAATTTGTGTGGGCCCCGATCGATTGCACCTACTTCAGTAAATACTCCTTTACAAACATCACCGTCGCGTAAAACTGGTAATCGCTGTTTTTCTTTTTGTGAAAGCCGTGGCCTTCGTCTTTGGCCAGCAGCCACCAGACGGGAGTTCCGTTCTGTCGCACCACTTGCACCATCTGCGCCGATTCGCTTGCCGGAACGCGGGGATCGTTCTGCCCTGCGATTACGAATAGCGGCTTCGTGATGTTCCTTGCCTTATTCGCCGGGGCAATCGACTCCAGGAATTCACGCATCTTCGGGTCGCGCTCATCGCCGTATTCGACTCGGCGCAGATCCTTTCGGTACCCGGAAGTATGTTCGAGAAATGTCACCAGATTCGACGGCCCGACCACGTCGACCGAACAACAGATGCGGTCGTTGTAATTGGTCGCCACGGCAAGCGTCATGAATCCGCCATAACTGCCCCCCGTGATCATGACTTTGCTTGCATCCAGATCGGGTTGTGTTTGAATCCAGTCGAGCAGTGTGTTGATGTCTTTGTAAGAGCCTTCGCGGAGAAATCCATTGTCGAGTTTTTGAAAACTCTTGCCGTATCCCGTCGATCCGCGCACGTTGGGATAAATCATCGCGATGCCCAGTTCGCTGAGGTAGTAGTTGTCATGATCCTGGAAAAAAGGCCGCACTTGGCCTTCAGGGCCGCCGTGAATATCGATGATTACGGGCCGCTTGCCTGTGAACCTGCTCGGCGGCTTGTATAGAAAGCCGGAGATCGAGCGATCGTCCCAGGATTTCCAATGAATCAAATGCGCCTCGGAGAACTCGGACGCGTTCAGGCCGCCGGTTTCGCTGAATGTCCAGCGTTCTAGCTTTCCCGTGGCGATGTCGAAAGTGAATGTGTCGCCGGGGTGGCTCGCCGTCTCAAAACTGAACGCAAACTCACGGTTGTCGCGCCACTTGATATTGCCCGCCACGCCAATTTGCAACTGCGGACCAACTATTGTTTTGTTCGCTTTTGTATCGAGCACGTGCAGCGCGCTGATTCCATCTTCATTCGATCCGTAGGCAATGTACCGCCCGTCTTTCGAGAGATCGAATTCTTCAATATCCCACTTGACGCCGGAAGTCAGGACGCGTGTTTTGCGCGACTCCAAGTCCATGTAGGCAAGCTGCTGAAATTCCGAGTCCTGATCGCTGGTGAAGTAAATTCCTTTTCCGTCTCTCGCAAAGCGCGGGTTGCTGTATGCCACGGTCTCGGAGCCGGACTTCGGCGTGAGCAACTCCTTCTTTCCCGAGTCAACGTCAACCAGCCAGATATAGCTCTCAGCCGCCGAAATTCCATTGAGGGCGAGCAACCGCTTGCCATCGGGCGACCAATCCTGCACCTCCCATCCTCCGCCTTCCATCTGCGCGACCATGCGGGCACTCGACGGATCTGTCGAATTCACCACCCAAATGTCGAGATCGTCGCCGGTGCGTTTGGTCGAAGCATAAGCGATGCGGTCTCCCTGATGCGACCAGTGCGTGCTCACATTCCGCGACTTGCCGTCGGTGAGCAGTGTGATGTTGCCGGTCGCGAAGTCGTAGCGGTAAATCTGGAAGAATTCTCCTCCGCCCACATCTTTACTGAAGAGGAAAGATTCGCCGTTCACCGGCTGGTACTCGGCGCCGGCGACGCGATCGGGGAAAAAGGTGAGCTGGGTTCGGGCGCCGCCGGGAAACTTCACCTGGTGCACCTGATAGGTATCTCCGAACCGCGTTTCAATCAGCATCTCCCGCTTCGTGGGATGCCAGCTTTCGAAAGCAGCGGCGCGGTAATCGCTATATCTTCCTGCGACGTCCGCGATAGCGGCGGGGATCTGGGGAATGCCTTCCGCAACCAGATTCTCGTTGGGAACGACGAATTCGCCCTGCGCGAAGGCGAAAACCGCAACCAGAACAACCACAAATGGAAACAAAATATTGAATCGCTTCATCCAGATATTCTCCGTCGGTAGGAAAACACTTCAGTTTTGGCTCCGCCGAGTGGTCGCGTGAATCTTAGGCGGACTACGAAACCCGAGTCAACCGTGCCAGGCGCCAAGAGCCGAACGCCAAAGTTTTGCTACCCTAGCCATTCCCATGGAACCACAACCAGAGCGCGTCATGCCTACGATCTCGCTGGCTTCGTATCTTTATCTGGTCGCCGAGAACCGGAATTTCCGGCGACTGTGGCTGGCGCAGATCGTCAGCGAAATCGGTGACTGGTTTTACACGCTCTCCATCTATACGCTTTTGCTGCAATTGACCGGCCGCGCGAGTTCAGTAGCGCTGGCGCTGGTTCTGCAGGTACTGCCACAAACCTTCATTGGACCAACGGCCGGCGTTGTGAACGATCGTTTACGCCGCAAGCATGTGATGATCACGGCCGATCTGGTGAGGTTTGTCGTGGTACTCGCCATGCTGCTGGTGCAGTCGCGATCGACGGTATGGCTGATTTATCCGCTCCTGTTAGCCGAAACCGTTATGGCCGCATTCTTCGAGCCGGCGCGCAATGCGGTGATCCCGAACATTGCTGCGAAGGACGAAGTGCTGATCGCCAACACGCTCTCGTCGGCAACGTGGTCAGTGAACCTGCTGGTGGGCGCCTCTATCGGAGGCCTGGTCGCAGCGTTCTTCGGCCGTAACGCCGTGTTCATTCTGAATGGATTGTCGTTTCTCGCGTCGGCGGTTCTTATCGGCGGAATGCGATTCGCCGAGCCCCACGCGGAATCGGCCGCACCGCTACGCGCCCGGGATCTCGTGGACTTTTCTCCGGTGCTGGAAGGAATCCGTTACGTTCGCAATCACCGCACGTTGCTGCCTACGGTTTTTGCGAAAGCCGGTGAACTGATGATCGGACCAAGCTGGGTGATCTTCACGGTGTTGGGAGCGCATGAGTTTGCCGTGCATTGGCGCGATATCGATCCCTCGCGCGGCGCGATGCTTGGGATGAGCATCCTGCTCGGCGGGCGCGGCCTGGGAGCATTGTTCGGGCCCATCATCTCAGCGCGCTGGGCGGGACGCAGCGATCGGCGGCTGCAACTGGGCATTCTGTTTGGTTATCTGACGATTGCGGTTGGCTACGGAATACTTGGCCTATCTACGACAATTTGGCTTGCCAGCTTATGTGCGCTGGTTGCACATGCCGGAGGATCGACAGTGTGGGTCTTCTCGACGACGCTGTTGCAGCTGCACACTGAAGATCGTTTCCGCGGGCGCGTTTTTGCCGCCGATCTTGGCTTCTCAATGCTGACGATCGCCGCTGGCGCTTATTTCTGCGGACGTCTTCTCGATGCCGGCATCGCCGCCCGCACGGTAGCAACCTGGACTGGACTCGTGATGGTGATTCCGGCCTTTTTGTGGGCGCTGGCAACGCTTCGAAAAAATGAGACCGTAGAAAATCCGGTGCAATCTATAGATTGATTGCTTGGAAAAAACAAGCGGTTGGAGGCGCAAATGATTGCACGTGTTTGGCGTGGCCGCGCGAAACCAAAAGATGCTGACGCTTATGAAGCCATGCTCAAGCCAGAGCTTCTGCCCGGCGTGAGCAAAGTGAAAGGCTATAAAGGCAGTTACCTGTTAAGACGGGAAAATGAGGAAGACGTTGAATTCGTCACCATCTTGCTGTGGGACTCTCTCGATTCCGTTCGCGCGTTTGCTGGAGCAGACTTTGAAACTTCCATCATCCCTGAGGAGCGGAGAAAGTATTTATCGCAGCACGATGCCAAGGCAAAGCATTATGAAATCGTGGCTGAGCAATGGCCTGAGCGACAGCAAAAACAAGAGCCGAAATAAGCAAAAAGAGCCGAAGACCGGGAACCGGTCACCGCAAGTCTTCTTAGGAAGCCACCCGGTCGATCTTCGCAGCCATGATGAAATCGCTTTCGGTGAGTCCGTCGATCTTGTGGGTCCACAGCGTGATCTCGGCTTTGCCCCACGCCAGCAGAATATCCGGATGATGTCCCTGCTCTTCAGCTAAATCTCCCACGCGGTTCACGAAAGCCAGCGCCTGCTTAAAGTCAGGAAATTTAAATTCCCGCTGAAGATGATGCTCGTTCACGACATTCCATTGAGGAACGGCCTTCATCAAATCCTGCAGCTCTCTTCCTTTGATCGGGGGAACTCCACCGCGGCAAGGAACGCACTTTTTGTCGGCTAATTGTTCGCTCATACATCTTGTCAATAAACCTTTGTTGAATGCGCGTCAAGTTTGATCGCGGGTCGCTGCCGATTTGCTGAAACCCGCTGCGCGTCAAAGGCATCTCTAATACCCCGCCGTTCAGAACGGTGCGTCCTGACATTTTCTGTTCGCAGGGCAAGTTTCGCGGCCAGTCGTTTGGCCGGTCGCAGGAAGAGAATGGCTGCCGCACCCTCACAACCAAATTCCGACCAGGGTCGTCAGGCTGAATCCGGCACATCCGCTCCTGGAGCCGGCTCCGCTGCGAAACCCGCCTCAAATCCCTGGCTGATTGCCAGCGCGGTCATGCTGGCGACGTTCATGGAAGTTCTCGATACTTCCATTGCCGCAGTTGCGCTTCCCTACATTGCGGGCAGCCTTTCGGCCACGAACGACGAAGCCACCTGGGTGCTTACCAGCTATCTGGTGGCGAATGCGGTCGTGTTGCCGGCGAGCAGCTGGTTCTCGCTGCGCTTCGGACGCAAGCGCTTTCTCATCACCTGCATCATCATCTTTACCATCTCGTCATTTGCCTGCGGTGCAGCCACCAGCCTCGCCATCATTCTGCTTGCGAGAGCGGTCCAGGGAGCCGGTGGCGGGGCACTTCAGCCGCTTTCGCAAGCGATTCTGCTCGAAAGCTTTCCTCCGCAGAAACGTGGCATGGCGATGGCAGTATTCGCGCTTGGAGTGGTTGTCGCGCCCGTGCTTGGCCCAACCCTCGGCGGGTGGCTCACCGACACTTATTCCTGGCGCTGGGCGTTTTACATCAACATTCCGGTCGGCATCTTCGCAATATTCATGATCTCGCGATACGTCGAGGATCCTCCCTATATCAAAAACGCGCATCCCGGGAAGTTCGATGGCATTGGCCTCGGATTGCTCGCCGTGTGGCTGGGTGCTCTTCAAATTATTCTCGACAAAGGCCAAGAGGACGACTGGTTTGGCGCCACCTGGATTCGCTGGGCCGCAGTCACCCTCTTCCTTGCGTTGATCGCGTTTCTGATCCGCGAATTACGGGCGCGCCAGCCGCTTGTCGACCTGAAAGTCTTTCGACATCGCAACTTCACCATCGGATGCATTCTCATCGGCCTGTTCGGAGCCAGCATCTATGGCTTGGTCACGTTGCTTCCGCTTTTCTATCAGGAACTGATGGGCTACACGGCGCTCGCGGCTGGATGGGCGGTGAGCCCGCGCGGCGTCGGTGCGATTCTAGCCATGCCGATGATTGGCTATCTCACGGCAAAAATCGATAACCGTTACCTCATCGCCTTCGGCTTCGCATTGTTCGGCATCGCGAGCCTGTGGTTCGGCGAAGTCAACCTCAGCATCAGCCAATGGACATTTCTTTGGGCCATTATCATCAGCGGATTTGGATCAGGCTGCGTCTTCGTGCCGCTCTCGACCACCACGATGGCGTTCTTGAAAAACGAAGAAATCGGCAATGCCAGCGGCTTGTACAATCTGCTGCGCAACATCGGCGGGAGCGTGGGAATTTCCGTCGTGAACACAATCGTCGCGCGCCACGAACAACTGCACCGCAACGAACTGGCCGCCTCATTAAGGCCGGGCCGCGTCACCGTGATCGGCACCCTCGAAGGAACGCAGCAATTCCTCACCGCCCAGGGCGCTTCACCGACCACAGCCCTGCGGCGCGCCTATGGTTTGGTCAACCTGACGCTGAATAGCCAGGCGCGCCTGTGGTCTTACGTCGATGACTTCCGCTACATGGCGCTAGCCTGCTTTGGGTGCGTTCCGATCGTGTTTATGCTGAAGAAGGCGATTCGCAAGGGTCCGGCGGGGCCGGCCCACTAGCAAGGCTGGAAACGCCTAGAACGGAATATCCTCGTCGGTGATCGGCCCCGAAGCTCCTGCAGGCTCGTTCTCCGGCACGCGTTGATCGAAGTTATTGCCCCCGCCTGAAGCGGATGCGCCAGCCCCCCGCCCGCTGCTGAAGTCTCCGCCACCCTCGCCGCGGCCGCCGAGCAGGATCAAGTCGCTGCCCACAACTTCCGTCATGTATTTCTTCTGCCCGCTGGTCTTGTCGTCCCAGGAGCGGGTTTGCAGCCGTCCTTCAATGTATACCTTACCGCCTTTTTTCAAATACTCGCCGGCGATCTCGGCCAGCCGCTGCCACAGCACCACGTTGTGCCACTCGGTGCGGTCCTGCCACTCGCCGCTCTTGTCTTTGAATCGTTCGTTAGTGGCGATGGTCAGCTTGGCCACAGGCGTGCCCTGCGGCGTGAATTTCACCTCTGGATCTTTGCCCAGATTGCCAATCAGTTGAACCCGGTTGAGACTTTTTCCAGCCATGTTGGTGCTCCTTCGAATGTGGGGCGGGTGCTGTGCCCGCGAGCCGCATTTGTCCTGTTCATAGGCGTTCAATATAACAGAAGGGAAGCGGCGGAAATCGCAGCCGACGTGCGAATCTCAGCCGGAGTATCATTTTGGGAGGGAATCAAGGTGCCGCTCAAATTTTGTGTTGCATGGCAGGCGATTTGTGCCACTATCTGATGCTTTGCATCCAGCGATATTCGCGGAATTTCGGGTATCCGTGACTAGTTCGTAGATTTTCGTCAGAACTGATGAGAAAAATGTGGCGAAGATGGTTAATCTCATGCTTGTTATTGCTGCCGCCGGGTGTGTGGGCGCAAACCCACGGCAAGGAAGTCTCGCTTCCAGAACGCCTGCAAACACTGGTCAAAGATCGATTTGAGGCGACAAGGTGTCCTGGTTTATCGGTCGCCGTAGCTTTGCACAACCAGATCGTCCTCTCCAATGCACTGGGGAAAGCCGATATTGAGCAGGATGTCCCCCTGACCACAGCTAGCGTTCAGCGCCTCGCTTCATTATCGAAGCCGATAACGGGCACCATCATTATGGATCTGGTTGAAGAGAACAAGCTCTCGCTCGACGCTTCTATTCGCCAATATCTTCCTGAGCTTCCGGCTTTCTATCAAAGCGTGACCTTGCGCGAGTTGCTTTCTCATCGGTCTGGCGTGAGAGGTTATGCCGATGAAGAAAGCGTCCTGTTCAACGCTGTCCACTACGCAGACTCGCGCGACGCCCTGAAAGGAATGATGACGTACCCCCTCGTTTTCGCACCGGGGACGAAGGTCGAATACTCGTCGCTCGCGTTCACGGTCGTGGGTGCAGCCGCAGAGGCGGTCACGGGGCACTCATTTCAACAACTTTCCGCAGAGTTCTTTTCCAGGCATGCGATCCGCGGCTTTTTTCTCGATGATCCTTACGCGATTGTGCCTCATCGGGTGCATGGATATCTGGTTGACCGAACTCTGAACCTCCAATTTAACGATGGCCGCGGGGCCGGGCGCGACTATCTGAAGGGTACAGATGGGGAAATCACCAACGCCCATTACTACGACATTAGCAATCGCTATCCATCTGGCGGCTTTGATGCATCCGCAGAGGACTTGCTGCGCTTCGTAATTTCAGTCGGGTCCGGCAAGGTGCTGAAATCTGATACGGTCGATGAAATGTGGGCTGGACAGCGCACGTCCGACGGAGCGAGTACGGTTTTCGGGCTGGGCTGGGGAGTCTCGAACTGGAAGAAAAAGACGAAAATGGTGGGCATGAACGGACTGGAACTCTCAACCGCTGCATTCCTTCGCTACTTACCGGACTCGGGGACCGGGGTTGTTCTACTTTGCAATGCGGAGGGGCCCAAGGGATTTTCCCAGTTAGGGGATGAAATTTTGGGCGCGACAATTCCATAGAGACCGCCGCCATTGTCGATAAAACTGCGCTGGGGAGCGAAAAAGCAACTCCATAACACGCCCCGTTCAGTCTATAATTCCGGTCATGCCGACAGCACCCGGTGCCACAAAGGCCGTGGGGATGGTTCCCGACGAACTCAAGTGGGAACCGAAATCCAAGGGTCTGACCACGCCTCGCAAGAAGAAACCAAAAGAACTTGCCGTCATTACCGAATGCTGCACCGGATGCGCCGGCTCGCCCGCCTGCGTGGAATATTGCCCGGTGGAAGACTGCATGTTCTGGGTGCCCGACGAGGACAACCCACCATTCGGCCGCATCGCAATCGACCCCATTCTCTGCATCGGCTGCAAGAAGTGCCTGAGCAAAGGCCCCGACGGCTGTTTCCTCGACGGCTGCCCCTGGGATGCCATAGCTATGGTCGACACCGTGGAAGTGGAAAAAGAAGTCGGCGCGATGGCGATCTGAAGGCGGTCTGTCAGCGATCACACTAACCTCTTGGCAATCGCAACCGCTATACATGTAATCCTGAGCGGGACATGAAATTCGTCCTGCGAATTTCATGTCGGAGTCGAAGAGTCCCTATCGCCTGCTTTTCTTCGCTCGCTGGCTCGGCTTCTTCGCGCTGGGCTCGCCTGAATGTTCGGCATTATTTCCTGGTTCAGGGAAATCCGTATCGGCGTCTTTTATGCGCGGGTCCTGATCGCGATGTCCCAGTTGTTCTTCGAACCCAATGTTGCCGTCGTGATTGTGCTCTTCTGGTTCGACCGCGCCTTTCGCCCGGTTCGGATCGTTCTCTGAAATCTTATTCATGATCAATATTAGAGTGCTTAAGTGCACTCAATCGTTGCAGTGGAATCTCCTCCGTAAAAAGAAATCTGCCTTAGCCTAGACTCCCGGCCGGCTTGAAACTCCCAGTTTCCGCAGCCTTTCCCGCGCCTGCAAGGCCTCATTCGATTTCGGATAACGCTGAATGACGCGCCGCAATTCGCTGACGCCGTCATCCTGCTTGCCAAGTTCGATGAGAGCGAAGCCCTTTTTCAGTTGCGCCGAGGCAGCTTTGTTTCCCGTAGGGAAGTTCTGCAGCACTTGATCGTAGCTCTGCGCCGCCTGGTCGTACTTTCCCTGGCGAAACTGAATTTCTCCCATGTAGTAGTAGCAGTTTCCCGCGAGATCGGTATTGGGATAGAACTTTAAATAGTCGGAAAACTCCTGTGTAGCCAGATCGTTGTTGTTGCCATTGTAATCGCGTAACGCGTTGTTATAGAGCACGTCTGGCGGCGGAGCCTGCGCCAGTGCCTGCGCTTTCGCCTGATCGGCGGCTTGGTTGGCCTGGATGCTCTGCTGCGACGACTGCATGTCTTCCAGTTGCTTGCTGACCTTCGTGAGCCGCGCCTTGAGTTCGTCCAGCGAATCGTTCAGCGCCTGAATCTGCCCCGAAAGCTGATCGACTTTTCCGCCCGAGTCCCCCTGCTGCTTTTCCAGAGAGTTCTGCAGCGCTGTAAGCGCAAGCGCAACCTTGTTCACGGCGTCGGTATCCTGCTCGACCAGGTTCTTCATCACGCCCATGCGCTCATCGAAGCTGCGCTGCATGGCGGTCATCTGCTCCTGCAGTTGCTGCACCTGGGTCTGCAGTTGGATCATGTCTTTGTTCACGCCGAAGGCCGGAGTCGCGGACAAGCCAATCGTCGCCAGTAATCCGAGAAAAGCGGAGAATCGTTTGATTGTCATAAGCCTTATTCGTAGGGAAGGAGTTCCCGAATCCATTTTAGACGGGACGGAAGCGCCGCGGGTTGCGCCAGCTATCAGAGAGTAAACAGGGACTTTGGAATGCAAAACTGAAATTCAGGGGCGGATTTCTCCGCCCCTGGCGAACGTTCGAAGCTACTTCTGGTAAACGAAATGCCCGCGGCGGTTCTGCTGCCAGCACGCTTCGTTCTCTTCCATGCAGAATGGTTTTTCCTTGCCGTAGCTGATGGTCTTGATGCGGCTGGCGTTGACTCCGGCTGCAACTAATGCACTTTTCACAGCTGAAGCGCGCTGATCGCCCAAAGCCAGGTTGTATTCAGTCGATCCACGCGAGTCGCAATGGCCCTCAATCGTGAAGCTGATATTCGGGTGCTGCGCCAGGAACTGTGCATCTCCCTGGATCGCGCCTTGCTGATCCGGCCGAACGTCCGACTTGTCATAGTCGAAGTAGATATCTTTGACATTCTGGCCGAACAAGTCTTCATCCGTCGGTCCTGGGGTGGCTGCCGGCGGCGGTGGTGGCGCCTGCGTCACGGTCAAACGTGTGGTTGCTTCCTGCGTTCCACCCGCGCCTTTGGCGACGAGGTGATATGTCGTCGAATCGCCCGGGTTCACCGATTGCGATCCGCTGGCCTGCACAGCTCCGATTCCATCGATCGAGACATCGGTGGCGTTCGAGGTCTGCCAGCTCAAGGTAGCCGACTGCCCTTGTTGAATGGTATCCGGGCTTACCGAAATGGAAGCCGTGGGAGACGGAGGCGGCGGTGGTGGCGGCGGCGGTGGTGGTGCGGCTTTCTTCTTACATCCGGCCAACATTAGAACCGCGCACAATGCGATTACGGTAGCGGACGTCTTCACAGCTTGTTGCAGGTTCATCTTCTTCACGTTATCCCTCATTAGCTCAATTCCTCCTGCGAACTCAAACATGCCTTGAGTTCAGACGAAGTGAAATATGTATTCCCAACTGTTATTTAAGATTCCTACTTCCAACTCCAGTTCGGTTGCGAGTTACGCCCAGTAAAAGTCAGCTGATGCATCTTGGTTCCATCGGCAAGCATCATCCAAATCTCTTCTTTTCCCGACCGGCTGGATTGAAACACAATATGCCTTCCATCCGGCGCCCACCAAGGAAAATCGTTACGCCCGCCATCGTGAGTGAGCTGCACCCATTGTTTGCTGGCGATATCCATCAGGTAAATATCGGAGGATCCAGGTTCGCCGGGGCCGTATTTGCGCGTCCACGCCAGGGTCAGAAATTGCCCGTTTGGCGCCCAGTTGGGCGAGACCGCGTACCCCTGATCGGTCATGCGTTGCTGGTTGGTGCCGTCGGCTTCCATGGTGTAAACCTGAGGCAGGCCGGTACTACCGCTTACAAAGGCAATCTGCGCCCCAGTCTTGCGATTCCAGGTGGGAGAAACATCCGGCCCTTTGCCGGTTGTCATCGCGCGAAGGCCTCCGCCCGAAGCATCGGCAACGTAAATCTCCGAGTGGCCGTTGCGCGAAGACGACAGCGCCAGCCGCGTTCCATCCGGAGACCAGGATGGCGAAAAGTTTCCGCCACCGAAACGAGGAAAGCTAACCAGCCGGTTGAGTTCGGTGGAGTACATCTCGATTTCCCAACCTGACCGCGTCAGCGAACTGAAGGCCAGCCGCGTGCCATCCGGCGATATGCGTGGCGAAAGAGCGATCGAAGCTTGGTGAGTGAGCTGGTGCTGATTTGAACCGTCGTAATCCATCGCCCATATTTCTTTGTGGCCAGAGCGGTCGCTGACAAAATAGATCTTGCTTTCGGCAATGCCCGGAATGCCTCCGCCCAGGCGGAAGATGATCTCATCGGCAAACTTGTGGGCGATCAACCGCGCGGCGTCGTCGGTTGGGATGTCCATATACTGCTTGCCCAACACCTGAGGCGAAGCCGTGTTCTTCACGTCATAAAGCCAGCCTTGTACCACGACTTTCCCGCCGGCAACGGCTAGATTGCCAAACGCCAGCATGGCGGCGTTCGGCGGGGGTGAGTTCCACGACGGATAAGTTACTTCAGCCGGCTGCCCCGGCGCCTGCAACGGATAAAAACTCTTTGAGACGAGTTCGACTACACCAGAGTTATCCAGATCATTCCAGAACGTGTCGTTGAAAGTCTTGAGCAGCGCGGCGTCCTGAGGATCGCTATTAGCAGCCTTGAAGTCGGGAACCGCAAGACGGACTTTATCGACACCCAGCCCCGAACCGGTCCGAACCCAATCTTGCGCGGAACAGAACAAAGTGACGGCCGAGGAGAAGAGCAGCAGAGAAATCAAAGCTCCGGCAAAGCGGACGCCGGCTGCACCGGGAAGAGAATATTTTCTATTTTTTCTGTCCATCCTTTTGAAGCCGTGACGCGATCCGCTGGGATAAAAGCATACTCCAAACGACAATATCGTAGTCCGATATGTTTCTCTTGGCAAGTTACGAATAACCATCCTCAAGGTTTGGAACCTGAACCATCATCAGGGCGGTGGCCGATTCTCGAAACATCGATCACAAGAATCCAAATTGCCGGCCCCTTCCAGTTGATGCCGTCGAGAGGCGCAGAGACATAATTATTTCTTGCTGTAATCGAACCAGTACTCGACCGAGATTTTGCTTCCACTATAGTCGGGAGGCAGAGGCCCAAATGTGTCGATCCTCTGCAAGGCCCGCGTTGCCGATACGTCGAGTGAGGGCACTCCGCTCGATTGCTCGACCTGTACGTTGTAGGGATGCCCATCGCGGGCGACATCGAACGTTATGAAAACCCGCTGCCCGGTATTCACGCTCGGATCGACTTCATACTTCAGCCAATTCTCCGAGACTTTGCGCTGGATGATCTGCACATACCATCCATACTTCGTGCCAAAATCCCCACCGCTTCCGCTGACGCCGAAACCGCCCTTCGCTCCACCGGCGGCAAAACTGCCGTAAGGGCCGCTGACCGGTCCACCTTCGCCAAATGCAACCTGATTTGTCGGTTGCTCGGGCGTCGGCTTCGTCTTTTCTTTCGTTACAGTTGGCGTTTTATTCGGTTTGATCTTCGTGTTCTTGCCCTGAATCTCAATCGCGTCCGGCTCTTTTTCCTCCGGCTTCGGGTCGGACTTAGTCAACCCCTTCGATTCGTTCGCTAGAACGTTCTGCGCCTGCGGTTGCGATGCCGGTAAAGGCACGTTGCTCACCAGCGAGACCCCAATTGCCGATCCGCCCCCGCCCGAACCCCAACCTTCGCCGCGCGATCCTGTGAATACCACTGCGTACAGCAAAATGAACAATGCCACCGCAACGTGGAATCCGGCAGACCAGCTCAATGCGCGCGGCCAGCTATCGTGCTCGAAAAAAATCTCAGCGTTTCGCGCCATTTTGCTCCAGAGGCTGGGTCACGATGCTGATGTTGGTAATGCCCGATTGCTTCACCGCATCCATCACGGTGGCGAAGGCGCCGAACGGGACGTTCTCATCCGCCCGCACAAAAATAAACTGATTGCGGGGATCGCGAATCTTTTGCCGCAACTTGTCGGCGATCTGATTGATGTTCACCGCGTCGTTGCCCAGGAAGACCCGCTGATCCTTATTGATGGTGATCACCGTTCTCTCTTCGGTGATCTCCTTGACTGTGCGCGTCTTCGGTACGTTCACTTCGATGCCGGACTGCAGGATTGGAGCGGTCACCATGAAGATGATGAGGAGCACGAGCACCACATCGACCAACGGGGTGATGTTGATGTCGGCAAGAGCAGTTTGCGTTCGGCCGTTGGAAGTCGTAAACGCCATCAGCGCCTCACTTCGGCCGGTGCAGCCTGCGGTTGAAGGCTCTCAAGGGCGTTGAGTACCTCAAGCGAAAAGTCGTCCCCGCGCGCTGCGAACACGCGGATCGAATTGCCGATCAGGTTATAGGCAATCACGGCGGGAATCGCGGCCGCCAGTCCAGCCGCCGTCGTAATCAGCGCCTCCGAAATTCCCGGAGCGACCGCGCGCAGGGTCGCGCCTCCCGCGGTTCCCAGCCCGTGAAAGGCGTCGATAATTCCCCACACCGTTCCAAACAAGCCGATGAAAGGAGTGACGGCTGCGGTAATCGCCAGCCAGGGAACATCGCGCTCTAGTCGCGTGATCTCTTCCGAAGCTCCGATCTGCATGCCGCGCTGTACCGCCGTCAGGCTTCGCAGCGACGACCCCGGCGACGAAAGCTGCCGCTTGTACTCCAGGTATCCGCCTTCAAACACTCCCACCAGGGGACTCGGGCGGAACTGGTCGGCGACCGTGGCAATATCCTGCAATCGCTGCGCCTTGCGAAAGGCGCGCAGAAACCTCCCGCTTTGCAGGCGTGCCCGCCGCAACAGGCTCCATTTTGTGAGGATGATCGCCCACGAGATCAGGCTGAATGCCAGCAGAGTCAGCAGCACAAATTTGGCTACCGGGCCGGTGCTGGCAACAAGATCGACGATTTCGCCGCCGACGAAGAGGGCAAAGAAGCACAAGGAATGCATCGTTTGAGAGGGTTCCTTTGTTGGCGATTATAGATGATGGCACGCCTATCCGGCTGGGGCGTTCATGAAACGAATCCAAAACATCAATGGACTAAATATTTGCGCAATGGTCGCCGAGGCCGGTCGCGCGCAGAAGCGACATTTTCACCGGTATACTCCATCCCCTGGGGCGGCATCCAAAGGTTGCGGGGATTTAAAACTTCTAACTTGCGAAGGGATGGGATCTATGGCGCAGCTCGGAATGCTGAGAGACTATCGTTTTACCGATGCCGCAGAAGATATTCGCGGCTCAGAACTCTATGGATCAAACGACGAAAAACTAGGGAAGATCGACGACGTCATCTTTGATCATGCCGGCGGAGACATTCGCTACATCGTAGTCGACACCGGCGGCTGGCTTTCAACCAAGAAGTTTGTAATACCGGCTGGCCGGATTCGCACCTCGGCCGACCACAAAGATGATTTTGTTGTCGATTTGAATAAGCAGCAGATAGAGAACTTCCCACCCTACAATGAGGCTGACCTTGAATCCGACGAGCTATGGGCCGACTACGAAGGCCGTTATCGCTCAAAGTGGGAGGCCAATCCAATCATGCATCGCGCCGGAACCGACCTCAACATTACTCCCACCACCCGGCAAATGGAGGGAAACCGTTCATCCGAGCGAGCCGCTGCTAGAGCAGATATTGTCGGTGCTGGAAGCAACCGGGCCGCTGCAAGCGGCGAATCAGAGGACGTTGAAGACGATGGCGCATTCGAGACCGGAGGCTACGCCGCCAGCACAGATACGGTCTACATCGACAGCAATGCGGTGGGAATCGGCCCTCGCTGGGATACATTCCAGGATCGCCTGCGCGAACGCCGGAAAGAAGTAATCGAGCCTCAAGCCGAAGCGGATCCCTATCGCAAGGCCAGTTAGCGGCGGAGTTCCTCACCTGTTGATTTCAGCCACGGCTGTTGCCGTGGCTTTTTTCGTGCGCGAAGCGGCGACTGCAATGAATAAAGTTACCCCCCGCCGTTTCGTGCTATGCTGCGCAAAAGTTCAAAAGATCGCGATCGACAGGGTGACCCGTGCTGCTTGAACTGCGGCTCGAAAACTACGCGGTAATCGACAATGCGGCAGTCGAGTTCGCCTCTGGCCTGAATCTGCTGACCGGCGAAACCGGCGCGGGCAAGTCGATTCTGATCGATGCTCTGGCCCTTCTGCTGGGGGATAAGGCATCCAGCGATGTAATTCGGGCCGGCACAGAAAAGGCCGTTGTTTCTGGAGTTTTCGAGTGCGAAGGCGTAACCGAAGAAGCCATCGGGAAAATACTGGAGCGCAACGGGCTCGATGAGCCCGATCCGGGCTCGCTCATCATTCGCCGCGAGATTGCCGCTGAAGGCCGAGGCCGCGTCTTCGTAAATAATCAGCCCGCCACAGTTTCAGTATTGCGGCAACTGTCGCCTCATCTGGCGGTCATCCATGCGCAGAACGAGTCGGTCGCGTCTTTTGACGCTCCGGCCCGGCTGCAACTACTCGATGGATTCGCCGGTAGCGCACTGGGGCCGGCCGCGGCGGCATACGAAGCTTGGAAAAATATTCACGCCCGCATCGCCGATCTGGAGCACGACGAACAGGAGCGCCTGCGCCTGGTCGATCTCTGGCACTTTCAAAAGCTAGAGATCGAAGAAGCGAGACTTCAGCTCGGCGAAGACGAGAGGCTTGAAACCGAGAAACGCGTCTTAGCGAACGCAGAAAAGATTTACAACGCGGCCATGCATGCGTTCGACCTTCTCTATGAGGGGGATGCGTCTACATCCTCGACGCTGCGTGCCGCTCAGAAGCAACTCGAAGAGCTTGCCCGATACGAACTGAAATTTCAGGAAGCGTTGGCGGCATTAGAAACCGCGCGCATCAGTGTGGAAGACGTTGGAGCCACGGTCCGGGATTATGCCGGCGGCATCCACGCCTCGCCGGAACATCTTGCCGAAGTGGAAGACCGCCTGGCGCTCATCGATCGCCTGAAACGAAAATACGGTCCGGCGCTGGACGATGTAATCGCCTTTGCAGCCGACGTCTCCCGCAAACTCTCCGAAGTCGAAAATAAAGATGAACTCCTGCGCCAGCTGCGCTCTGAATTAGCTAAGGCGGTCGAGCAATATCTGCAAGCCGCCCGGCTGCTGTCAAAAAAGCGGCGTGAAGCCGCACGCAGCCTGGAGAAAATGGTCGAGCGCGAAATTAATGATCTGGCCATGCGGTCAGCCTTCCGCATCGAGATAACCAGCGGCGAAGAAGAAGGGAATTGGAATGCCGGCGGAATCGATCAAGTGGTTTACATGATCGCCACGAATCCCGGGGAACCCATGCGCCCGCTGGAAGACATTGCATCGGGAGGCGAGTTATCTCGCGTGATGCTTGCTCTCAAAGTGAGCATGGAAGCCGGCACAGGTCGTGTAGAGCGCCCACTCTTGCCCGCGAAGCCGTCGATCCCAGGAAAAGCTGTCCAGCGCACCATGGTCTTCGACGAAATCGACATCGGCATCGGAGGCCGCGCCGCTGAAGCTGTCGGCAAGAAACTCAAAACCCTCGCCCGCTCGAACCAGGTCCTCTGTATTACGCACCTCCCGCAGATCGCAACCTTCGCCGACCATCACTACGTGATCGAGAAGAAAGAACGTGCCGGAAGAACTCGCACCGGCATTCGGGCCATTGTCGGCGAGGAACGCACCGAAGAAATCGCCCGCATGTTAAGCGGCGCCAAGCTTACCGACACCTCCCGCAGGCACGCCGAACAGATGATCAAGACGAATGGGTGAGCCGTTAACTACGAAAATGCATCCGTTCGCTGCTAATCCCCGCCATTTCAGCCTCTTACATTGACCCCAGCCATCCTTTCCAGTAACCTGTAAGTATCCGCCAAATTGGGTTAACGTGTTGGGTAATCTCATAATTTTGGCATTGATTCCGCATCCGTAGCACCATTAGAACGATCACATATCGGGAGGAATTTAATTAGTGCCAAATACCCGGGGAAAAACCTTACTCCTGTTGAAGCCGCGTGGCTTTTGCGCCGGCGTGGTGCGAGCCATCGACGTTGTCCGCATCGCGCTCGAAGCTTTTGGCCCGCCCATTTACGTGCGGAAAGAAATCGTTCACAACAGCTTTGTGGTCGATGAACTGCGCGGTAAAGGCGCCATCTTTGTTGACAGCGAAGATGAGGTTCCCAACGGCGAGCGTGTGATCTATAGTGCCCACGGCGTTTCCCCGGAGGTGCGCGAGCACAGCCGACGACGCGGCCTGCGCGTAATCGATGCGACCTGCCCGCTTGTCACCAAGGTTCACGTTGAGGCGGTCAAGTTCGCTAAGGAAGGCTATTCGCTCATCCTGATTGGACACCGCGATCACGACGAAGTGGTCGGAACTTTAGGCGAAGCTCCGCTGGTCACTCAGGTCGTGGGAAATCCCGAGCAGGTTAAGTCGCTCACAGTGCCCGATCCGAATCGTGTGGCCTATCTTACCCAGACCACGCTGAGCCTCGATGAGACCAAAGACATCATCGCCGCGCTGAAGGAAAAGTTTCCTAACATCAAAGGCCCTGCCGCTCAGGATATATGCTACGCCACGGAAAACCGCCAGGTCGCGGTCAAACAGGTCGCATCTGAAGCTGACTTGCTACTGGTGGTCGGATCGGAAAACAGTTCAAACTCGAATCGTCTGGTGGAAGTCGCGCGCAATCTGGGAACGAACTCGCACCTGATCGACAGTTACAAAGACATCGAGCCCGAATGGCTCGTGAACGCGAAGACAATCGCGCTGACTGCGGGAGCATCCGCTCCAGAGTGCCTGGTCGAAGAAACCATGAAGTTTTTGTCGACCAAAGGTTTCGACAACGTGCAGGAACTCGAAGTGATGCCGGAAAACGTACGCTTCGGCCTGCCGCCGGAGATTGTCGAAGCCATCGCCGCCGCTCCCGCAAGCGCCACCGCGGATTAACGGAGCCGCACTGGAATGGACACGAACTCCCCCGACTCGCATTTAGCTTCCGAGCCCCAACTTCGCTTCGGCAAAATAGACTCTCTGACCAGCCGTGTCGCCGCGGCTACCAGCGCGGCGCGTAAATTCCTGTTCTCCCAGCAGCACGATAACGGCTATTGGTGTGGCGAACTCGAAGCCGACACCACGCTCGAGTCCGATTACATCCTGCTTCACACCCTGTTGGGTACTGGGGACCAGCAGCGCTTCCAAAAGGCCGCCAACTGGATCATCCAGCACCAGAACGAAGATGGCGGATGGAGCATCTTCGAAGCTGGCCCGTCCAACATTAGCGCCTCCGTGAAGGCGTACTTCGGCCTTAAGTTAGCCGGATATAAAGCCGACCATCCCGTTCTGCAGCGAGCCCGCAAAAAAATTCTTGAACTCGGTGGCGTCACTGAAGTCAATACGTTTACCAAAATCTATCTCTGCTTCTTCGGCCAATACGACTACGACGCCGTCCCGGCAATCCCGCCAGAGATCGTTCTGTTCCCCAACTGGTTCTGGTTCAACATCTACGAAATTTCGTCCTGGTCGCGGGCCATCCTGGTGCCGCTCTCGATCTGCTACGCAAAGAAACCATTCAAAAAGATCCCGCGCGAAATGGGCGTCGAAGAACTTTTCGTCGGCGGCATGATGAAGTCGCAGATGTACCTGCGCTGGTCGAAAAAAATAATTTCCTGGCGCAATTTCTTCCTGTGTCTCGACCGGCTTACGCACTGGTTCGAAGCGGTTCACGTTCGGCCGCTGCGCTCCATTGCTCTAAAGAAAGCCGAGAAATGGATGCTTGAGCGCTTCGAAATGAGCGACGGTCTGGGCGCGATCTATCCCTCGATGATGAACGCCATCATCGCGCTGCGTTGCCAGGGGTATTCCCTCGACGATCCGCAAGTCATCCGGGCTCTCGATGAATTCGAAAAGCTGGGCATTGAAGAGCGGGTGAACGGAGAGGATACGTTCCGCATGCAGCCCTGCATGTCTCCGGTGTGGGATACGGCCTATGCGCTGTTTGCGCTGGGTGAGGCCGGAGTTCCCGCCAACGATCCCCGCATGGTGAAATGTGCTGACTGGATCCTGCAGAAGCAGGTACGCAATCCTGGCGATTGGCAGATCAAGAACAAAGCGGGCAAGCCCGGAGGGTGGTACTTCGAGTTCAACAATGAGTTCTATCCCGATGTCGATGACACCGCAATGGTTTGCCTCGCGTTAAGCCGCGTCGAACACCCCAATGGCCGGTATCAGCGTGAATCTGTGCAGCGGGCGATCGACTGGATTTTATCGATGCAATGCAAAAACGGCGGTTTCGCATCCTTCGATAAAGACAACGACAAGATGGTTTTTCAGCACATCCCGTTCGCCGATCACAACGCCATGCTTGATCCGCCAACGGTCGATATCACCGGCCGCATCCTCGAAATGATGGCGACCTACGGCTTCGACAAAAATCATCCTGCGGTTAACCGTGCGATCCAGTTCATTCGCGATGAGCAGGAACCCGACGGAAGCTGGTTTGGCCGTTGGGGCGTGAACTACATCTACGGGACGGCACTCGTGCTTCGCGGCCTTGAAGCCATTGGCATGGATAACCACGAGCCCTGCATCCAGCAAGGCGCCGAGTGGTTGCGCATGATGCAGAACCCGGACGGCGGCTGGGGCGAAACCGTCGGCTCGTACGATGATCCCACACTTCGCGGCCAAGGCGACAGCACACCTTCACAGACTGCGTGGGCTATTCTCGGCCTGCTTGCCGCCGGAGACACGCGCAGCGATTCCGTCGCCCGGGCCGTCGCCTACTTATTGCGTACACAAAAAGACGATGGCTCCTGGGATGAGCAGTTCTTCACCGGCACCGGCTTCCCCCGCGTCTTCTATCTGAAGTATCACCTGTACCGTGAGTATTTTCCTTTGCTGGCGCTGACGACGTACGCGAAGGTGATGGAGAAAGAGGGCAATTAGCATTCAGCGAGTTTTATTTCAGTATTGAATAAGGCAGGTCTACTGTTTACCTCTACCAGCTAAATTCCACGTCTGTACCTGAACGAGCTCTCATCGCTGAGAATCGCAAATGCTAGCTTTCCTTACCGGCGCCACCGGCTTCTTAGGTTCTCATGTAGCTCGCCTTCTGTCTGAGCAGGGTGCCAAACTCCGCCTGCTCGTCCGCCCCACGAGCAACCTGAAAAATCTCGAAGGCCTGAAGGCGGAAACGGTCACCGGTGATTTGCGCGATCCGACGTTGCTCGAAAAAGCCATTTCCGGCTGCGACACCGTCTTTCATGTCGCTGCGGATTATCGCCTGTGGGTCCGCGATCCCAACGAAATGTACCGCTCGAATGTCGACGGAACCCGCGCGATTCTCGATGCTGCCTACAAAAATAAAGTCCGCTGCGTTGTCTATACCTCCAGCGTCGCCACAGTCGGATTCACCGCAAACGGCCGACCCGCCGATGAAGATTCGCCGGTTTCTCTCGCCGACATGATCGGCCATTACAAGCGCTCGAAATTCATGGCCGAGCAGATCGCTCTTTCAGCCGGGCGCCACGGAATGCGCGTAGTTACAGTGAATCCCACCACGCCGGTAGGTGAACAAGATGTTAAGCCCACTCCAACCGGGCGTATCGTGGTCGATTTCCTCAAGGGCAAATTTCCCGCCTATGTGGATACGGGCTTAAATCTAGTCGACGTTCGCGAGTGCGCCCGCGGACATATTGCAGCCCTTGAAAAGGGCCAGAGCGGCGAACGCTATATTCTGGGTGGAGAGAACTTGACCTTAAAACAGATTCTCGACAAGCTCGGCGCGATCTCTGGCCTGCCTTCACCCACCGTGAAGCTGCCCTACTTTGTCGCATACTTGGCTGGCGCGGTCGATGAGACTTTCTCGGGCCGCGTGCTGGGTCGCGAACCGCGTGCCACTGTCGAAACCGTTCGCATGGGCAGGAAAAAAATGTGGGCTAGTTCCGACAAGGCGGAGCGCGAACTGAAGTGGAAGATCGTACCGGCCGACGATGCATTGCGCCGCGCCGTCGAGTGGTTCCGGGCTAAAGGCTATGCGTAAAGTTGCGATCATCGCTGCGCTTGAGCGCGAAATCGGAGCCCTGATCGCGCCCGCGAAGCGAATCGAAGGCGAATATCAGGGCCGCAAGTTCACATTCTTCGAGCGCGGCGAAACGGTCATGGTTTGTGGGGGAATCGGCGTGGAAGCCGCCCGTCGCGCTGCCGAAGCGGTCATCGCTCTGTATCGTCCGGAAATTCTTCAGTCGGTTGGTTTCGCGGGCGCGCTACAATCCGATTTGCGTGTCGGCGATCTCTTTATGCCCTCGGTCGTGCTCGACGCCCGCGACGGTAGCCGCACCAGCGTCGGAAGCGGGACCGGTATTCTCCTGACGTTTATGAGCGTCGCCGGAGCGGCACAAAAATCCACTCTGGCGCAAGCTTACGGAGCACAGGCCATCGACATGGAGGCGGCTGCGGTGGCGGCCGCGGCCCGCGCTCACGGTATTGCTTTTGGCGCAACTAAAGTCATCTCCGATGGTTTGAACTTTGAGATGCCCGATATGTCCCGCTTTATCGACATCCAGGGCCGCTTTAAGACCCCGGCCTTCGCAGCCTACGTTGCCGTCCGTCCCTGGCTCTGGGGCCGGGCGGGTGAGTTGGCCTGCAACAGCAGTCAGGCCGCAAAAGCGCTGGCGGCGCATCTGAGTCAGTCCAGTGACCTCGCCAGTGGCATGATTGAAGCAAAGACGATGTAGCATTCATCTAACCACCTTCATGAGCATTGCCGGACAAATCGAGATCGAGCGGCAAGGCCAGACGATCCCCACGACCATGTTGGCGGCGGTTTACCGCGGTGTGAGCGATGTCCGCCTGGAAACTGTTCCCGTCCCGAAGATCGGCCCGGGCGAGCTGCTGGTTCGGGTCCATACCTGCGGAGTCTGCGGTACCGATCTCAAGAAGATCGCCACCGGTTCCCACGCCGCGCCTCGTATCTTTGGCCATGAAACTTCAGGGGCAGTCGCCGCAGTCGGGGAGGGCGTCCGCAACTTCCGCGCCGGAGACCGCGTCGTTGTTTTCCATCACATTCCGTGCGGCCAGTGTTACTACTGCCGCCACAAGACTTTCGCGCAGTGCCTCACATACAAAAAGGTTGGATGCACGGCCGGCTTCGAGCCTTCCGGCGGCGGTTTCGCCGAATACGTCCGCGTGATGGACTGGATCGTCGAGCGGGGAACAGTGAAGATTCCCGACGCAGTCTCTTTCGAGCAGGCTTGTTTCGTCGAGCCCGTGAACACCTGCATGAAGGGAATCGAGGCTTTGGGTCTCAATCCCGGCGAGACCGCCCTGGCCATCGGTCAAGGGCCAATCGGCATCATATTGAGTGTCTTGGCGCGCAAGGCAGGGGCCACGGTTATTACTTCCGATTTATACCCCGAGAGGCTTAAAATAGCTGAAAGCCTGGGATTCGAACATAGGGTGAATGCATCGCAGCAGGACGTGCTGCGTTCTGTGCGGGATTTGACCGAAGGGCGAGGGGCTGACGCGGTTATTTTAGCGGTCGGCAGCAACGCGCTGATTCGGCCCGCGATGGATTCCGCCCGTCCCGGTGGGCGTGTTTTATTATTTGCACAAACCCAGCGCGGCGAAGTCGTCGTTGATCCGGCGGCGATTTGCGTGGATGAGAAGGCTTTGATCGGTTCTTATAGCGCGTCTGTGGATTTGCAAAGGGAGTCGGTTCGTTTTGTGATGAGCCGCGAGATGGACCTGGAAACTCTGATCAGCCATAGATTTCCGCTGCACGAGGCCGCGCAAGCTCTGGAGCTTGCAGCCCACCCGCAGCCCGCGTCGATGAAGATCGTGATTCAGCCCGGCAGTTCCTGGAAATCCGGAGAGCTACTGGAAGGAAACCAGCAGTGAATGGAAAAATGACGGCTGCCGTCCTGTACGGCAAAGAAGATCTGAAAATCGAGAAAGTTCCGATCCCTCGCGTCGAAAAAGGCGAGGTCCTGGTGAAAGTGCAGGTGGCGCTGACCTGCGGCACCGATCTTAAGGTCTATCAGCGCGGCTATCACGCGCGCATGATCGTGCCCCCCGCTCTCTTCGGTCACGAACTCGCCGGAGTTGTTGAAGAAGTCGGCGAAGGCGTGGTCAGCTTCAAGAAGGGCCAGCGCGTTGTGGCCCTCAATTCCGCGCCCTGCCAGATGTGCTTTTATTGCTCCAAGCACCAGGAAAATCTCTGCGAGGATCTCCTCTTCAACAACGGCGCCTACGCCGAATACATTCGAGTGCCGCGCCGGATCGTTGAAGCCAACATGCTGGTGATTCCCACCAACGTAAGCTTCGAAGACGCCGCCATGACCGAACCCCTGGCCTGCGTGCTGCGTGGCTTGCATGAGACTGGGGTCGAAATCGGCGATACCGTCACCATTCTCGGCGGCGGCCCGATCGGCCTCATGTTCGTGCAGGTGGCGCGGGCCATCGGTTGCAATGTAATTTCCGTCGTCAAGCGCGACGAACAAGTCGTCGCCGCCAAGCATATGGGCGCGCATGAAATTGTCCAGATCACCAAACCCCCAAACGTTGTCGAAGCCCTCCGGGCGCTGACGCCGCAGAAGCGCGGTTGCGATGTCGTGATTGAGGCCGTCGGACGCCCCGAAGCCTGGGAGTGGGCGGTGCAGATGGTTCGCAAGGGTGGCACCGTAAATTTCTTCGGCGGATGCGCTACCGGCAGCAAAGTGCAGCTCGAAACCGACCGCCTGCACTATTCCGAAATTACTCTGAAGGCGACGTTCCATCACACGCCGGAAACCGTGCGCCGCGCCTTCGGCCTGATCGCCGCCAAGAAAATCCGCCCGACCGACTACATCACCGGTGAAGCGCCGCTGTCGAGCCTGCAAAAAGTATTGCGCCATATGTTGAACCGTGGCGGCGACATTAAGACGGCGATTATTCCCGGCCATTGAGACAGTCGTTTCGCGAAAGCTCCGTGGAAGAGCGGGGCTTTTAGCGCAGCAATGATCGGGAAGGGCACGACTTCACTCGTGCCAATGAGAGGCTGAACGACAACCGGCTTTAGCCGCTGAGGTCGCTTATCTCGTCGCAGAGGTCAGCCGGTCCCATAATTCGTGACCCAAACCGCCACTCAAAACGCGCTTCCGGTTCCATCCAGCCTATCTTCGCTGGGCTGGAGCCGTTTACCCGCGCAATACGCAATCCCGAAGTCGGCTCCATCGCTTGAGGAAGCCCAACAGTACTGCGCCCGCCTGGCCCGCACTCATTACGAGAATTTTTCGGTCGCAACCTGGTTTCTCCCCAAAAATCTCCGCCAGGATTTCTTCAACGTCTATTCATACTGCCGCATCTCCGACGACCTGGGAGACGAAGTAGGCGATCCCGCCGCTTCGTTAGCGTTGCTCGATCAATGGCAAGCCGAACTCGATGCCTGCTACTCCGGTAATCCGCGGCATCCGGTCTTAGTCGCGCTGACGGAAACGGTCCGCGCCTTCGAAATCCCGAAGCACGAATTTTCCGACTTGTTAGTCGCCTTCCGTCAAGATCAAACCGTCACGCGGTTTGAAACCTTTAACGACGTGCTCGCCTATTGCCGATACTCGGCAAACCCTGTGGGTCATCTTGTCCTCTACCTTTGCGGCTACAAAGACCCGGAACGACAACAGCTTTCCGACTACACCTGTACCGCTCTTCAACTCGCGAACTTCTGGCAGGACGTCACCGTCGACCACGCGAAAGGCCGAATCTATCTTCCGCTCGAAGATCTGCGGCGCTTCAACGTTAGTGAAGACGATATTCTTTGCAGTCGCAACACGCCTCTGTTTCGCGGCCTGATGAAGTTCGAAGTCGAACGTGCCCGCGAATGGTTCGACCGCGGCCTGCCGCTGGTCGGTAAAGTCAGAAAAGATCTGGCCATCGATCTTGAGCTTTTCAGCCGCGGCGGTCAGGAAATCCTGAATGCAATTGAGCGCCAGGACTTCGCCGTTCTAGGCCGTCGGCCCGCAATCTCCAAGTCACGCAAGCTCGCGCTAGTCGCCCGCGCTGCACTGAGGAAACTTATATGAGCGCCGGTGCAGAGCCAATGCTGGCGCCATGGGCGCCGGCTCCAGCGCAGCTCACCATGGCGTATTCGGTATGCCGTGGCATTACGCGCTCCAACGCCAGGAATTTTTATTACGCATTTCTGGTCCTGCCCAGGCACAAGCGCGAAGCCTTGTGCGCCGTCTATGCGTTCATGCGCCGCTGTGACGATATCGCCGACGACGCAACTCTCGCCGTCGATGAACGCCGCCTCAAACTGAACACCTGGCTCGACGCGCTACATCGCGCCCAACAGGGAGATCCCACCGACGATCCAATTCTCATCGCCCTCACCGACACTCAATACAGATATACGATTCCCGCGGGCCTGCTCGATGAGCTGGCAACCGGTACTGCCATGGACGTCGCCGGCGGGCAAAATGGAATCGAAGAAGATGAGCCGTTGTTCGCAACTCCGGCGATTCCGGGCCTCAGCATTCATTACCAGACCTTCGAGGCTCTGAAGCTGTATTGCTATCGTGTGGCGTCGGTAGTCGGCCTCGTCTGCATTCACATTTTTGGATATCGCGACCCCGCTGCCGAGCCTCTGGCCGAGCAGTGCGGCCTGGCCTTTCAGCTCACCAACATCATTCGCGACGTAAGAGAAGATGCCGCCATGGGCCGCGTGTATTTGCCGCAAGAGGATCTGGCGCGCTTCAACCTCTCGGCCGCTGAACTGCTTTCGATGCCCGATCCTGCCCGCTTCCGTCCTTTGCTCGCCTTCGAAGCCGACCGCGCCCGCGAGTTCTATCAGGCCGGCGACCAACTCGGCGCCTACATCTCTGAAGACAGCCAGCCGGCTCTGTGGGTTCTGGTCAATATTTATCGCGCGCTGCTGGAAAAAATCGCCGCGCGCCAGTATGACGTATTCACCGGCAAGGTATCGCTGAGTGTGACCGAAAAGCTGCGAATCCTCGGAAAAGGCTTTCTGCAGCGCCTCACCTGATGCCGCATTCTTTCACTCACTGCCATTCCAAACGGGGCCGAAGGCCCGGTGAGGCTTGCCCTGAGCGCAGTCGAAGGGCAACTGCATTTTTCGCGCAACGGCAACGCTGCCGCAAGTCAGCATGAACCAGAACGCTACTCAACCCACAGTTGCCATAGCCGGCGGTGGCCTCGCCGGCTTAGCCGCGGCCTGCGCGCTCTCCGACTCAGGTTTTCGCGTCACGCTCTTTGAGCGGCGTCCCTATCTTGGAGGCCGCGCCTCATCCTACGAACATCCCGGCACTAGCGAGGTCGTCGACAACTGCCAGCACGTTCTCTTCCGAGTTTGCACAAACCTGATCGAGTTCTACCGGCGCATCGGAGTCGAAGACAAAATTCGCTGGTTCGATGAAATGACGTTCATCGAACCCGGTGGCCGCGCGACGGTGATGCATTCCTCTCCGCTGCCTGCGCCCTTGCACACCGCGCCATCGTTTATGCGTTTTCCTTTTCTGACGGCCAAAGACAAGCTGGTGATTTCGCGCGCCTTAGCCGCGCTCACGCTGACGAAGCAGCCCGAAAGAGCCGAATCTTTTCTTGACTGGTGCCGCAGGCATCACCAAACCGGGAACGCAATCGAAAGATTCTGGAGGCCGATTCTAGTCAGCGCGCTCAGCGAAGATCTCGAACTGATTTCCGTCCCCTATGCAGCACAAGTTGTACGCGAGTCGATGAAGTCTCCCGAAGCCCGTCATATGGGCGTTCCCAGCATCCCTCTCACCGACCTCTACAACAAAGCCGGCGACTACATCCGAGCTCGCGGCGGCGACATTCGCCTCCGTGCCTCGCTCGAATCTTTTGCGCCGGCCCAGCAGCAAGTCCAGCTTCGCGCCGGCCGGGAAGAGAATGTATTCGATTATCTTGTGCTCGCGCTCCCCTTCGAAGGTCTCGAACAGGTGCTGCCCGAAGCGGCGGAAACCGTCCCGTTGCGAGAAAAGCTGAGCCACTTCGAATCGGCCCCTATTACAGGTATTCACCTCTGGTTCGACCGCCAGATTACCGGCCTCGATCACGCCGTCCTTCTCGACCGGACGATTCAATGGATGTTCCATAAATCGCGGCTGTTGGCAACGCGCTCTAAATCGTCGGCTGCACCGCCTGGGGAAGACAGAGAACCCAACGGAGCGAACGGCAGCTACATAGAACTTGTCGTCAGCGCTTCCAAAGATCTCATCGATAAATCGCGGTCCGAGATTGTCGATCTCGCGCTCAAAGAAGTCCGCGAATTTTTTCCCGAGGCGCGTACGGCAAAGCTGGTGAAGTCCACCGTGATCAAGGAAGTTCGCGCGACTTATTCACCACGGCCTGGCATTGATGCCTACCGCCCGCCGCAATCCACAGCATGGCCGCGCGTTTTTCTGGCCGGCGACTGGACTGCCACAGGATGGCCGGCCACGATGGAGGGCGCGGTGCGCAGCGGATACCTGGCTGCGGAAGCTCTGACCCGCGCTTCCGGAATGAACAAGCGCTTTCTCGCTCCCGATCTCCCATCGAGCGGCCTGATGCGTTGGTTTCGAACCTAGGCATTGATCTCTGGAGACGAACGCCGAGTCAACTCTATTTCCGGCCTATCCCAGCTTCAATCCGCGAAACGAACTTCGGAGTATGGCTCTTCATCAGCTGCTCTAAACCCGGCCCGAACTCGTGCAGCAGGTTCATTCCCGCATCGTTGCCTACGGTCGATCCAAAGTTGCTGAACGGAGCCGAAACCGGACGGTTCCAATAAGGCCGGTATGCTGTGTGGATTACCGCTGAGGTCAGCACCCCGAGGAAGTAAGAGGTATTCAGCTTTGGCTGACCGGAAGGCGTGCGACTGATGAAAGTGTGGGTGGCGGCATTCATCGCGCGGCCGATCAGGCTGCCGCTCTCGGAGTTGCTGAGATACCTGCCCGTCTGTGCAGAAAGGAGCTGCCTGGCCAGGAAACCGCGCTCCTGCCTGGTACTGGAATCTAGCTTATAGAGTCCCTCGAAAGCAGTTTGGAGAAGATAAGAGCGAGGAGCCGTTGGATCGCTAAGCGGCCTCCGGTACGGAGCGGACTTGGCGGAGACCAGCGCAGATGGCGCGTCGGGCAGGGCTTTCGAAGTGGACTGTGCTTCGCTCCCCTGGCAAAAACCGGCGCAAGTGGCCAAGAGAAACAAAACCGGTACCCGGCTTGCACTGATGCACATTGCCCAACCTCGCCGGCCAGGGTTTAAAGAGCACTCCGGTTGCCATTCCGGCAGCGGGAACGCTCGCCATGCATAAGCTTAGTTGATAGAAACTAAAGGGATGTTGTTCGGACAATTCGCGGTCAATCGCCCGGCTGCGTGCGCCGTGCATAGATTCTCTACGGGATAAGCAAATATTTTCACTCGTAAGCCGGCTATAGGACTATGGATCGGATGGTGCGTCAGCCAGCCAACAACGCTACTCCCGCGGCTACCAGGCCGGCGGCGATCCAACGCCGGCGGTCCACGCGTTCATGCAAAAATATCTTGGCCGCGACGGCATTGCCTATGAAGGTGAGAGAAGCGGCTGCTGGCGCGACCAGGCTTACGTCTCCCCAGGAGAGCGCAAAGAGCAGACTGAAAAACGCGACCGACATCGCCGCCACGCCGACGACAAAGTGCGAGTTCCGCAGTGTCCGCCGGATTACGACTCCCAAGCCCGCTTGCCTGCGAAGCTCTCCGACATCGCCCACTTCTTTCATCGCCCGGGAAAGCAGCACATCGCCAATCACGGAAGCAACGACGATCGCGAGAATTGCGCCCCAAGTGTAAATCGTTCTCATGATTTCGCTCTCATCGTTCCGCTCTCCATCGCGCAGCTCGACCTGCGCTTCCCGCGCTCGACATGTTCATGTCGGGTCGCTCTTCCGGATGCGTCATCGTAGCGGGCTGAGCATGCTTGGTGATCTCCGGGCCTCCCGCTATAAATCCGACTCCTCCGGTAATCAGGGCAATCCCCAGCCAGCGCGACAAACTCACGTGCTCATGGAGCACAAACCTGGCGACCAGCGCCAGCAGCACATATCCCAACGAAGTTGCGGGCAGAACATAGGTTAGGTCGGCCCACGAAAGCGCCGTCATATAGGCCGCAAAAAATGCGAGAAGTAACACGATGCCGAATGCCACCCACGGGTCCAGCACCGCCAGAATCACGCTAGGAAGATGATCAATCGAAATGCTGCCGGTTTGCTTCATCCCGTGCGAGAGCATCGAGTCTCCGGCTGCGGCGAAGACCCCGACCCCGGCCAGCACAAGGTACTTGCGAAAATTCACTGAAGTATCGGTCCTGTTTCAGTATAGCGAACTATTGGGGCGGGGATTCGATGGTTACCGGCCGACGTGGTGGCCGTGTGTGAGATATCAGGCATTCTAGGCGTGTGCCACAACTCTCCGTTTTGCCGGACAATCCGGGTCTACCAAAACAAAACGGGGGACGGTTGGCCGTCCCCCCGGCCCTTCGATGCTTGGAACTTTTACGCTTTTACGGGCTCGGCCGCAGCCGCAGCCTCGGTCGCGTGCCTTTTCACCAGCTTATTTCGCGCGGAGCGCAGTTTCAGGAAGGTCTTCGCCTCTGTGTAAAGCCGCTTGCGGTCGTTGCTGTCGAAGGCTGCTTTCTTCAGAATCCGAAAAATAGCTTTCGGTCTGAAGTAATATTCATCATAGAAGCGGTGCACCGCCGAAAGAATTTCGTCAGCCGGCAGACCTGGGTATTGAATGTGCGCCAGTTGATGCCCGCCTTCATCGACCATTTTGTTGTCGCCAACCATGAATCCATTCTTTACCGCATAGTCGTAAAGCTCAGTTCCGGGATACGCATGGGCCACCGAAACCTGAATAGTTTCGACATCCAGTTCCTTGGCAAAGTTGATCGTATTGTTGATGGTCTCGTGCGTCTCGCCAGGCAATCCCAGAATGAAGTCGCCATGGACCACCAGTCCCAGCTTGTGGCAATCCTTGGTGAACTGCCGGGCCCGCTCGACGGTCGCACCTTTCTTGATGTTCTTCAGAATCTGCTGATCGCCCGACTCATAGCCCACGATCAAGAGCCGGCAGCCCGCTTCCTTCATTGCCTTCAGCGTTTCATAATCGGTGGTTACGCGAGAGGTGCAGGACCAGGTCAGCCTCAGCGGTTTCAGCTTTGCACACAACTCAATCGTCCGCGCCTTTTGAATGTTGAAGGTGTCATCGTCAAAGAAGAATTCTTTTACTTCCGGCCAATAAGCTTTTACCTTCGACATTTCCGCGGCCACATCGTCCGTCGAACGTTTGCGCCACGGGTGACCGCTCAATGTCTGCGGCCACAGGCAAAACGTACACTGCGCCGGACAGCCGCGCGTGGTATACAGCGATACATACGGATGCAGTAAAAACGGCACGTTGTACCGTTTCACGTCCAGATCGCGCTTGTAGACCTCCGTCACGTGCGGCAGTTCATCCAGATTCTGGATCTGCGGAGCATCGGGATTGTGTACGATTTTCCCGTCCTTCAAAAACGAAACGCCCGCAATTTCCTCGAGAGGCTTGCCTTTGGCGTAATCGACCACCGCAAAATCGAATTCCTTGCGCACAATAAAATCGATTGCCGGACACTCCCGCAATGACTTTTCAGGCAGAACGCTCACGTGGGGTCCTACGAAGGCAATCTTGATCGTTGGATTCGCCGCTTTAATCGCTTTTGCCAGTCCGATGTCGCCGGGAAAACCCGGCGTGCTGGTGAAGAGCACGAGGAATTCGTATCCCTTGGCAATTTCGATGGTCTGCTCGGCGGAAATATGATGCGGAGGCGCATCCAGCAGGCGCGCACCCTCCAGCATTCCCGCGGGATAAGCCAGCCAGACTGGGTACCAGTAAGACTCGATCTCGCGCGTCGCAGGCCAGCGGGATCCGGCCCCGCCGTCAAAGTTGTCGAAAGAGGGAGGGTTCAAAAGCAGTGTTTTCAATGGCATATTGGCTTCTACTATTTTAGCATTCGTGAGCCGCGCGCATACGAAGTCGCAGTGTGCATACAGGTTCGTGGCACACTGGCGAGCCTTCGTCCGGTTCCTTGCTCACGGATGCGTGACCTAAGTCTACGCAAATAAGAGAGATATCCGCATGATTATTCGTCAGACTGGTGATTTAGGGCACCGAACAGCGAAAAAGACGCATCCGCGTGAGTCTCCGTTTCCTGCCTGAAACGAAGAAAAATGCGTCCACCAGTCTCGCTATTTTCCCGCCAGAACCCAGGCTTCCAATTCTCCGGTAACCCGCATGAGCGCCACCTGGCTGCGCTCCAGTGCGAACGTCACATCCTGCAGGGCAATGAAGCGTTCACTCACCTGGACCTGCGCATTATCCAGATCGTGCAGGTTCGCCGTGGAAGCTTCCATCCTGGTCTTCACCGCCTCCACATCCTGCTGCGCAATCTCGTATTCGAGTTCGGCTACCTCACGCGCATCCTGCATTTGAGTCACCGACCGCTGCAGGCGCAACGTTTCCTCCGACGCCGAATTTCGCACGGCCTCCGCCTGTTTTTTCGCCTTCAACGCGTCAGCTTCGGCTTCTTTGATCCGGGCGTGCTGCGCGAAATTCAAGAATGGAAACCGAACCGCCGCTCCCACCGTCACGTTATTAGGCTGGAACCCAGCCCTGTAGTACCGTTCGTAGTTGCTAAAACTCGGCAAGTTCGCATATTGTGCGGCAAAATCCATGTTCGGCCAAAGAGCTCTTTTTTCTCCCCGCAGCCTCAGAAACTGCGCGCGCGCCTGCTCCACCGCTGCCTGTACCGCCGGATTCGCATCGGAACTCTTTTCTTTCAGATCCTCATCCTGTTTCACCGCTGGCAAAGCCGGCACCGACTCAGGATCTACTTCGAACGAAGTCACCGGTACTCCCGTCAACTTTGCTAGATGCTCCCGCAAAACGTCGGCCGCCCCACTCGCTTCAGCCACACGCAGCCGCACCCGCGCCACCGAAAGCCGCGCCCGAGTCGCATCCATTTCGCTGTCGATACCTTCTTTCACCCGCTGTTCCACCGCCGTCTGCATCTTCTCTTCTTCGCCGAGCGTTTCCCGCAGTCCGCTCAACCGCCGCTCCCATTTCGCGAGTTCGGCGTAGCTCAGCACCGTATTCTGAATCACCGCATTCCGCTGGTCCTTGGTGTTGAAACTGCCAACTTTAACGTCGTCGCGGGCAGCCCGTATGAAATCGCTCAGTGCTGGGTTGAACAGGGCCGATTGCGCCGTTATGTTAACCAGCGACGGCGCAGCGCCCTCCAGACTCAGCGGAAAACCATCCGTGTAACCAACTCCCGCACCCACGTTAAGTTGAGGAATATAGCTGTTGCGCAGCTCGTGGTAGCTCGCGTTGGCCCGCTGCTGCTCCGCGGTCGAAACCCCGATTCCAGTGGCATGCTCCAGCGCCAGTTGCACCGCTTGCCGTAGGGTGACCGGCTCGGCCATCAATGCAGCGGGAGAGAAAGAGAATAAGAGAAGCAAAACAATAGTTCGATACAAGCCGGCCGCACGATAAATACCCTCAAAATACGATCTACATTTCATGGTTCTTCCCTCGCGGTTCCTCGAAAGATTCTACGGACATTTAAGACACGAGAGAAATGATAACCATGAGTCAGGCGAAGGTGAGCCGAGTCTCGGCGGAGAATTAGAATGCTTTCGAGAAGATCAGCGAGGCGCGGCAACGACGATTCCAGCGTATCCGACAACCAGGTCCCGGTCTCCAGAGACATCGCCCGAAGTCGCATACTTAACCAACTCGGCCGATCGCGCGCCGAGTTTTTTCGCCGCCGTCAACATGGCGATAGCCGGGCCGAAGCCGCACATGCTCACGTGCCGCTGCGTGACTATTTCGAAGAGCGCGGGCGCATCCAGGCGGAGGATGGCGGCAATCGCTGTCTGATCTTTTACGCGCGTGACTGCGTCCGACTCATAATGATTCATGTCGCTCGAGGCGACGATCAGCGCTGGCGTATTCTCCGTGGCGAGAACATCGGCGATGGCCTCACCCAGTTGCTCGAGAACTTCGAACTTTCCGGTTCCGATGGCGATGGGAACGAACCTAAGCCGCGGTTGGCGTACCTGCAAGAACGGCAACTCAACTTCGGCGGCGTGTTCGTTGCGGTGCGCGGCCGAGTCCTCGTTAAGAAGCGGAAAGCGCTGGGTAAGAGCGGATGCGAACTGGCTGTCAATTGACACCTCACCGAGGGGCGTTTCCCACGCGCCTCCGCTGACAATCGCCAGCGGCTGGCCCATGCCCGTGTGGTTCGGACACAGCACAAGGCACAACTCCGGAATCTCGATTCCGGCAAACACAGCTCCCGCTACATGGCCGGAATAGACATATCCGGCATGAGGAGCCATGCAGCCAAGAGCCCGAATCGGCTTTTGCGTTTCCGAGGGCAAAAGGTAGTTGCGAAGGTTCTCGCGCAAAACTTCGGCGTCGCCAGGGTAAAAACGTCCCGCAACTGCAGGATGACGAACGGTAGTCGTGGCCATGTGCTTCCTCCACGAGAGGAATCGGCGTGAGCGGCGGCGCTTTCGTTACGAGCTGTCGCGCGAGTCGCGCAGGGCGCGAAACAGTGCAGCGTTCTGTTCCAGGTTCAACGTTTCAGCGCGGGCGGCGGGCTTTATTTTCGCCTCGGCAAGCGCCGCTCGCAAATCGGTTTCTCGATATTTCGATTTTAGATTATTCCATAGCGTCTTGCGCTTCTGTCCAAACGAGAGCTTAAGGAAATCGATGAAGCCATCAATTGGCTGCCCATCCCCGTCCAGGCCAAGCTCATGTTGTCGCGGCTCCATCGTCAGCCGCAGAACGGTGGAATGAACTTTCGGCGGCGGCGTGAATGCTCCCGGCGGCAACGTGACAATTTTCTCGACCCGGGAATAAAGTTGCGCTGTAGCCGAGAGCAATCCATAGTCGCGGCTGCCCGGCTTGGCTGCTAGCCGGTCCCCGACTTCGCTTTGCACCATGATCACCAGCGTCGCAAAATATTTCGAGTACTCGAACAGGCGCAAAAGAATATCCGACGTGATGTAGTAAGGAAGATTGCCGATCACTTTTGCGGGCGTGGGTTTAAATTCGAGGCCGGGGCGTCCCAAGCCGGGTTTCGGTCCAAAGAGGGAATCGAAATCGACCGAAAGAATATCCGCCTCGATAATCTCGACGTTTGGAAACATCCCAAAACGCAGCCGAAGCTGCGCGGCGAGCACACGATCCAACTCAACCGCAATCAGTCTGCGGGCTTGCTTGGCCAGCAGGGAAGTGAGCATGCCGCGTCCAGGACCGATTTCGAGCACGGTATTTTGCGAAATATCGCCGAGGGCATCGGCAATCTGAAGGGCGTAGCTGTCGCTGGCGAGGAAATGCTGTCCTAACTTGGGCTTCAGTTGAGGACGGCGTGTAGAAACGACCTTCGGCACGTTGACCCTCTTTTCCCCGGGCATTAGACTGATGATTCGGCCCGCCTGCATTGTGCGGGAGTTCGGGTCCCGCAACCACATATTCCATCATATCGCGCCCGCGAAAAGCGGGTCTTGCCAGAGGAGAGAGAATTCATGCACATCGCATTCGTGGCTTCGGAAGGCGTTCCGTATTCCAAAACCGGCGGCTTGGCTGACGTTGTCGGCGCGTTGCCGCGCGCTTTGGCCGCGCTGGGTCACCAGGTAAGCGTCTATTTGCCGCGCTACAAACAAACCAGGCTGGCCGATCCTGCCACGGTGGTGCGCAGCATCACAGTCCCTTTCGACGACAAGTACAGGTTCGCTTCAGTAGTAACGACAGCAGGCCAATCCGGAATCAAGTTCTATTTCATCGATTATCCGGAGTTCTTCGAGCGCGATGCGCTCTATGGAACGCCCGCCGGAGACTATCCCGACAACGCCGAGCGCTTCGCTCTTTTCTCACGCGCCGTATTGGAAGCCACAAAGATTCTCGGAGTGCCCAACGTGTTTCATTGCCACGATTGGCAGTCGGCGCTGGTGCCGGTTCTGCTGCGAACCGTCTATGCCGAGGATCCCGCATTCCGCGATGTGGGCACGGTCTTCACCATCCACAACATGGGTTATCAGGGATTGTTCCCGCCGGAAGTTTTGCCGCTCCTGATGCTGCCCTGGGATTTGTTCACCATGTCGAAGATGGAATTTTTCGGTCAGGTGAATTTTCTGAAAGGCGCGCTCACCTATTCCGATTACGTCACCACCGTCAGCAAGAAATACAGCCAGGAAATTCAAACCGCCGAGTACGGATTCGGACTTGAAGGCGTTCTCCGTGACCGCGCCGCCACCGTCACCGGAATTCTGAATGGAGTGGATTACGACGAGTGGAGCCCGCAGGCCGACAAGTTCATCGCAGCAAAATATTCGCCTCAGGATCTATCCGGCAAAGCCCAATGCAAGCAGGATTTGCTCGGGGCATTCGGCGTGAAGAATGCCGATCCCAAAATCCCGGTAATCGGCATTGTCTCCCGCTTCGCCGCCCAGAAAGGCTTTGACTTGATCGCGCAAATCATGGACCGCCTGGCGCGCGAAGAGATGATCATGGTCGTGCTCGGCTCCGGCGACAAGCAGTATGAAGAAATGTTTTCTCGCCTCAACAAGCAGTTCCCGAATAAGATCGCGCTCAAGGTCGCATACGACAACGCCGTCGCACACAAGATCGAAGCCGGCTCCGACATGTTCCTGATGCCGTCGAAATACGAGCCCTGCGGACTGAATCAGATCTACAGCCTGAAGTACGGCACCGTACCCATCGTCCGCGCCACTGGAGGCCTCGACGACACCATCGAGCCCTGGGACGCCCGCACCGGCAAAGGCACCGGCTTCAAATTCACTGACTATAACGGCGAAGCGCTGCTGCTCACCATCAAGCAGGCGTTACAGGCGTTCCGCGACCAGACCTCATGGCAAGTGCTCATGCGCAACGGCATGAACAAAGATTTTTCCTGGAACGCCTCAGCGCGGGAATATGGGAAGGTCTACGAGCGCGTCAGGCAAATGCGAGGGGCCGCGGCCATGGCAGCGGGGGAAAAGGTGTTGGTCTAAGTTTGCGGCCGGCGTAGCTGTGATCGCCGACCTTGAAAAGAATGCCTGCATCTCGCCGGGGGTCGTGGGATTCTCCACAGTGTAGTCCCACCGTCCTACAGGTTCTCTTGAATGAAGCGAGGGCTGAGGTGAATGTCGAACTGCACCAGCGGCGAATCGCCAACCGCCTTGAAGCTGTGAACCTCGCCAGCATTGATGACAAAGATGTCTCCAGCGCCGCCCTCGAAAGTCTTGCCGTCTACGGTCCAAACTCCGCGGCCTTCGCGGATGAACTGGATTTCGTCGTAGGGATGCCGGTGCGGCCCCGGCCCCGAACCCGGTTTCCCATGAAATAGGAACACCGAAACGCCGCTGCCGCCCTGCTCAGCTCCGACAAACTCATACGAACTCCCAACAAAAGGTAGGTTCTCCTGGCGCACGTGATACATCTTTCGTCATCCTCCTGTCAGGATTTTCACGACAAAAAAGCCGCGACAAAGAATGAAGAGCGCGGCGAGGTGGGCCGCGCTCTTCTTTGCAACGGAAGCGTGGCTCGTCAAATCCGCAGAATCATCACTTCGGTAGCTTTGATAAGTGCTGCTGCCGTTTGCCCCGCCTTCAACTGCATCTCTCTCGCAGAGCGCGATGTGATAATGGAAGTAATCTTCTGTCCGCCGATCGAAATCGTTATTTCCGCCATCAGTCCGCTGATACGGACTTCTTCGATTCGCCCCACCAACTGATTGCGTCCGCTGACCCGGCGCACCCGCTGCCCGCGCTCCTTTTCCGTCTTTCCGCGGGTGCGAAACAGCAGTCGGTCGATTTCACTTTGTGGAATGCGGTGATGCCCCCCAGCGGTCTGCGCGCTGCGAATCTTCCTCTTGTAAATCCACTGTTTGATGGTTGGAAAACTGATGCCCAGCTGCAAAGCGGCATCTCGAAGCTTCAGCAACCCCTCGATGTTGCCTTCGGATTTGCCGCTCTTCTGCATCGGGTCGCTATCGTAGTCACAACGAAGGTTCCGGTCAACTCTGTCGCATTTTCATAAGTGTAGCCCACGGGTCCATTGCGAAAAAACTAAATCGGTACTGTCTTGTTTAGGACAGTGTTCCAAAGCGCGGTAGTGCGCTACTTTCAAATTCAAAGTAGCGCACTATCCAAAGCGCACATTTATGGACAACAGAATCGTATGTCATGTACACTTACGCGTTCCGTTCCAATCGATTTGTTTTCGAGGTTGAAATGCGCAAGGCTTTCTTGTTTATCGCAGTGGTTGGATTCTCGCTTCTGTCATCCCCGATCTTCGCCCAGGAGAAAACTCCCGACCCCTGTACGACGGGCCACGAATTCGCCACCACCGATTGCACGCTGACATGGCACGGCATCACGCTGTACGGCGCGTATGACGTCGGCGTCGGCTGGGTTAGCCACGGCCTGCCGGAAAACGGCTATAACTATGAAGGCGCATCGCTGGTGAACCGGAACGGGTATCAACACCGATTCCTGCTGGCGCCGAACAATCTTCAGCAGACGGGTCTCGGCATCCGGGGCAAGGAAGAGTTTCGGCCTGGCTGGTCCGTTGTGTTCAACGCTTCCACTGGCATCAATCCACAGTCCGGTTTGCTGGCTAACGCTTCAGAAACCGACATCATCAACAACGGCCTTCCCAGGGCCAGCTATTCGTACGCCATCGACGGCGCACGCGCGGGGCAACCATTCAATGACGAAATTTATGGCGGTGTGTCGTCCAAGCATTTCGGCACGCTGACCTTCGGTCGTCAACGCTCTCTCGGCACCGATGCGATGCTGCTTTACGATCCGGTCAGCGGCGGCTATGCCTTTTCCTATATCGGATATAACGGCACCATGGCTGGGGGCGGCGACACCGAGAACAGCCGATGGGACGACGCCGTGAAGTATCGCCTCGTCTTTGGCCCGGTCCATTTCGGCGCGATGTACAAGTTCGCCGACGGTTCTGCTGGCTGCTACTCAGCCGCGGCGGCCGCGGGCAACCCCTGGAATGCCACCAACTGTACGCCGGAGTCGGCGCATAACAACGCCTATGGATTCGACGTTGGCGCAAACTACGGCAAGTTTTCCGCCGACATCGTTCCCCAACATTACAACCAGGCGATCAGCGTATTGAACCCCTTGCTTGGGCCTCAGAGTCAGGCTTCAGGGCAGTCATTTCAGTCGACGACCGACAGCATCGATACAACTCCCATCACTGGGACCAACCTGATCGACCCGAACAACACCGTATACGGCATCGTCACCGACAACTATGGAGTTATCGTCGCTGCCAAGTATGCCTGGGATCCGGTCAAGTTTTTCGCCGGCTACGAATACATCTGGCAGAATAACCCGCGCAACCCGTTGGGAATTGGAGCCGCAGACCAGGGCGGTTACATCATGAGCGGGGTCGAAGACAACAACCTTGATAACGAGAAACTGGTGAATATCTGGTGGACAGGCGCTAAGTACACTTACCGCAGCAAGACCGACTTCACTTTTGCCTGGTATCAACAGCGGCAGAATGACTTCCGTTCGCCGCCGACCTGTTCGGTCTCGGCCGGATTCCGCAGTTCCTGCGCCGGCACCCTCAACGAGGGGTCGTTCTATGTGGACCATCACTTCACCAAGCGTTGGGACGGTTTTGCCGGAATTGCGTATTCCTACGTGAACGGCGGTCTGGCTATTGCCATTCCTCATAAACCCGGCGTCCCCTACAACGACACCAACAACTGCGCTCCGACAATCGGAACTCGCTTCGCTTTCTGATCGTTTCCGCGGCGGGCTGTTACAATCCGCAAATGGCCGTCACCTCTCAGTTGCCGGCTCTCGCCCGCACCATCTTTCACGTCGATATGGACGCCTTCTTCGTCTCCGTGGAAGAGCTCTTCGACCCGTCTCTCAAAGGCAAGCCCGTAGTCGTGGGAGGGCAGCGCAACGAACGCGGCGTTGTCTCGGCGGCATCTTACGCCGCACGCAAATTTGGCGTGCATTCAGCCATGCCTCTGCGCACCGCCGCAAAGCTCTGTCCCCAGGCGATTTTTGTCGATGGCCATCCCGAGCGCTACCGCGAGTGTTCAGAGAAAGTCTATAAAGTGCTGCAATCATTCTCGCCTCAGGTAGAGATGGCCTCAATCGACGAAGCCTATCTCGACATGACGGGAACGTCGCGGCTGCACGGGCCTCCATTGCGAGCTGCGCACAAGCTGCACCGGCGTATGAAAGAAGAGACGATGCTGAACTGCTCAATCGGCATCGGCGCGTCGCGGCTCATAGCGAAAGTCTCTTCCGCGCAAGCCAAACCCAACGGCGTGCTGTGGATTGTCCCGGGAGAAGAAACCAAATTCCTCGCGCCCCTCGACGTGCGCGAGATCCCCGGTGTCGGCAAGGTGATGGAAAAACATCTCCACGAGATTGGCATCAGGAAAGTAGGAGACCTGGCGCGCCTGGAAGAATCGGAGCTGGAAGAACGCTTCGGAAAATGGGGCCTGGCGCTGGCAGGCAAGGCGCGCGGAGAAGATGCCGGAGGATGGTTCGACGCCGAAGTGGGAGAACGCGATGAGACCAAGTCGATCAGCCACGAGCACACTTACAACGAAGACACCGCCGACGCAAACCAACTCGAAGCCACACTGATGCGCCTCTCTGAGATGGTGGGCCGGCGCCTGCGGGAAGCAAACCTGCATGCGCGCACCATCCAGCTCAAGCTGCGCTACAAAGATTTCACTACGATCACGCGCGCGCACTCCCGGCGGCAGCCCACTCAGCTCGACGGCGAAATCTTCGAAGAGGTCAGGACCCTGTTTCGCAAGAACTGGAAGCCGGGAGTACAGGTTCGGCTGCTAGGAGTGCAAACTTCTTCATTCGAGACGCAGGCAGAGCAAATCGATCTGCCGGTAGACAATCGCCAGCAACGGTGGAGGAATGCATTAGCTGCCGCCGATCGTCTCCGCGACAAATTCGGTGAATCCAGCGTAAAGCTCGCGACCGGGATGCGCGGCACCTTCCGCGAGCGCACCCATGAGAATCCAGCCGGGCTGCCGGGAAAAGGGAAGTCGAGTTCGGAATCAGACTAGAGGCAAATACGGTTCTGTTGCTGACCACACGAACGAAGGCCGGGCATCCCGGAAGGTTAATTCCGGATCCCGGCCGCCGTCTTACGTCAACTTGTTGGTTTTCTTAGTTTGAGGTGGGCGAGTTTGCCGCCGTCGTCGCCGAAGGATTCTGCCCGCTCTGGTCACTCCAGCGAGTCAGCCGCGGATAGAACGGCGTCACCTCGAACGGCATCTTGTCGCGTGCCGAAGTAATCGCCACCGGGGCGGTCTTGATCATCTCCGCCCTGTCATTCCACGGATTGATCTTCACGCGCCCGCCGAGCGGCAGAGCCGCGACCTGGTCAAGCTTGCTGTTGTCGAGCGCCGGACCCTTGGTCGAAAGCGCCGCCAGGCGCGTAATAGTCCCATTTTCGCCCAGCGGATTTCCGAGATGCGTGATCAATAGAGCATTGAGCTGCTTAGCGCGGCTCTGCAAGGCCTTCAGGAAAAGTCCCACATTATCGAGTTTCGCCGCATAGGGAGAATTGGTAAGCAACTCCACCGCCTTGATGTCGGCAGCGGCTTCTTCCTGCGGAATGTGCTTGAATCCCAGATTCGCGTAAGTCGAGTCGTCCGAAAACAGCATGCGATCGTTGAAAGCGTATTTGCTGCCCAGATTGTGGCCCAAAACGATGTGCGCCAGTTCGTGCGAGAGCACCGCGGCAAGGCTGGCCTCGTCGGGCAGGACGTCGACCAATCCGCGGCTAATCACGATGGTGTTGCCCACACTGAAAGTCTCCAGCGGAGAAGTAAGCAACACGCGAACCCGCACCGGCCGAGACAGTTCGATATTGTTGGTGACGATCAGATTATTTACGACGGTCTGTAGAACGTGATCGACGTCGCCTTCCGGCGCCACCAGGCCGCCGTTGGTCAGCCGGTCGATAACGTTGTCCTCCGCCTGCTGCTGCCACTCCCGCTCCGCCTGCAGCGGGGATGCATCCTGCGCCGCCGCGCTCTCATCCTTCACGCTCTCGACGCTGATCTGCGTGAGTTCGTCGTCTCTGCTTTCTTTCTTCAGGTCGTAGCCCCAGATGCGCGTCTGCGCCTTGAAGGCCAGCCGGTTCTTCGCACCCGCGCTAAAGTCGCCCTCTTCGCTGTAAATGTAAGAGGGAATCCAGTAGCCGGGAGTGAGATTCAACCGCCAGCTATCCATGTGGAAGAAGTAGGAATTCTTCGGAGCGGAAGAATACGTGCCGTTCATCCGCACAATATTGTAGGCGTGATCTTCTACCCAGACGCGGCCCAGGAATCGGCCTTTGCCCGCGGTTTTCTTCGGCGTCACGTCGAACACGAGGCAGCGGATCTCACCGAGAAATTCCCGGCGCACAAAACGGAAATCGTAGTGCTCGCGGTCGAAATCCGTGCGGTCGGCATAGACCATCCAGGCAAAACCCATCGGCTGATACTGAAGTGTGAAGAGTTTGTGAAAGCCGCCGAGCAGCCGCGCCTGCATGCCGTGATCGTCGTCTTTCAAATAATCTTTGCGGTCGATGGTCTCGCCCATGTCAATGCGCCCAAGAAAATAATGGTCTTCGCTCGGCACCGGGCCCAGCTTCGGATCGGCGGTCAGATTCTGCAGATAAGTTTCAACTACCGGTGTGCGGTTCGCGAGAAACTTGATAAGCCCGTGCTCGCGCTCAAGAAAACGATCCACCACCTGATCCGTAGTCGTGGGCGCTGGCTCTGGCGCGGCAGCCTGCACGGTAAGTCTGGCCGCTTGAGAGGGCGCTTGCGGAGTGTTGGAACTCACGGCGGAATTCGCACCAGAAGGAGATCCGGACGAAGTCGGTACTTGCGCGCTCGGCGCCGCATTGCCCTGCGCTTGTGAGTCGGCCGTCTGCTGTGCCATTGCGCCGGCTGAAATCAGCAACGCGGCCGCGGTAATCGTCCTTTTCCAGTTCGGCATGATTCCTTCTCTTTTCCTGCTTTCCTGCGCAATCCGTCTCTAAACACCCACTCGGTTGCCACCCAGCTCAATTTGTCCCGCAAGCATCGCGCCAGAAAACAAAATCCTGGCCTAACGAAACCAAACTTTAGTACGCCATCTGAAACATCACGTGCACAATCGCAGTCGAATCCACCGGCTGTCCCATGCGCAGAGCGGGTTTAAATCGCATCTTGTCAGCTGCCGCGACCGCCGCTTCATCCAATCCGTGACCCAGGCCGCGTACCACGCGATTCACGTGCAGAGTTCCATCGGTACTGAACAGCACTTCCAGTAATACTTCGCCTTCCAGCTTCAGGCTGCGCGCTTCATCGGTATAAACCGGACTCGGCTTGAAAGTGATTTCCACCGGCACGGTCGCGGGGCCGGACTGCCCCTGCGCGATTTTTGTGCCGTGAGCGAATTGTTCAGTTCCGAACCCGCCCGTCGCAACCGTTCCGCGATTTCCGCCGGATGCCGTAGCGATGCCGCTGCCAAAATCGGCGCTTGCCACCGTGCCTTTGATGCCCTTCGCTCCGCCAGACCCGTTGCCTTGTCCCGGGCCTACCGGCATATCGAACGAGCCGGTCTGCGCCGCATATAACTTCGCCGCTTCCTTGCCCGTGCCTTTCAAACCATTAGGATCGCCAAAGCCTCCGGTCTGTACATCCTGCACCGCAGCCTTCACCGTCGGGGCCACCGAGCTGCCCGCAAAGTCTCCGGTATGCAACAAGCGCGGCTTTGCCGTGTCAGCAGCCAGCTTGAGTTCCGGCGCGGCAACTGGATTGATCACGACCTTCGGAGCTTCCACCGGCTCCGGCTTGGGAACCAGATGCACTTCCTTTGGCACTACCAATTTCGGCTGCTCGACCACCAGCATCGACTGAATTACCTTCGCCTTGACCGGCTCCACTTTCACCGGCTCGGGCGGAGGCTCAGGCTTCATCGCCGGAAGCGGAATCAATGAGGTTACGCGGTACTCCTTAAGCTCAATCCGCCCAGGAAATAGAAGGCTGATGTTGACCACCATCAGCAACATCAGCACGAGAAACGTATAGCCCACGGCGACCGCACGCCGGTCGATCTTGCGCTCGGGCAACAAAGCGAGCTGAAAAACCTGTGGAGACGCAGACATGCCTTAAGCTCCAATGGGATCCTGGCCGAGGGAGCGGACCACGATGGAAGCTTAGATTACGGGAGAAAGTGTAACGGGAAAACGTGTCCACGGCTCTTGAACCAAAGTAACCAACGCACGCCGGTTCTAAGCCTCCGCCCAAAACGGTCTAAACCCCGTTGCAGGTAGGAAAGTACCGTGCGATTAGCGGATTACAAGCTTCGCGGCCGCGCGATTTCTCTGGCGAAACCAGGCAAAAATCGGGACTCCACTCAGAATAACCAGCAATCCATAAAACGAGTTCGGCCACTCGTCCCGGAAGGTGTAATAAAGCAGAGCGGCGGCCACCGAAACGAAAAGCAGGGGAACGATCGGATATCCGAACATGCGATAAGGCCGAGGCGCCTCAGGGTCGCTCCGGCGAAAGACAAACACCGTGCTGCCGGCGATCATATAGAAAAGCCACTCCGCGAAAATCGTGAGCGAAAAAAGCTGACGGAAATTTCCTCCCAGCAGCAGCAAGATAATCGAGAGCCCAGCCTGCACCACGATCGCCATCGACGGCGTGTGAAAGCGCGGATGCACCGCAGCCAAAGCCGGGAAAAAATATCCATCGCGAGCGACAGCGTAAGGAATGCGCGCGCCGCTCATGATGGTGCCGTTCAACGTAACCAGCATCGAAATTGCCATGCCGGCTGAGACCATGCTGGCTCCTGCGTGCCCCATGACTAATGCCAGCGCATCGGAAGCTGGACGCAGTGAATGAGCGATAACGCTCGCGGGCAGCACATACTGCACGGCGGCATTCATCAAAACGTAAAGCAGCCCGACGGTAGCTACTCCCGCGATCAGCGCAATCGGAATATTTCTCTCCGGCTGCTTCACCTCGCCCGCGACCATGTTCAGGTCATTCCATCCGTCGTAAGCCCACAACGCCGCAACCAGCGCGGCCATAAACCCGGCGATTCCGCCGCGCGCTCCCGTGAAAACGCCGGCGAAGTTTCTCCAACCATGGTTCGCAACATGGCTGCCGCCAACAAAGCAAACAATCACGATGCCGAGTATGATCGCAACCTTCAGCAGCGTGAACACCAGTTGGAATTCGCCGGCCTTCTTCACGCCCAGATAGTTGAGAAAAGAGATCAGAATTGCAGCCGCGATCGCGACAAGCTGACCCCAACTCACAGAAAAAGGGATAGAAACGGCATTCGTGGAAAAGAACGAGAAAGCCGGGAACGTTTCGAGAATGCGCACCAGTCCGGTCGCAATCGTCGCAATCGAAGCCGGCTTCGCAATCACAAACCAGGTCCAGGCGTATAAAAACCCGGCGAGCGGGCCGTAAGCGTCCCGCACGTAAACATATTCGCCTCCAGCCTGCGGCTTCATCGCGCCCAGTTCGGCATAAGTGAGCGCGCCAAAAAAAGACAGCATCCCACCGGCCAGCCACGCCAGATAAACCAGCCGGGCCGAACCGACTGCCTGCATCATCTCCGCCGGAACCAGAAAAATTCCGCTGCCGATAATCGTGCCCACAACCACAGCGGAGGCATGGCTAACGCCGAGCTCGCGAGAAAGCTCGGGACGCGTCACATTGGGTTGAGCTAGTTCAGCCATCGGCGGAGTGAGTCAGTATACGTCACACAAAAAAACCTAATCCGTTATCGCAAGGCTGGCCACGTATCCAGTCACAAAGGTCGCCGTCGTCCCAACCATCACCCACCAGGTCCACGGAACATGCGTTCCGAGCCACAGATACAACCCCACACAGAATCCAAACAACATTCCAACCATGGCCCCGCGCTGATTCGCTCTCCGCGTCAGCACACCCAGCAGGAAAACCCCAAGCAAGGCCCCGTATGCGACCGAAGCAATTTGCAATCCTACTTCCACCACGCGTCCGACTTTGTGCAAAGAGAGCACTGCGAGCGCAAACAAAATCAGCGCCCAAATGAAGGTTGCCGATCGCGACAACTGCATCCGCCGTCGTTCATCCGTCTGCGGCCGGAAATGCAGATAAAAATCGACGATCGAACTCGACGACAAAGCATTCAAAGCGGCGCTCAGGTTCGACATCGCCGCCGCCAGAATCGCCGCAATCAGCAAACCCGAAACCCCATGTGGCATGCGGCTCACAATAAATGTGGGATAAATTCGATCCGCCTTCCCGAAACTCGCCGACGGCACGCGATAGTAAGCCCACAGCATCACTCCTAGGATCAGAAACAATGCAAACTGAAACAGGACCGCGACGCCGCTCGAAATCAGAGCAACCGCCGATTGTCTTTGGCTGCGAGCCGCGAGCAGGCGCTGCACAATGAGCTGATCGGTTCCGTGACTCGCCACCGTAAAGAAAGTTCCGCCAATTACGCCCGCCCAGAATGTGTAAGGAATCCAGAGAGTCGGTCGAAAATCGAAAACCTGCAGCTTGCCCGCACCTGCCGCCGCAAAGTGAATCGCGCTCCATCCGCCGGGAACCAGCTGAAGGATCGTGTACAGCCCCACAAGCGTGCCGCCGACATAGATAAAGGTCTGCACCACGTCAGTCCATATCACCGCTGCCAAACCGCCTTCAAACGTATAGACCAACGTCAAAGTCGTGATGATTGCAATCGACGCCACTTCGCCCGTCCCCAGCGCAATCGCCACAACGATGGCGACCGCGTAAACTCGCACGCCTTCTGCCGCCGCGCGCGTGAGCAGAAAAAGCCCCGCAGTCAGCGACCGTAATCCGCGCCCGAAGCGCCGCTGGATCAGTTCATAAGCTGTATAAAGATCGCCGCGAAAATAATGCGGCAACAGCACGAAGCTGATCACCACCCGGCCGGCAACGTATCCCATCACCACCTGCAGGAACGTGAAGTTCGTGTCGTAGGCGAGCCCGGGAATGCTGATAATCGTCAGCGTGCTGGTTTCCGCTGCGACAATCGAGAGTGCAATCGCCCACCAGGGAATATCGCGTCCCGCGAGAAAGTAGTCGCGCAACGAGCGATGCCGCTTGCGAAAACGCAGCCCGAACAGAGTGATGCCAACCAGATAAAGCGCGATAATCGCTAAATCGAGTTTGTCCAGGCCCATGCGTTTATAGAAGAGGGGACTACACCACTTTCCGCGCCACTACGGTTGCCGGATCGTACGCCTCCGAGGAGCACGCCACCAGCCACAAAAGCCCCGCACCGTCATTGCGCACTGCATGCGAGCAGCCCGGAGAAATCAGCACCATCACCGCGCAACTGCCATCGAAACTGCGCCGCTGCACAGCTGTGTCCGGGCCTTCGTCCCAGTGCAGCGACCATGCCGCGCCCGGCAAAAAGACGATAGCCTCGCGCTTGTGCAGGTGATAATGATTGCCGCGCACCGCGCCGGGACCCGTCGAAGCCAGATGCAGATCGCCAACTCGTTCGAGAAAAGCTAGCACTTGGGAGGGCAGCGCAAAGCTGAAGCCGCGGGCGTCGCCGTGATTATCGAGTTGGGAGATTTGGATGTTCATGTAGAAGCCGCCTTCAATTATCGCGGCAATCCTCAAACCACACGAGTGAGTCTTTATAGACGCCCGAATCGGACGAGACCACACTCTCCGGCGGCGTCATCCCGAAGAACCGGGCTTTCACCGGCGGGGCGAGGGATCTCGGCCCGCACACCGCTGTCCGATCCAGGCTTATAGTCCCTGCCCACGCGTCAGCAGCAGCAATCTGAAATGCACACGCTGTGTGGTAAAACCGTCTCGTGGCCTATTTCCTTGGCATCGACGGCGGCGGGAGCAAGACCACCTGTGCCATCGGAGACGAAGTCTCCACGCTCGCAACGGTGGCGAGCGGCCCCAGCAACATCACGCGCGTAGGCGAATCTATTGCTCGGGAATCCCTGCACAAGGCCATCCATGAAGCCTGCAACGCGGCGAAGATTGCGCCCTCCCAACTGCACCGCTCCTGCATCGGCGTAGCCGGAGCCGGCCGCGAAAGCGTAGCCGCCATCATTCACGCTATCGTTGCCGAATTGATACCGGGCAAAATCGAAGTAGTTGGCGACCTGCCAATCGCACTCGAGGCGGCCTTCGGCGAAGACCACGGCGTAATCGTGATCGCAGGCACCGGTTCTTTCGCCTACGGCCGCGACCGGCAGGGAAGGACAGCCCGCGCCGGAGGCTGGGGTTTTGCCATCTCCGACGAAGGCTCAGCCCACTGGATCGGTCTGCGGGCCGTGCGTGAAGCCCTGCGCGCCGCAGACAAAAGCACCACGCCGCCACCGATCCTCGAGCCGCTGATGCAGGTTCGCCGCGCCCACTCCTTCGACGAATTCGTCCGCGCCGCCAACTCCGACCCGGATTTTGCCGCATTCTTTCCCGCCGTAATAATAATGGCCGAAGCCGGCGATCCTATCGCAAGGCAAGTCCTCGCCGATGCTGGCGCCGAACTCGCAAGTCTCGCTGAAATCGTCATGAGCAAGCTCTTCGCAAGCGATACCCCCGTGCCGCTGGCGACGGCAGGGGGCGTCTTTCGTCACTCATCCCTGGTGCGCGCAGTTTTCTGCAATCAAGTTCGCATGCTGCGCCAACGCGTCGCGCTCCATGAAGAAATCGTAGAGCCCGTCCTGGGTGCGCTCCGCATGGCACGCAGGCGCGCCTAATTAAAGAGCGACATGCAACGGCGGAACCTGCGCAAATAATTGCGCACCCTCGACCGCGGATAATCCACGTTTTCCTTGACGTCTCACAAGAAATAGGGGATGATCGTTTCCCCATATTAAACGCATTTAATATGGGTGATTGTGCCTCTCCGCGAGGGATTATGTCGAGCCCCAGCCGCAGTTTCCTCTTCCGAACCACAAAGCTGGCTCCAGCTCTAATTTTCCTTGTATGCGCCCAGGCTTTCGCGCAGTCCGCCTGGATACGCGTGAGTCAGGCCGGATACGAAGCCGGCCAATCTCCATATCGCGCATACCTGATGTCGACCGCGCCGCAGGCCAACGAAATTTTCAGCGTGATCAATTCGCAGGGAACCACAGTGTATTCCGCGCCAGTCGGATATCTCCTCGGTACCTGGAGTCACAGCAACGTCGGCAGCTATTACGTCTACGCTCTCGATTTCAATGCTCCGGCGGGCGATGTCTACACGATCGCAGTCTCCGGCCCGGCAGTTGCGAAATCGCCCGAATTCGCTGTCGACTGTCCCGATGTTCTTTACTCCGGCTTGCTGCTGAACACATTGTTCTTCTATGAGACCGAGCGCGATGGCCCCGATTTCATTCGCAACGCCCTGCGCCTCGCTCCCGGACATCTGAAAGATCAGCACGCGCAGATTTACGAAACACCGCTGGTCGACGGCAACGACTTCAACGCGAACGCCCCGCCCAAACCCCCGTTTGTATCCGCGCCCCTCGCGCCCATCGACGCCTCCGGCGGTTGGTGGGACGCCGGCGATTACATGAAATATGTAGAAACCATCAGCTATACCACCGCGCTCATGCAAATCGGCATTCGCGACTTCCCCGATCAGATGGGCGAGAGAGCGCCGCTCAAACCCCCGGCGCCGCCGGTCTCGGTCTCCTACGCGGGCGCCAGCGGAGCGGGCGCACCGTCATCTTCCGACTTTCGGGACGAAGCAAAGTTCGGCATCGACTGGCTGCTGAAGATGTGGGACGACGACGCCAGAATTCTTTACTACCAGGTCGACAACTCGCAGGATTTTGACTACTACGGCGAAGGCGATCCCGGTTCGGCCACGGGCAACTGCGGTGGCACCTACGCCACCCCCTACTGCCTCATCACCGAGTACGACATCTGGACCTTGCCCCAGGCCGCCGATCGCTATCAGCAATTCGGCGACCCCGAGCCCTGCGATCCATACACAACGTTCTTCATCTGCAATCGCCCGGTCTACATCGGCGCGCCGCCCGGCGCACCAATGAGCCCAAATCTCGCCGGGCGTCTCTCCGCCGATTTCGCTTTGTGTTACCAACTGAACCGAAGCACCAGTCCCGATCTCGCCAATCGCTGCCTGAAGAATGCCGAAGACATTTTCGATCTGGCTGACATTTCGTACCCAGATCCAGCGCCCTCCTCCGGTTCCGGCACTTGCCCGAAATGCCTGCTGACCATCTCGCCATTCGATGGATATCCCGAAAACGTCTGGGAAGACGACATGGAACTCGGCGCAACCGAGCTTTATTTCGCCCTGCGACTCGCCGCCAGCGACCTGCCCAAGCACCTCCCTCATACCGATGCAACTTATTACCTGCAGCAAGCCGATCATTACGCGGCAAACTACATCAAGAATATCTACAATGCCGGCGACAGCGATACGCTGAATCTCTACGACGTGAGCGGGCTTGCGCACTTCGAACTCTACCGCGCCCTGGAAATGGCTGGAAATCCCGGCGGCTTGTCTCTTTCGAAAAACGCAATTCGACGGCAACTTCTGCGGCAGGTAGGCGACGCCATCACGCAATCGCGATCCGACGCCTGGGGATTCGGCTATGTATGGAGCTACGGCGACACGACCTCGCACGGCGCAGGCATCGCGGTGATGGCCAGCGAAGCGTATTACCTGACTCACTCGCAGAGCTACAACACTTACTCGCAGCGCTGGCTGGCAAACATTCTCGGCGCAAATCCGTGGGGATCGTCGTTCATCGTTGGCGAGGGCAGCATCTTTCCCAACTGCATCCAGCACCAGGTCGCAAATCTTGCCGGTGCTCTCGATGGCACCTCGGGAGGCACGCCCGTGTTGTGGGGCGCGGCCGTCGAAGGCCCGGCCTCCTATGCAAGCTCAGGCGTCGTCGATGGCATGATCCCGTGCCCGGCAGACGGAGTCGATACTTACAAGCGCTTCAACGGAAATAACGGATCCTACGACCCGTCGCAAGTCGCCGTCTACCGCGACAACATGCAGTCCTACAGCACCACCGAGCCCGCAATCGATCTCACCGCAACATCGTTCCTGATGTGGTCGTGGAGATTAGCGCAGCAACCCAGCTTCGAAAACGATGCAGCCCGCAGCCTGCCGTGAGCCCGTCCGAAAGGGCGTAAGCCGTGGGCGCTGCGAAGAGAGAACGGAACAAGCCCCCATCTACGCCGACTGCTGCTCCCTCGGCATCGCGGCCGGCACGAATCCGTCCTTGATGAGAATACTGCGATCCGACCCTTTCAATAATTCGCGGAACAGACCGTAGATTTGGGTCTCGCTCGGGTCGAAATATTCGCCGTGAATCTCGATCCCGTTGACCTGGCGCATAAACAGGTTTGTGCAATCGATATCCCATACGTTATCGGGTACGGGACAGGTGTCATCGAGGCCGGCGCGGCCCAGGCGGCGTTTTCCGAAATGCTTCAGACCGGCTGAAGCGCCGAGCACGTCGTCGCGTCCGGTATAGAGCGCGGTGATGCGGTAGGAAAGGTTGGCCAGTCCTTCGCCATCGCCGTGAGTGACGTTCTCGCCCGCGCGGAACAGATCGTTATCGACGTCCGCGGCAACCATCAGAACTTCCAGCATCAGACTTACCAGAAGCGGTTGGTTCTTGCGCGTCCACAAGGCGTTCATCGCGTACTCGAGCGCGTAGTTGCCCATGCTGTGAGCGATGATCGAAGTTTTCGCCCTGCAGGCATTATTCACGTTCTGGATTGTGGCAGCCTGCTTGGCCGCCATCCAGTCATAGAGTTCAGAAAGAACGGTAGTAAGATCGTCGCCGGTTTTGCGGGCTGACAAGCGGTCGGGAAGATAACCGAGCAGGGACCCTTTCGACGGCCAG